>Ga0172372_10013417_pt1 | contig 10139 bp, 11 predicted proteins | sample LakKiv5m_2_FD_114544 | JGI IMG/M metagenome (GOLD analysis project Ga0172372, IMG submission 114544) | Freshwater microbial communities from Kabuno Bay, South-Kivu, Congo - kab_092012_9.5m | ecosystem: Environmental > Aquatic > Freshwater > Lake | place: Democratic Republic of the Congo... | reverse complement strand
TGCGCTGGTCTCCCGCGGCGCCGCCCAGCTGGCCTCCGCGACCCCGGAGAGACCGTGGTACCCCCGGGAGTGTGCTCGGCCCCCCCCGTTCATCCCATCTATCCGCTACAGCAGCGGGGGGGCGTCGAGATCGGACCTGGCGCCTCCGTAGTCCCCGCCGGCGACGCTGGGCACGAGACACCCCCCGGCGTCGATCACGGACAGGGTCAGCGCCCCGTCGGAGGCGGTGGCCTCGATGATCACGGCGTCGACGCTCCCCGTGACGCGCCACTCGTCCACCGTTCCACAGGTGACATTCCCCGAGGCGGTGAAGGTCACGGGGGTGTCCGTGGTGTAGCTCGCGCTCGCGAGCACGCCGCTCGCGTCGCAGGCGGAGACACGAGCCGGCGAGCCCGCATTCGGACCGTGGCATCCCGCCGCGACCCACCCGACAAGGAGGAGCGCAGGCCGCGCCGCGCTCGTGCTTCGCGTCGCCGGCGAGCCACCAAGCCGGGCCCTGGGGGACGGCCAGCAGAATGCCCTCACGCCCCGCGGCTCGGCGTGGAAGCTGACCGGACGACCGGACCGGGTGATTCGCGTGTACATCGGGCCTCCAGGGCCCCGTGAGGCTGACATGGCCCTGCCGTCGGCCGCAATCCCGCGGAGCGTATGCGGCGGCTCCCCCTTGGCGCGCCCGGGTGCGTCGCCCGGCGGTCAGGGCTCCCTCGATCCACCCCCCGAACCAGGCGAGGTCGCCGGCGTTCACCATCGGTGGCCGAGCGAGGTCCGGAGCACCCGCTGGTCAGGGCGGTTCGGTATCAGGCAGGCGACCTCTCTCCGCGGGGGCCACCCGTCGACGACGAACGAGGAGGAGGGCCAGGAAGCCGGCCCACGCGCCGGGACCGCCTCCGCCTCCGGTTCCGCAGCCACAACCGGGCGAAGGTTGTTTGCCTCCGTCGGTGGCCCCATCGTGGGCGGTATCGCGTTGGCTCCCGGTGTCGGAGCCCTCGGTCCCTCCCGTCTCGGTCTCACCGCCGGTGTCCTGGTTCGTCCCCGTGCCGGTGTCGGTTTCGTCACCATATCCGTAGTAGACGGCTGCGAATCCGTCGATGCCCCCCACCAGCGAGAACGCGCCCACGATCACGTCGTTGTAACCATCGCCGGCCACGTCCCCCGCACCCGACGTCGGATAGCCGTAGAACTCGATCTCCGGTCGGGGGTTGGAAAGGACGGTGGTGGCTTCGTCCGGGATTCCGTCGGCCGATCCCTGGTAGACGTACGCATGTCCCCAGCTCCCCACGACGATGTCGTGGAAGCCGTCCCGGTTCACGTCGCCGGCGGCGGCCACCGAGTACCCGAGGTTGGCTCCGTAGTCGGATGCCGGCCCGGTCAGGACCCTCGCCGCGACGTCCGACAACCCGGTCGCCGAACCCGGGTACACATGGACGCGCCCCTTTTGCTGCCCGTCCTCCAGGTAGTTGGGGGCGGCCACCAGGACGTCATCGTAGCCGTCCCCGTCCACATCACCCGCGGTCGACACGCGGATCCCGAACAGTTGATACGCCGCGTCGCCGGTCAGGGTGGTTGTCGCGGTGGTCGCCAGCCCGGCGGCGGAGCCATGGTACACATAGGCCCGGCCCGGAAAGTACGCGCGCGGGTAGCTCGCCCCGACGACGACGTCGTCGTAGCCGTCACCGTTGACGTCACCCGCACTCGCGAGCGAAACGCCGAAGCAGTCGTACTCCCAAACACCGGTGATGGTGGCCGCCGCGGTCGTCGCCAATCCACCGGGAGAACCCTCGTAGACGAACACCTGTCCCGGCCCGGTGTCGCACGCGGTTCGCCCCACGAGCACGTCGTCGTAGCCGTCCCCGTTGACGTCCCCCGCGCCACTCACGGCCACCACGCTGGTCGGGGCCGCCTCGCCATCGATGACCAGGGTGGCGGAGGGCTCGGTGGACAACCCCGCCGAGGAGCCCGGGTACACCAGCGGCACACCATCGTCCGAGACGATGACGTCGTCGAACCCGTCGCCGTCGACGTCGCCTGCGGGTGCCGCTTTCGCCAGATAGGAGCCGTTCCCCGCGAGCGGGTGGAGGATCGTGGTCGGGGCCGAGGACAGACCGGAAGCAGCGCCCTGGAAGATGGAAACCTCGGCCACCCCGGATTCGAATCCGGGGTCGGCGACCAGAACGTCCCCATACCCGTCGCCGTTGACGTCGCCTGCGCTCGCGACGATCTCCCCGAAGTCGTCGGTTCCCGAGGGGCTGGACAGGAGGATCGCCTCCGCCTCGTAGACCGGGTCGACGGTGATCGGGTACGTCGCCTGCGAGTCCTCCACGCGCACCACGAACCCGTCCGGCGCCCAATCGAAGCGCGCCTCGAGGACGACCCCGTACGCGTCCCACGCATGGAGCTTCGACACCTTGATCACCCCGCCGTCGGACCTCCGGAGCCGGACAGCCCCGTCGTGGACGGTGCTCGTGGCGTTGTCGACGACCACCTCGATGGAGAGGCCCCGTCCATCGCCGCGGCGGTTCGCCACCGTCCAGCCCTGCTCGTAGCCGGCGCCCCGGCGGACCCACCACTCCGTCAGCCCGCCTCGCGCGTACTGGACCCGGCGGCGGCACTCGCCGACCGATCCCGAGGGGTCGCTCGGACACGCCCCGAGCGCCGGCTCCACGGAAATCGGCGCCGCGCCATCCGTGTCCTCCCAGCCCACCGTGCGCACGCCGATCGACGCCCCGAAGCTCGAGAGATGGGCCCCGTCGCGGTCGAAACGACCCGCCAGTCCCGCTCCGGACGCCGCCGTGCCGCGTCCTTCCCGGCTGGGCGCGCCGCGCGGGGAATGGAGGTCATGGCCGGTCGAGGGCTCGGGCGGAGGGGAGCAGGCGACGGAGAAAAGGACGCCGGCGAGCGAGACCGCGAAGATGGGACACCTCCAGGGCTGGCGCGAGACCCGATCCGCTCGTGATGGCGCATGGCCCGGACGAACGGCGGCGGCCGCGAGCGGGTGCGAGGGGCACACCGGGTCGTCCACGCCTCCTAGCTGTGGCGACAGATAGGTGCGATGAACGTGGGTCGCGAGCACTCCGTCGACGGTACCACGGGAAGCTCGCGGCTCGCCCGGGGCGGCCATGTGCGGGTGGGGTTCAAGCGCGTGGTCGGACGGGACGACGGCGCTCGTGGTCTCGCCCTTGGAGTTGGTGGAACGTCTGGTGGCCCTGATCCCGCCCGCTCGCGCCAACCAGGTGCTCTACCGGGGGGTGCTGGCCGCGAATGCCGCGTGGCGGAAGGAGGTCATCCCCCGGCCGGTGGAGTGACCTCGGCGGCGGAAGCTCACCCGGAGCCCGATGGACGACCCGCGCCCGGGGTGGGCGGACCGGCTCGCCCGGGTCTTCGCGGTGGACGGCTGGCTGTGTGTGTGCGGGCGCAGGATGGAGTTGCGGACGATCGTGATCCGGCCGCCGGCGACGACCCGCGTGCTCACCGGGTTGGAGCGGGCGACCGGGCCCCCTGCGCTGGTCTCCCGCGGCGCCGCCCAGCTGGCCTCCGCGACCCCGGAGAGACCGTGGTACCCCCGGGAGTGTGCTCGGCCCCCCCCGTTCATCCCATCTATCCGCCATGACCCCCGGAGCCTATCCGCCTCCCTGGCGGCCCTCGATGGCCAGGAGCAGCACCGCGAGGGCCTGGGCCATCCGCCGGTCGACCTCCGAGGGATCCAGCCGCACCTCGTAGGTGAGGCGGAAGAGGTTGAAGCGCTGCTGGATTCGTCCGGCCGGGCGGCCCTGCACGGTGCAGGTGAAGGACTGGGGGATGAGGTTCAGCAGGAAGCGCCGGATCAGCGCGAGCCCCAGGCTGTCCTCCTCGACCGTGCCCACCTCCTGGTCCGCGGTGTCCAGGAGCACCCAGGTGTCGCGGAGGATGCTGGCCAGGCCCTTGCGGCGCCAGGCGCCGAGCCGCTCTCCGGTCACGGCGTCGGTCACGTCGTAGGTGGCGCCGAAGTCCAGCACCGACCGGGCCTGGATGCGGAGCCGCGGGTCGGTGCGCGCCGTGTCCGCGTAGGCCACGATCTCCTCGCGGAGGCGGAAGAGCTTCATGCGGACTTCGAGGAGCAGCTCGCCGCCTTCGGTCTCCAGGCGGAACACGCGCCCGAAGAATTGCAGGATGGGGCGGTAGGCGACGAAGCCGGAGGGGGTGAGCGCGGTGGTCATGCGCGCTCCTATCTCCGGCGGCCTGGGGGGCGCGGGGCCGCCGTCAGGGGGCGCGGTCGGCGCCGTCCATCGCCCCGATCCGGTCCAGAGCGACGTCCAGATCGAGCACGCTGTCCAGCACCAGGTGGGCCCCCGCCGCGAGGAGGCGCTCCCGGGCCTGCCCGCCGCGCGCGGCGCGTTCGCTCGGGCCGAGCGCCTGCAGGGCCTCCCAGCTCAGGCCCACCTCGTTGCCGGTGAGCGCGACGCCGACCGCCCACATGCCCGCGTTGCGGGCGGCCTGCATGTCCACCACCGTGTCCCCCAGGACCACGCAGGAGCGGGCCGAGCGCGCGCCCAGGGCGGTGGCCGCCTTCCAGTTCAGGTAGGGGGCCGGTCGGCCGGCGGGGGCGTCGCTGGCGCTCACCAGCACCTCGGGGGCCCAGCCGCGGGCGGCGACCAGGGGGGCGAGCACCGCCACCATGGGGGCGGTGTAGCCGGTGGTGGCGCCGAGCCGGAGCCCCCGGGCCCGCAGGCCCGGCAGGCGCTCGACGAAGCCGGGGATCGGATCGGCGTGGCGGGGGAGCACCTCGATCTGCAGCGGCTCGGCCAGGGCGTAGAGCGCGTCGCCATCGGCCTCGTCGGGCGGTCGACCGTGGCGCGCGGTCCAGGCGGCGACGACCCCCGGGTCCGCGAGCACCTGCCGGATGTGCTCGCGCTTGTGGGTGCCCATGGGCCCGCGGGCCACCGCGAGGGGGACCGACACCCCGCGCCGGGCGAACACCTCCACGAAGACGCCGACCGGGGCCATGCAGCCGCAGTCGATCGTGGTGCCGGCCATGTCGAAGAGGAGGGTGTCGATCATGCCGTCCCCGGGGCGCCCGAGGCGACGCCGGCGGCGCGCTGGACCTCGGCGACCTGGCCCACGAAGCGGGCCAGATCGGCGGGGTACACCTGGCCGATGCACCCCACGCGGAAGGTGGGAACGCGGGTGAGGCTGCCCGGGTAGATGGCGAAGCCCCGACTCCGCAGATCTTCGTAGAAGGCCGGGAAGGACCAGCGGGGGTCCTTCGGGTGGAGGAAGCTGACGATGATGGGGGCCTGTCGCTGGGGCGGCAGCAGGGGCACGAAGCCGAGCTCCCGCATCCCGTCGACCAGCACCCGAAGGTTGGCGGCGTAGCGTGCGCCCCGCCCCGCCACCCCGCCTTCGGCGGCGTGCAGCCCGAGCGCCGCGTCCAGGGCGAGCATCACGTGGGTGGGTGGGGTGAAGCGGAACTGCCCGTCGCGGGCGAGCCGCGCGTGCTGGGCGTGCAGGTCCAGCGAGACGGAGTGCGCGTTCCCGGCGGTGCGCGCGAGGGCCTCCCGGCGCGCCAGGACGAAGCCCAGGCCCGGAACCCCCTCCAGGCACTTGTTGGAGGACGCCGCCACCGCGTCGCAGCGGACGCCGTCGAGCGGCAGGGCGCCGAAGCCGGCCATGGCGTCGACGAGGAGCCGCCGGCCGTGGCGGGCCACGAGGTCGGCGATGGCGCGGATCGGCTCCAACTGGCCCGTGGTGGTCTCGACGTGGACGGCGACGACGTGGGTGAGGCCCGCGTCCGCGGTCAGGGCCCGGTCGAGCGCGTCCAGGTCGGGAGGATCGGCCTCGTCCGCGACGATGCGGACCACCCGGCGCCCGGCGCGATCCAGGAGCTCGGCGGCCCGCTCGCCGTAGACCCCGTTCACCAGCACGGCGGCGGCGCCGTCCCGGGGCACGAAGCCGCCCAGCATGGCCTCGACCGCGAAGGTGCCGCTCCCCTGGACGGGCACCGCGTCGAAGGCACCCGGCTCGGGCGCCAGGGCGGCGAGGCGGCCGAGGATCCGCTCGGTGACCGCCCGGAACGCGGGGTCGCGCGAGCCGAGGTCCACCGTCATGGCGGCGCGGACCTCGGGGGCGGTGGTGAGCGGTCCGGGGGTGAGCAGCAGAGGCGACATTCAGTCTCCGAGGACCCAGGCGTCCTGCACCTGCAGGCAGGGCCCGACCTGGCTCGGGCCGTCCACGAGGAGCGCGCGGTCGCCGACGCGGACGTGGTGCCGGGTGAAGGAGCCGCGGTACACCGAGCGCTCGACCACACAGGGGACGCCGACCTCGCCCAGGCGCGCCGACTCGGGGCGGAACCCGATCTCGACCGGGCCGTCCGGCCCCGGGGCGTCCAGGCCCCCCGGTTCGACGCGGCCGTTCCGCCGCTCGGCCGGGAGCGCGTTGAGGTTGCCCACGAAGCGCGCCACGAACCGGGTCCGGGGCCGCGTGTAGAGCTCCCGCGGGGCGCCGACCTGCTGGATCACCCCCTCGTTCATCACCGCGACGCGGTCGCACATGGAGAGGGCCTCCTCCTGGTCGTGGGTGACCAGGAGCACGGTGAGGCCCGCCTCGCGCGCGAGGACGGCGATCTGGTCGCGGAGCTCCTCGCGCAGCCCGGCGTCCAGGTTCGAGAGGGGCTCGTCGAGCAGCAGGACCCGCGGCCGCGACGCCAGCGCCCGGGCGATGGCCACCCGCTGCTGCTGACCACCGGAGAGCGTGCCCGGCCAACGTTCCTCGAAGCCGCCGAGGTGCACCCGGCCCAGGGCGTCGCGAGCGCGCGCGTCAGCGTCGGGCACCTTCTTGATCCGCAGCGGCCAGGCGACGTTGTCCAGGACGCTCATGTGCGGCCAGACCGCGTAGGACTGGAAGACCATCCCGAGCTGCCGGGCTTCGGGAGGTACCGCGACCCCCGGACCGGCCACGAGCTGGTCGTCCACGTGGATGCTGCCTGCGTCGGGGGTCTCGAGCCCCGCCACCAGGCGCAGCGCGGTGGTCTTGCCGCACCCGGACGGGCCCAGGAGCGCGAAGAGCTCGCCCGTCGCCACCTCGAGGTCCATGCTGCGGAGGACCGGCTTCCCCCAGGACTTGCTCACGCCCGCGAGCCTCACGCCCATCGTGCCCTCCACGCGAGCGCCCGCCCGGCGGCGAGCACCATCACGACCACCACCATGGCGATCACCGCCGCCTGCTGCGGTGTCCCGTAGGAGAGGAGCTCGAACAGGCGGGTCCCGAGGACCTCGGTGCTGGGTCCGCGGAGCAGGATGGACATCGAGACCTCGCAGAAGCTCGACGCGAACACGAGCGACCAGCCGGCGAGGAGCGCCGGGGTGAGGAGGGGGAGCACGACGCTCCACTGGGTGCGGAGCCAGGAGGCGCCCGCGATCCGCGCCGCCTCCTCGGTGGTCTTGTCCACCATGCGGACCGCGGCGCGCACGCCGTCCAGGGGCAGCGCGAGCGACTTGGCGACGTAGGCGATGCCCAGGAGCCAGGCGGTGTCCGCGAGCGCGAGCACGAAGGTGGCCCGTTCGGCCACGATCAGGCGGATCTCCTGGGAGAAGGCGAGGATCATGCCGAGGGCCAGCACCGTCCCGGGCACCGCCCAGGGCGCGCGGGCGAGCCCGACCAGGGCGGCGACGAACCGGGAGGGGGTGCGTTCGGCCGCGTGCGCGAGGAGCGCGCCGATGGCCACGGCGACGGTGGCGGCGCCGGCGGCGAGCACGGCCGAGCGCAGCACCGCCCCGCGGGTGCGGGGCTCGGAGAGGACCGCGGTCCAGTGGTCCGTCGTGAAGGCGTCGAACTGCCCGAACACCGGTGCGACGCTGGTGAGCGCGATGGTGACCACCGGGAGCCCGACCGCGAGCGCCAGCCAGCCGTACACGACCCAGGCGGAGGCGCCGGCGGGGGGGAGGGGGCGCGGGCGGGCCAGGCGGGCGCTCGCGTAGGCGCGTTGCCCCTGGAGCAGGCGCAGCCCGGTGGGGAGGGCGACCCCGACGGCGAGCAGCACCAGGGAGAGGCCGACCGCGAGGGGCCGGCCTTCCACCGGGGCCAGCTCCAGGGCGCGGTAGATCCGCAGGGTGAGGACCGGCACCGGCGGGGAGGCGCTGGCGCCCAGCAGGTAGGGCACGCCGAAGCTGGCCGCGGCGGCGCTCGCCACGAAGGACACCGCGGTGCCCAGCGCGGGCAGGGCCAGGGGCAGGGTCACCGAGCCGAGGACGCGCCACGGGCCTCCGCCGGCGACGCGGGCCGCCTCCTCCAGCACCGGGTCGATGCGCCCCAGCGCGTCGCGCACCGCCATCGCCACCACCGGCGAGAGGTGCAGGCCGAGCACGACCACCATGCCGACGAGCGAGTACACGTCCACCGGGAGCCAGCGGGTGAGGATGCCGTTGGTGGGGTTCGCCAGCAGGATCCAGGCGATGGTCGTGACGTAGGGCGGCACCGCGTAGGGGAGCACGATCGCGGCTTCCAGCGCCTTCGGGAGGCGGCGGCGGGCCGCCACCCACCCGACCGGGATCCCCGCCGCCGATGCGAGGCCCGCGGTCCCCAGGGCCAGCAGCACGGTGTTCCCCACCGCCTCGGCCTCGGCGAGGGTCAGGCCGGCGGTGGAGGCGCCCATCGCGAGCAGGGCCAGCGGGACCGCCACGAAGACCACGAGCAGGACGCCGATGGCGCCGAACACCAGGCCGCGGGTCATCGCTGCAGCGCCTCGAGCCGAGCCCGCAGGTCGCCCGCGCGGTGGGCGGTGTCCGCCTGGAAGGTCTCCGGGAGGGGGGCGAGGCGGATGTCTTCCAGCCGGGGGGCTCCGGGCGGCGGCGGGGCGCCGGGGAAGGGCGAGTGCATCCCGCTCTGCACCACCAGCGCCTGCGCCGTGGCGCCCATCAGCCAGTCCACCACCTCCTCCGCGGCCTCCTTCTCACGGCAGTCCGCCGGGATGGCCAGGGGCCCCGGGATGGGGATGGCGCCGTCCTCCGGGTAGACGATGCGCGTGGCGTCCGGTCGCTGGAGGAGGTTGTTGAGGAGCACCACGCCGAAGGGCTTCTCGCGGCTCTCGATCCGGCCGAGCACCGCGGAGTTCCCCCCGGCCATGAGCCAGCCGTTCTCGTCCAGCGCGGCCAGGAACTCCTGGCCGTAGAGCTGGTCCCAAGCCGAGACCGTGGTGAAGGCGGTGCCCGAGGAGAACGGGTCGCCGCTCGAGAACTGGCCCTTCCAGGCGGGAGAGGCGAGATCGCGGAAGCCCGCCGGCGCGTCGCCCTCCTTCGGGGCCCCGATGACCATCAGGTCGATGCGGTGGGGCGCGTACCAGGGCGTCACCCAGGCCGAAGGCAGCTCGAGGGCGCGCGGCGAGACGTAGGCGTGCAGGAGCCCGCGGTCGGCGAGGTCCACGTACCAGGAGGGATCCGAGGTCGCGAGCGCACAGGCCGGGCTCCCTCCCGCCGAGTGTTCGGCCTCCCAGCGCTGGGCCACCTTCTCCGACCCCCCCTGGAACCACTCCACGTCCACCCCCGGCAGGTCCTTCGCGATGGCCGCGGCGAAGCGGTCCACCTGGTCCTGGTAGATGGCCGTGTAGATCCAGACCTTCGGACGGGCGCCGTCGGTGCGTGCGCCGGGCGGCCCCAGCTCGACGCGGCAGCCGTGGAGGGCGAGGAGGAAGAGCACGCGGAAGGGTACCGGGTTTCGGTGGCGATTGCGAAACGGGACCGGGGCGGTTCAGCCCGGGCGCCACACCACCCCGCCGCCCAGCCACAGCCCCGTGTCCACGGTGTACTCCCCGTCCGGGTGCCCGTGCGCCGCGAAGCCGCCCAGCGCGCCGCGGACGCCGACGTAGCCGGGGCCGCGCCGGGCCCGGGTCGGGGCCTCCAGGCCGACCCAGCCGAGCTCCAGGCCGGCGTCGCTGTCCAGGTAGCCCGCGCGCAGGTCCACACCGGGGGACACCCGCAGGACCCCGGTCACCTCGACCCGCCCGAACACCGTCTGCCGGGCCAGCCAGCCCGCGCGGTCGGCGCGCTCGGGGCGAGATGCCTCTTCTTGACTACAGCCATTCCCGCACCATAATGGAACCGCCGAGGTGCCGATGCCTTCCATCACGCTCAAGGATGTCCCGGAGGATGTGCTCGTTCGGCTCCGTCGTGCTG
>Ga0172372_10013416_pt1 | contig 10139 bp, 8 predicted proteins | sample LakKiv5m_2_FD_114544 | JGI IMG/M metagenome (GOLD analysis project Ga0172372, IMG submission 114544) | Freshwater microbial communities from Kabuno Bay, South-Kivu, Congo - kab_092012_9.5m | ecosystem: Environmental > Aquatic > Freshwater > Lake | place: Democratic Republic of the Congo... | reverse complement strand
GACCAAATAAACTTTTATTTAGGAAAAATAGCAAATCTCGGAGAAAAATATGAAGGAGAATATTCACTAACTAAAATCAGGGATTATTACCGAAAGTGCCAGCGTCAAGTTAATGGAAACAAAAAGAACAAAGGTTAAATTCTTGAATTTTATGGGAGACGATATTCTAATGCATTTCTCTAAATGCATATATATTTGAACTCATTGCGGGTTTCAATTTTTACCTAATAAGACGATTATTCCTTGTATTTAAAAGGTTTGTAGATATATTAGTTATTTATTAATTTTATTTAAGTGATTAAATAGAACGAGCAGAATTAGACGATACAACAAGCTCCTTATTGCTTTGAGAGAAGATAAGTTAAATAGACCTCTTCCATAACCTAAGGAATAGGTTAAGATTTTTTGTTTTAGCAAGGATATGATAAAATTTGAACGAATAAAGGATGAATCCGAGGAAGGATTTCGAAGACTTACAGGTATCAAACGAACAACATTTGCAGTTATGCTAGGCGTACTGCGGTAAGCTGAAATAACTTTTAAAGCGCAAGGCGGTAAACCTAATAAGTTAGCTATAGAAAATAGGTTACTTATGGCGCTTGAGTACTTGCGGGAATATAGGACATATTTTTATATTTCACGGAGTTACGACATAAGCAAAAGTGCTTGCTATCGGAATATACGTTGGGTTGGAGATATCCTAATTGAAGACAAACAATTTCCGCTACCCGGGCGTAAAGCCTTATTAAAAAGCAATATGGAGTATCAATTAATTCTTATTGATGCTACAGAGACTCCGATTAGACACCCCAAAAAAGACAAAAGCGTTTTTACTCAGGAAAAAAGAAACGGCATACTTTTCACCCTAAAACTAAAAGTCTTACTGATACCTGTTATCAAGGCATAGGCAAGCTGCATCATAATTCGGCTTTGCCAAAGAAAAGGACTAAAAAGAATCTGCTAACCAAAGAAGATAAACATAGAAACCGCCAACTAGCCAGTGAACTGCCTTTAAATGAAAACGTTATAGGTGTAGAATCAAACGATTTAAAATTATCACCGATCATTATAGAAATAGGCGAAAACGATTCGCTTTGAGATTTAATTTTTATAATCTTGAACTTGAAAAGTAGGGTTAAGCAAGGGGTCCAATAGAATTATAGGTTGATAATAATGGGTTAATACGGCTACAAAATCCCACCTTTCAGGTGGGTCAAAATTGAACGCGTTTACTGGGTCAATTTTCAACGCTTATTGACAATCCTATTACTCCAAAAATTTATTGCTCTTTATTTATGCAACAAAGTTTGGATTTATAGTAATTTTGGGGTGGGATTTTGAACCGCCCAATAAACGAGTGTTTGTCAGAAAATTGACAGTTTGGAATTAAATAACTTTATATCTTAGAATTTTTTTAATAAAAGAAGCTAAATAATGACTTAAATAGGCAGATATAATTATATAAATAGATATATTTATATCTGGTTTTATAAACATTATTATCAAAATAGCTGCTGTAATAGGAGCTTTTATGACAGAGCTTAAAAAGGATGTAGTACAAAGGATAATCATAAAAGCTGAAGAAACGTCAAAAACTTGAGAAGCTAAGTTTCCAAAAAAAGCTCCGAGACTAAGCGACGGCACTATTACCCCACCAGCACATCCTGCAACAAGGCTAAGGATAGTATTTAAATATTTTCCAAAAAAATCTGGAACTACATTTGTATCATGACTATAGAATATATTTCCTAGTAAATAACCACCAGGGCCCAAAACTTTTACCGATCCAAAATGAGCCAAAAATATAATAAGTGATCCAGCTATTACGGGTAAAATAATAAGTATTTTTTTAGATGATTCCTGCAAATACAAGTTACTATGATAACGGGTTATTTGTATGAAAGACCCACCAATGGCTCCAGAAATAACAGAGACACTAAGTAAAACAGAAAATTTAAAAAGGTCTATTTTCTCTATAAAAATTATTAAATTTTCAGCAGTTGTAGTTGTTAAACTAAAGTAAATAGGTTCTACATGAATTAACTCTAATAAAAATTTAGATAAATAGGTTGTAAATAAAACAAGAATTAAGTTTTGGATTAAACATTTCTTACTTTCTTTAAAACCAAAGATTTCTATCTCATAAATTAAGCCAATTAGAGGTTCTCTAAATACAGCTGCAAATCCTATACAACTAACTATAATTATGGCACTTGAAGGTTCAATATCAAAATTCTTCATCTTTTTTTTAAAAGATATAAGAGCGGCTGTAGTTATATGAACTAATGGGCCTTCTCTACCAAGCCCAGCACCACCAACAGAAGCCAAAGACGAGCTTAGTATTTTTATAAATATAATTTTTACAGTAAAATATCTTTGTATAAGAGACTTTATAACTTTTTCATTAAAGGAGTTAGAAGCACTAAATTCACAGAAATATTTTTTCCCTAAATCATGACCACTACTTCTTGCTCCCACAGCCCATTTTGTACATACCCAAGAAGAAGCTATAAAGATTGCGCCTAAATAAAAAAGCGAAGAATGGTAAAGTTTAAGAGAGAAATAAATTCCAAGCTCAAAAAGACTAAAGTACACGACAGTAATAAGAGAAATAAATGCTGCAGCTTCCAATAAAAAAATAAATTGATCAAAAAGTTCTGTTAGATATTTTTTCATTTCATTCTTTGTAAGTTTTTATGCCATCAAACCATTAACTTGATGCCATCCCTTCAGAGTCATCAACTCTACATAATATAAAACTTATTCCGTTAAGCTTAACCATTATTTCGTCTAAATACCATTTATCCTTTGATTTATGCTCACGTTTCTTAATTACTTCTTTAAAATGAAACTAAATTTATAACACACCAGAAACACACCACCCTATTATATTTTTATATCTATTTCTTCTCCTACATCTCTATAACTATCATTAAATCTAGACATTTCCCCATACTGGTAGTTAATTATTAATACTGGAAAGCTGTGGGAATTGCTTAAACTATAATAGAATATTACTTATTTCCACTCACTTCAATGTGTTAATCACTTTCTGAAAATTAATTTAACGGTACCGTTGAAATTGTTTCCAATCTTTTATTCTTTCAGTCGACTGTCATTAAAATTATCTCCGATTGTTACAGAAATAGGAGAAAACGGTTTGGTTTAAGGTTCAACTTAATTGCTGGAATTTATAATTTCGAACTTTAAAGAGGTTATGCAAGAAGTCTAATGAATTTGTCTTACCGCACCCTAAAAAAAGCACGTGCAGACCAAGTAAAAAAATATCATTTTTCAAATTATTTAATTACATTCTTAAATTCATGCATACTAGTTGGAAATAGGAACAGTTACCAGTAGACAAAAATAAAGACGGTCTGCCAGAAATTTACTATACTAATATCTATAATACTTTTAAGTTCTGCGTTAAGAACGGATGCTTTAAGTTATTGTCAAATGTTGTGTATGAAAAAGATTATGCAACATATTTTTCTCATTTAAGGTACCACTACTGATGTTATTTTCATGAATTCCATCTTTAAATTTTTCCCTATTAATAACTTGGGCAATAGCACGGAGGTACCGTATTAGTTTTATAGCTCTCCAAAAACCAAGGACCCAATCTCTAACAGCTAAAGCATGAGCATGTACCAGACCTCTGCTTTTTATGTCAAGTAATACCCTTGCCGGCTTTCCTTGCTTTGTCTAAAACCATCCTTTATAGTGACCAATTCCTTTTTCCGTATTCATCAACACCAATTATTACCAAAATAATGTCCTTCTCCGATTCCATCCTTACCTGTAAATAAATACCATCCACCCAAAAGTAGACATATTTCTTCTTTGATAGCTCATCTCTTTGCGATAACAAATATTGACTATACCACTCTGATTTTAGCTTGGATATTACATTAAGTGATAAATTCTTTGACCGCTACCCCAATATAGGTTCAAAGCTATCAGCAAAATCCTTATTAGTATTCCTTTTAAATAAAGTAGCGGTAATAGAACACCTATAGTAACTGTACGCCTCTTAATCTTCTATCTTACCTCCATATGCAACTTTCCATCATAACTCAATCACTCTTGCATACATATAATAATCTTTTAACTCTCCTTCTACTAATTCATATTTTTTTAAGTAACCTTCTCTCTGGAAACCACATCGGTCTAAAACCTTTATTGAGCGTTCATTAGTGGTAATAACCGTTGCCTGTACCCTAATTATTCCAAGTGTATAATCGGAAAATTTTAATATAGCTTTTATAGAACGAAGCATTACCCCCTTACCCCAAAAATTCGGGTCCAAATCATAACTGATTTCAGCTCTGGAATTGGCAAAAGAAATCATGTTAAAACCAGCAGTACCGATCATTTTATTAGTTTCTTTAAGAGCAATAGCCCAATATATACTTCTTTTTGAAGAAAATAAACCGCCCCAATAGCTAACTTCTTCCAGTGCTGCCTCAAAAGTTTTTGGTCTATTTTCATTAGTTAAAAATCCAGCCATTTGATCATTACTCATATAGTCTAGATAAGCTTGTGCGTCTTCTTTAGTAATTTCTCTAAGAACGATATCACCTAAATCAATTATTGGAAATGGTTCAAAAAAAGGTTGTACATTCATAATCAATTAGCTCTTAATATATGAAATCTGATCTTGCATACCATTCTCCTCAAAAGCTTTAATTCTTACTAAGCAAGCAAGGCATTTGCCGCATGAATCACCTTCACTAGTAGGGTTATAACAGGATATAGTTGCCGAATAATCAACTCCCATTTTAAGTCCCATGGCAACTATTTCGGTTTTTGTCATATTAATAAGAGGTGCATGGATATTAATTTTATTTCCTTTTACCCCTTCAGCAGTTGCAAGGTTGGCCATAGTTTCGAAACTCTTGATATATTCAGGCCGGCAATCTGGATAATTAGAATAATCGGTTGCATGCACTCCAAGGAATATGTCCCTAACACCTTTTACTTCAGCAAACGCTAGAGCATAACTTAAAAAAATCGTATTTCTTGCGGGAACATATGTAAGTGGAATTTCATCCCCTACATCACTTGCGCTTTGGTAATTCGGTACTTCGATATCATTATCTGTTAAGGCTGAGCCGCCAAAATTCTTTAGATCAATGTTTATAATTTTGTGTTCTTTCACTTTATAGTTTTTAATAAATTGCTGGATTTTTTGGATCTCCACAATTTGCTTCTGTCCATAATTGAAACTAATTGCGTATATCTCATAACCCTGTTGTTGTACATAAGCTAGAACTGTTGAGGAATCAACACCTCCACTTACCAGTACTATTGCTTTTTTTGTCATTACTTATTTAACCTCATTTTATAAAGTCAGTTCCGCTTTGTATTAAGATGTATTTGAAGTTACCTGTAAAAGTATAAATTAAACTTTTTACTTATCTTACAGGCTGCTTTTAAGTATCCAGGAATTTTTTTCATGCGTTTTCATTCTTGCAATTAAAAGGTCACATGTCCCTTCATCATCAAATGTTTTTGCAACAGATAGGGCAGCTTTTAAAGTTTTTATAACTACATCCTGCCCTTTAATTAACTCTCTGATCATGGTAACTGAATCAGCATGTTCATCACTTGAGGAAATCGATGTTAAATCTGAATAGAATTTTAAGCTTCCTGGCACTTTTTGCCCCAGCCATCTAATTCGTTCAGCTATTTCATCAATAGCGTTTGCAAGATCTGAGTATTGTTCTTCGAATAAACTATGTAACGAGTTAAAGTTAGGTCTAGTCACATTCCAATGAAAGTTTTGTGTTTTGAAATATAAGCTATAGCTATCTGCTAATACCGATTTTAAGGCGTTAGCAATTTTTTCATGATTCATAATAATACTAATTTAAGTTGAAAATTATCTTACAGTTTTCTACTTTATAACCTTGCGCAGGTAGAGTAAATAATATATTTTATTCCTACGCTCTTTCTTACTCAATACCCAGTTCCTTGTGAATCTGATATGATAAACGGTAATTATTTTCAAGAGCAATAGATACTGCTAGTTTCTTATTTGCACTATTGCGCTTTTCATCATATTCATCCATTGCTTGCACAAATACCGGTATATTATAAAGTGATTGGCCTAATTCTGGAACTTTATCATAACCGGCTATATTTGCAGATATAATATATTTAAAAGCTGTAATTCTAGGCAACAGCTCTTCTCTAATATTATGATATTTCCAATTGGTTACTTTAGGAGAACAAATTATATCAATTCCATCTGGGAGGTCTCGATATAAAGTACCATTAGTTTCGATTTGTACTTTGTAATTCAATTGCAGTAATTTTTCACATAGTCTATAAATTGGCTGCCTAAATGGTTCTCCTCCAGTAATAACAACTAGAAATATTGACTGTACTTTATTACTATTCCTGCTTAAGTACTCGACCTGTCCAATTATCTGGTCGAGAGATTTTTCTAGGTAATCCTCAAATTCGGTATCACAAAAACTGCAAGCTAAGTTACATCCGCCTAACCTAATAAAAATTGCTGGAACTCCGCAATAAGGTCCTTCGGCTTGTAAAGTTTTAAAAATACTTTTTATAGCTAGAAATTGGCCGTCTCCTTTAACAACTGGACGCTTTAAGTTATCGCCGAACATATCATTACCTTAACTTTAGCGACGATAGCCCAATCAAGGCAAAAGCAATTGCTAGAATCCAAAATCTTATAACCACTTTAGTTTCGGGCCATCCTTTTTTTTCAAAATGATGATGAATAGGAGCCATTTTGAAAAACCTTTTACCTTTAGTCATTTTAAAATAATAGACTTGGATGATTACCGAAACAGTTTCGATAACAAAGATACCACCTATTATGGCCAGCACGATTTCATGTTTGGTAATAACGCTAATTGTGCCGATAACCGCTCCAAGAGATAAACTTCCAGTATCTCCCATAAATACTTCTGCAGGTTTGCAATTATACCACAAAAACCCAAGCCCACTGCCAACCATAGCAGAACATACAACTGCAAGCTCCCCAACATGGGGTACATATATAATTTGTAAATAATTTGCATAAGTAAAATTACCTACTAGATAAGAAATAATAGCAAAAGCACTAGCTGCTATTGTTACAGTGCCAATAGCTAGTCCATCAAGGCCATCAGTTAGATTTACCGCATTAGAAGAACCGATAATAACGCACATTGCAAAGGGAAAATAAAAATAACCCAAGTCAATTAAGAGAGTCTTAAAAAACGGTACCGCTAAATCCGTTGCGTGGGAATGGAGGGAGCAATATTTTATACCTCCGAATGCAATAAGACTAACAGCAAATTGAAAAAATAACTTCTTTTTGCCTGTAATCCCACGATAATTAAATTTGCTGACTTTAGTATAATCATCTAAAAAACCTAGTAATCCGAACATTATTAGGACAAAAATAATTATCCAAACATAAGGATTTGTTAGGTTCGAAAACAATAATATCGAAGATAGCATGGAGCTGATAATTATCACTCCACCCATTGTAGGAGTACCTGCTTTAGCAAAATGAGTATCCGGACCGTCTTCTCTGATAGGTTGTCCTCGTTTCTGTAACGTCTTTAATTTTAAAATAATTTTTGACCCTATTAGAAAACTTATAAGCAAACTACCTAGTATAGCCATACCGCTTCTAAATGTAATATAAGTCATTAAATTGGCTATATGCCAATGACTTGCATATGGGAGTAATATATTATAAAGCATTTGTAACTCCTAGAGCTTCAGCTACTTTTTCCAAATTAATACTTCTTGAGCCTTTAATCAGGATAATTTCTTCACCTTCGATATATTTATCAATATTAGAAGCTAGTTCTTCAGATGTTTTGTAGGTGTAGACTAAAATATTTTCTGGGATTTCTTTTGCAATCTCAGGCATAACGTCTCCCACTAAAAACAATTTTTTTATACCAGATTTAACAATATGCGGAATGAGGGCGAAATGAAACTTTAATTCGTCTTTACCAAGCTCTTTCATGTCTCCTAGTACTGCTCCCTTTTTTGGGTTTTTAAATTGACGCAAATATTCAAGACCTGCTCTTAGGGATTCAGGACTTGAATTATAGTAATCAGTTATTATAGAATATTTTCTATCTTCTTTCTTAATATCCACAACCAGCCCTCTCCCAATTTGGAGCTTGAATTTTGCTAGAGCCTTTACTGCTTGATTTATATCAAATCCAAGACAATAAACAACGGCAAGAGCTGCCGCAAAATTAATCGCCATATGCTTTGGCACTGCAGGCATAACAAATTCTAACTTCTCATGAAAAATGCTATAGGTTAATTTGACCATATTTTGATCTATCAGTGAATAAGATACAAATCTTATATTAGCAAATTGCGATTTACCAAAAGTTTTGATATTGCCAATTCCAGCCCTATCTATATTCTCGATACATCTTCTATAAGTTGAAATATCACGATTAAGTATTGCGATTCCAGTATTAATATCTAACCCTTCAAAAATTTCTGATTTTGCATCGGCGATTTTTTCAATAGAATCAAAAAATTCCAAATGTACGGGAGCTACTGAAGTAATAACAGCTATATCCGGCGTAACCTGTTTGGTTAAAAGGCTAATTTCTCCGGCTTTATTCATTCCCATTTCAATTACGGCAAATTCATCATCATCTGCAATAGAAGCTAGATTGATTGGTACACCAATATGGTTATTAAAATTACCTCTGCTAACAAAAGTTTTACCGAAAGAGCCAAGTATTAAGCCTATTATTTCCTTGGTACTAGTTTTTCCCACACTACCGGTAACACCGATAAAATGAGCTTTAGAATTTTGTCTTTTGTACTCAGCTAAACTTTGCAGCGCTTCAAAGGTATCCTCTACTTTTATTAATTTATTCGCTGGCGCATTTTTTATTTCTTCGCTTACAATAGCTAAAGAAGCACCTCTGGCAAAAGCATCAAGAACAAATTCGTGCCCATCTCTTGCTCCCCCTTTCAGAGCAATAAAAATATCCCCTTTTTCTATGTCTTTTGAGTTAAACTGAACTTTTCCAAACTCATTATCAGTTTCCAGGGTAAGTGATAGGGCGTTACCAATTTGTTTTGATGTCCAAATCATATTTTGCATATTTATTAAAATTACTTGTTTTTTAAAAGCAGCATTTTTCTTGCAATTTCAATATCACTAAAAAATAAAGTTCTATTTCCGATAATCTGGTAAGTTTCATGCCCTTTACCTGCAATCAATAATATATCGTTTTTTTCCAGTTTTGCTATAGTACTTTTTATAGCAACTTCTCTTCCTTCGACCTCTTGTGCTCCTACTGCTCCTTTTAAAATATCAAGCCGAATTTTTTCCGGATCTTCGCTCCGTGGGTTATCATCTGTAACTACAACATAATCAGCTAATTTGCAAGCGACTTGTCCCATTAGTTGTCTTTTTGAAGGGTCACGATCACCACCACAACCAAATACTACATATAACTTTCCTACTTCTTGGGCCTTGATGTTTCTTAACTCTAATAATGACTTTTCTAAAGCGTCTGGTGTGTGTGCATAATCAACAAATACCTGAAATTCACTTTCAAGGGAACCTATTCGCTGTAATCTACCGGTTACAGCCGTAACTTTTTCTAGAACTTCAACTATGTGATCAAAGTCAAACCCAAGATTTGCTGTCATTTTAGCAGCAATTAGGAGATTTACGGCTTGAAAAGATCCGATGATATTAGTACTGAAAGTATAATTTTTCTTATTATATTCAAAATCAACTATGCTGCCGGTAATAGAACTATTAATATTTTCTACTTTTATGTTTCCATTTTTACCAATCCCAAAATAACGGATTCTGTGCTTGGTAAAGAAATTTCTAACAAAATCGCCATAGATCGAATCTAATATTTCTGAATTAATTACCACTTCTCCTTTTTCTTCTAAATTATCTCTGAAAAGCTGTAATTTAGCTTCAAGGTAGTTTTCCATAGTTTTGTGGTAGTCTAAATGATCTTGGGAAAAACTAGTAAAACCGGCTGTTTTTGCCTTTATATCTCCTAATCTGCGTTGAGCGATTCCGTGGCTTGAAGCTTCAAATATAACGTTATTGACTCTTTTCTCTGCTAGTTCATTTAATATTTTTCTAAAAGTAATTGGATCGG
>Ga0172372_10013415_pt1 | contig 10140 bp, 10 predicted proteins | sample LakKiv5m_2_FD_114544 | JGI IMG/M metagenome (GOLD analysis project Ga0172372, IMG submission 114544) | Freshwater microbial communities from Kabuno Bay, South-Kivu, Congo - kab_092012_9.5m | ecosystem: Environmental > Aquatic > Freshwater > Lake | place: Democratic Republic of the Congo... | reverse complement strand
AGAATCTGGCCGTGCTCTCGCGGGGCGTGGACACGAGTCGTTTCGACCCCGCCAGACGCTGTCCGGCGCTGCGCGCCCGCTGGGGCGCGGACGAGAACACGCTGGTCGTCATCCACGTGGGGCGCCTCGCCCCGGAGAAGAATTTCGACCTGCTGTTCCGGGCCTATGACGCGATGGGGGCGGCGAGGCCGGCCATCCGGTTCGTGCTGGTGGGGGAAGGCCCCATCAAGGCGCAGCTCGCGCGTCGGCACCCGGGCTGCATCTTCGAGCCTTTCCAATCCCGGGACGAGATCGGCCGGTACTACGCTTCGGCGGACTTGTATGTCCACGCGAGCCTGACCGAGACCTTCGGTAACGTGCTGATCGAGGCGATGGCGAGCGGGCTGGCGGTGGTGGGCTTCGACTATGCGGCGGCGCGCCAGTTCGTGAAGTCCGGCCAAAATGGCCTTCTGGTTGCCCGTGGGGAGGATGAACGGCTGATCGCGGAGGCGGTTCGCCTCGCCGTGGACGCGCCGCTGCGGGGGACCCTCGGTGCCAGTGCGCGGCGCGAACTCCTCTCCCAGTCGTGGGAGCGGGTGGCCGCGGAATTTGAGCGGGAACTGGCTGCCGTGGCCCGGCGTCACGGCGCGGCGCGAATGGTTGCGCCCGTCCCGGCGACCTTGGTCCACGGCAAGCCCGAGGGCGTCCGCTGAGCGCGGGCCGATGGGTCAGGCCGTGAATCGCTGGTTTCCGGCCGGCACTGCCCGGATCCTTCCAGCAATTCACGGCCTGGCCCCGTTGGTAGCCCCCTCCCTTCCGCGGAGCAGTCCCTGCCTAGGATTGGATTGGTTTTCGTCAGGCACGACCGGGGCGACGCGCCCCAGCTACACCAGCCCGCTCCATTTCGGACTGAACTTTGGGCTGGATCGCCCGCGGCTCGATGTGGCTGGGGCGCGTCGCCCCGGTCTTCCGGGCCGCATCGCCTGCCGACTCACCCTGGTCCGATGTAGCCGCGGCTTCCCCGGAACGGGGTCAGGCCGTGAATCGCTACTTTCCGGCCAGCACTGGATCCGGGCGCCGGGATCCTTCCCCCAATTCACGGCCTGGCCCCGTCGCTGGCGCCCGCTGGCGGGAAGCGGGTGCCTTCCCAGCGGGCGACCAGCGCGGGGGCGGTACAGTGGCCGATGACGTTCACGCTGGTGCGGATGGGGTCGATGAAGGCGTCGATCGCCAGCAGCAGCCCGAGCCCCTCGGGGGGCAGGCCGAAGCTTTGGAAGAGGGCGGCGAGCACCACGAGGTTCGCCCGCGGGATGCCCGCCACACCCTTGCTGGTGAGCTTCAGGGTGAGCAAAATCATCAACTGCTGCGGCCACGACAACGGGATGCCCGCCGCCTGGGCGATAAAGAGGGTCGCGAGCCCAAGGAAGAGGGTGCTGCCGCACAGGTTCAGGCTGACGCTGAGCGGCGCCACGACACCCAAGATGCGCCGCGGCACGCCGAAGCGCTCCAGGTTCTCGAGCGTCTGGGGCAGAGCCGCCGCGCTGGAGGTGGTGGCGAAGGCGATCAGGAAGGGCTCCCGCACCGCCCGCAGAAAGCGCCGGAGCGGCACCCCGCCCACCACCAGGACCACGCCAAAGCCCCCGAACAGGAACAGGAGCTCCGCACCCCAGGACACCAAAACGAACCGCGCCAGGCCCATCAGGACGCCGGCCCCGCTGCCCGCGACGGTGCCCGCCAGAGCCGCAAAGACGGCCGCCGGCGCCAGGAACATCACCAGGTGCGTGAAGCGGAACGCCACCGCCACCACCGCCTCCGCGAGGTCCAGCACCGGCCGCGCCTTCTCGCCCGCCGCCAGGCAGGCCAGACCGAACAGCAGGCAGAACACGAGGATCTGCAGCACATCGCCCCGCGCCATCGCGTCGAAGATGCTGGTCGGGAAGGCGTTCACGAGCAGGTCCCGCAGCGACCACGCGTTCACCGCCGGCGGCGCCGCGGTCGCGAGGGCCACGCCCCGGCCGGGTTCAAACAACAGCGCCGCTCCCCACCCGAGCAGCAGGGCCACGGTGGTGAACAGTTCGAAGAGGAGCAGCGACTTCCAGCCGAGCCGCCCCAGGTCGCCCAAGCTGCCCGCGCCACCCACGGCGCGGATCAGCACCCCGACCAGCACCGGCGCGACGATGGCGCGGATCAGGCGGAGAAAAATGTCGGTCACGATCCCCAGCGAGGAGGCCAAGCCGGGGGCCAGAAGCCCGCAGGCGACGCCGCCGGCGGCCGCGAGCAGCATCCATTGGGCAAGGGTAAGGCGCGTAAGGCGGGCCCAAGGGGTCGGGGCGGCCCGAGGAGGGGTCATCGCCGCGGAGCCTTCCGCAAGCCCCCGCTCACGACAAGCCCCGCGTGGTGGCCGCGGGGCTGGCGGACACTGGGAGAATTAGGTCGCCAGCGGATTCCAGACGCGTCGGAAGCCCAAGCCGGCGAAGTCCTTGACGTTCGCGGTCGCAAAATCCGTGACGCCCTGCGCCGTAAGCGTCAGCGCGGTCCGGGCATCATAAAGCCGCCGGAAAGCGAAATCTCGCCCCCTCGCCAACCGCCACAACTCCTCGTGCAAGGGCCTGCTTTCGCCCGGGAAGCCGATCAACCGCCAGCGGGGATGAGAACGGTAGACCTGAATCACGTCCACCGCCTCCGCCGCGCTGAGCGGCCGCCGGAGCACAACCGGGTTCCGCAACAATCCGTAGAGCTCGGCGAGGATGAGTTCGGAGATCGCCACCTGCTCCTCCTGAGCAATTGAAGTCAGCCAGGCGTGCGCCGCGAAGTGGACGGGGGAGTCCTCGTTGAGGCCGTGGAGCAGCAGGTTGGTGTCGATCGAAAGCATCAGCCGCTACTTTCGGCGCGGGCGGGGCTCCCGGACGGCCGCACTCGTCACCCGCGCCTCCCGCTTCACCGCGCTATCATCCAGGCCCTTCCAGCCCAGCTTCCGCGGCCGCGGAGGCTCCCACGTGCGCCCCGGCGCCGGGCTTGGAGCGTACACGCTCAGAATGTATTCGATGCCGCGCCGGGCGAGCTCCGCCAGGGAGATCTCCCGCTCTTCACAGAGCTTCTTGGCCCGAGCGAAAGTCTCGTCGGGAAGCTGAATCTGCGTGCGCGTCATGCCATCAAAGTGTTGGCATCGCGCCATCCGGTCAAGCCGCGGCCACGGCTCACGGCACGGGCACGCGGTACAAGTACGCGTCGGAGGTCCAGTCGATGCCCTCGGGCGGCGAACGCTGGAACAGGCGGCTCAGGTTGATCACCAGCTCGCCGGTCTCCCGGTCCTCCCGTGCCGCGAAATTGGACAGGGTCAGCTGCGCGCTGTCCCCAGGACCCCGGGTGTCCACCGTCCGCACGGTCTCCCGCCGCAGCAGGCCCGAACGCCGATCGACCTCTCCGACCACCAGCGGGTAGCGCGGCCGGTTCCCGTCGGGATTCACCGGCGTGAGGTTGCCGATCCAGTACAGCCGGCCCGAGGAATGGGGCACCAGCTGCGAACAGGAGCTCGGGGAATGGAACTCGCCGCCGTCCGCGTAAGTCCACGGGGCCGCCTCCGTCCACGTGCGGCCCTCATCCGCCGACCACGCCGCCCAGCGGCGGGCGGGCAGGGCCGGCTTCCCGCCATTGGAGCCGCGCAGCACCGCCAGGATCCGTCCGTCCGCCAACGGCGCGAAGGTCGGCTCGTCCAGCCCCCGGGTCGACCGCGCGGGATCACCGCGGATCAGCGCCGAGCGTTCCCAGTCGATGCGGCCATCCGCCCGCCAACGGCCCCGGAGCGCCGCCGCATCCGAGTAGGTGTAGCCGCCGCCCGGATTGTGGTAGGTGCCGTCCGGCCCCTGCGGGGTGATCATCACGGGCACAAGGATCGTGCCGTCCGCGAGCACGATCGGAACGGAGGCGAGGTCGCCCACCATAAAGGCATTGCGGCCGAGGTGGACGCCCGGGAGCGGGTGCTCCCGCGAGAAGCCTTCGCCGCGGTGCACCACGGGCTCGTCGACGTCCCACGTCCGGCCACCGTCGGCCGAGACCGCGTAAAACACCTGCCAGCGCCGCATCCCCTCCAAGGGGTCGTCGTTGGGCAGCAAGGCCTCCAGGTAGAAGCGCACGAAGCGGCCCGTCACCGGGTCCGCCACGCCACCGCGCAGGGCCCGGCGCAACTTCCCGTCGGGCCGGGGCTCCAAGGTCGGCACGCCCAGCGGGGCGGACCAGGTGCGGCCGTGGTCCGCGGAGTGGCGCAGGTACGCCACGTCCACGGTGTCCGAACGGGACATCAGCTGGTGGATGGAAAGGAGTTCCCGGCCCTCCGGGCGCGTATAGTAGGTCGCGGCGAGGACGGCGGTGCCCGCCCCGGGCGAGGCGAGGAACAGCTCGCGCCGCACCTCCCCCCCGGCCGCCGCCCCCGCGAGGGCGAGGGCGGCCGGCAGCAGCAGGGACCAGCACCTCGCCATCGACGGGCCCTCAGAAGCGGGTGCCCACCGCATCCAAGCTGAAATTGCCTGGCGGGAATTCCGGGGACTTGGAGTGAGAGGATGAAACACTCGATTGACGCGCGATCAGCTCCCCCGCGGAGACGGGAAGGCAAGCCCGGAAACCGCTCCGCGGCCCCGCCCCGCCAGCGGGTGGCGTCCAGTCCCCGAGAAAAGCATCGCCGCGCCGGCCCGGCCCGCCCAAGTACGGGCCGCCGATGAACGACCCGCTGCCTCCCCTCCCGGCCGCGCCCACCCCGGGCCATTACGTGCACTACAAGGGCGGCCGCTACCGCGTCGTCGGCCTCGCCCGGCACTCCGAGACCCTCGAGCCCCTCGTCGTGTACGAGGCCCTCTATGGCGCAGGCGGCCTCTGGGTCCGCCCGGCCGCGATGTTCACCGAGGAGGTGACCTTCGCGGGCGTCCGCCAACCCCGCTTCCGCCGCCTGCCGGAGGCCTGAGCGATGCGCGTCCTCCTCGCGTTCGACAAGTTCAAGGACTGCCTGACCGCCCCCGCGGCCTGCGCCCTCGCCGCGGCCGCCCTGCGCGAACGCCACCCCGCCTGGGAACTGGACGCCTGCCCCCTCGCGGACGGGGGCGAAGGCTTCGCCGACATCCTCACGCGCGCCGCGGGCGGCACCCTCCAAACGGAAACGGTGACCGGTCCCCGGGGCCAGCCGGTGACCGCGGCCTTCGGTCTGGTGCCGTGGGCGCGGATCCCGGCCGGCGCCCGCACCCTGCTGGATTTGCCCGCCGGCGCCGCGGGCCGGCCGGTCGCCGTGCTCGAAATGGCCTCCGCCTCCGGCCTGGCGCTGCTGGCGGCGGCCGCCCGGGACCCGTGGGCAACCAGCACCGCGGGCACCGGGGAACTGATCCGCGCCGCCGCCGCGGCCGGGGCGGGCGCCGTGCTGCTCGGGGTGGGCGGCAGCGCGACCCACGATCTCGGGCTGGGCGCACTCACCGCCTTGGGCCTGCGGACGGTCAACGCGCAGGGGGCTCCCTTGGCTAACCCCATCCCGCGGCATTGGGCGGACGCCTCGGGCTTCGCGGGCGCCGTCGACCCGGCCCTGCCGCCGCTGCGGATCGCCTGCGACGTGACCAACCCCTTGGCGGGCCCCCGCGGGGCCGCGGCAACCTATGGGCCCCAGAAGGGCCTACAAATGGAGGATCTGGCGCGCTTGGATGCGGCGAGCGTCCGGCTGGCCCGGGCCCTGTGCGGCCATTGCGGGCAACCGGAGCGCCTCGCGGAGGTCCCGGGGGCGGGGGCGGCGGGGGGCATCGCCTTCGGCCTGATGGCGGCGGCCGGGGCGCGGCTCTTGCCCGGCTTCGACCTGGTCGCGGCGTGGCTCGATCTGGAGGCGCGGCTGGCGGCGGCGGACCTGGTCCTGACCGGGGAGGGACGCTTCGACGCCAGTTCGCTGCAGGGGAAGGGGCCGGGCGCGGTGGCGGCGCGGGCCTTGGCGCGGGGCAAGCGGGTCGTGGTGCTGGCCGGCCAGGCCACGTTGCCGGAACCGCCCCCGGGCCTCGTGGCGCGTTCGATCTCGCCCCCGGGGCTGCCGCTGGCGGAGGCCCTGCGCGAGGCCCCGGAACGCCTCGCCGCCGCGGTGCAGGAGCTGGACTGAAGCGGGACCGCGGCCGGGCGGCGGACTTGTCATCCGTGGCGATCGCGATCAACCTTCCGGAGATGCAAGCGGCAGCGGCCAATCCAGAAGACCTGCGACGTTTTTTCCATCAGGAGATCGACCGGATGGAGCCGTCGCGTCTTGAGGTGCTTAACCGTATGCTGGAACAGCTTAAACTCCTGGAGTTGGCCGACCAGATCGACCGCGGGTTTGACGCGGATCGCGCCGCCGGCCGCCTGTCGCCGGAGAGAGTGGCGGCCGCGGTCCAAGCGGCGAGGCAGGCCCACCCGTTGGTCTCGGCGCAGAACTAGCCCCGGGCGGCCCCTATTCCCGCCGCAGGCCGCGGCGCATCAGGGAATCGAGGGCGGCGGCGGGGGGCTTGCCCGTGAAGAGCAGGGCGTGCGTCTCCATCAGGATGGGGGCCTCGATCCCGCGTTCCCGCACTAGGGCGGCGAAGGCCTCCGTCGTCCGGTAGCCCTCGACCACCGTGCGGCGCCCCGCGAGCAACTCGGCCACCAGCCGGCCCTCGCCGATCCGTTGCCCGAACTCCCGGTTGCGGCTCCAGCCGCCATAGCACGTCGCCACCAGATCCCCGAAACCGCTCAGGCCGTAAAAGGTCTCGGTCCGCGCGCCCAAGGCCCCACCCACGCGGACCATCTCGGCCAGCGCACGCGTCAGCAGGGCGGCCTTGGTGTTGTCGCCCAAGCGCAGCCCGTCGCAGCAGCCGGCCGCGATCGCATAGATGTTCTTCAGGCAACCGCCATACTCCACGCCGGGCAGGTCCTCGGAGGCGTAGACGCGCAGGGCCGGGCCGCTGAGGGCCGTCTGCAGGGCGGTGAGCTCCGGGTCGCAGCGGTCGGCCGCGAGCACCATCGCCGAGGGATCGGCGCGGGCGACCCCCAGGGCGTTGGTCGGGCCGCTCAGGGCCGCGACCCGGGCGCCCGGGCGGGCGGCGGCGATGACCTCCGACGGCCGGGCGTGGGTGCCGGCCTCGAGGCCCTTGGCGAGGCTGATGATCCAGGGAGCGGACCCGGCCAGCGCGGCGGTTTCCCGCAGGGCCTGCGCGGGGCAGGCCAGCAGCACGGCCGTGGCGCCGGCGGCGGCCGCGGTCAGATCCCCGGCCAGCTCCACGCCGGCGGGCAGGGCGACGCCCGGAAGGTACTCGGCGTTCTCCCGCGCCGCGGCCAGCGCCCGGGCCTGCTCCGGCCGGCGCGGGACGAGCACCACCGCGTGGCCGAGGCGCGCCAGATGGACCGCGAAGGCGGTTCCCCAGGCGCCGGCACCGGCCACGACGAAGCGCATCGTAGGCCTACTTCAGGAAGGCAGGCACCTTCTCCCCGGCGATGATCTGCTCGAAGGTCTCGCGGGCGTTCACCAGTTCGAAGGCGCTGCCCCGGACCATCACCTCGGCGGCCATCCCGCGGGTGTTGTAGCGGCTCGCCATCGTGTAGCCGTAGGCGCCGGCACTGAGGAAGGCCAGCATCTCCCCCTCGCCCAACTCCTGCAGCTGCCGCTCCTTGGCGAAACAGTCACCGCTCTCGCAGATCGGACCGACGATGTCCGCCACCAGCGCCCGGCGGGACGAATCCCGGTGCAGCGGCACGATCTCATGGTAACTGTCGTACATCGCGGGCCGGACGAGGTCGTTCATCGCCGCATCCACCACGAGGAAGTTCCGGTTCGCCCCGCGCTTGAGGTGCTCGACCCGCGCGATGAGGGCCCCGGCGTTACCGACCATAAAGCGCCCGTGCTCCAGCAGGATCTTCAGGCCGAGCGGCTGCAGCAGCGGCACCAGCGCCGCACCGTAGCTCTCGGGCGTCAGGGGCCGCTGGTCGGCCGGCTGCGCCTCCCACCACTGGGTGGCGCCGCTGGCGAGGGCATCCCGGTAGATGATGCCCATCCCGCCCCCGATGGAGAAGTACTTGATGCCGTAGCGCTGCTTCAGTTCGGCCGCGAAGGGGGCCACTTTCTTCACCGCCTCGACGAACGGCGCGACGGAGGTGAGCTGCGAACCGATGTGCATCTGCACGCCCCGGATCTCCAGGTGCGGGTACTGGGCGGCCGCCTCGTAGGCCGCGGCCGCGTGCGCCAAGGGAATGCCGAACTTGTTGTCACTCTTCCCGGTCGTGATCTTGGCGTGCGTGTGCGCGTCGACGTCCGGGTTAACCCGGATCGCCACCGGCGCCTTCACCCCCAGCCGCCCCGCCACGTGGTTGATGCGCGCCAGCTCCGGCTCGCTCTCGACGTGGAACGAAAAGATCCCGTGCTCCAGCGCGAGGGCGATCTCCCCCTCCGTCTTGCCCACCCCGGCGAACACGCTCCCGCGGACATTGCCGCCGGCCGCCAGCACCCGGCGGATCTCGCCGCCCGAGACCAGGTCGAAGCCCGCCCCGAGGTTCGCGAAGTGCCGCAGCACGGCCAAATTCGAATTGGCCTTCATCGCGTAACAGAGGTGGGCATCGAGCCCCTCCAACCCCCGCTGCAGACGACGGTAATTATCCTCCATCGTGGTCGCGCTGTAGACGTAGGTCGGGGTGCCGTAGAGGCGCGCGACGGCGGCTAGATCAACGGATTCGCAGTGGAGATCAGGACCGGAATAACGGAAGTGGTGCATCGGCGGAAAAAAGTGCGGAAAAACCCGGACCGTAGGGGCTTTCCGCTTGAAATCACCACCCCAAACTTCGTCAGTCGCCGCGTGCTGAGAGCTCGCTTCCCTTCTCGTCTGCGCCAGGGCCCGACTGCCGCCGCGTCGCGCTCCCGCGATGCGGCCCGCTTCCGGAATCCGCACTTCGTGAGCTTTATGGCTGGGACGAACCGCTCACGGATGCGCGCGGATCTCCTCTCCGCCGTGCTGCGCAGCCGGGCCCTCGTGAAGCGGGCTCTCCGCTTCACCCTCCTCGGCGGCATCTTCTGGGTCGTCTTCGAGAGCGCCCGGGCCATCTCGATCTTCTAAGGCCTCCTGCGTCTAACGAGAGGCCCCCGCGCCCTCGCGCGGGGGCCCGTTCCTGACCGGACCGGCCGCCGCACCCCAAACCACCGACCCAGCGGCCGATCCAAGGGCTGGCCGCGGGACCCCTGCCTTCTGCTTAGTCCCACCGGACCCTCGCACTACCTCACCGGAACCTCCCCGGCGGGAATCGAGCCCCGCGGCATTCTGTCCGCTGCGCTCTCAAGGAACCCGGACCGACTCTCTCTCGAACTCTCTGGCGTTCCTCTGACCTCCCCTGACCCCGACACTGGTTGAGACGCCCACCCGCCCGGCGGGTTTCCGGCTTCCGCTCGGGTAAAAATCGCGCAACTCGCGGTTCCAACGAATCGTCTCCGCGCCCCGCGGAAGTGCGCGCGCCGCTTGCCGTGAGCGCACGTCTCCGCTTCCTCCTCGGGATGCCCCCGCCGGAAACCACCCCGTCCCGCCCCGCCCTGCTGCCCCGTTTCCTCAATGCCGTGGAGCGGGCCGGCAACGCCCTCCCCCACCCGGCCACCCTCTTCCTGGCCCTCGCGGCGGCGGTGGTGGTCCTTTCGTGGCTCCTCCACCTCGCCGGCGTCTCTGCGGTCCACCCCGGCACCGGCAAGACCGTGGCCGTGGTCAACCTGCTCTCGCTCGAGGGAATGCACCGGATGCTGCTGGAGCCGATCCGCAACTTCCTCGCTTACCCCCCCCTAGGCATCTCCCTGGTCTGCCTGCTGGGCATCGGGATCGCGGAACACTCGGGCCTGATGGGCGCGGCCCTGCGGCTCGCCGTGCTGGCCACCCCGCGGCGGCTGGTCACGCCGATGATCGTCTTCGCGGGGATAATGTCCAACGCCGGGAGCGAGGTTGGCTACGTGCTGCTGATCCCGCTCGCCGCGGCCACCTTTCACGCGGTCGGCCGCCACCCCTTGGCGGGCCTCGCCGCCGCCTTTGCCGGGGTTTCCGGCGGCTACAGCGCCAACCTCTTGGTCAGCTCGGTGGATGTCCTCCTCGCCGGCCTTTCCGAGGCCGCGGCGCACGTGGTGCAACCCGGCTACTCCGTCGCTGGCACCGCGAATTTCTACTTCTTGTCCGT
>Ga0172372_10013414_pt1 | contig 10140 bp, 9 predicted proteins | sample LakKiv5m_2_FD_114544 | JGI IMG/M metagenome (GOLD analysis project Ga0172372, IMG submission 114544) | Freshwater microbial communities from Kabuno Bay, South-Kivu, Congo - kab_092012_9.5m | ecosystem: Environmental > Aquatic > Freshwater > Lake | place: Democratic Republic of the Congo... | reverse complement strand
CCGCACCTTGGCCAAAAGACGATTTCTGGCATGGTGTCGTTGGGTGCGCCGTGTGGCCCAAAAGCATTCCGCGCCCTTGTTTGCGAAAATGGTTTCCTGCGCGGCGATGATCGAGAAACACCTCTCCGGAATCCTGGCCTACTGGGAGAGGAAAACCATCAACTCCTATCTCGAAGGTCTCAACAGCGTCTTCTCGGCCGTCAAACGCAAAGCCCGAGGATACCGCTCCACCGACAACCTCATCACCGTGCTCTACTTCATCGCCGGCAATCTACGAATCCCTGCCTCCCACTGAAAATAGCGAAGAACCGTAAATTTTTTATCTGGTTTTAACTAGAGCAACACTAATTTTTTATTTTATTCTTAATAAAAATAATAACATATAATATTCTATTATGAAATCTATTCTCAAAAAAATATATAATAATTTACCAATTATTCGGGAGCTTAATCGAATCAGCAATGCGTTGTATTATCAACAATCTCAATTAGAGAAGATTGATAATCGATGTTCTGTGTTGTGGCGATTAAAACAACTTGTTGAATGTTCCGCAGCGTCTTACATAGAAGTGCTGAAAAGCAGCAATGAGCGCTACCGAGATCCGCGAAGATTAACATCATATGGTGCTCAATATTGGTCGCAAAATTTCGAGGATGGTATGGTTGAGGAAATTTTCCGAAGAATTGGAATTGTTAACAAAACTTTTGTTGAAATAGGCATTGGCGACGGGACAGAAACCAATACCACGGCTCTGCTCTCAAGCGGATGGTCGGGATGGTGGTTTGAAGCAGACTCAACAGCATGCAGAAAAATTCGCGAGCGGCTAACCAAATTTCCAGAATTAAGCGATAGAATCAATTTGCAAGAAACTTTTGTTGAACCCAGTAAAATATCTGATACCTTTAACCGAGTCGGAATTCCCAAAGAGGTGGATTTATTCTCATTAGACATAGATTATAATACATATCATGCGTGGAAAGCACTTGATAATTTTAGTCCCAGGGTTGTGGTCATTGAATATAACTCTGGAATATCACCTTGTATCGAATGGTTTGCTGCAATGAATGAAAATGCAAGATGGGATTCAACTCAATGTTTTGGTGCAAGTCTCAAAACATTAGAAATACTTGGTAGAAAATATAATTATTGCCTTGTAGGTTGCGATTTAACAGGAATTAATGCATTTTTTGTAAGGAACGATCTAATTACAAATAAGTTATTTAGCGAACCATTTACAGCTGAAAATCATTACGAACCAGCGCGGTATTTTTTAATTAATAGATCCCTGCACCGGCCTGCTATTTTCTAAAAGTAAAATTAAGTTATTGAATTGAAATAAGGTATGTCTGAAAATGCAATCATTGTAGAAAACATTTCAAAATTATATCGTCTCGGGCAAGTAGGAACGGGTGCCTTGGCGCAAGATATTAATCGGAGCTGGCATCGATTGCTTGGTAGAAGGGACCCATATGAAAAAATTGGGGAGACAAACGATCGAACCTCAACTGGACGAAAAGCTGATTATATTTGGGCTTTGCAGGGGGTGAGTTTTGAAGTTCGCAAGGGGGAGGTGCTGGGGATTATTGGGCGGAATGGGGCGGGGAAGAGCACGCTTCTGAAGATTCTTTCGCGGGTGACGACGCAGACGGAGGGGCGGATCAAGGTGCGGGGGCGGATTGCTTCGTTGCTGGAGGTCGGCACGGGGTTTCATCCGGAATTGACGGGTCGCGAGAACATTTTCCTGAACGGGGCGATTTTGGGGATGCGGAAGGCCGAGATTGCGCGGAAGTTCGATGAAATTGTCGAGTTTTCGGGGTGTGCCCGGTATATCGACACGCCGGTCAAGCGGTATAGCTCTGGGATGTATGTGAGGCTCGCCTTCGCCGTCGCCGCCCATTTGGAGCCGGAGATTTTGATCGTGGACGAGGTCTTGGCGGTCGGCGACGCGGAGTTTCAAAAAAAATGCCTCGGCAAAATGAAGGATGTTTCAGGTGAGGGTAGAACTGTTCTTTTTGTTTCTCACAATATCTATGCAATGAGAAATCTCTGTAATCAAGGAGTTCTTCTAAATAAAGGTGAAGTTGAAACAACTGGCAACATCAATACAGTAGTCGATCAATATTTACAAGAAACAGGACCGACGCCATCAACGGCTATACTCGATACAAAAAACGCTGACTCACAAATTGGATTTGCAAGCAAGGTGAGTATCCACGACATGCATGGTAATGATAACAACAAGATACATCTAGGGAATCCATGGATAATTAAAATATTGATAACAATCAAGCGGCCGCTTGAAGCATTTATTGCATCTGTCGCATTAAAAACAATAGATGGTCATACTTGTAGAGTAAGCTGGAGCAATCCTTGCTATTTGGATGTTGGTAATTATGAAGTAAATGTAACAGAGAAAAATATTTCTCTTAGCAAGGGAATCTATAATTTGGTAATTGGAATTTCAAATAACAAGAATAGTTTTCATTATATTGATGGTTGTCTAAAACTTGAAATAATAGAAAGCGGCAAAGAATTAATTCAATATAACATATCGGGGTCTATTATAAATGGAATGCAAACTGTAATCAATAAACTTTCTAATGAAGACAACCTACATCCTCAAGACTAGAAATCTAATAAAAAAATTCGCTAAGATTGTTCCGTGGAACATTGAAAGGATGTTTAAAAAAATCGATAATTATTGCGAATATCGCTATTTTAAAGATAAAATAAATAATAATAGATTTATGCAATTAAATTGGCAGGATTCAATTTTTTTGAAAGAATCCGATCCTGAAAAACATTTTGATGCTCATTACATTTATCATACTGGCTGGGCAGCAAGAAAAATTATTGGTTCCAAGGTTACATTTCACAACGATTTTTCATCCTCATTATATTTTTCATCAATTATATCGGCAGTAATCCCTGTAGCTTTTCATGATTTACGGCCCGCTAAACTAAATTTATCAAATTATGATTGGAAAAGTGTAGATTTAGTTAATCTAGATATTCTTAGTAATTCATTGCAATCTTTATCTTGCATGCATGTAATAGAGCACATTGGACTCGGAAGATATGGTGATTCAATGAATCCGGATGCTGATATCAAAGCTTGCGATGAATTGCAAAGAGTAGCATCTCATGGCGCAAGAATTTTAATAGTAGTTCCGGTTGGCAAACCCAAAATTTGTTTTAATGCTCATAGAATTTATTCATTCGATATGGTGACAGAAATGTTTTCAAAATGTGAATTAATTTCAAATGCACTTATACCAGACAACGCCAACAAGGTAGGTATTATTTATGAACCTTCAAAAATAATCTTCGATGAGCAATATTACGCCTGTGGATGCTTTGAATTTATAAAAAAATGAGAAATATAAATAGCATTAAAAGTATATATAGTATTTTAGTCTGGAATAAAGTCAGAAAAAAATGGTTGCGGCAAGGAAGTCCCTTGCCACCACCCCATGAAGTTAAAAGACTACTTGTTATTAAATATTGTAAAAAATTACAAATTAATGCATTTGTAGAAAGTGGAACTTACATGGGAGAGATGGTGTTAACAGCAAGCAAGTTTATCGATCAAAACCATACGATAGAACTTTCACATGAAATATACCAAAAAACCTCTGCCAGGCTAAGTCAAATCTCTAATATTCGATTTCATTTTGGAGATAGCGGTAAATTGCTCTATGACATAATTTCTGGAATTAGTGAACCGATTTGTTTTTGGCTGGATGGTCACTATTCCTCAGGTATTACAGCTAAAGGAGACAAGGATACGCCAATTATTGAAGAATTGGCAGCCATTTCAAAGTCACAATTAAGAGATAAGCATGTTATTTTAGTTGATGATGCGAGATTATTTTTCGATGATAATAATAGTGATTATCCAAATATAAATGATTTTAAAAAATATATTAGTGATTTGTTTCCACATCATAAATCTTTAATAACTGATGACTCTATCTGCATTTTGCCAAAAGGCTAAATCAATTATTAACATAAATCAGATTAGTGTCAATTGTAATTAAATTACAGGGTGGACTTGGTAACCAAATGTTCCAATATGCATTAGGTGAAAGCATTGAATATAGTAAAAAATTCAAAGTATTTTACGATCACTCCTTATTTGAGGATAAGTCAAGTAAAAATAATTTTGTAAGTAGACAATATGAACTTCAACTTTTTTCTATAAATCCACCGCGATTTCCAAAGTGGCAAAGGAGTCTTCTGAGATGCATGCCTGTCTCTATTTATCAAAGTCCAATTGTAAAGCTTATTAAATATTTTAAGAAATATGAAGTCTACAATGAAAAATCATTTTCTTACGACTCTAATGTATTTTTATTAAATGGGAATTTCTATTTGAATGGTTATTGGCAATCACCTAAATATTTTGAAAAAATTGAAAATAAATTGATAAAATCATTTAGTTTCTCTACACTATTACCTCATTCTAGAGAATTGGCTGAAATGATATCATCTGAAAAAAGTGTATGTGTGAATGTTCGTCGCGCCGATTATATTTCTATACAATCGACCGCAGAAATACTTGGCTTCGTGGGCGAAGATTATTATCTTGAATCTATGAAAGCTTTTCGAGAATGGGTTCCAAATTGTAATTTTTATGTTTTTTCTGATGATTTAGAATGGTGTTACAAATTTTTTCAAAATCACAAGGATGTTACTATCATTGATCACTCACATGCGGGAGTTTCTTTCATAAATTATATGCAGCTTATGTCAAAATCGCATAATTTTATAATTCCAAATAGCACTTTTGCATGGTGGTCCGCGTGGTTATCCAAATCAAGTAGGAAAAAAGTGGTTTGTCCTAAGAAATGGTTTAATAAAGAAAAAGACGACATTGTTCCTTCAGGATGGATTCGGTTTTGATAATGGCAAAAACATATCCTCTAGTATCAATTCTAATGCCTGCTTTCAATGCAGGTGATTATATCATTACCGCAATTGAATCCATTTTATCTCAATCATATCAAAATATTGAACTAATTATTTTGGATGATTGTTCGGATGATTCAACATATCAAATAGCTTTATCTTTTAATAATCCGCGTATCACGGTATTTCGGAATGATAGAAATTTAGGACTTGCATTTTCGCGGAACCGTCTTCTGGAATTAGTCTCGAGCGAAATTTTCGCTTTTCAAGATGCCGATGATATTTCTTATCCCAATCGCATTCGAGACCAAGTCACTTTCCTATCGAGCAATGATAAGATAGTAGCTGTCGGATCGCAATCAAAGGTAATAGATAGAAATAATCAATTCATATCTGAATGTCTAATCCCAAATATTATAACCGCTGCTTCCGATACAAAAGTCGCAGTGCTTTTTGAAAATCCTTTTATAAATACTTCTATGATGGTTCGCACAAAAGCTGTTATGGGAATGAAATATGACATTGAATACCCCCCTTTAGAGGATTATGAATTTTGGTCTCGCTTGGTTTTAAAAGGAGGAATCGTCAATCTCGATCATCAACTTGTATCTTACCGAGTTCATGATAAGCAGTCTTCTAAAAAAAATATTCAAGATCAGAAAGCAAAGCACATTAAAATCTGGCATAATTATTTAAACAATATTGATGTTTGCCTATCTGGGGATTTAAGTTTAATTCATTGGGAAATCGCAAAAGGAAATTACTGGGATAAATATTCATCAATCAATGCTGCAATTGATTATTTTGATTTTATTGTTAAGTCAAACAATACCGCAAGATTTTTAAATAATATTTCTTTGGTTAATTATTTGGTGAATCGTATTACCCGACTAAGTGACTCATGCCCTAAAGAGAAATTGGCTAAATCTGGGACTGGAGTGAATGCAATATCTAGAATGCAGAAATGGGGATATTCTTTTCCAGACATTCGCATGGCCAGTTTTATCTACAAAACTCGTGCTTTTTTTAAGAAGTTTTTGCCAAATTGAAAAAGGTTTTAATTTTTGCCAATATGCCAGGAGATATTTCTTGGCAATTAGAGACGCCTTTGGGTGGTCTTCGCGCTCCTCTTTGTTTGGCGCATGCGCTTCAACCTTTGGGATTCGAGGTTGCAATTGCTACGAATTGTATATCTCATAAAAACGAAATTCTTGGGGTGCCGCTATTGGCTGTTGGTGATGACAAACTCTGCACTTGGAGAAAGTGTCTGGAAGGTGCGGGGAAAATTGATGTTCTCATTACCCTGTCCCGACTGGATCTCTTGCAATTTGGACTTGGCTTTCGCCAAATCTGCTGGAATCATAACCCGAGCGTGCTTTTCGGAGTTCCGGAATTTGGACGCCCGTTGTATTTCGTAACGCAAAAACTTGTTTGCCCTTCGCAATCCTCGGCCCAGCATCAATGCAAATGGGGTTTTCCTGGCAACAAAATTGAAGTGATCCCTAATGGGCTTGATCACTCCATTTTCCATTCTCGTCAAATGGCTCCCGAGGAGGATCGTTTGCTCAGATTTGTTTTCATCGGGTCATGTAGCCCCTGGAAAGGATTTGATATTGCTTTGGACGCATTTCTGAAAATTCAAAAAAAATATCCCTCGGCCACCTTAAAAGTTTTCGGCGATTCACCGCCTTGGCCTGTGGAGCGATATGCCCCGCCCATGAACTTGGTGCTTAATCAAGAAGGGAACATTGATTGGGAAAGAATTCAGGATCAATACCCAGGCGTCTTCTATCGAGGGCTTTGTTACCCTCATGAGATTTCATCTGAATTAAGACAATCAGGATTTCTGCTCTGTCCCAGTAGGCATGAAGAAACTTTCGCCCTTGCTCCGCTGGAAGCCCAAGCCTGCGGTTGCATACCGATCGCCCCATGCCATGGTGCCTACCCTGAGCGTATCGAAAGCGGAGTGACTGGTTTTACATATCTGCCAAATAGTCCAGAAATATTAGCAAACACAATTTGCGCGGCTCTGGAAAGTGGAATCTCGTTGGAGCAAATTCGTGCGACATGCATTGCGAAATCTCAAAATTTCACTTGGGGAGAGACGGCGAATTCATTCGCCAATCTCATCGATTCAATTCCACCATTGCGACGGTCTTCTGCTCAACTCTTTCGGGCAGTGAGTGGCTTAAAAAAAGTCACCAGTCAAATCCTTGCTAAGCAGTAAAAATATGTCACTTCAAACCCCAGTAGCATTCATCCTTTTTCGCCGACCCGAGACAACGGCGAGGGTATGGGAAAAAATCCGGGAGGCTCGTCCTGCGAAGTTGTTTCTTATTGCAGACGGTGGGAGAAACGAGGAGGAATGGGAGAAATGCCGTGCTGCAAGAAAAGTTGTCGAAACGATCGATTGGGACTGTGAAGTGCACCGGAATTTTTCAGATACCAACCTGGGATGTCGCGACAGGGTGGTAAGCGGCTTGGATTGGGTTTTTGAGCAGGTAGAGGAAGCAATCATTCTTGAAGACGATTGTTTGCCTTCAACAAGTTTCTTTCGGTTTTGCGAAGAATTGCTTGTTCGGTATGATAAACAATCCAAGGTAATGATGATTAGTGGTAACAACTTTTCAAAAAATGCCGCACTCACCTCAAAAAGCTATTTTTTCAGTATTTACTCACACATCTGGGGATGGGCTACTTGGCGTAGAGCATGGATGCTTCACGATGACAGCATGAAAGAATGGCCTCGATTCTCACAGACCAAGAAATGGAAAGCATGTTTTCGAGATAGAGCAACCAGATCATACTGGAAAGGTATTCTTGATCGCGCTTACAACGGTGAATGGGCATGGGATCATCGGTGGTGGTTCACATGTATGCAGAATGGTTATGCTATTTGCCCAATAGTAAACCTCGTGACAAATATCGGCTTTGATTCATTTGGAACTCACACGAAGTCAATTGAAGATACGAAAATGGAAGTCAGCGCTAGTGCGATTTCCTTTCCTTTGGACCACCCCGACGCCATAAAAAGGGATTTCTATTTGGAGGTCCAAGCTTCGCCTGCTGCCAAACTAAAAAATAACCTTCCGTTTTGCGCACGAGTATTATCTAGAATTATGAAGCATCTGCGAAGCTCCCACTGGTGGAAATTTGTCCGCAACGCAAACTACCGCCGAGTCCATAATGAATTGCACAACTTGCAGAAGTTAGCGGATCATGGTATCAAGTCAAGTTGCCTTGTGCTACCTTCAATAGCTTACACTCACGGACCGACTTTGGTGACTCTATATGAGGAAATATTTATTCGTGAGCTTTATTATTTTAATACTAAAAAATTACAACCCGTGATACTTGACGCTGGAGCAAATATTGGACTTGCAACAATCTTTTGGAAAAAAATCTTTCCTAAAGCAAAGATTACTTGTTTTGAACCAGATCTAAAAGCTACTAAATGTCTAAAGGAAAATATCAGAAATCATTATTTGAAAAACATAGAAGTGGTTAAGGCAGCGCTCGGTTGCTCCAACGGATTTGTAAACTTTGACTCAAGAGGAGGAGCTTCAGGAAGAATATCTGATGCAATCGAACCCGATGCTCATTTACAAAGGGTGCCCCAAGTCCGTTTGAGAGATTATCTCAACGAACCGATTGACCTTCTCAAGCTCGATGTTGAGGGTTCTGAAAGCTCTATACTTGAGGACTGCGCTGATCGCCTAAACTTTGTATCGAATTTGTATATTGAATACCATTCATTCAAAGATACTACTCCAACGCTTTCAAGAGTTCTTAATATCCTGCAAAATAGCGGCTTCGATTACACTATAGAATCGAATGTTCAGAGGCATCGCCCCCTCTGTGCACGACCAGACTGGGATGGGATCACCATGGCACTGCATATTTTCGCTTGGAGAAAATGAGAGTATATATCGATGGTTTCATCTACGCCCACAGCCCCAACGGGGGCGTAGCCCGATATGTTACTAAGTTGATCAGTCACCTTTCTGAAGAAATCTCTCCAGAGATTCTCGCTTTGGACAGCATCCTTGAAGGTCCATTTCAACCTCATCATTCCAGATTGCGCTTGAAGAGCATACCCCGTTTTTCATTCCGCCCCGGTCGCTTAGCTTATTTCGTTGAGCCATGGCGTGCCAAATTTGCGAGGTGGCGCTCGAGGGCGGATATTTTCCATCCCAGCTACTTTGAGACCCTTGAGCGCACGCCGCCCAAGGGAACGCCTTTGGTGATCACCTGCCATGACATGGCCCATGAGCGATTTTCTAATGAACTAGACCGAGACGGTCGATGGAGTATAGCAAAAGCCAATGCATTTGAGCGGGCTGCTGCAATTATTTGCGTATCCGAAAGGACTAAAGCTGATCTTGAAAGCATATACCCGGCCATGGCTAACAAAGCATTTGTGGTTCCTCTAGGGGCAGACTCTTTACCTTACCCGAAATGCGGCTCGCTACGCAGGAACTCCCAACTCCTTTTTGTTGGTGGAAGAAATGGATACAAACAATTCGATTTTGCACTTAAAATCTTGCAAGAACTACATCGAATGGGCCTGAAAAATATGCGCTTACATGTTGCGGGCGCACCCTTAAGCAATTCGGAGCGATCGATTATTTCGGAACTTGGGGTTTTAGGTTCCGTTAAAGTCCATCCCTATCCATCTGACGACCAACTCTCGCAGCTATATCAACAATCATTGATGCTTATTTATCCTTCACTTTGGGAGGGATTCGGGTTGCCGCCCGTTGAGGCCGCGAACATGGGCTGCATTACTCTTGCTCGCGAGCAAACTACCATACAAGACACTTTGGCGGATGGCGGCCTTTATGGTTCGGGTGCTTTTGCTTCAGATTGGGCAGAGATCATCCGGCATGCTGTGGGCTCCCCAGATTTTTTGGCTTCTTTGCGCACTAAGGCACATGTGCGTGCGAAATCCTTCACATGGGAAAAAACTGCACAAATGACTGAAGCCGTATATCATAGTCTAGTTTAAACTCTAATTTTTATTCTAAAAATGAAAAAAACCTTCAGATCTTTTTTAAATAAACTTGGAATAGACTTACACAAATACCCGCCGGATAAAAACCTTGTTATTCATCGGCGAGGTTTGATTAAGGCTTTGAACATTGATTGTGTTTGGGATTTCGGGGCTAGTGACGGCAAATATGGCAGGGAACTTCGTGCAGATGGCTACAACGGTTTGATGATTTCTT
>Ga0172372_10013413_pt1 | contig 10141 bp, 6 predicted proteins | sample LakKiv5m_2_FD_114544 | JGI IMG/M metagenome (GOLD analysis project Ga0172372, IMG submission 114544) | Freshwater microbial communities from Kabuno Bay, South-Kivu, Congo - kab_092012_9.5m | ecosystem: Environmental > Aquatic > Freshwater > Lake | place: Democratic Republic of the Congo... | reverse complement strand
GCGAACATTAGTGCCCATTAGCGGTCAAACGTTCTCATTAGCGGTCATCAGTGCCCATTCGCGGTCTAAAAGAAACCGGACCGCTAATGTTCGCTTAGGGACGCTAATGGAACAGCCGGAACCCGAACCGCAATGGAATATCAGCGAACATTAGTGCCCATTAGCGGTCAAACGTTCTCATTAGCGGTCATCAGTGCCCATTCGCGGTCTAAAAGAAACCGGACCGCTAATGTTCGCTTAGGGACGCTAATGGAACAGCCAAAACCCGAACCGCAATGGAATATCAGCGGTCATCAGCGCCCATTAGCGGTCCAAAGAAACCGGACCGCTGATGTTCGCTTAGGGACGCTATTGGAACAGCCAAAACCCGAACCGCTATGGAATATCAGCGGTCATCAGCGCCCATTCGCGGTCCAAAGAAACCGGACCGCTAATGTTCGCTCAGGGACGCTAATGGAACAGCCAAAACCCGAACCGCTATGGAATATTAGCGAACATTAGTGCCCATTCGCGGTCAACGGTTCCCATTAGCGGTCATCAGCGCCCATTAGCGGTCAACGGTTCCCATTAGCGGTCAACGGTTCCCATTAGCGGTCATTAGTGCCCATTAGCGGTCATCAGCGGTTCTTTTGAGCTTCGACGATGATTTCGTCCTCATCAAGTTCGCCTCGATACAATCGCACATCGGCAATCCTTCCTCGGAAGTAATCTTGGGCCCCGAATCCGATTTTCATATCACCGGTTAAACTTAGGTCGAAGTCTTCCGTAGTAAAACCGCTCGATTGAGCGACTTGTGCTCCATCGACGTAGAGCCTTAGCACCGAGTCGCCTCGGACGGCCGCAATGTGATGCCATCCACTTCCAAGAGGTCGATCGTACGTCGCATTGATTCCCGCTTCGATCGATAGCACTTTCCCCGAAGGCAATGTACCTACGAACAGCCGACCACCGTGGACGGCCATCGACCAAGCTCTCCTGTACTTCACATCCGGGGTATGGTCGACTTGGTCGATACGAGTCCACTGATTGTCGTTATCGTATCGATAGATCTCTGCAAGCGGCAGGGTTCCGCCGTACATCTTGCCGTTGTAAACCACCAGCGGCATGGCTTCGAGTTCGTCTCCAAGCTTACCGGTGTCTTGCCAGCGATCACCCCCTAGATATCGAAAAACGTGGGCGTTTGGCCACTCGCTTACATAGAGTTCACCGCGATGGATCGCAAACCCATAGGTTTGCGTTGCGTCCGGGATCGCGCCTACTTGGGTCCAATCCTCTCCGTTGTATCGAAACACCGACCCTTCGTCATAACAGGTCGCATAGAGCGAGTCGTTCCATACTGTCATCGCTTCGGTTCGTTTGCCACCAGGTGTGTTGCATGGTACCCATTGCTTACCACCTTCGTAGCGAAAGAATCCTGCGGGTCGATAAAGGGAACTCGCGTAGAGTTTTCCTCGGAAGACAACCAGCGACGAGATCGCTTCGGTCTGGGCCGATACATTTCCGCAGTGCTCCCAGGTATCTCCAGGACCAAGACGGTAAACATTCCCCCCAAAGTTTGGGTTTTGGGACTCGGATAAACTCGAACCAGCAAGTCTGTATTTGGAGGACGCTGCGTAAAGGCTACCATTGAAGACAACCAGCGAAGAGATCGCGTTGGCCAGATCCGGGCTCCCCAGATCCGTCCACCGCTGATCGCTCTCCCATCGAAACACCCGACCGGATTGCTGGTCTCCTGCGTGGCAGGTCGATGCATAGAGACGACCGTCATGAACACACATCGAAAAAACATAAACGGCATCACCGAGCCGACCATGGTCGGTAAACTTCGGTTCCATACGACCATTATCGATCCCGAAATGGACTTGGCGAGTGTTGGGCTGGCCGTTGGTCACGCCGTTGTGATTGTAAATACCCAAATGAAAACCTCGGCGATCCTTTGAATCGTAGCAACTGACCAGATCCCCAAGCGTATCGCCGACATCCTCGTCCACATTAACCCACAAAGAGAGCGTGAAGGGGGCCTTACCAAGCTTCCAATCGCTTGTATCGGGGACTTGAACAACATCGGTTCTCCCATCAAAGAGCTTTCCTTGCGAATCTTCGCCAAGTGGCCAATGCCCCAGGAGTTGTGCTTTCTTTGGAGCTAACCAACCCAATGACACCAAGAATTCATCGGCTTGTGAGAGTGTAACTGCCCTGAAAGGATCCCTGTTGAAGAACCCATGTTTCTGGCCGTCGAACACTTTCAATTCACAACGATTCCCCATGCCTTTCATGACTTTTGTGAACGCTTCGGCCGACTCGATAGGCACCGTGGTATCCTCGCGCCCGTGAAAAATGATCGTAGGCGGCGCGTTGGCTTGCACTTGATGCGCGGGCGAAATGCTCTGGGGTTGAGTCCCGAGCCTTTGCTCGGGGACTCTCGTTCCAAACCCCTTTGGGTCGTAGCCTTCCAAAGGAGCCAGTACCAAGGCGGGGTTAAACAGGATCAGAGCATCAGGCTTTGCGCTGATATCTTTGGGCTCATTGGTTTCATCAAAAGTATCGATCCAAGCGGTACAGGTGGCGATATGTCCACCGGCGGACCCACCCGCAGCAGCGATCCGCATTGGGTCGATCCCTAGCTCCTTGGCGTGGGATCGAACCCACCGGATCGCAGACCTTGCGTCGGCGACGCAAGCCGTCGGCTTGACTCCCTGTCGACTTCCTACTCGATAGTCGACAGTGATGGCGACCACTCCGCGCTTTGCCAGTTGTCTGCATTGATATTCGAATTGTTGGGGGGTTCCGTTTTGCCAGCCACCACCAAAAAAGAAAACAACCGCAGGGGCACTCTCGGGTCGATCCGGCCCAAAAATATACAGCTCGAGTTTCGTGTCCCCGATGGTCTTGTAAACAACCTGCCTGCAATCCTCCATTTTGGGCGGATAACTTCGACTGAATTCCTGGCAAATGGCGGGAAGACTAAGCAATACCAACAAGCATGCCGACCATAAACTTCGCATGGTGATTACTTTTGAATATTCAGGTAATTTCTTTTGGCTTAAGCGTATTCGATTATTCGTTCGATCGACTCGTTGTGACTACGTTCACCACACAATGGTATCGGCTTGAAAGATAGGACCTTCGATGCACGTGCGACGGTAATCCCATGTCCCATTGCCTTGATCGATCTTGGCCACACACGTAAAGCAAATTCCGATGCCGCAAGCCATTGGAGTTTCTAGCGAAACTTCGCAAGGCACTTCATGCCGCCGAGCCAACTGACTGACTGCTTGCATCATCGGTTCAGGACCACAACATACGATCCGTTTGGTCCCAGAAGTTCCATTCAGTAGATGGTCAAGAACATCGGTGACTCGACCCCGATGCCCCAGCGATCCGTCTTCGGTGGCAATCGCAAGCGATACCCCCAGCGACTCAAAGCTTGGTAATCCAGCCAGATAATCCCGCGTTCTTGCGCCATAGCACAACGTCACCTGCTGAGCGTAACGATTGGGCGATGCTGATCTCCCAAACGCTTGGCGACCCAACGCGTCGGCTGCGACGCTGAGCATCGGCGTGATCCCAACCCCACCGGCAACCATGATCAAATGATCCACGCTTTGGGTAGAAAAGGCATTCCCCAAAGGCCCCCAAACTTCGATCGCTTGTCCCGCTTGGAGCTTCGACAAGGCCTGCGTGAATTTGCCTTTGACCGTGTAAACGACCGAAAGGCTCGTAGGGACTCCAGCGGAATCAAACCCACGATCGTACATCGCCAACGCTCGACCGATCAACGGATCGTTGCAGTCTGCAAGTCGGACCATGAAGAACTGACCCGGTAAAGCGATCCTCGCAAGATCGGAGGCATCGAAACAGAGTTGCCAAGTGTCTTTGGCGATCATGCGATGCTCAAGGATGCTTGCTCGTTGAAATCGAAATTCTTTTGAGCAAAATGGTTCAAGAGCCATCGGCCAACCTCATGGTAGAAAAATCAGTGTCTATCCGATCAGGTCGGATTATCGAACTTGGCAAGGAACTCATCAACGAGTCCCTTGGGTGCTTTGACGATGTGCTCGGGACCTGGAAAAGCACCACTTTTTACATCCTTGATGTAGTCCCGAAACCCTTCGACTCTCTCGATCTGTAACGCCTGCTCAAGCTTGTATAGATCTCGATACTGCTTGGTATGGCGGGGATACGGTGGAGCGTGATTGCCCAGAATATCTTCGGCAAACATGAATTGAATGTCTCCCCCACTGCCGGCTCCAATCGAGGAAGTCACCAAACTGGTGCGCGAGGAGATCTCCTTAAGCAATTCCGCCGGGACGACTTCGACTTCGACGGCCCAAGCTCCTGCGGCTTCGAAGGATTTGATCTGCTGAAAAATCCATATCGCCTCCTGGATCGTTTTGCCTACGGCTTTGAGTCCACCGGTCCAGGTACTCAAGCGAGGCACCAGTCCAGCATGAGCTTGGACCGGAATCCCGACGCTGGAGACGGCTCGGATGAATTCAGGATTCCATTGGCACATGATCGCATCGGCTCCAGCGTCCATGGCATCCATCCCCGCGCGAACCGCCTCTTGGACCGTTGCGACTTTGGTCAGACCGATGCAAAACGTCATGAACGTATTGGGGGCGGCTTTGCGTAGCGATATCGCGGTGGCAGGATTTTTGGGGTCGAATTTGACCTTCAATGTATCGATCCCCGCCTCTTGGGCAGCGACTGCCTCATTGATCGTAAAAGGCATCGTCTCAGTGAGCACCGTCTTTCCCTTCAAGCTCTGCAGATGCTTGATGGTGTAATTTCGAGTACCGTATTCACCACCCATGGTCATGATCCGGTGCAATCCATGCTCATGCGCATTTCGTGGAGGTATCGTGCTCGAACTGGGAGGGTCCGTTTTCATCGAAGTTGAATCTGTTTGAGTCAGAGAATCGTATTCAAACACTTAGCTTACAATCGCTTGAACCACTTCGCCATGCACATCGGTCAAACGATAATCTCTCCCTTGAAAACGGTAAGTCAATCGGGTGTGGTCGAAGCCAAGCTGGTGCATGATAGTCGCTTGCAAATCATGAACGTGGACTTTGTTTTCCGCGATGCTAAAGCCGAGTTCATCGGTCTGGCCATAGGACATCCCTCCACGGATTCCACCGCCTGCTAACAGCATGCAATTGCAATCGGGATAATGATCGCGACCAAGAACACTACCCCCGGCGGTTCTGCCTTCGCGAAAGGGAGTGCGTCCAAATTCACCACCGCACACGATCAGTGTTTCGTCGAGCAACCCACGTTGTTTTAAGTCTTTGATCAGCGCCGAAATTGGCTTGTCCATCGTCGAACACTTGTTGGTTAGCCCATCGCGAATATCTTCACCGGGACCAGTTCCGTGGAAATCCCATCCCCAATCGAACAGCTGGACATAGCGGACACCTTGCTCGACAAGCCTTCGGGCCAGCAAGCAATTGTTTGCCAAACTCGATGATCCTGGCTTAGCTCCATAAGCCTCGAGTGTCTCGGCGGGCTCTTTGGAAATATCCATTACTTCTGGAACCGACATTTGCATGCGAAATGCAAGTTCGTACTGCGCGATTCGCGTGGCCGTTTCTGGATGCCCTAGCTGTTCGGCTTGCTTTTGATTCAATTGGCCGATGGCATCCAACGTCAATCGGCGCATCTGTCGATCCATACCGGGTGGATCGGTCACGTAGAGAACCGGATCGCCTTGGGATCGGCATTGAACGCCTTGGTAGACGCTGGGCAGAAATCCGCTACCAAAGGAGTTCTTGCCCCCGTTGGGTTGTACGCCGCTGGAGATCAAAACTACGAACCCCGGAAGATTCTCGTTTTCGGAACCCAAACCGTAGGTGATCCACGAGCCCATCGATGGCCGTCCCGATCGTGGGGAGCCTGTGTAGAGCAAGAGTTCCGCAGGTGCGTGATTGAACTGTTCGGTGAACATCGACTTGATGATGCATAAATCATCGGCGATCCCGTGGAAATTTGGTACCGCATCGCTCATCCATGTTCCCCCGGATCCATGTTGTGCGAATTTTCGGGGTGTACCTAACAGCTTCGGCACACCGTTGGTGAACGCAAACGTGCGACCTTTGAGAAAGGAATCCGGACAGTCTTCTCCGGTTCGTTTGACCAGCTCTGGCTTGTAGTCATACATATCCAAATGAGGTGGTGAACCGGTCAAGTGGATGTAGATCACGCGCTTGGCCTTTGCCGCAAAATGCGGTTTTCGGGGGGCCAACGGATTGATCACGCCCGAGTTTGTATCTGTTGGATCGGCCGACGCGTTTTGACCAAGCATTGAGGCTAAGGCTACGGCTCCAATTCCCCCGACAGCGTCTTTGAGGAAGTGACGTCGTGTCTGCCAAGCCATTTGCTCGATGCGAGGATCATTCCAATTGGTCGTCATACTTGCACTCCACCGCGAAAACTGAAAATTGATTTTTTGAGGAGATTATCGTCTCATCAGGAACTCGTCCAAATTCAAGATTGAATTTGCGACTACGGACCAGGCTGCCATTTCGGCCATATCCATCCCATCGGGCAAAGCCCCCAGAGGCTCGGTTGCCATTTTCTTGGCCGATTCGGGCTGCGATTTGAAAACCTCGAGAGCCTTCTGATGCAATCTCTCAAGGACTTCGATTTCGTCGGCTTCGACAGGTCGGCATAAAGCTGCTTTGAGTCCAAACTCGATTCGTCCCGAATTGGAGTCGGCAGCTTGGAACATGTTTCTTCCCAAGGCTTGTGCTGCTTCGATGTAGACCGGATCGTTGAGCGTCACAAGAGCCTGCAGCGGCGTGTTGGTACGGACGCGACGAAGCGTGCAGACTTCGCGATTCGGGGCATCAAAGGCGCTCATGGAAGGATATGGATTCGAGCGACGCCATGTGGTGTACAGACCCCGGCGGTATCGATCATCACCAGCGCTGGTCGCCCAGTCGGTGCTTGAACCAAAGGCTGCCGAGAGCCCCATCGCAGGCTGCGGGGGCTTGACCGGTGGTCCATTCATTTTTCCGCTTAGGAGTCCAGAGACCGCCAAGGCTTGATCGCGAATCGTTTCCGCAGGGAGTCGGAACCTAGGCCCACGTGCTAGCAGCCTATTGTCCGGGTCGGCTTGAACCAACTCCTTGGATACCTTGGATGATTGACGATACGTGGCGCTTATGAGCATATTGCGTAGCAACTGCTTCATGTTCCAACCGCTTTCGACAAATTCAACGGCTAACCAATCAAGCAGTTCAGGGTGGCTTGGCAAATCTCCTTGCGAACCGAATTCCTCAGCGGTTGCCACAAGTCCTGTTCCAAAGAGTTGCTCCCAGTATCGGTTGACGGTCACTCGAGCCGTCAGTGGATTGTCTTTCGAGACGATCCACTTGGCTAAATCGAGCCTACTGCTGACTTGCTGCTGCCCCGCTTGGAATACCCCTGGGATCCCCGGTTTTACTTCCTCGCCGAGATCTTTATAGTTTCCGCGATACTGCAACTTGGTGATGCGTTGACGCTCCTTGGCCAATTCCCGAAGTATCGGTACTGTGGTGGTCGGTTTGAGTGAAGCCAATTCGGCTCTGGTGGCCTGCAATCGCTTGCGCACGTCCTCTAACTCAGGAGCTGTGGAACGATAATAGCTGGCCAGTGCTGCTTTCTGAGCCTCGGTGCGATCCGCTTGGGCTATTCGCAATAGATTCTGAACATCACCAGGAATCTTACCCCACTTAAGGATGGCCTCATCACCGGTCACCGACAATCGGAAACGACCGATGATATGGTTGACATGTTGCGATTGCTGGATCAGCGAGACTCGCAAGCGGCTTCCTTGGGGGATGTCGAGCGGTTCGGATGCGACCAAAGTGACTCGATTATCGCGTCCGTAGGAACCGGCAACTGCCCAGCCCTTGTTGGGATCGATTTTCTTGCTGACTAGATTCGATGCAACGAAATCATCCTGTTGAAAATCGGCAAAGGCCGCCGCAAATGCGATGCTACGCGATCCGTCGACATTCCAGTGGACGTCGGGCTTGGAGGTGTCCTCGATGGTTTTCTCCCAGAGGATCTTTTTATCTTCGCTGAGTACTTTCACGACTGCACCCTTGAGCCGCTGGGAGATTCCAGCCCCCCCATCGGTTCGATTCCAAACGGCGATCTTTTGGATCGATTGCGAGGATCCCAGGTCCACCTCCCACCATGGATCGTTTGCGTTGGAATCCGAGTGCGTGACCGAGTTGGCTTCGAAGTAGTTGCCGTTGGTATTGCCGTCGATAGCGCGAGCTGCTAGCCCCTCGAACGCGACACTGTTTTGGGACGCAACTCCTGACTTTGCGATGTTTTGACCATTGGCGTACACCTCGACTTCGGCTAGCGATAGTATCTTGTTGGTACCGGGTAACTCGACCCGAACATAGCGTCCTTTGAGATCCGTTCCTGCTGGGGGAAGCAAGGTTGCTCGCAGTTCGGTGAGTACGAAATTTCCGTTGTTCCAACCTGGTCCTCGGTTTGGTAATCGGTCGTCGGCGAGTGTTTCGAGGCTAACCGCAGCGATCTGCGATACACCTGCGGTCTTGATATTGGACAGATCCAGATCGACATGAAAATTGTCTTTTCCCGCACCCGATGCGCTTTGAACGATGTCGGTAGCCGGGTCGATGGTCATCGTTACTCCCGCCTCGCTAACGGCCGATGTTACTTTGGGAATCGACCAAGCTGGTTGGCCTGGCAAGCTCGTTTCCCAGGTTTTCAGCGATGCATCCAGTTCGGGCGTCATCGTATCGAGAATCTTGGCATCTGCTGCGATTTGTTCTCCCAGCATACTTCGGCGTTTGAGTTGCTCTTCGGTCCAAAACTCATACAACGGAGATTCGTCGCCTCGGTCGGCATCTTCGGTGTTGTTGAAAATGGCAAAGGACTGGAAATACTCGGTTTGAGTGATCGGATCGTACTTGTGGGTATGGCACTGGGCACAGGCCATGGTTGTCCCCATCCACACGGCATAGGTCGTATTTACCCGATCCACGACAGCCACATTGCGAAACTCTTCATCGTTGGTTCCACCTTCATTGTTGGTCAGGGTGTTGCGATGAAATGCCGTTGCGATGATTTGCTCGGCAGAGGGACTGGGCAACAGATCACCAGCCAATTGCTCGATGGTGAATTGATCGAAGGGCAAATTGCGATTGAAAGCACCGATCACATAGTCGCGATAGGCCCAAATGGTTCGAGCCGGATCGTCGGCGTAACCTGAAGAGTCGGCATAGCGGGCCATATCGAGCCACATTCTTGCCCAGTGCTCCCCGTACGACGATTTGGCAAGAAAGCGATCCACCATGGTCTCATAAGCATCGTTGGTGGTGTCAGCGATGAACTGCTGGACCTCCTGTGGCGTTGGCGGCAAACCGGTCACATCCAGAGCGACACGGCGAATCAGCGCATAACGATCGGCTTGGAACTGAGGCACGAGTCCTTCTTTCCTCAAGCGTTCCAATACAAAGTGGTCCAATGGAACCTTGACCCACTGTTTTTCCTGGTCGTTGGTCAACTCCGGAAGGACCGGCTTACTGGGTAAACCATACGACCAATGGATTGCATAAGGAGCATTGTCGCGAACCCAGCGTTCCAGCAGTTCGATTTCCGTATCGGTGAGTTTAAGCCCAGATTCTGGCGGCGGCATCACGGTGGAAGCATCTTGCGACTTGATGCGCAAGATCAGCTCACTGTCTTGCGGCTTACCTGGCACAACGGCAACATGACCATCGAGGTCTTCGGCGATCCCTTCGGGGGTGTCCAGTCGCAGACCGGATTTTCCACCACCTTTGCGCTCGTCCTGGTCCGGACCGTGGCAGCGAAAGCAGCGGTTTGATAGGATCGGTCTGATATCCCGGTTAAAGTCCAGGGGCTTTGTTTCAAGCCCTTGTGCAGAGACGATCGATGCAGGCAGAATCGAAGCGATCACCGCTAGCAACGCAATGGCTAAGACATTGGTTCGATGCATATCAGTGTAAGGGGGAGGGGTGAATCGGTAGGAAGGGCAAGCAACCCATGGGGTCGTCTCGACCTGCCAATTATAGCATGCAAACGCTGATCCGATCTACTTGAATTGCAGACTATTGACTTACCCTCGGGAGCTTTTCTAGATCGGTTACTT
>Ga0172372_10013411_pt1 | contig 10142 bp, 3 predicted proteins | sample LakKiv5m_2_FD_114544 | JGI IMG/M metagenome (GOLD analysis project Ga0172372, IMG submission 114544) | Freshwater microbial communities from Kabuno Bay, South-Kivu, Congo - kab_092012_9.5m | ecosystem: Environmental > Aquatic > Freshwater > Lake | place: Democratic Republic of the Congo... | reverse complement strand
GGCGCCTCCCCGAGGATCCGCTCCCGGCACCGGGCCTTGTCCATCGCCAGTTCCTCAGGCTTGCGGTCCACCCCGAGCACCTCGGCGGCGGGCCGCGCCTGCAGGGTCCGGGCGACCTTCCGCAAGGCCCCCACGTCGACCGCCCGGGTGGTGGACAGCTCGAGGATGAAGTCGTCGGTGACCTGGCGGACGATCCGCTCGCAATCCTCCCGGATGGCCAGGTCGGGATCACAGGCCAATTCGAGCGCATGCCGGCCGATGAGCGACTGGCAGAACCCGTGGATGGTCTGGATCGGGGCCAGGTCGAAGGCGCTGAGGCAGTGGGCCAGGTGGGCGACCACGGCGTCGGCCTGGTCCCGATGGTCCTCCAGCCACTGCCGGATCCATTGGACCTCGTCGGTGGCCCCGTCGCCCAAGGCCACGCCTTCGCGGGCCTCCCGGGCGGCCGTGAGGGCCGTGCGCAACGTGCGGAGCAGGCGCTCGCGCAGTTCCGCCGTCGCCGCCTGGGTGAAGGTGCTCACGAGGATCCGGTCGACCGGCAGCCGCGCCTCCACCAGCAGGCGCAGCCACAGCCGCGTGATGGAGTGCGTCTTGCCGGTGCCGGCGCTGGCCTCGATCGAGGTGACGCCGTCCAACCGGAGGGCCAGGGCGTTGAATGCGGGGGCCGGGTTCATGACTTGGTGCTGGTGAGATCCAGTTGCGCCACCCACGACCGGATCTCGACGACGAGCCGCCATGCCAGTGGGGTTCCCGGGTCGGGCAGGTCTTCGGCCAACCCCTCCGGCACGAGGGTGAAGGGGTCGTCGCAGCCGCGGAAGAGGGCGCGGGTGAGCGGGCGGCGGCAGTCGGGCTCCCCGGTGTTCTCGAGGGGCTCTTTCGACCACTCCAGCAGCGCCGCCTCGAGGAACTCGGCCCGGGTCTCCGGGGTGGGCGCGTCGGTCAGCGGGACCTTCTTGAGGGCATCGCCGGTGGTCCGTGGCCAGAAGGGCAATGGGAGGCGGCGCCCGAGGCGTGCCAGTGGCACCAGCCGGGCAAGCCTCGCCCGGGCGGTGGGAGGATCCGGCAGTGGCATCGTCCAGGTCTGACCCGGCCCGAGGCACCGTGCCTCCCGGATCGGCTGCGGGTCCTGGGGTGACGCGGAGGCTGCCAGGGCCAGTGCATCGAACCCGAAGAGCAGCCGGCGCCGGTGATCGCTGCCGACGCTCGGCTTGGAGGCCATGAACTGCCACACCACCGGATCGCCCGGGCGACGGTACCAGGTCGACCTCGGGCGACCCTCCATCGGCAACTGCCCGCCGGATGGATCCGGGGTCCGGCCCGGGTCGGTTCCCAGGTCGGTCTCGGCGTCGGGCAGCTCGAAGCGCAGGGTGGCGGTGAGGCGGTCGCCCGGGGCGAACTCCGGCAGGGTCGAGAGGTCGGGAAGTTCCTCCAGCGTCTCCTCGAGCAGGCACCGGCCCATCGGACCGCGTGGCAGATCCCCGGACGCATCAAGGATCCCGGCCTCGCCCTGAGGATCGCGCCGCTCGATCCGGGCCCGCAGGAGACGATCCCGCAGGGACCAGCGCTCGAGGGTGTCGAGTTCGATGAGATCCTCGCCCGGGGTCGACTCGGACTCCTCGGGCCAGTGCAGTCCGAGCCGTTCGGCGAACAGCCGCTGGGGTTCGTCGAGCACCTGGCGCAGGTCGTCGAGGCGGATCCGCGCTCCCGGGGACTCCGGGAGGACCGACGCCCACGGACCCGGCAGCGGGGGCAGGCCCCGTCGATCCAAGAGGGCCTGGGCCGCCCGGTGATCGGCCGGGCGGAATCCGCGCGCACTGGCGGGAAGGTGGTCCTGGAATGCCGCGGGGCTGAAGCCATGGAGCGGATGATGCCAGACCCGGGTACGGCAAGCCGTCCGCCCGGGGGCTGGCGAGATCGGCGTCTCCGGCAGCACCTGGTCGACCGCCTCGAGCAGGTCGGCCAGCGCCGTGGACGGAGGGCGCTCGTCCCCATCCTCGTCGGAATGCCCGCCGTAGGTGAGCACGAGCCGGTCCTGGCAGGCGAGGATGGCCATCAACAGGCAATGGCGGTCGGCGTCCCTGGCCGTGGGGTCGCCCGGGGCCGGCGCGAGCGCCAGCGGATGCCAGGCCGGTCGATCGTCCGAGCGCGGGAACACCCCGTCGTCGAGGCCGGCCACGACGACCAATCGGGCCGGGACTCCGGCGTGCTGGCGGAGGTCGGCCACGGTGATGCCGCCCTGGCCCCGGCCGCCGGAGTCGGCGAGCGCGCGCAGCTTCACGGAGAGCAGTCGCAGGTAGGCCGTGGGCTGCAGGGCCGGTGCGGAGGCCGATGCCCGGGCCATCGGTTCAAGGACCTCACGGTGCAGGGCCGCCGTCTGGGCCGCTGCATCGCCCACACGGGTCGACAGGCATTCCCGGACGATCCCGGCCACCGCCTCGTTCCAGGCCGTGATGGTGCGCGCACCGCCCTCGGACCACAGGCGTCTGGCCTTGCCCAGGCTGTCGGCGAGGCGGGCGAGGCGGGCCAGCAGCCCCAGGCCCAGACCCGTGGCCCGCTCCAGCGGGACGATGCCCACGGGCAGCCCGGGCTCCATCCGGACGGCGTCCCGGGCCTCCTCCGACACGACGCCTCCCAGGCCCAGACGGCGCAGGGCCCATTCGAGGGTCCAGCGGGGTTCGTCGATGGCCTGGTACTCCTGGCGATGTCCCGGGGACAGGCCCCAGCGGAACCGGGCGTCGCGGAGCCACTGCACCAGTGTCAGGCCGTCTCCGTCGCCGTGGTCCAGGTCGAACCGGTCCGCAACCAGCGGGTTCTCGAGCAGGGCCTCGATCTCGTCGAGGGTGAGGCGTCCCTGCAGACCCTCGAGCAGCCGGAGCAGCGTCGAGGCGAAGGGTGACGGCACGAGACCCCCGCCCGAGGGCATCCGGTGCGGGAGGCGGAGCGCCGCATCGACGCCGAAGGCGGCCTCGATCCAGGGCGCCTGTCCCCCCGGGTTGGCCAGCAGCACCAGGACCTGTTCCGGTCGCAGGTCCGGCAGCTCCTGGAAGGCCTGGAGGATCCGGTCTCGGCAGACTTCCAGTTCCCGCAGGCCCGGATGCGTGGCGTGGACGGTGAGGGAGGCGTCGGACGGGTCGAGGGGCAGGCGGTCTGCTGCGGGAACGGCCTCGGCCCGGCGACACGAGGCCTGCAGTCGGCCCAGCAGTGAGGTGCCCGGCTCCCGGCTGGGAAGCTCGGTGCCACCGTCCCCTTGGGCGAGCAAGGTGTCGGCCAGCGCGCGTTGGAGATCCTGCGATTGCCGGCCCAGGGCCCAGAGCAGACCGCCCGGGGCCGCGTCCTCGGAACCGCCGGCGTCGCCGGCGGCATTCGACCGTCGGGATCGGGACTTGAGCGGCTGGTCGGCCCAGAAGGTCAGGCTCGGGGTCATCGCGAACAGGTGGATCCGCCCCGGGCAACGGGAGAGCAGGCGCTCGAGCAGGCACTGGAGTCTCTCGAACAGGCCCGCCGGCAGGGCGGCGTCGAGGAGGATCCAGAGGTGCGGAATGCCACCCTTGGCGTCCCAGGCGTCCATCCAGGCGTCGGTGGCCTGGAGGAAGTCCGACTCCGACTGGAGGCCCGGGTGGGTCTGGAGCAACCCGGCGACCGTCTCGGTCCCGGCCAGCACCGCCAGGAAGGAGCCCTCGGGCCACGGGTTGCCACCCGGGCGACATTGCAGCGTCTCGTGCATCGCCCCTGCCCACTGGGTGACGGCCGAGAGCACGGTGGCGTCCATCGGGTCGAGCGCCGCGTCGGCGGGGAGGGGAAAGGCCGGGTGGCTCCGCAGCCCGGGCAGGGCACCGGCGATGGTCCAGCGCAGGCGCTCCACATCGAAGCGCGATTGGCCCCCGCCCGAGGCCTGCTCGACCAGCTCGCGCAACTCCACCTCCTGCGAGTGGCTGGCCACCCCCGAGACTCGGGCCCAGCGCTGCAGCACGGCCTCGCGCAATCCCCGCCGGGGGAACACCAGCCAATGTCGCCCCCGCACGTCGCGGGTGGCCGCCAGTTGGCGTGCGATCTCGTCCAGCAGGGCATCGTGGGTCTCGGCGACGAAGAGCATGTCAGAAGGAATGGATCAGGACGAATCGGTCGGGACAGTTCGACCATCCGGCCGCACCGACCGCAACGCAATCCGTGAGAGGGGGTCAGTCCTCACTATTGACACAGATGTGTCCGTAAAAGGGGGTCAGTCCTCACTATTGACACAGATGTGTCAATAGTGAGGACTGACCCCCTGGCGTTGGCGTTTGTGTCAATAGTGAGGACTGACCCCCTGGCGTTGGCGTTCCCCCTGGCGTTGCCCCCCTAGGGTGATCCTGACCCCTTTTCGTCGAGGCCGGAGGCGTGCCACAACTCCCACTGGGTGCGATTGTGGTCGGCGAGGGCCTGGAGGTGTTCGGCCTTGGCGCGGACGAGGTCCCGCTCGGCCTCCAGGGCCTCGAGGACGACGCCGATGCCAAAATCCCGCCGGGCGCGGGTCAGGTCCGCCAGACGGTTTGCGGCGGCGACCGTGCGGGTGGTCGCATCGACCTTGCCCGACGCCATCTCGGCCCGGGACCGGAGCTCGACGACCTCGCGGATGATCTCGTCCCGCCACTGGTCGCCCTGCAGGCGGGCGATCCGGAGTTGGGAGTCGGCCGTCCGCACCCGGCTGCGGTCCCCGATGCCGCCAGGGCCGATGCGCCAGGACAGCCCCAGTCCGTAGTCCTCGAAATCCCCGCCGTCGGCCCAGCCGCCGCCCCGTCCACCGGCGAGGCCACCCAAGGCGGCCTGGGCCCCGAGGGTGGGCAGCCAGACGCCCCGGGTGGCCCCCTCGCGACGGGTCCGGGCCAGACCGACCGTCGCCTCGGCCTGGCGCAACTCGGGACGCAGTCCCAGGGCCGAGGTCACGAGGGAATCAAGCGCCCGGTTCGTGGAAACCAGGAGGACCGGCAGGAATTCCGCGAGATCCGGCCTCAGCTCCCCGGCGGGTGGCAGGCGCAGCAGGAGCGCCAGGCGGCCCGAGGCGGCCCGCAGGGATTGGCGTGCCTCGAGCACCTGGGTCTCGTTGCGCCCAAGCTGCACCTCGACGCGATGCGCGTCCCCGGCGAAGGCCACGCCCGCCGACACGGCCGAGCGCACCTGCTCCAGCAGGGTGGAAGACACCCGGAGGGCCTCCTCGGCGGCGGACAGGGCGGCCGCGCTCCGGCTGAGTTCGGTGTAGGCGCCCGCCACGGCGAGCCACGTCGCCCGGCGCCGGACTTCCGCCCCGGCCTCGCTGGCTGCGAGGCTCTGGCGTGCGGCCAGCACGCGATAGAGGGAGTCCCCGAGGTCGAGTTGGCCCTGCAGGGTCACCGCGGCGGTCCCTGACTGCTTGGTGGCGTCGAAGACGTCTCCGGCGATGTCCTGCAGGTTGCCTTCATGGCGCCGGAATCCGACGCCCGGGGCGATCCATGGCAGCAGGCGGCGCTTCTCCTCGTCGAGCCGGCTTCGGGCCTCACGGACGGCCTCGCGGGCCGCCTCCAGGGCCAGGTTCTTGGCGCCGGCCAGGCGCAGGGCGGTCCGAAGGTCGATTGCCGTCGCCCCCGGTGGTGTCGGCGGGACCGGTGTTGGTGCCGGTGTCGGGGCCGAGACGGTGCCGGTCGCCGGCTGTTCGGCCCGCGCCGACTCCCCGGGCACCCCGACCAGGAGCGACGCGAGGACGGACGGGAGCATCGCCCTCAGGATCGCGACGGGCCTCGGCCGGGCCGGGAACCCACCGCCGTTCATGGCGCCTCCCCCACGCGCACCGGGGTCCGGTCGGCCGGAGCGGATCGGGCCGGGAAGATCACGGCTTCGGTGCCGGTGAGGCCGGAGGTGATCTCGGTGGTGGCTCCGTCCTGGATGCCGAGCTTCACCGGTGTCCTCCGGCAGAGGCCGCCATCGACGACGAAGACGTGGGCGGCGGCCTTCTCCACCACGATGGCGTCGGTGCGCAGGAGCATCGCGCCCGGGCGCCGTTCGACGCCGATGCGCACGGTGGCGGACATGCCGGGTCGGAGCGTGCCCTCCGGGTTCGGCAGATCGGCCTCGACCGGCAGCGTCCGGGTATCCTCGTCGAGGGCGCCGGCATGGCGGCTCACCGTGGCCGCGAGCGGTTGGCCCGATCCTTCGACCGAGACCCGGACCGGTTGCCCGGGACGGATCCGGACGGCGTCGGTCTCCGGCACCCCGACCAAGGCCCGGATCACGGTCGTGTCGACCAGGGTCACCACCGCCGAGGCACCCCCGCCGGCGCCGGCCGGGACGAAGGCCCCGGGGTCGACGAAGCGGCCGGTGACCGTGCCGGAGAACGGGGCCGTGAGGTTGGCGTAGCGGAGCAACGTGGAGGTCTTTTCGAGGTCGGCCCGCGCCACCTCGAGACGGCCCGTGGCCGTGTCCAACGATTGGGCGGTCACGAGGTCGGGGGAACGCTGGCGGGCGGTCTCCAGGCGCCGGGCCTCCGCCTCGGCGACCTTCACCTCGGCCAGTTGCCGCGCCTTCTCGGCGAGCAGCTCCGGCACCTCGATCTCGGCCAGGGTTTGGCCGGCGGACACCCGGTCGCCCCGGTCGACCGTGATGGACCGGACGAAGCCGGCCACCCGGGCCTGCACCGTGACCTGCTGGTTGGCCCGGAGGGTTCCCGGCAGCGCGACGTACCGCGTGATCTCGCCGGTCGCGGGCCGCGTGGTCGTGACGCGCAGCGGATCGGCCCCGAGGGCGACCGCGTGTGTCGCCAGCACCATGGCCAGGACCGACAGGCCGGAGACCACCCCCAGGTGGCCGACCGGTCGGCCGATGTCCCGGGGTGGTGGGGTGGGGACGGGGTTGGGGCGCGTGGCCCGGGGGAGCGCCTGGGATCGACTCCGGGGAGGGGTGGGGATCATGCGGGGTCTTCCTTCTGGAACCTGGGGCTTTCGGGATCGTCCGGATCGAGGGAGGGGGAGCCGGCGGACCTCGGGGCCAGCACGGCGAACACCGCGGGCAGGAACGTCAGGGTGGCCACGGTGGCGGCAAGCAGGCCGCCCGCCACGGCTCGGCCCAGCGGCGCGGTCTGGGCCCCACCCTCCCCGAGGCCGAGGGCCATCGGCACCATGCCGGCAATCATCGCCAGGCTGGTCATGAGGATCGGTCTCAGCCGCGAGGTCGCCCCGCGGATCGCGGCCTCCCCGGGAGCCAGGCCCCCCCGTCGCGCCTGTTCTGCGAAGCTCACCAGCAGGATGGCATTCGCCACCGCCACGCCCACGGCCATGATCGCGCCGATGGCCGATTGCAGGTTCAGGGTCGTCCCGGTGGCGGCCAGCAGTCCCGCCACGCCAGCGAGCACCCACGGCACCGTGGACATCACCACGAGCGCCAGCCGCAGGCTCTGGAAGTTCGCCAGCAGCATCAGGAACACCGCCGCCACCGCGACCCCGAGGCCGGTCTTCAGGCCGTCGGCCAGTTGCCGCATCGGCACGGCCTGTCCCCGCAGGTCCACCCGGGTGCGCGCGGGCCAGAGGGAGCGGTCGGCGACCTCCGGGATCGATTCGACTTCGCGCAGGGCCGAGCCGAGATCCCGGCCGGAGAGATTGGCCGTGATGCTCACGACGCGGGCCATGTTGTAGCGGTCGTATTGGCCCACGGTGGTGCCTGGCGTGAGGGTGGCCACGTTGCGCAGCAGCGTCCCGGACCGTGGACCGGCGGCACCGACCGGCAGGTTGGCGAGATCCTCGAGGGAGGTCATCCGGGCCTGGGGCACCTGCACCTGCACGCTGTAGCTGACGCCCGAGGCGGGGTCGGCCCAGAAGTTGGGCACCGTGAACCGGCTCGAGGCCGTCGCCGGGACGAGCGACCGGGCGACGTCGGTCACCCGGACCCCCAGGAGACCGGCCCGCTCCCGGTCCACGGAAACCTCGACGCTGGGATAGTCGAGCGCCTGGGCGATCTGCACGTCGCGCAGGCCCGGCACGGCGCGCATGCGCTCGAGGATCTTGCGGGCATGTTCCCGGCTTTCCGCGAGGCTCGGGCCGCTCACCGCCACCTCGATCGGTGTCGCCGAGCCGAAGCTCATCACCCGGCTGACGAGGTCGCTCGGCTCGAAGGACACGCGTACCTCGGGCAGGGAGGCCGCGAAGGCCAGGCGCAGGCGCTCCTTGAGGTCGGGCACGCCGACACCGGAACCCGGCCGGAGCCGGACCGACAGGTGCGCCTCGTCGGGCCCGCTGTTCCAGAGATGGATGAGGTTGACCGGGTAGTTCGGCGCGTGCACCCCCACCAGACCGAGGGTCAGGTCCACGTTGCCCGGGCCGGCCTCCCGGTGGACGAGTTCGAGGGCCTTGAGGGCGATCTGCTCGGTGAGGTCGAGGCGGGTGCCCGCCGCGGCGCGCAGGCGGAAGGCGAACTGGCCGGACTCGACCGAAGGGAAGATCTCCCGCCCGAGGCGAGGCGTGGCCCCCAGGAGGACCGCGACGACCAGCGTGATCCCGGCACCGATCCAGGGCCACCGGGCCGCCAGGGTCCATCCGAGCAGGGTGGCATGGTTCCGACGGAGGGACTCCAGCCAGGCCGGTTCGGACCGGTGGCCGGGCCCGCCGAGCCACCAGGCGCCCAGCACCGGCACGAGCGTGCCCGACAGCGCATACGATGCGACCATCGCGAGGCCGACGGCCAGGGCGATCGGGGCGAACAGGGCCCGTGCGGCCCCCTGCATGAAGACGGCCGGGAGGAACACCGCCAGGAGGCACAGCATCGCCAGCAGGCGGGGCACGGCCGTTTCGTGGGACGCATCGAGGGCCGCCCGCGCGGCCGACCGGCCGCGTGCCAGGTGCACGTGCAGGTTCTCGACGGTGACGGTGGCCTCGTCGACCAGGATGCCCACGGCCAGCGCCAGGCCGCCGAGGGTCATGAGGTTGATGGTCTGACCGGTCAGCCAGAGGCCCAGCGAGGCGGCCAGGAGCGCCAGCGGGATGTTGAGCACCACCACCAGCGCGCCGCGTGCGTCCCGCAGGAAGACCAGCACCATCAGGCCGGTCAGGACCGCGCCAAGGGCTCCTTCCTTCAGCAGGTCGCCGATCGCCCGGTGGACCACCGGGGACTGGTCGAACTCGTAGCTGACCCGGATGTCGTCGGCGACGGCGGCCTGGAACTTCGGGAGGTTTTCCCGCACCAGGTCCACCACCGCCAGGGTCGAGGCGTCGGCACGCTTGGTGACCGGCATGTACACCGTGCGCCGGCCGTCGACCAGGGCGTGGCTGGTCACCAGGTCGGCCGCGTCGGACACGGTCGCCACGTCGCGGACGAAGACCGGCGTGGAACCCTTCAGGCGCACGGCGACCGCCTCGAGGTCACGACTGTCACGCACCTGGCTGTTGGCCGGGACGATCGGGTACAGGTCCCCGAGGCGCAGGTTGCCCGACGGGCTCAGGGTGTTGGCCTGGGCGATGGCCTGGACCACCTCGTCCGCCGACAGGCCGAGGGACGCCATCCGCTCGGGCTTCAGGTCCACCGTGATGGTGCGCGCGCTGCCGCCGAACGGAGGTGGCGCCGAGACCCCGGGCAGGGTTGCGAACAGCGGGCGCACCCGGTTCAGCGCGGCATCCTGCATCTGGCCGACGGTCCGCGCCGCATTGGTGCTGGAGAAGACCAGTTGCCCCACCGGCACGCTGCCTGCATCGAAGCGCGTCACGAAGGGTCCCGGGGTGCCTGGCGGCATGAAGGCCCGGGCGCGGTTCACGTAGGCCACGGTCTCGGCCAGGGCCGCCGACATGTCCGTCCCGGGATGGAACTGGAGCTTCATGACGGAGGCGCCCTGGATGTTGCGCGACTCGACGTGCTCGATGCCCGTGATGTAGAGGAAGTGATATTCGTAGTAGTACGTCAGGGCGCCCTCCATCTGCGCCGGATCCATGCCGCCGTAGGGTTGGGCGACGTACAGGGTGGGGATGCCCAGCGGCGGGAACACGTCGCGCGCCATCCGGAACAGGCCGAAGACACCGCCCAGGCACAGGGCCAGCACCAGCACCACCACGGTGACCGGGCGGCGGAGGGAGGATCGGGTTGGCGACATGGGACGGGCGGATGCTGGACGGAAATCCCGGGGGAGCGTCTGGCCGCCGTCAAGGCCGGACGGT
>Ga0172372_10013408_pt1 | contig 10144 bp, 8 predicted proteins | sample LakKiv5m_2_FD_114544 | JGI IMG/M metagenome (GOLD analysis project Ga0172372, IMG submission 114544) | Freshwater microbial communities from Kabuno Bay, South-Kivu, Congo - kab_092012_9.5m | ecosystem: Environmental > Aquatic > Freshwater > Lake | place: Democratic Republic of the Congo... | reverse complement strand
TCCACGCGTCGACGCTCGGCTGCCGCAGCTGGCGCTTCGTGAGAGCGAACGCCGCGGGCTGCACCCGCGCAAGCCGCTGCGCAACTTCGAGCGCGCGCCGCAGCACCGCATCGGGCTCGAGCCCCTCATCGACCAGCCCGCGCGCGAGCGCGTCGTCCGCGTTGTACGTCTCGCCGAGATACAGGAGCTCCTGCAGGTGCTCCACGGGCGTCGCGAGCCGCACACTCTCGAGCGCCAGCCAAGGGAAGGGCACGCCGACCGCGAGTTCCGGCATGCCGACGCGACCCTTGCCGCGCGCCATGATGCGAACGTCGGCTGCGCAGGCGAGCGCGTAGCCACCGGCGATCGCGTGGCCGTTGAGTGCCGCGACGACGGGCTTGGGACAGCGGAAGAGCGCGCCGAGTGCGCGATCGAGCGCGGGCAGGAACTGGTCCGTGTAGGCCGCGCCGCCATCGAGCACGCGCTTCAAGTCGACGCCGGCCGAGAACGCGCCGCCCGTGCCGACGAGCACGACTGCGCGCGTGGCTTCCCACTCGTCGACATGCTCGAAGGCATCCGCGAGCTCGTGGCAGAGCTCGAGATCGAGCGCCTGCACCTTGCCGTGCTCGACGCGCAGGAGAGTGACGGAGTCGTGTTGCTCGCGGTGGATCATGCGCGCATCCCACTGCGCGCATGCCACCGTTGCAAGCCCCGCGCGCGCCTCAGCGAGCGGCAGCCTCTTCCCGCGCGGCTTCCCGCACGATTTGCACGCTCTCGATGCGGCTCACGGGGATGAGCGTGAGCTCGGACTCCTCCGCGATCAGCACGGTCTCGGCATCCGGCCGCGCGCCCTGCCGCGGCTGGCAGATGCCGGCGAGCGTGAGCGCCACCCCGAACGAATCGACGTCGCGCCACAGGCGCCCGTTCTCGCGCCGCGCCTCGCAGGCGAGGTCCGCGAGCGAGAGCAGCCCGGCCAGCTTGCCCTCGAGATCGACGACGGGCAGCCGCCGCACGCCGTACTCGCGCATCAGCGCCTCGGCGAGCTCCGCCGCCTCATCGATGCGACACGCAATGACCTCCTCGCTCATCACCTCGCGCACACCGATCTCGTGCAAGTTGCGTCCCTTGATCCACGCCGCCATGCAGATGTCGCGGTCGGTCACCATGCCCAAGACCTTGCGCTCAGGATCGACCACCGGCACGCAGCCGCAGTCGCGCTCCCACATCGCTTGCGCCGCCGCCGCCAAGCTGTCCTCCGGCCCACACGTCCGCACATCCCGCGTCATCAGTTGCTCGACCCGCATGTTCGTTCCTCCTTGGAAGCGAATCATGGTCCGAGCCCGCCCCGCGCGCGCCCGCCTCTCGCGGCACTCCCGCCGCACACTTGTTCGTACCGCGACGGGGTCCTCGTTCGCGCCCGCACCTTTCCGAGAGCTACTTCGCGCGGGAGCGGATCAGCGCGGCCACGGCGGCGTCGACGCCCGCGGTGGCTTCCTCGTTCGCGCAGTTCGTGGCGACGAGGAAGGCGCTGTCGATGCGCGGTGCGAGCCACACGGTGCAGTACCACATGGTGTTCGAGCCCGAGTGCGTGAGCACGGTGCCTTGGCCCCACGGGCGCTCGGCGGTGATCCAGCCCAGCGCGTAGTCCTGTCCCTCGAGCGCTGTGTGCAGGCGCTTCCACGTCTCTGCCTTGAGGTACTTGCTCTCGCCGCGCGCGCCGCGCACGTGCTCGGCCGCGAACTTGGCCCAATCGGCGAGCGAGGCGTGCACGGTGCCCGCCGGACCGATCGCGGGCGGATTGTCCGCGCGCGGGCCGGGCGCGATGGGGTCGGGTGCGTGGCCGCGCGGCTGGTCGAGCTCGCTCGCGCTGCCGGGTGCTCCGAAACCCGCGCTCTTCATGCCGAGCGGCTCGAAGAGCTCGCGTCGCATCAACTCCTCCCAAGTGCGGCCGGTCTTCACTTCCAGCATCGCTCCGGCGAGCACGAAACCCTGATTGGAGTACACGTACGCGCTCCCCGGCGGCACCTGCGGCGGCTGAGCGAGCAGCTGCTCCGCGAACCAGCGCCGCGCGTCCGTGCTCTTGCCGCCGCGCGCCCACAGTGCCGTCCACAGCTCCGCGGGCGGACTTCCGGGCGCGCCACCGCGATTGCCTAGCAGGAGCTCGAGCGTCGCGCCTTTCCAGCCCGCGTCGATCTCAGGCTTCCACTTCGCGAGCCCTTGCTCGAGCGACACACCCCGGCGCAGCGTGTCTCGCTCGACGAGCCGCGCCGCCACGGTCGCCGTCATCGCCTTCGTGCACGACCCAAGGTGCCACAGGTCGTCCACCGTCACCGCCACGCCGCTCCCGCGCGCACGCTCCCCCACCGCGCCGAGTGCCACGAGCTTGCCCTGTTCGACAATCGCGCCTGCCAGCGCCGGCAACTTGTGCTTCGCCCGCACGCCCTCGAGCAGCTCGGAAAGCAAATCCGGCTTCGCTTGCGCGCTCGCAGGCCAAGCCAGCGCAAGCGCGACGACACCGCGCGCGAGCAGCTTCAACGCAGCGCGACCTCGAGCTCGGCGAGGAAGAGCTTGGGGTCGAAGCGCGTGGCGAGTTCCTTGTGGTAGCCGCGCACCCACTTCGCGCCGTCGAGACGCAGGTAGGGCACGCCGCGCTTGCCGGTCTCGCGCTCAAGCTCATCGGCGGCGCCGGCGACCTTGTCGATGTCGACCTTTTCGTGCGCGATGCCCGCGTCGGCGAGCACGCGGTCGAGGCGCTTGCAGTCGGGGCACCACGTGGTGGTGAAGACCTCGACCTTGTGACCGGCGAGGAAGGCGTAGGACGCGTTCATGGCGTGGGGGCTTGCGCGAAGACGTGCGCGAGCCAGAAGGTGGCGGTGAGGAAGTAGATCAAGATGCCAGTGACGTCGCACAGGGTCGCGACGAGCGGCGCCGACGCGCTCGCTGGGTCGAGACCGAGGCGGCGCAGCACGAGCGGGAGCATCGAGCCGATCAGCGTGCCCCACAGCACGACGCCGATCACGCTGAAGAAGATCGTGACCGCGAGCTGCCACGAGAACAGTGCGTACTCGGCCGCGTCGCCCGGCCACAGGCCGAGCACGCGCGCAAAGCCGATCAAGCCGAGCACGAGCCCGAGGCACAGGCCGGCCGCGAGCTCGTGGAAGAACACGCGCTTCCAATCGGAGAGCTGCACTTCGCCGAGGCTCATGGCGCGGATGACCAGCGTCGAGGCCTGCGAGCCGGAGTTGCCGCCGCTCGAGATGATCAGCGGAATGAACAGCGAGAGCAGCGAGACGGTCTCGATGCGCACTTGAAAGTGCTTCATCACGACCACGGTCAGCATCTGCGCGAAGAACAGGATCGTCAGCCAGCCGAGGCGCTTCTTGACCATCCCGAGCAGACCGACCTCGAGGTACGGCGCGTCGAGCGCGGCGGTACCACCGATCTTCTGGATGTCCTCCGTGGCCTCTTCCTGCACGACGTCGACGATGTCGTCGACGGTGACGATGCCCTTCATGCGGCCGGCGGAGTCGAGCACGGGGAGCGCGACGAGGTCGTGCTCGGCGAACACGCGGCCGACGGTCTCCTGATCCATCTCCTCGGGCACCGTGATGACGTCGGTCTTCATCACGTCGCGCACCGAGGCGCTGCCGCGCGCGCGGAACAGGTCGCGGAAGCTCACCACGCCGAGCAAGCGCTGCTCGCGGTCGAGCACGTAGCCGTAGTAGATGAGCTCCAGCCGATCGAAGGCTTGGCGGCGCAGGTACAAGATCGCCTCGTCGACGGTCTGGTCGGGCCGCACGCGCGCGAAGCGCGGACTCATCAGGCCGCCGGCGTCGTCTTCCGCGTAGGCGAGGAGCGCAGCGACTTCGCGACGCACGGGCTCGTCGAACAGCGCGAGATACTCGGAGCGCCGCAGCTCGTCGAGCTCCTGCAGCAAGTCGGCCGCGTCGTCGGGCGCGAGCATGCGCACCCAGTGGCGGCGCTCGGTCGGCGAAAAGCTGTCGAGCAGCACGCGCTGGTCCGTGGTCGCGAGCTGCGTGAAGAACTCCTCGGCGTCGAGCACGCCGAGCATGCGGAAGCCCTCGAGGCGCTCCTCGCCGTCGAGGATGCGCCACGCGTCGCGCAGGTCGTCGAGCGCGAGCCGCCCGAGCTCCGTCGCGCTGCCCTGCGGATCGCTCATGCCGCGACTCCGGTGCGCGCGTCGGTGCGCGGTGCGAGCGGCCTGTGCGGGAGCGAGCGACGCATGGGAAGTGCGCGCAGCGTAGTTCGAAAGCGCGCGGGCGGCAACGAGCGCGCGCGGCGCGTGAGCAATCCGTCAGGCGCGCGGCGGAAGGTCGGAGAGCCCGTGCTTGCGCAGGTAGTAGCCCATGTTGCGCGCGTCGATCCCGAGCAGCGCCGCCGCGTCCTTCTTGCGCCCTTCACACTTTTCGAGCGCGCGCTGCAGCAGCTGCTTCTCGAGCGCATCGAGGTTGTGGCGCAGGTGGAAGTCGTCGCCGCCGCTCGCGCTCGACAGCGGAGCCGTGCCCGCGATCGCCGGCTCGATCAGGGCGCGCAGCAAGCGCGCGTCGAGCGGCCCGCTGCCGCCGACGATCGCCGCCCGCTCGAGCACGTTGCGCAGCTCGCGCACGTTGCCCGGCCAGTCGTGGGAAGCGAGCACCTCGGCCGCCCCTGGGCCGAGCCCGCCCGCCCGCGCGAGGGTGGACCCCAGCAGCGCCAGCGCGATCTCTGGAATGTCCTCGCGGTGCGCGCGCAGCGGCGGCAGCGCGATCGGAAACACGTTGAGCCGGTAGTACAGGTCGGCCCGGAACTCGCCCTTCTGCACGCGCTCGGCGAGCGCCTCGTTGGTGAGCGCGATCACGCGCGCGTCCGAAACGCGCGTGCGCGACTCCCCCACCACCTGGTACTCGCCGTTCTCGAGCACGCGCAGCAGCTTGGCCTGCATCTCGCCCGGCAGCGTCCCGATCTCGTCGAGCACGATCGTGCCGCCCTCGGCCTCCGCAAAGCGCCCGGTGCGGTCCGCGACGGCGCCGCTGAAGGCACCGCGGCGATGGCCGAAGAACTCGCTCTCGAACAGCGTCGAGGGAATCGCCGCGCAGTTGACGCGCACGAGCGGCTTGCGCGCGCGCGCGCTGCGCAGGTGCAGCTGCTCGGCGACCAGTTCCTTGCCCGTGCCGCTCTCGCCGGTGACGAGCACCGTCGCGTCCGTGGCGGCCACCTGCTCGATCAAGTGCAGCACCGCCGCCATCGCGCCCGAGCTGCCGACGAGCTGGCGCCCGCCGCCAGACTGCGCGACTTCCCGCAGCGTGCGCACCTCGCGCACGAGCTCTTGGTGCTCGACCGCGCGCCGCAGCACCAGCCGCAGCTGGCCCGCGTCGACGGGCTTCTGCAAGAAGTCGTAGGCGCCGCCCTGAATCGCCGCCACGGCATCGCGCACGGTGCCGACGCCCGTCATCAGCACCACGGGGACGTGCGAGCCCGCGCGCCGGATCGCGCCCAAGAGCTCGATCCCTGAGCCCGAGGGCATGCTGAGGTCGGTGAGCACCACGGCGGGCGAGAAGGACGTGACCTGCTCGAGCGCCTCGGGGAGCGAGCCCGCCGCCATGCACGCGTACCCTTCGAGTCCGAGCAGCTCGACGAGGGACTCGCGCACGTAGCGCTCGTCGTCGACGATCAGGATGCGGGTGTGCGCGGCCATGGGGCTTCCACTCTACTTCCTCGCCACCCGCGTCGCCGGCAGCTCGATCACGAAGCGTGCGCCGCCCTCGGGTCGGTTCGACGCCGCGAGCGTGCCGCCGTGCGCGCGCACGATGCCGTAGGAGATCGAGAGCCCGAGTCCGTTGCCCTGCGTCGTGGTGAAGAACGGGTCGAAGATCGAGCTCAGTTGCTCCGGCGGGATGCCCGGCCCCTCGTCGTCGACCGTGATGCGCACGCAGGGCTCGCCGTCTGCGCCGCGCACGTCACGCTCGGCGCGCACGAGGATCCGCCCGCGCCCGCCCATCGCCGTCGCGGCGTTCAAGAGCAGATTCAAGAGCACCTGCTCGAGCCGGCCGCGATCTCCGGGCACGAGCAGCGGCTGCGCGAGCCCGTCGACCCGCACCTCGACCTCGCCGAAGCTCTTCGTGTAGCTGCACAGCGTGCGCACGCGCCCGACGACCTCGCCGAGTTCCGCCTCGCCGTGCTCGACCCCGGGCCGCGCGAACGACAGCAGGTCGCGCACGATCGTGCGAATGCGGTCGAAGCCCTCGCGCACCTGCACGACGTAGCGGCCGCGCTTGTCCGCCGGCACGTCCTCGCGCGCGAGCAGCGTCAGGTAGTTCCCGATACCTTCGAGCGGGTTGTTGATCTCGTGCGCGACACCTGCGGTGAGCAAGCCGAGCGAGGACAGGCGCTCAGAGATCGCGAGCTGGCGCTCCATGCCGCGCTCGCGCGTCACGTCGCGCAACGAGAGCTCGATCACGCGCTCGTGCCCGAGATCGATGCCCGAGAGCCGCACGTCGACGCGCAGCTCGCGCCCGTCCTGCGCGCGCACCTTCAGCTCGCGCAGCGCGATCGGCTCGCCCGGCCGCTCGCGCGCCGCCGCGAGCCCGCGCGCGAGCTCTTCGTAGTCCGCCGCGTCGAGACACTCGCGCAGCGCCGCCTGTCCGAGCGTCGCCGCCGCGACCTTGTTGCGCTCCTGCACGGCACCGTCGCGCGCGTCGACGATCAGGATCATGTCGGCCGCGCTCTCGGTGAGCGCGCGCCACTTCGCCCCCTCGCGTCGGATCGCGACGACGTACTGCGCCGTCTCTCGCGCGCGGAAGTCCCACAGTCGTCGCCGCACGAACCACGCCATGGCGAGCGACGTGACGAGGATCGCGCCGCCCGCCGTCCAGAGCAGCACGCTCAACTCGCGTCGCTCGCCCGCGAGCCGCTCCGTCAACGCCGCCTCGGGCACGATCGCGACGAGAAGATCCTCGCCGCGCCGTGCCGCGACCCACCACTCCTCCGCCACCGCGACGCTGCGCTCGCCGCGCGCGAGCGCCGCCCAGCCGTCGACGCTGCGCAGCGCGAAGTCGCCGCCGTCGCGCCGCACCGCCACGATGCGCCCCGCATCGCGCAGCGGCCGCACGCTCGCCGGATCACCGCCGGAGAGCGCGAGTGCCTCGAGCAGGCGCTCCACGCCCTCGAGCAGGTCCGAGCGCCGACGGTCGAGCAGTGCGTCGCGGCGCGCGAGGCCATAGAGCAGCACCGCGCCCACGAGCAGCGCGAGCGCGAGCCCGACGCCGATGCTGCGCCACGGCGGCTGCCGCGGATCCTTGACCGGAGCTTGCAACGGGGACGGCATTGCGTGGGGAGAAGGTAGCGCACGGCGCAGCGCCTGCTTCGCACTTCTGCGGAACGCCGCGCGCGTGCAACGCTGCCCCGCGACGCGTATTCTCGACCGCGTCTCCCCGCTCCCATGCTCCCTGCCCGGCACCTCCGCACCATGAACCTCGACACGCTGCTCACCACCGCCGTCCTCACCTGCCGCACCACCGACCCGCTCTCCACCGTCGCCCAGTCGATGTGGGAAGGCGATCTCGGCTGCCTACCCGTGCTCGATCACGAGGAGCGCGTCGTCGGCATGCTGACCGACCGCGACATGCTGATGGCGACGCACCTGCGCGGCTCGCCGCTGTGGTCGCTCAACGCCGGGGACGTCATGTCGAACGTCGTGCACGCGCTCCCCGCGAGCGCCACCGCGCGCGATGCCGCCGAGCTGATGGCGCGCCTGCAGCTGCGCCGCCTGCCGGTGCTCGACGCCGACGGTCGCCTGCTCGGCATCCTGAGCCTCTCGGCCCTCGCCCGCGCCGTCGCCGCGCGCGCCTGCGAGCTCTCGGCCACGGACATCGCCACGACGCTCGCCTGCATCTGCGGCCCGCGCTTCCCGGCCACCGAAGCTCCCCTCGAGTCCGTCGCGCGCGAGTCCGCCGGCGACACCCTCCAGCCCGCCCCGCGCAAGGGCAAGCCCACCAAGGCCGGCAGCGCCAAGCCGAAGTCGGCCCCCGCCAAGGCCGCCAAGACCAAGCCCGCCAAGGGCGCCAAGCCCAAGGCTCGCGCCGGCAAGTAACGCCGGCCTCCGGGCTCTCCCGACGCGCCCCCCGCTGCGGCTCACCTGCGGCGGGGGGCGCGCCGTTGCCACTGCGCCCCAGTTCGTGCGACGAGCTTGCCTGATTCGCTCTTCGCGAATAGCGAATGGACATGCCATTGAAGAGCCTCGACCTTCTCGTTGCTCGCGAGCGGGCCGGCGGAGCGACGCAGCTACGCCGATCTCGGCAGGGCCACGGGCATGAGCGCTTCGGAGGCACACCAAGCAACCCGACGTGGCGTGCTGGCGGGACTGCTCGCTCCCGCCGCGGGCATGCTGCTCGCGCTCGAACAGGCGGGACTCGCCATCTACGAGCGCCTCAAGGCACGTTCGATCGAGCTCACGCACTCCCAGTACGCGATTCCGCTTCTGGATCAGGCCTTTCGCAAGCCGGTGTTCACGAGCGGACATCTCGACTTCGGCAAGGGAGCGCCGAGCAAGCAGGCGATTGCCAACCTGCTGCGTGCACTGCGCGACGGGGGCGTGCTCAAGGTCGTGCGCGAAGGTTCCGGACGCAGACCCACGGTGTATGCGCTCACGGAGCTGGTCCATGCCTGCGAAGGCCGCGAGGTTCTGTAGCGACCCACGACGAACGGGCGGGCTCGAAGCAGAGCCAAGCGCAGCGCCCCCGCAGCGGAAGGGATCCGCAGCGGGGGCGCGTGGAGCGAACGGACGGGCGGCTAGAGTGCCTTGAGCTCAGTGATCGTGTCCTCGAGCGCCTTCTTGGCGTCGGCGAGGAACATCAGCGAGTTGTCCATCTGGAAGAGCTCGTTGCGGATGCCGGCGTAGCCGGACGCGAGCGAGCGCTTGACGACGACGACGGTGCGCGCGTCCCACACGGTGAGGACCGGCATGCCGGCGATCGGGGACTTGGGGTCCTGCGTCGCGGCGGGGTTGCACACGTCGTTGGCGCCGAGCACGACGACGACGTCGGTGTTCTTGAAGTCGTCGTTGATGCGGTCGAGCTCGTAGAGCTGCTCGTAGGGCACGTCGGCCTCGGCGAGCAGGATGTTCATGTGGCCGGGCATGCGGCCGGCGACCGGGTGGATCGCGTAGCGCACTTGGCAGCCCTTCTTCTCGAGCAGGCCCGCGAGCTCGCGCACCTTGTGCTGGGCCTGCGCGACCGCGAGGCCGTAGCCCGGCACGAAGATGACGCTCGTCGCGGCGTCGAGCACGGCCGCGAGCTCCTCGCCCGAGGTCGACTTGACCTTGGTGTAGCCCTCGTCCTTCTGGCCACCGCCGCCGCCACCGCCTGCCTGCTCGCCCATGCCGCCGACGAGCACGTTCGTGAGCGAACGGTTCATCGCCTTGCACATGATCTGCGTCAGGATGATGCCCGACGCACCGACGAGCGAGCCCGCGACGATCAGCAGGTTGTTCTTGAGGATGAAGCCGGTCGTCATGCCGGCGATGCCCGAGTAGCTGTTCAGCAACGCGATCGCGACCGGCATGTCCGCGCCGCCGATCGGCAGCGTGAGACCAAAGCCGAGCAGCAGCGCACCGAGCGTCAGCAGGCCGTTGGAGACCCACAGGCCCATCGGATCCGCCGCGAAGAAGCCGCCCCACGCGCCGGCGCCGATGCACACGGCCCCGAGCAAGATGTTGAAGCCCTGCGAGCCGAGCGGCCCGATGCGGCTCTTGTTGAGCTTGCCGGCGAGCTTCGCGTACGCAACGAGCGAGCCCGTCAGCGTGACCGCGCCGATGATGACCGCGAGGATCACCGCGATGGCGAAGTCCGCGCCCTCCGTGGAGAGCGTCTGGCCGCGCTCGACCGCGCGCGGAACTTCCGCGAGACCGACGAACATCGAGGCCGCGCCGCCGAGGCCGTTGAAGAAGGCCACGAACTCGGGCATCGAGGTCATCGGGACCTTGACGGCCAGCCACCAGCCGATCGCGGAGCCGAGCACCATGGCGCCGATCGCCAGCGCGTGGGACTGGTAGGCCCACTCGCCCGGCCGCGGATCCCAGTCGCCGCGCGTGATGAGCAGCAGCATGGTCGCGCCGATCGCGAGCGCCATGCCATAGGCCGCCCACAGGTTGCCCTGCTTGGAGGTCTTG
>Ga0172372_10013405_pt1 | contig 10145 bp, 8 predicted proteins | sample LakKiv5m_2_FD_114544 | JGI IMG/M metagenome (GOLD analysis project Ga0172372, IMG submission 114544) | Freshwater microbial communities from Kabuno Bay, South-Kivu, Congo - kab_092012_9.5m | ecosystem: Environmental > Aquatic > Freshwater > Lake | place: Democratic Republic of the Congo... | reverse complement strand
GATGAGGACGTTGCGGCAGAAGATGGCGTCGAAGGGGCCGCGCATCGGCCAGCTCGGCGCAATGAGATTCAACTGCTGGAAGGAGAGCAGGCTCCGCACCTCGCGGCGCGGTCGCACATGGCCCTGCTGCTCGCCCGAGCCGCGCACGAGGTAGCGTGTCGCGAGCGCTGGGGGGACCTGCTCGACGGCCTCTTCCGGATAGACGCCGCGGCGCGCCGTCGCGAGCACGGAGGTGTCGAGATCCGTCGCGAGGATGAGCGTGTTGCGTGGCATCCGGCCCGGCGCCGCGATGCCCGCAGCCTCGAGCACGGTGAGCGCGAGCGTGTAGGGCTCCTCGCCCGTCGACGCGGCGGAGCACCAGATCCGCACGCGCGAGTCGATCCCGCGCTGCTGGTAGAGGGGGACGAGTACGCCGTCGCGGAGCACGTCGAAGTGCTGGCTCTCGCGGTAGAAGCTCGTCTTGTTGGTGGTGAGCGCGTTGATGAACTGCTCGAGCTCCGCCTCGGCGTCGATGCTGAACGCGTTCAGCCGCTCGGCGTAGAGCGCGAACGACTGCAGCTCGAGCGCGCGCAGCCGCCGGGCGAGCCGCGACGCGACCAGCCCGGCCTTGTGGTCGGGGAGATGGATGCCCGCGCGGGCGCGAATCAACCCGCGTAACTCCTCGAATTCATGGCGGAAGAGGACGACGGCGCCGCTCTCCGCCACGACCTCGTTGGCGTTCGACTCCCGCTTCACTGGTGCGCCCATCGACTCCGCGGGGGAGCTCAGAACTCTTCGAAGCCCGGCTCGTCGTCGTCGGAGCGGCGCGTCGTCGCGGGCTGCACGCGGACGGCGCCTGCGGGTGCGCCCTTGCGGGCCGGTGCGGCGACGGGTGCCGCCTTGCGGTTCATGGCGGGCGCGGGCCCGCGTGGTGCAGGCGTACGCGGTGCAGGCGCACGCGGCGCCGCAGCACGGGTGGGCGCGGGAGCCGGCGCCGCCGGGCGCGCGGCGCTGCGGGTGACGGTCTCTTCTCCGGTGTGGAAGAAGCCGACGAGCCGCTCCATCTCGGTCGACTGCTCGCGCAGGCTCGCCGCCGCGCTCGCGGTCTCCTCGACGAGCGCTGAGTTCTGCTGGGTGAACTGGTCCATCCGCGTGACGGTCGTGTTCATCTGCTCGAGCCCGGTGCTCTGCTCGGCGGCGGCCGCCGAGATCTCGCTGACGATGTCGGCGACGCGCTTGACCGAGGTGACGATCTCCTCGAGCGTCGTGCCGCTCTGCTCGACGAGCCGGGCGCCGTCCGCGACCTTCTCGCCGGAGTCGCGGATGAGCGCCTTGATCTCCTTGGCAGCCGACGCCGAGCGCTGCGCGAGGTTGCGCACCTCGGACGCGACGACCGCGAAGCCGCGGCCCTGCTCGCCCGCGCGCGCCGCTTCCACGGCGGCGTTGAGCGCGAGGAGGTTCGTCTGGAAGGCGATCTCGTCGATCACGTTGATGATCTCGCCGATGCGCGCCGACGACTTGCTGATCTCCTGCATGGCCGAGACCGCGCGCCGCACGACCGCGCCGCCCTTGTCGGCCGTCTCGCGCGAGCCGACCGCGAGCTGGCTCGCCTGACGCGCGTTGTCCGCGCTCTGGCGCACCGTCGCCGTCATCTCCTCCATCGTGCTCGCCGTCTCTTCGAGCGAGGCGGCCTGCTGCTCGGTGCGGCGCGAGAGGTCGTCCGTGCCCGTCGAGATCTCGTTCGACGCGTGCGCGACCGACGACGCCGCCGTGCGGATGTCACCGACGATGCCGCGCAGCGTCTCGGCGAGCGTGTTCGCGGAGTCCTTCAGCGCACCCATGTCGTTGCGGTAGTCGCCCTGCACCTGCGCGGAGAGGTCGCCCCTGCTCCACGCGTCGAACACCGTCGACATCTCGGAGAGCGGCGCCTCGACCGCGTCGAGCATCGCGTTCACGCCCTTCGCGATCGCGAGGTAGGTGCCCGTGTAGCCCGCGGCGTCGATGCGGCCGTCGATGCGGCCGTCCGCGGCTGACGTGATGAGCCCCTGGATGGCGCTCTCGGCCTTGCGCTCCTGGCTCACGTCCTGCCACTCGACGATGGTGCCGATGCGCGTGCCGTTGTGGTCGTTCACCGCCGTCACGTTGAGGTTCAGCGTGATGGCGCCCATGTGGATGTCGGCACGGTGCGGGAGGCGGCGCTCGTCGCCGACGATGCGGCGCTGGTGCTCCGGGTTCTTGTGGAAGATGTCGATGTTCGAGCCGATCACGCGATCCGCGCTGAAGTGCGGCAGCGCCTTGCGGATCTCGGGCTCGAGCTCGCGGAGCAGCTTCACCGACGCCGCGTTCGCGAGCTGGATGGTGTTGGTGTTGTCCGCGAAGAGGATGTTCGTGCGGGCCGACTCGACGGCGGCCTTCAGGCGCGCGCGCTCCTCGAGCAGGCGAGCACGCTCGGCCTCGTCCTTGCGGACCTGCGTGACGTCCTGCCACTCGACGATGGTGCCGACGCGCCCGCCGCCGGGGCCGGGGATCGGGCTGACGAAGAGGTTCAGGATGATCTCGCCGATGCGGACGTCGGCGCGGTGCGGCAGGCGGCTCTCGTCGGAGACGAGGCGGCGCTGGTGCTCCGGGTTCTTGTGGAAGACGTCCATCGACGAGCCGACGACGCGGTCGGCGCTGAAGCTCGTGAGCGTCTTGCGCAGGTCGGACTCGAGCGAGCGCAGCAGCTTCAGCGAGGCCTCGTTCGCGTAGACGATCACGTGGTTCGTGTCGGCGACGAGGATGTTGGTGCGTGCGGCGCCGAGCGCGGCGGCCGTGAGCGCCGCGATCGGGTCGGGCTGCGCGCCGCGTGCGCGGGAGAGCGCGAGCGGCTTGGCGTCCGACGCGGCGGCCTTCGCCTTCGCCTTCGATGCGAGGCTGCGGCTCCGCACCTTCGCGAGCCCGGCGCCCGCAGCGGGGGTGGCCTTGTCGCCGCTCGCGGTGCTGCCTGCCTGCTTGTCGCCCGGGCCCTTGCGCTTCGTCGGCTTCTCGTCTGCTTCCATGGTGTCCGGTTCCTTCTTGCGAGCGAGTCGGCGGGTTCGTGAGTCGGGCTGTGCGAGCGGTTCAGGAGGGGAGCGCGTCAGGGCATGACGGGCGTCGCGACGCTCACGACGCGCGCTGCGTCGAGGAGCACGACGAGGGTCTCGCCGCGCCGCGCCATGCCGAGGATGTCTGCGGAGCCGTGCCCGAGGTCGGGCGCCGGCTGGATGGAGCCCGGCTCGACGTCGAGCACATCGCTCACGCCGTCCACCTGGAGTCCGACCATGCGCCCGGCAATCCCGAGCACGATGATCACGCTCGTCGGCGTCGCGACGGCGGGCGAGAGCCCGAGCCGCACGCGCAGATCGAGCACGGGCACGATCACGCCGCGCAGGTTGATGACGCCGAGCACCGCGTCGGGCGCGCCGGGCAGGCGCGTCGTCGCGGAGAGCCCGCGGATCTCCTGCACGGAGAGGATGTCGACGCCGTACTCCTCCTCGCCGAGGAAGAACGTCAAATACTTGTTCGGCAGGGTCGCCGCGCGGAACGCTCCGCTGCTCGTGGATTCGGTCATGGGTTCACTCCGCTGCGTCGGCCGGGGCGCCCGCGCGCGCATGATGGCGCGCGAGATCCGCGAGGGTCAGGGGGTCGAGGATGAGGGCGACGCGACCATCGCCGAGGATGGTGGCGCCGGAGAGCCCCTGCACACGCCCGTAGTTGGTCTCGAGGCTCTTCACGACGACCTGGTACTGGCCGACGACGTCATCGACGAGCAGCGCATAGCGCCGCGCGCCGTCGTCGACGATGACGACGATGCCGCGCGTCACGTCCTCGTTCTGGCCGCGGGTGTCGAAGACGTCGGCGAGGCGCACGAGCGGGTGCAGCTCGCCGCGCACCTCGACGGCCTCCTGGCGGTTCGCGACGCGCCGCATCTGCTGGCGACCGACGCGCACGGACTCGATCACCGCGACGAGCGGCACCACGTAGACCTGACCGCCCATCTCGAGCGCGAGGCCGTCGAGGATGGCCATCGTGAGCGGCAGCGTGATGCGGAAGGTGGTGCCGCGACCGGGCTCGGTGAGGATGCCGACGCTGCCCTTCAGGCGCTCGACGGTGCTCTTCACGACATCCATGCCGACGCCGCGCCCGCTGAGGCTCGAGACCTCGTCGCGCGTGGAGAAACCGGGCCGGAAGACGAGTGAGTAGACCGACGCGTCGTCGATGGGCTCGCCCGGGTCGACGAGCCCCTGCCGCACGGCCTTCGCGAAGATGCGTTCGCGGTCGAGCCCGCGGCCGTCGTCCGACACGTCGATGCGCACGGTGCCGCTCTTCTGCGCGGCGCTGATCGTGAGGCGACCGAGCTCCGGCTTGCCTGCCGCGACGCGCTCGGCGGGCGTCTCGAGCCCGTGGTCGATCGCGTTGCGCACGAGGTGCGTGAGCGGATCCGTCATGCTCTCGAGCACCGTCTTGTCGAGCTCCGTCTCGCCGCCCTCGAGCGTGAGCTCGAGCCGCTTGCCGCAAGACGCGCCGAGGTCGCGCGCGAGCCGCTGGAAGCGCCCGAACACCGTCTCGATCGGCAGCATGCGCACGCCGAGCACGCGCTCCTGCAGCTCGCGGCAGTGACGCTCCATGACGCCGATCGACTCGACGAGCGCGGGCAGGCGCGTCGTGTCGAGCTGGCTCACGAGCTGCGCGACGGTCGCCTGCGCGATGACGAGCTCGCCGACGAGGTTCACGAGGCGGTCGAGCTTCTCGAGCGGGACGCGCACCGTCGCGGAGCCCGCTTCGCCGCGCGGCTCGTGCACCTCGGCGGGGCGGCGATCGTCGGCGCGGTGCATGTCTGCGCCGGGATGTGCGCCTCCTGCGTGCGTCGCTGCGGCTGCCGCGGCCTGCGCCGGTGCAGCGTGCGCACCCGCGGACGTCTCCGGGGCGGGCGGCGGCGTCGCGGCGCGCGGGGCATCGGGCTCCGCGCGGGAGGGGCCGAGCGCGTCGAAGAGGGCGCCCGTGTTCGGCGCATTCGACTCGCGGGCGCCGGCCTGCGCGTCGTCGGCGATGGGCGGCAGCGTGCCCGTCTTGAAGAGGAAGCCCCACTTCGCGCGGGCCGCGTCGGGTGTGCCTTCGGGCGGGATCACCGAGTAGACCGGGACGTCGAAGCCATCGCCGCTCTTCGGGCGCGTCGACGCGGGAATGACCGAGGTGGAGGGTGCAGCGACCGCACCCGAAGATGACGATGCCGAGGTGGGCGCGGGCGCAGGGGCCGCCACCGAGCGGCCTGGGAGCTCGAGCGGCTTCGGCGGCTTGAGCCCGCGACGCTTCAGCGCCTCGTGCAGGCCCTTCAGGATCGGGCGCTTCGCGGACTCTTCGGGGATGTTCTCGGCGACGAACATCCGCACGAGATCCGTCGCGCCGAGCAGCACGGCGATCACGTCTTCCTCGGGCTCGACGTCGCCCGCGCGGACGTGCTGCATGAGGTGCTCGACCTCGTGCGCGAAGTAGGCGAGCTCATCGAGCCCGACGAGGCCGGCGCCGCCCTTGATCGTGTGGATCGCGCGGAAAACGCGGTTGATCACGTCGTCCGAGCGGCCGCGCTCGAGCTCGAGCAATCCCGACTCGAGCGCTTCGATCAACTCTGCGGCCTCTTCCTGGAAGAGTGCGATGTCGTCGTCGTTTCTCACGCGCCCTCGCGGAGTGCCTTCGCGCCGGTGATGACCTTGTCGACGAGGCCGAGCAGCGTCTCCGGGTCGAAGGGCTTCACGATCCAGCCGTTCGCGCCGCCGCGCCGCCCTTCGCCGCGCATCTCGACGCTGCCTTCGGTCGTCAGCATGAGCACTGGCAGTTCGATGCGCGTGTAGCGCTCGCGGATCTGCGCGAGGAGCTGCAAGCCGCTCAGCCCGTCCATGTTGACGTCGGAGACGACCAACGCGGGGATGGGCGGCGAGGCCAGCTTGGTGAGGGCGACCTCGGCGCTCGGGGCGTCGTCGACGACGTACCCCCCGCGTTCGAGGGCCTGCCGCAGCATGCGGCGCGCGATGACCGAGTCGTCGACGATGAGGATGCGCTCCGTCACGCGTGAATCTCCGCGCCGACCGAACGGCGCCTGATCGTCAGACTTGATCCCCCCCAACGAGGGACGGCAGAATCGCCGCGGCCGCATGGATGATTTCGTCGGGATTCACCTTCAATAAAGCGCGTCGCCGCCGTTCGGCGCGCACCGGAGATCGAGCACATGCGGGCGAGCCTACGTGACGCCGTGACGCTACGCGAGAGTGTCAAGCAGGTCGTCGAGACATGCGGCGACATGAAGCTGCTGAGCGTCGGGACGATGGCGAGCGCGCTGCGCGTCGGTCATGCCGCGCGCGGCTTCGCGGTCGTCGCCGCGGATCTGCGCGTCACGGGCGACACGCTCGCGAGCTCCGTGCGTCCGCTCGACGAGCTCGCCGACGCGCTCGTGACGCTCCTCGCGGGGGTCGCCGTGCGCCAGCGACGGAGCGCGGCGCTGCGGCGCGCCGCTGAGCTGGGGGAGCGCCCGCCGACGCTCGTTGCGGCCCTCGATGCGGCCCACGCGCACGCCGTCGAGGCGGAAGAGTCGTTGCGCGCGCTGCGCCTCGCGCTCGCCGGGCGGCTCGACGTCGTGCAGGACGCGTCCGCCTACGCGCTCGCGGCGGCGCGCACCGCCAAGCTCGAGACGACGGGCGCGGGGCTCGAAGGGCAGCGCCTCGCCGAGGCCGCGCGCCGCTTCGAAGAGGCGATCGAGGGGCTGCGCCCGTCCCTGCACGAGCTGTCGCGCCTCGCTGGAGATCTCGTATGACCGTGCCCGCGGAGGACGTTCGATGAAGAAGGCCCAGATCATCTTCGAGCGCGGCGCGCACCGCTGGATCGTCGTCGCGCGCGACCCCGATCGCCCCGGGCACGTCATCGACACCAACGAGTACGTCGTCGAGCACGGGGGGCAGGCGCTGCTCACCGATCCAGGCGGCTCCGAGATCTTCCCGGCCGTCTTCGCGGCGCTCGGGCGCGTGATGGACCCGCGCTCGATCCGCGCGATCTTCGCGAGCCACCAGGACCCGGACGTCATCTCCTCGCTCGGCCTCTGGCTCGAGATCGACCCGACGCTGCGCTGCCACGCGAGCCGCCTCTGGACGACGTTCATCCCGCACTTCGGCGGCGACGCGCAGACGATGGCGGGCATCCCCGATCAGGGCGGCCCGCTCGACGTCGGCGGCCTCTCGCTCGAGGCGGTCCCCGCGCACTACCTCCACTCCTCCGGCAACTTCCACCTCTACGATCCTGCCGCGCGCATCCTCTTCACGGGCGACATCGGCGCGGCGCTGCTCCCGCCCGATCGCGACTCGCTCTACGTCGATGACTTCGACAACCACATCCGCTACGCGCGCGGCTTCCACGAGCGCTGGATGGGTTCGAACGAGGCGAAGCGCGCCTGGCTCGATCGCGTGTCGAAGCTGCAGATCGACATGCTCTGCCCGCAGCACGGCGCGATCTACCGCGGCGCCGACGTCGGTCGCTTCCTGCAGTGGTTCTCCGAGCTGCGCGTCGGCCTCTACTGAAACGCGTGTCGCCGCCGAGGGGCGCGCGCGTGCCTGCGCTACGGTGCGCGGCGTGAACGACGCGCCGAATCCGCCCGCGGGCGAGCCACCTTCCTCCGCACCGCGTCCGCTCGACGGCGTGCGCGTCCTCGAGCTCGCGCAGCTCGTCGCGGCGCCGACGGCCGCCGCGCTGCTCGGCTATTTCGGTGCGGACGTCGTCAAGGTCGAGGAGCCGGGCGCGGGCGATCCGCTCCGCACCTGGCGCGTGACCGACGACGCCGGCACCTCGTTCTGGTGGCGCAGCCTCGCGCGGAACAAGCGCTGCATCACGCTCGATCTGCGGCGCGCAGAAGGGCGCGACGTCGCGCGGCGGCTCGCGGCGCGCGCGGATGTGCTCGTCGAGAGCTTTCGCCCCGGCACGCTCGAGCGTTGGGGGCTCGGGCCCGACGTGCTCCTCGCCGACAACCCGCGCCTCGTCATCGCGCGCGTCTCGGGGTTCGGCCAAACAGGGCCGTACGCGCATCGCCCAGGCTACGCGTCGATCGCGGAGGCCTACGGCGGATTGCGGCATCTGACGGGATTTCCGGGCGAGCCGCCCGTGCGCGCGAATCTGAGCCTCGGCGACTCGCTCGCGGGGCTGCACGCGGCCTTGGGTGTGCTGCTCGCGCTGCGCGCGCGGGATGCGACCGGGCGCGGGCAGGTCGTCGACGTCGCGCTCACCGAGAGCGTCTTCGCGATGCTCGAGAGCGTGATCCCCGACTTCGCGGGCGCGGGCGTCGTGCGCGGTCCCTCGGGCACCACCATCACAGGTGTTGCCCCCAGTGACGCGTATCCGACGCGTGACGGCCGTCGCGTCGTGATCGGCGCGAACGGCGAGTCCGTCTTTCGTCGTCTCATGCACGCGATCGGGCGCGAGGATCTCGGCACCGATTCGCGCCTCGTCGGCAACGCCGCGCGCGTCGCGGCGCAGCGCGAGATCGACGCCGCGATCACCGACTTCACGAGCGCGCGTGACGTAAATGATGTGCTCGCCGCGCTCGAGGCTGCGGAGGTGCCCGTCGGTCCGATCCACGACGCGGCCGCGATGTTGCACGACCCGCAGTTCGTCGCGCGCGGGCTCTTCGAGCGCGCCGAATCGGAGGGTGTCGCGTACACGCTGCCCGCGATGTTTCCGCGCCTCACGGAGACGCCGGGGGCGACGCGCTTCGCGGGACCGGCGCACGGCGCGCACACGCGCGAGGTGCTGCGCGAGGCGGGGCTCGACGACGCGGCCATCGACGCGCTCGCGAAAGCGGGCGTGATCGCGCGCTGACGATCGTCGGATTTCGCCGTTGGATCGGGTAGTTGCGTGATGATCTGCCCGCGCGCGATCCCATCGCGTCGTCACGTCGTCGCCTCGGGTTACGCTCTCGCGCCATGTCGCCTTCGCGCCCGACGGTCGTGCTCTTCGACATCGACGGAACGCTGCTCGAGACGGGCGGAGCCGGGCGCGCGGCGATGGAGGCGGCGTTCGGCGAGCTGTGCGGGCGGCCCGACGCGTGCGCGCACTTCTCCTTCGGCGGCATGACCGATCGCGCGATCGCGCGGCAGGGACTCGAGGCTGCGGGCGAGTCGCCCGACGAAGCGCGCCTCGACGCGCTCGTCACGAGCTATCTGCGGCACCTCGCGGACGCGCTGCCACGCCATCCGCACCGCGTGTTTCCCGGTGTGCCGCGCCTGCTCGCGTCGCTCGCCGCCCGTGACGACGTCGCGCTCGGGCTCGGCACGGGCAACGTGCGCGCGGGCGCGTTCGCCAAGCTGCGGCACGTCGCGATCGATGCGCCGTTCCGCTTCGGGGGCTTCGGCTGCGACGCCGAGGATCGCGCGGAGCTGCTGCGCGTGGGCGCCGAGCGCGGCGCAGCGATCGCAGGGCGCCCGCGTGAGGCGTGCCGCGTCGTCGTGATCGGCGACACGCCGCGCGACGTCGCTGCTGCGCACGCGATCGGCGCGGAGATCGTCGCCGTCGCCACGGGTGGCTTCGACGTCGCGGCGCTCCGCGCGACGGGCGCTGCGCGCGTGCTCGCGGACCTCGACGGCTTCGAGCTCTGAGCGCGCGACGCGGCGCGCTGAGGCCGGACGCGTGCGGCGTTGTTGCTCTGCGCGCGGCCGCTCGTCGGGAACCGGGATGGCGGCTTCACGCCGGGGTCGGGCTTCGTCGCGCGTGTCGACGCGGACGCCTCGCGTGAGCGCGCTGCACAGCAAAGACATGCTGCACAGCAAAGACACACTGCGCAGCAAAGGCACGCTGCGCAGCGCAGGCGCGGCTCACTCCGCGGGCTGCGCGGCGCCGGCACCGGCGGGGATCGGACGCAGCCGCTCGCGCAGCAGCGCGACGCGCTCGTCGAGGCTGCGCGTGACGCCGTCGAGCGAGACGAGGCGCTCAGCGAGGCTGCGGTGCCGGCGCAGCATGAGCAGCGCCCACACCTGGAAGAAGTCGATGCCCTCGAAGACGAGCGCGCGCTCTTCAGCGTACTTCGCGAGGTTCTTCTGGAACTCGCCCGGCATCTCCGTCCAGTGCATCGCGGCGCGGAGGTGGTGCCCGATGTGATAGCCGTCGTTGAACGCGCG
>Ga0172372_10013400_pt1 | contig 10148 bp, 8 predicted proteins | sample LakKiv5m_2_FD_114544 | JGI IMG/M metagenome (GOLD analysis project Ga0172372, IMG submission 114544) | Freshwater microbial communities from Kabuno Bay, South-Kivu, Congo - kab_092012_9.5m | ecosystem: Environmental > Aquatic > Freshwater > Lake | place: Democratic Republic of the Congo... | reverse complement strand
TGCACGGCATGGAGCCGAAGTACTACCACCAGATCATCGGCGGCAATTTCCGCATCGACGAACTGCAAGCCGCGGTGCTCGTCATCAAGCTCAAGCACCTCGACGACTGGTCGCGTGCGCGGCAGGAGAACGCCTGCTTCTACTACGGCGCCGTCGAAAAGGCGGGCCTCAAGAGCGTGGTGACGCTGCCGCCGGCGTTGCCCGGCGCCCGCCACATCTACAACCAGTTCATCATCCGCGCGCCGCAGCGCGATGCGCTCAAGAGGTACCTCGGCGAGTGCGGTGTCGGCTGCGAGATCTACTATCCCGTGCCGCTGCATCGCCAAGAGTGTTTCGCGCATCTCGGTTACGCCGCGGGGGCGTTCCCCGAGTCCGAGCGCGCCGCCACCGAGACGCTGGCGCTACCGATCTTCCCGGAACTCGCGCGCGAGCAGTTGCAGTATGTGGTCGACTGCATCGCGCAGTTCTACGCCCACCATGGCTGAGGCTTCCGACGCGGTCTCGCGTCTCGAAGCCGCTTGGGCGGCCGTGGCGGCGCAGCATGCGCGTCTCGCCGCGGTGCATCCGGTTGCGCTCTTCGTCGATCCCTTGCGCTTCGAGCATTGTTCTGCTTCCGCTGCGGGTCTGCTGCTCGACTGGTCGCGGCAGCGCATCGACGCGGCGGCCTTGGCCTCGCTCGGGGCCTTGGCAGAGGCTGCGGGTCTGCCCGCGAAGATCGACGCGATGTTCCGCGGCGACCGCATCAACACCACCGAAGACCGCGCCGTGCTGCATGTCGCACTGCGTCAGCCGCCGGGTGCCGGTATCGGCGGTGCGGCCATCGAGGCCGAGGTGCTCGCGGAGCGCGCGCGTATGCTGGCCTTCGCGGAGGCCATCCGGACCGGCGGCGAGTTCGACGATGTCGTGCATCTCGGCATCGGCGGCTCCGACCTCGGACCCGCGATGGCGGTGCAGGCACTGCGGCATCACGCGGGTAGTGCCGGTCAGCGTGTGCCCCGGGTGCGGTTCGCGGCGAATGTCGACGGTTGTGCGCTCTCTGACATCCTCGCCGAAGTCGACCCGCGCCGGACGCTGTTCATCGTCGTCTCCAAGACCTTCACCACCCAGGAAACGCTCGCCAACGCCCGCACGGCGCGCGCATGGTTGGTCGGACATGTCGGCGAGGCGGCGGTGCCGAGTCATTTCGCTGCCGTGTCGGTGAACGCCGCTGCGATGGATGCTTTTGGTATCCATCCCGAGAGACGGTTCAAGATGTGGGACTGGGTCGGTGGGCGGTATTCGTTGTGGTCGTCCGTCGGTGTGTCGCTCGCCATCGCGATCGGTGCCGAGCGCTTCGAGCAACTGCTCGCGGGCGCGCACGCGATGGACCAGCACTTCCGCGAGGCGCCGTGGTCGCGGAACTTGCCGGTGCTGATGGCGCTCATCGGCATCTGGAACATCGACTGCGAGCGTCTGTCGACGCTCGCGGTGCTGCCCTATGACTCGCGGCTCGCGCGCTTCCCGGCTTTCTTGCAGCAGCTGGACATGGAGAGCAACGGCAAGCGGGTAGGTCTCGACGGTCAGCCCGTTTCCCACGGTACCGCGCCCGTCGTCTGGGGCGAACCGGGCAACGATGCCCAGCATTCGTTCTTCCAGATGCTACATCAGGGAACACCGCGCGCGGCGCTCGACATCCTCGTCGGCATGCGGTCCTCCTGCGGTCGCGAGGATCATCAAGAACTCGCGATCGCCAACGCGCTTGCCCAGTCCGAGGCTTTTCTGCGCGGCCGTAGTGGCGAGGATGTGACGCCGCATCAAGTCCATGAGGGTGGTCGACCGCTGTCGCTGTTGGTGTTCGATCGGCTCGATCCCGCGACGCTTGGCGCGTTGGTCGCCCTCTACGAGCACAAGGTGTTCGTGCAGAGCGTAGTCTGGGGCATCAACGCTTTCGACCAGTTCGGCGTGGAGCTCGGCAAAAAGATCGCGAACGAAGTTCTTGGGAAGATGCGTGCGGAGGCCGGCGGCGCCACGGCCTCGTCGTCGCTGCGCGGTGTATTGGCGTATGTGCGTTCCCACCGTGGAACCGTTCGATGATGCGTCGCGTCATTCGCGCGTTGGCGGCTCTCGTTGTGTTTTTCAGCTTCGCGCCCGCGACGCTGGCGCAAGTCAATGACTTCGGCGTCGGCGGCATCCTCGATATCCCGAGTGCGCGGATGCCGGAGGAGGGGACACTGACCACGACATACTCGCGGAAAGATGTCGCGGATATCTATGCGGTGGGGTACCAGATACTGCCGAGGGTCGAGGCGACATTCCGGTACTCCATCAACAACGCCCGGAAGTTATCTCCCGTGCCAGGTACGAAATGCGATTTCGGAACTGGACCGCTTTACGGCTGTGACGACAATCGCGATCGCAGTTTCGAGGTCAAACTCAAACTGCTTGAGGAGTCGGAGTTGCTGCCGCAGGTGACGGTGGGTGTCCGCGATTTGCTCGGCACAGGTCAGTGGGGCGCAGAGTATCTCGTCGGCTCGAAGCAAGTAGGACGTAACCTCGACCTGACCATCGGGGTCGGTTGGGGGCGGCTCGCAGAGCGTGACGTCGCGAAGAATCCGCTCATCGCCATCGATGACCGATTCGGTGTCCGAACGCCGGCTTCATCGTTGGGCGGCCAGTTCACTTCGGGTACTTGGTTTCGCGGACCACGCGTAGGCGTGTTCGGCGGTGTCCGTTATCGGATCCCCGAGTGGCGTACGGACTTTTTGGTCGCCTACAACAGCGACAGTTATGCCCGTGAGCGCGCGTTGAATACCATCCCGGACGCCAAGCCGGTCAGTTTCGGCGTGGAGTGGGAGGCTACGCCCGGGGTCCGACTCGGTGCGAGCTGGCAGCAGGGTAATCAGCTCGCGCTCAAGATCAGTGCCTCGCTCGACACGCGTCAGCCCTCACCCCGCAAGGCGCCGAACGGCTTTGGTGCGGAGCGCGTACCGCTTGAGAGACCGGCGAAACTCGAGCGTGGCATCGAGTGGTGGCCGCGCTTGCTGCATGATGTCGAGGCATCAGGCCTGCTCGTCCGGGAGATCAAACGGACGCCCGAGGGCGAGTTGCAAGTGCGCTATGGCAACAATTCCTATCAGGTCGAGGCCGACGCGATCCGTCGCTTGCTGACACTGACCGAGCTCTATGTGCCGACCGGTGTCTCATCGGTCAGTTTGACCGGTGAGTCGCTGGGGCTGCCCACGCATACGGTGCGGTATCGTCGCCCCAACCGCGAGTTATCGGGGGTGTTGCAGCAGCCGGGACGGCTAGAACTGCTTCCGCCCCGCCCGTACGCGGCGCCGGATCATGAGGTCGACTTCCTCTACCCTAACTTCGGGGTCGATGTCGGGCTGGATCTCCGGACTTATCTATTCGATCCGGACTTCCCGTTCTTGTACCAACTATCGGCGTCTCTCCGCGGCACCGCGGATCTTGGTGGTGGCTGGGTAGCGACCGGACGCTGGACCCAGAACATCAAGAGCCAGTTCGACCGCATCGAGCGCGGCAGCGAATCGCAGTTGCCCCCGGTCCGCACCGATCAAAAGGAATACCTACAGCAGGGCAAGAGCGGCATCGAGGAGCTCTCGCTCGTGAAGCGTGGGAAAATCGGTGGAGATCTCTTCTATCAGGCCTACGGCGGCATCCTAGAGGAGATGTACTCGGGTGTCGGTGGTGAGGTGCTGTGGCGGCCGTTCGACAAGCCGTACGCCATCGGCGTGAACATCAACGCTGTTCAGCAGCGTGAGTTCGACAAGATGTTCGGTCTGCGTGCCTACCGCACCGTGACGGGTCATGTGAGCCTTTATTGGGCGACGCCGTGGCATGACTTCGACATCGCGGTGCACACGGGCCGCTATCTCGCCAAGGATTTCGGCTCTACTCTAGAGATCCAGAAGCGCTTCGCTAACGGATGGTCGGTTGGTGCGTTCGCGACGCTGACGGATGTGCCGTTCGAGGTGTTCGGTGAGGGCAGCTTCGACAAGGGTCTGATCTTCCGTATCCCCTTCGATCTCTACTCGACCAAGAACACCCGCGGGGCGTATCGCACCATCATCCGACCCATCAACCGCGATGGCGGTCGCATGCTCGACAACTGGCCGGGGAGCCTGTGGGAGAACATGCGCGACACCATGGCAGACCGGCTGCGTCGCAACCAAGCGCGGATGATCCCCGAATGAGCGCTCGAACTCTCTCGATGGCCTGGGTCGCTTGTGTTATCTCGGCGCTGGCGGCGGGATGCGCTGCCGTCAATGTGCAGCAGATCGATGCTGTGAAACGGGCGTTGCCTCAGATGGACGATCGTCTGAAGGCGGCGGAACCGTACGCCTGGGACCTCCGCTTCGCGGGCACGGTATCCACCGTCTATCCGGCGACGCCAGGCGACGGCCGGGTGATCTTCGCGTCGCCAGACGGGCTGCGTGTCTACTGGGACGGGCGAGCGGTCTACCGTGTGGAGGGTCTGCCCGGCGCGGTCGGGTTGCTGCAGTCCGGCATTGAGGGCGAGGAGCGCTGGTATGCCCGGGATGGTGGACCGACGGTGCGCCTGGGTTGCACGCCGCGCCGGGATTGGCGGCTCTCCGCTACACAGCAGGGCTGGCGCGTCGAGTGTCGCGGCGAGGTCGAGGGGCGGAAGGTCAGTGCGATGCAGGTGGCGGAGTTCGACGGAGCCGGCGTCCTTCGCCGCATCGAGGCGACGATGATCCCCGGCGTCTCGCCGCTGGTGCTGGAGCGGCGCTACAAATAAAAACGCCCGGGGACTTTCGTCACCCGGGCGTCTTTTTGTCGGTTCCCGAAGTTATCAGGTTCCGGTCGTCGTCGTCGTCGTGGTCGTGGTCGTGGTCGTGGTCGTCACCGGCCGAGTCGTCGTGGTCGTGGTCGTAGTGGTCGGCGCCGGCGGGGGCGGCGGGGGCGGCGGCGGGGGCGGCGGCGGCGGCGGCGGCGGCGGCGGCGGCGGCGGCGGCGGAGCGGGCGACGACGCGTCGCCGCCGACACCGGCGATGCCGATGCCGAGCAGAGCCATCGCGAGCACCGCCGGGAGCAGCGAGACGCCCGCGGCGCCAGCGATGGCCAAGCCGAAGCCGGACGCCCAAGAGGCGGCAGTGGCATTCGAGACCACGATGGCGTTCAACGGGGTTCCCGTCACGGTCGTGGCGGCGATGTTGCCTTGGGCGGCGACCAGCTGCTGCTGCAGGGTCTCCGCCGAGACTCCGGCGTTCGGCTGCAACTGGAAGATGGTGTTCGAGCCCTCAGCCGTGGCGCCGGTCACCTGACCCTGCACCCCGAGCTCGGCGAGCTTGGCGTTGATGTTCGTGATCGCCTGGGCGATCTGGCTTTCGGTGAGGCCGACCGCAGGCGCAGCTTGCGCCTGGGCGACGACCGGGAGGGCCGCCATGTGGACGGTCGCGACCAGCGCCGCGATCGTGGCCAAACGGGAATGCTTGTTCATAGGGTCTACGACTCCGGTGGAGGAGAAACAAAAGCCGCGCAAGAATACTGGCTCGGGGGAGGGGGGTCAACCGCCGGGCCGTGCGCCAGGTCGCCTTTTTCGGGTTTTCCCGTTCCGGGGGGCGTCCGGGGCCGGGTCGGGGGCGGTGAGCACCTGCTGGTGGGAGTGCTGGAACCCGTTCCCGTACACATCCTCGCCCCTGAAATACCGCCGGCCCACGCCGCGCTTGTTCTTCGAGTCGACCTCTTCGCGCTCGCGGCCGAAGTCCCGCGCGGTCTGCTGCTCGGCGGCGACGGTGTCGGGCGCGAACGCCTCGTAGGCGTCGATGAGTTCGAAGCGCTCGACGAAGCCGCGCGGGATGGGCATCACCGCCGCCAGCAGGTCGCCGACCTTGATCTCGACCGGGAAGCCCGGGCGGGTGAGTTTGAGGTTGAAGGTGAAATCCCGCCGCAGGTTGTCTGCCTCGACCACGCCGGTGAGGTTCTGCAGACCGTCGATGAAGGAATTGGGCGGCTGCATCGTCATGAGATTGATCTCGGGCGGGGTACGCAGCGCGAAGGCCGTCTGCACGGTGACGATGCCGAGCCCGAACTGCGAGGCGAGCAGCTGCAGGTCGCCGTGCTCGCTCGCTTGGGCTTCGTTATGCACGGTGATGGTGGTGTCCTTGGGGTCGGGGCCGCCGTTCCACAGGAAGGTCGCATGGAAGAGCGATCTCACCGCGAAGCCGTATTGGTTGCCGATGACGAGCGGCAGACAAAGATAAGCGTGCTTCGAGAACCACGCCCGCTTGTGCTTGCCGCGCAGCGGCACGAACACCTCGTCCTGCCGCCCCGCGTAGGTGTCGTCGTAGGGCAGCGCGAGGATGCGATCGTCCGGGACCTTGATCATGCCGCCCCTGCGTCGTGGGCCGCGTCGAAGGTCAGGAACGAGGCGAGCGTGTGGCGCATGCCGTGCGTCACCGCACGCACCCCGTGCAGGTAGTCGAGGGTGCCCGGGAAGACGAGCAGCGTGCGCACCGGCGGGCGCAGTTCGATGCCGAGCTCCGGGAAGTGGATCGCGCCGCCGCCGTAGTCGTCGTTGAGGTAGATCACCGAGGCGAAATGCCGCCACGGATACGGGTGCGGCTCACCGCCCGGGTTCTCGGCGTCGGCATGGGGCAGCAGCTCGTAGCCCGGCGGCCAACGCGCGAAGTTGATGACATCGGCGTAGAGCGGCGGCTGCGGGCCGAGGCGTTCTTCGAGCAGGCCATGGACCTGGTGGATGATGCGGCGCTGCAAGTCGCGCATCAGCGACTGCATCGCGGCATCACGCACCTGCGGCAGGGTCAGCGTGCGGCCCGCCCAATAGTTTTGGCCGTCGGTCGCACCGAAGTCAGCCTCGTGGGCGGCGAGGAAGGTGAGGGCGGTCTGCCGCTCGGCCTCGCTGATGAAGTCCCCCTCGAGCAGCGGGAAGCAGGCAAGCCCGGACCAGGGGTGATCGGTCACGGCTTGCCGGGTTTGGGCGTGGGCGACCGCGACTCGATCTCCGCCACCTTCAGGCGCAGCGTGGACTCGAGCGCGTCGAGCGCGGCCTCCTCGGTCCAGCCGGTCGCGACCAGAGCCTTCAGCAGGGCCTCGGCCGGCTGGCCAGCCTCGGCCTGCGCGATGATCCAACGCCGGGTGTCGGGGGTGAGCCGCCCTGTGGGTTTCATGGGGGTGGAGTATACTTCGCGGCGGTTTCGGGAGGTCTGTTGATGCGATTCATTCGTGCCTGGATGGTGGTGCTCGGCCTCATGGCGGGCATGGCGTCGGCCCAGATGCCGACCCCGCAGCAACTGGAGCTCCTGAAATCCCTGAGTCCCGGCGACCGAGCGGCGCTGATGGAGCAGCTGGGTATCTCCGAGGGGGATGTCGGGCCGGCCGATGCGTCATCGAAGAAGCCCGCCGACAGACTCCCCGGGAGCGAGCCCGCGCTGGCGAGCGAGGCCACCCGCGCCGCCGCCGTCGAGCGCGCCAAGCGTGAACTCACCTTCCAACCCGAGGACACCGTCCTCGTCGACATCGAGATCGCCAAGCCGAAGGACGAACCGGGCGTCGTACGGCCCGTGACGATCGTCGATCCGGCTGACCAGCGGTTCATCGAGACCGTGCGCGGTCGTAACCCCTACCAGCTCGACCGCGTGGCCTCGTTGGCGTTGCCGGGGCTCGCTGCCATCCCGATCGGCGGATTGAGCGAGCAGCAGGCGAACCGTCGGTTGGGGGCCGACCCGGCGCTCCGTCGTTTCGAGGTCAAGCTCACGCGCCTGCCGGTGGCCAAGATCGGCGTCGCGGGGCTCAAGCCTTTCGGCTACGACCTCTTCACCGAGGCGCCGGGCGCCTTCGGATCCACCAGCGACCTTCCTGTCCCCGCGGACTACACGGTCGGCGCTGGCGATCAATTGACGGTCCAGCTCTTCGGCGCGCAGAACCGCACGCTGCGGTTGGTCGTCGGCCGTGACGGCCGGGTGAACTTCCCCGAACTCGGGCCGGTGCCGGTCGCGGGCAAAAAATTCGACGCCGTGCGCGAGGACATCGAGGCGCGCGTCGCGCGGCAGATGATCGGTACGCAGGCGAGCGTCGGCTTGGGCGATACGCGCTCGGTCAGTGTGTTCGTGATGGGCGAGGCCAACAAGCCGGGGTCGTACACGGTGAGCGGTCTTTCGACCATCACCAGCGCGCTCTATGCCTCGGGCGGCATCAAGACCACGGGATCGCTGCGTGATGTGCAGCTCAAACGCCGCGGCTCGGTGGTGCGGCGGCTCGATCTCTACGACCTGCTGCTGCGCGGCGACACCAGCCAGGACGCGAAGCTCCAGTCGGGCGATGTCATCTTCATCCCGCCGGTGGGGCCGACCGTCGCCGTCGACGGCGAAGTGCGCCGTCCGGCGATCTACGAACTGCGCGGCGACACGCCGCTCTCGGCGCTGGTCTCGCTGGCGGGTGGTCTCACGCCCGAGGCCGACGAGCGCCGCGTGTCGGTGGTGCGTCGCGGGGATGATCAGCGTCTGGTCGCGCTCGACCTGCCGCTCGACGCCGACCAGAGCCGCGGCGCGAGACTGCGCAACGGCGACAGTATCCGCGTCGGCCGTGTGCGCCCGACGCTGGACGCAGGGGTGGTGCTGGAGGGTCATGTGTTCCGTCCCGGCACCGTCGCTTGGCGGCAGGGTCTGCGGCTGACGCAATTGATCCCCTCGGTCGATGAACTCAAGCCCAACGCCGATCTCGGCTATGTGCTGATCCGTCGCGAGATGCCGCAGGACCGTCGGCTGGTCGTGCTCTCCGCCGACCTCGGTGCCGCGCTGCGTGCGCCGGGCAGCGATGCCGATGTGCAGCTTGCGGCCCGCGACCGCGTGATCGTGTTCGATGCTGCCGCCAGCCGCCGCCAAGTGCTGGACCCGCTGCTCGCGGAGCTCCGGCGGCAGTCGGGGCTGGAGACGCCGACCGAGATCGTGAGCGTCGGCGGGCGTGTCAAGGCGCCGGGTGAGTATCCGCTCGAGCCCGGCATGCGCATCAGCGACCTGCTGCGCGCGGGCGGACAGTTGGACGATGCGGCTTTCGGTTCGAAGGCTGAACTCACCCGCTTCAAGAGCACGGGCGCGGAGCGCACCAGTGAACTGCTCGAGATCGATCTCGCGGCGGTGCGCCGTGGCGACCCAGCGTCCGATGTCACGCTGCAGCCCTTCGATGCGCTCACGGTCAAAGAATTGCCGGAGTGGGGCAAGCAGGAGTCCATCATCCTGCGCGGCGAAGTGCGTTTCCCCGGCACTTATCCCATCCGCCGCGGCGAGACGCTGCGCTCGGTGCTGGAGCGCGCGGGCGGACTCACCTCGCTCGCGTTCGCGGATGGCGCGGTGTTCATGCGCCGGGAGCTGCGGGAGCGCGAGCAGCAGCAGCTCGACCAGGTCACCGAGCGTCTGCAGAGCGATCTCGCCGCGACGTCGATCCAGCTGTCGCAGGGGTCGCAGACCGCGCAGAGCGCGCAGTCGGTGGCCTCGGCGCAGGGCTTGCTCGGCCAGTTGAAGGGCTCCAAGGCGCTCGGCCGGCTCGTGATCGATCTTGAGGGGGTGCTGGAGGGCAGCATCGGCTCGAAGTCCGACATCCTGCTGCGCGACGGTGACGAACTCGTCATCCCACGGCTGCGTCAGGAGGTCACGGTGCTGGGTGAGGTGCAGAACGGCACCTCCCATCTTCACCGTGCCGGCCTGACGCGCGAGGACTACATCAGCCTGAGCGGTGGTCTTTCGCGCAAGGCGGACAAGGGCCGGGTCTATGTGGTGCGCGCCAACGGGAGTGTGGTCGCTCGGGAGAGCGGTTGGTTCGGCAGCGGTGGCCAGGTCGCCATCCAGCCGGGCGATACCATCGTCGCGCCGCTCGACACCGAGCGTCTGCCGCCGCTGCCCTTCTGGCAGGCCGTCACTTCCATCCTCTACAACGCGGCCGTCGCGGTGGCGGCGATCGGGTCGCTGTAGCGACTGCGAAACATGAGCACCGCTGATCTCTGGCAGTCCTGGGGTCCGGCGCGCTGGGCGGCGTGGCTCACCGCATGGCCGCGCGGCGCCAAGCGCGTCCTGATGGCGGTGACCGATGCCGTGCTCGTCACGGCGGCGATGTTCATCGCGCTCACGCTGAAGTTCGATGCCTTGCCCATCGCGAGCGCGCATTTTTGG
>Ga0172372_10013398_pt1 | contig 10153 bp, 9 predicted proteins | sample LakKiv5m_2_FD_114544 | JGI IMG/M metagenome (GOLD analysis project Ga0172372, IMG submission 114544) | Freshwater microbial communities from Kabuno Bay, South-Kivu, Congo - kab_092012_9.5m | ecosystem: Environmental > Aquatic > Freshwater > Lake | place: Democratic Republic of the Congo... | reverse complement strand
TGTTCAAAGCAAAGCGCCTCAATTTAATGTTGTGCTCTTTGCTACCAGTGAAATGCTGTAAAAAACTGCCCCACTCATTCAAAGGTGAAACTTTTATATCAACCTGATGACCGTTTTTTAACTGCAATCTCATCAGGCCGTCTCCTAAAATTACACTTCTTTTGGCCAGCTTAAAATTTTTGACAAATTCTTTGGTCGCCGCCAAATCATTGGTCACTATTCCAAGATCAATGTCACCAATACTTGAGTTTTTTCTTCGCAGCGATCCCAAAACCTCTATCTTTTCCAAGCTAGGATCCTTTTTTAATTCCCAGACTATTTCTTCAGCCAAACGGTTGGCTTCTTCATATGGCATGCGTCCGCTGGCTTGATAATTTTCAATTGCTTTAATTAGCTCCGCCTCACTTTTTTCTCCAAAACCTTCGAGCTTCCTGATTCGACCTTCTTTGGCCAACATTAATACATCAGCCAGTGGCCTATCTACATGGACAGGCAGTTGTGAACAAATGCGATAGGCTTTTTTGGCTCCAATTCCAGCCACCTGACAAAGTTCAAACATTCCCTCAGGCAATTCCTCTACATATCTGGCAAAAGATTTAATTTTGCCTGTCGAAAACAACTCGACCAGTTTTTTGGCAATACTCTCACCAATTCCAGGCATATCAATAAAAACTTGCAAAATTTCTTCATCAGTATGGTCAGCATAAATATCTAGAAGCGGTTCATTCCACTGGGCAATAACTTCAGCTGCTTCTTGATAAGCTTTGGTCCGGAAAAGGTTGCCTTCCTCCAAACTTAAAATCTCAGAAATAAACTTAAAGACTTCGGCAATTTGGCCATTAGTCATGGTTTTTGTGAGTTTTAATTTCATAATTCCATAGTAGCACGACTGTGCTAGAATCATCTTTCCATGAAAAACAAACAAGTTATTTCATACGCAGTTATCGGACTAATTTTAGCTGCGCTCGGCTTTGCCAACTTCCTTACCCAGCGTGGTAGCTTGAACGGCATCTTCAATCGTGGTCAAGCAACTTCCACTCAAAATGAGCAGACTACTGATTTACCACTAGAGGTCGGCGATTTAGAAAAGCTTCAAGCAAGCGACTCTGCTAACGCTCAAAACGCTTCACGTTCAGGTGATATTAGCAGCAACCAAGTCGTCATCGAACCTAAATACATTCGCATCGAAGCCACGCAGGGTGGAAAAACTGCTTTTTCTCATCTAGTAGAAAGTGTACCTGGTGTTAAATATAAAAAATATGACTTTGGTTTCTTTATCGAAAGCATTAATGATCTTCCTGGTGACAACAAAAACTTTTGGGCTTTTTACCTAAACGGTGAAAAGTCTCAAAGTGGTGCCGACTCTGTTGTCGTCAATTCAGGCGAAGTGATCGAATTAAAATATGAAAAAATCGAGTTCTAAAAAACTTGTCCTTCTCAAAAAGTGGACTACTACTCTTGCTGTCTTTATTTCTAGATTTGGCTTCATGCCTGCCAACTTCAGCCCTGTAGGTAGTTTTGGTTTTTTTGGTCAAAACTTTTGGCTCTATTTTGGCTCAATCGTTTTATTTGACTTAGCGGTTGGAGGTTTTTATAAAGGCTTTATCTTTACTTACTTGGGCTTTGGCGCTTACTACTTACTTGGAAAATTAGCCAAAAATAACCCCACCAAACAAGCTTTGTATTTACCCATCGCCTCGTTTGCTTTTTTTGCTTTATCTAACTTTGGCTCATGGTACTTTTATTATCCTCACAATTTAGAAGGATTTTTAGCCTGTTATATCATGGCTTTACCTTTTTACCGCAATACCTTAATTGCTGACTTTGTCTTTGGCTATGGCTACCTTTACTTGAAAAAAAGAGCTGAAGCCAAAAAGACCACTTTGAAAACTTGGGATCTTGGCGAAACTCAGGAAATTAGACTTGGCAAAAACCAGTTGTCTAAAGTATAATAGCTGTCTAACTGGCCCCATGGTGTAGTTGGTTAACATATTTCCCTGTCACGGAAAAGATCACCGGTTCGAGCCCGGTTGGGGTCGCATCATAGAAAATCCTGCACTTGGCAGGATTTTTTTATGATCTGATCTCTAAACGACGATCGGCCTTAAACGGAGTGAATTGGTTCGTGCTCATCAAGTTAGCGAAGCTAACCTGAGAAATACTCTTGGGGTGAGCCCGGTTGGGGTCGCTATAATAAAAAAAGAACTGTGAATAGGTCTTTTTTTTACAATTGATTTGAAGAATCACTCTGTTTAATCAAGAAGTATTTTATACTTCTCGTAATACTTCATCACTTTAAGAAAATTTGTCAAAAATCCCATCCCAGTTTCATCTAACTCAGGTATTTTTCTCATCTCAAAACTTATCTCAGCACAACCGTGAATCACATCTTTTAGCGCCACCTCTTCTTCAACATCATCATCTTTAGGAGTTGGCCAAAGACTGCTTGCAAAAGTTGAAAGTGTATCCAAACCAAACTCCTCATTTTTGAAGTTTTTTACCATCATCAGAAATATCCTTTGAAGTTGCTCAAAGGTTAAACCTACGTCTGGGGACACGCCCAAATAGTGATAGTAGTAGTTTATTTCCGCTTTATTCATATTTGAAATTGATTATATACAATATTTGTGAAAAGAGCGGGTCATGATAACTCGCTCCCTCATTTGTTTTAAACTACCAACGACTGCCGAAGAGCTTCTGAAGGAGGTCTTTCATAACCCCTTCAGTGTAGTGGACACTACCAACGACATATGTGCCACTAGAGTCCACATCCCAGCTAATCCGCTCTGCGTCTCGACCCTTTCCATTCCAGACAGTGACATGCTGACCGCCGGGATTTCTTGGATTCGTGCTTGGCTTCACAGTTGCACCATCCAATCCCATGTCAGCGGCACTGCGGCTACTGCCCGGCAACACCTTGTTGCGGTCATATCCACCACCGCTACTTTGATGTTTTTCCTTACAGGAAGGACAGAAGTTTGGCTTATGCTCCCAATTGTCTTTGTACTGCACCATGTTGGAACAGCCAGACGTTTGACACTTCTTTTCCAACCAGTCTGAGGTTCGTTGTGGACGCTGCTCACGCTGAGGGCGTGGCTCACGTTGCGGACGAGACTCGCGCTGAGGACGCTCCTCACGTTTTTTTGGTTCACGAGCAGGTTTGGGCGGGTCTGGGGTAAAGATAAATCCTTTACCATCGCAAGTATTGCACTTGTACCAACCAGCGCCATGAGTTCCCCACGATTCCCGACGACCTTTTGCCATCGCAGTACGGACAAGTCTTCTTTGCCATGTTTTCACAATTCCCTTTCGCCTTTTGGAGGCAACCACGTCAAATGACGCTTGCACCATTTCCATAACATTGGAAACAGAGCAAACGTCACTGACTGTAGTTATGTGGAAAAACATTGACAGTTTTTTAAATAGCTTCTTTTTTGGCTCATAATTTTTTTCATCAAATGATTTGCCAAAAAGACATGGGATTATACCACACTAGGGGCATTGCAAAATTTGTAAGCCTCTTTTTCCAAGTAAAAATCCTTCCACCCAACCCTGGGTTCGTGTAAGCATCGGTTGGGGTCGCTAGGTATAGAAAATCTCCTTTAGGAGATTTTTTTGTTTCATGACAAAGTATTAATCATAATGATACATTTATTTATAGTCAATTTGATCTGGAAAGATATCAATCTTCAAAATAGCGGTAGAAAATTCTCTTCAAAATCTCCGCACATAAAAAGTATAAAACCAATCCCAAACCAATCCAGAGCCAAATTTGCCTTGGGATATCAACAAACTCGAACATCTTTTGTCCAACGCCAAGGATAGGTAAGCCAACAATTAAAAGTGAAGAGAAAAGACTCAAGCCAATTAACAGCCAACTTGGCACACTTTTAAAGAAGACCAACTTAGTTCGAATTGAAAAAGTAATTAAGATTTCTGACAATGACGATTCTATAAACCAGGCAGTTCTAAAAATTTCTGGAGAAACTTTCCAGACAAAAATCATTGGTAAAAGTAAAAATAAATCAAAGAATGTCGAAAGCAAACCAAAGACCATCATAAAAATCCAAATTTTTTTCATGTTCCAACGCTTAGGTTTGCTGGTGAAATGAGGATCAACCCTATCTGTTGCTACTGCCAAAAGCGGGATATCGGAAATGAAATTGTTCAATAAAATTTGTGAAGGCAACATCGGAATAAATTTCAAAAAAGCCGAAGCCAAAGTCACCGTTAACATATTGCCGTTGTTAGCAGAAATGGTATTGAAAATATATTTCATGATATTGCCAAAGGTTTTGCGACCTTCAACAATTCCGTCGGCCAAAAACTTCAAATCTTTTTTGAGCAAAATAATATCTGCTGCTTCTTTGCTGATTTGTGCACCAGTATCAACACTAATTCCAACATCCGCAGCTTTAAGAGCGGGCGCGTCATTTACCCCATCGCCCAAGAAGGCCACTACATGTTTCTTTCTGTTGAGAGCCATGACAATCTGGTATTTTTGACTTGGTGTCACTCTGGCAAAAACGTTGTATTTAATGACATGTTGTTCAAACTCTTTGGCAGTCAATTTGGCCAAAACATCACCGTGAATTACCTCAGAAGTTCCGACTTTAATACCAGCTTGGTTAGCTATAGCATGGGTAACGGGCAAAGAATCGCCGCTAATGATTTTGATTTCAACGCCCAGCGATCTTAGTTGTGCAATCGCTTCTTTGGCCGATGACTTAACTGGATCTTCAAATAACAATAGTCCCAAGAAGGTTAGGTTTTTCTCATCAGCAGCGGTAGTTTTATCAAGATGAAAGTCGCGCTCAGCAACTGCGATCACTCTCACACCGTGCTTTTCATATTCGGCGACTAGATTTTTGATTTCCTTATTTAATTTTTCTGTCAGCTTAACAATGCGATTTTCATCTTTTACCAAAACCGAACAACTCAAAATGGAGCTTGGTGCACCTTTGACGACTAAAACTTTTTCCTTACGATTGGTGACCAACACACTCATGCGGCGGCGGTCGTAATCAAATTCGTTTTGATCTAATTTTTTGTAAGTTTTAAGACGAGCTTGATGTTTTTTGGCGGTCGCCGCCTTCCATAAAGCCTCATCCACTGGAGTAGCCAAAGCATCACTGCTTTGGTTGATAAAATTGTCAGAACAAAGCAGTGACTTCATCAGCAGTTGCTCATCCCCCGCTACTTTCAAGGATCGATAGCCAACCAAAGCAAAACTACCTCTGGTTAAAGTACCTGTTTTGTCCGAACAAAGCGTGTCAACATTACCCAAGTTTTCCACGGCAATCAACCTTTTAACAATCACTTTCTTAGTCATCATTGCTCTAGCGCCATGTGACAAAGTAATTGTCACAATAGCAGGTAGCAACTCAGGAGCCATGCCTACTGCCAAAGCTACTGCAAAAAAGAAAGAGTCGAAGAAACTTTTTTCATTTAGTGACGAAGCAATGAAAACAAAAATTGTCATCACCGCCGTCATTTGGAAAATTAACTTGGAAAAATTCTTAGTTTGTTTTTGAAACTCAGTTTGTGGAGCCTTCTTTTCCAAATCTTTTGACAACTCGCCTAATTTAGTCGATTTACCTGTGGCCACTACTTCGCCGATGCCTAGTCCACTAGCTACTGACGTCCCCATGAAAATTTTATCTTCAACTCTTTTTTCTACGGGCACTGATTCTCCGGTCAAAGTACTCTCATTGGCAGATAAGCCGTCAACTTCTGTCATCAAAATATCAGCAGGAACAAGATCGCCAATTCTTAACTTAACCACATCGCCCACCACCAATTTTTTACTGGCAATAGTTTGCCAAACGCCGTCTCTCAAAACTCTACTTTTGAAAGCTACCAATTTTCGAAGCTCTTGAAGTGATTTTTCTGCCTGAAATTCCTGATAAAATCCAAGCAAAGCGCTAAGAACCACCAACAAAACAATCACAGTTGTTTCAACAATTTCGCCAAGGAAAAAAGAAATTACTGCTGCCACTAAAAGCATCACCACTAACCAATTGGCAAATTGTTCAAATAAAATTTTCCAAGGTTGAACCTTTTTTTCTTCGTCGATAACATTATGGCCATTAGCGACCAGCAATTTTTGTGCTTGTGCAGTTGTCAAACCTTGGGCAGGATTTTTGTTGGACATACAAAATATTTATTATTAGTATAATGGTTTTTAACTATGACTTCACTCGAAAAAGCCAGCTTCAACCAGCGCGAAGAAACAGAACAAAGCAAACCCATTACGATTATCTTTGACTTTGGCCAACGTTCACATAACTATGGTTCTGATAAACCACTAAGGCAGGCTTTAGCCAACCACCCCAATACAACTGTGATTGAGGCCGACCAACGACACAAACCAAACCTTGAAAATCTTGATCCCAAATCTACATTAGTAATAGCTTGTACAAGCACCATCGACTTTGATTTTTATAGAAATGCAGGCCTAACTGTTTACCCAAATCCAGAGTCTTTAACTCACGTTAGTGACAAATTTACTCTTTATGAAACTTGCAGAAAATACAACATTCCCACAGTACTTACTTTTCGCTTACCAGGACAATCACTTGATGACAATCAAATTACTGGCAAATTAACTCGTCTTGAAGAAGCAATTAATACGGGAATTGTTAAGCCAAAAAACACATTTGGTTCTGGTCGAGATGTTTTGAAACAAATTTATCTAGGTGTTAGAAAAACATTTGGCGATTATAAAGCTGATCGCGACAAGCTTTCTAGCACTCAACCAAATGAAGAAAAAGCTGATTTTGTTTTACAAAAAGAACTGCCAGGATTGGCAATGAAAGTATTTGGCGCATGGCCAGATCATTTCTTTTATCTGGATGAAGATAATTTGGTCAAAGAATGCGCTCCTAATATTAAGAGGACTTGCAAGTTGCTATTTGAACTTTACAACATTAGGTTTGGTGGGCTAGATTTTATGGTTAATGATGACGGAGTCTGGCTTATGATTGATGTAAACCCACCCTCCGGTGGAAGAGAAATTCCTGAACCAGAACAACTAAAATTAATCCCTACCATGAGAGAGCACGCTCAGGCTCTATTAAATAATGTGCCGCTTATATTACCAGAACAAAATGTAGTAATTCAAGTTGCCGCAGCAGGAAAAGGCTCGAGATTGGCAGAGTTAACTGGTGGCACTTTACCAAAAAGCCTACTACCGGTTACTTCAGAAAAAACTGTCTTAGATTACAGCTTACTCCTTGCTCAAAGCTTAGCTAATCAAGATGGTTTTGATCCTCAAGTTAGACTCATGGTCTTAGATAAAGAAAGGATAGCATTTAGTGAATGGCTGGATAAAAGAGAGTTGGAAGAAAAAATTGACTTGGTTGTTCCAGATCAAAATCAGATTTCTAGAGACACCTCATTCAATCATTTAATTGCGTCTTTACCGGAAACAAGCGACTTAGTTTTGACGATTGCTGCAGATAGAATTAACACCCTAAGTCCAGAACAAATTGCCAAAATTACTAAAGAAGTCCACCATGCTTTAGTCATTGAACAACAACCTTATGTTGTTGTAGGAATTGAAGATTCAAGCTCAAAACACCGCTATCAACTTGACCCTAATGGCAGAATCTTAAAATACATGAGAGGTGGTACTGAAGGAATTGGCATAAAAGGCGAAGGAATTGCTCGCATCTTTGCTGTATAAGCGGGAAGCTGGACTTTTCAACGAAGCCTTCCTCCGGCTTGAAGCCGCGCTCTTTGGAGTGTACAACGTGGATGGCGCGACTATTTATAGCTTCGCCATTTGGCTCAACCAAAACGGACTTAACGTCCAGCCACTGGTGGCAGGCATCCACTAGTCTGGCTGGCATCAACAAGCGGGGGCGTACCTATCAAGGGTACGCCTTTTTGCATTTTCATCTACTAAATTTCGTGGTATGTTGAATTAATTCCTCAATATTTCGACCTATTGACACATATACCCCCTAGGGGTATATTTTCTGTATGCCGACCGATCCAATCGTCACTAAGCTAAACCGCGTCAAAGGCCAAATTGAAGGCATTGTTAAAATGTATGAAGACGAACGACAATGCGTTGACGTAGTGAGACAAGTAATAGCCGCCCGCAACTCTCTTTCCAGCATTGCCAGAGAGCTTCTCACCGACGAAGCGAGCGCTTGCTCAAAGCAAAGACGAACAGAGGATTTGGAAAACATATTAAAAGAAATATTTAAATATTAAGAAAGGACTTATGTCAGCCTTACATTTAACTGACGAAACATTCAAAACCACCATCGAAGAAGCCAAAAAAAGTGGCTTGCCAGTTTTCGTAGACTTTTACGCCGAGTGGTGTGGACCATGCAAAATGGCCGCTCCAATCGTGGATAAATTAGCTGGTGAGTATGAAGGCAAAGCTTTAATCACCAAAGTTAACGTTGATGAGACCACCGTTTCTAGAGATTTTGGTGTGATGAGTATTCCTACTGTGGTCATTATCAAAAATGGCGAAGAAGTTGACCGCAAAATCGGTTTTCCTGGTGAAGCCGGTTATGTAGAAATGCTTGAAACTGCTTTAAATACCAAATAAAAACATGAAAAATATTAAAGTTGCTGTTATTGGTGCAGGACCAGCTGGAGCAAGTGCCGCAATCTATTTATCTAGAGCCCAATTAGCTCCAGTCATGTTTGCTGGCTTCAAAGCTGGTGGACAACTAATGTATACCACCGAAGTGGAAAACTACGCTGGTTTTCCAGATGGTATCAAAGGCCCCGATCTAATGATTGGCTCACACACGCAAGCCCAAAAGTTTGGCACCATCATTGAATATAGCTATGTGACTGCTGTCGATTTTTCAGCTCGACCATTCAAAATTTGGACTAATGACGGTGGGATGAGTTTTGATGAACAAATGAAATTGGATGACGAGGCATATGCTGAGCATCAAGCAAAAATCAAAGCAAGTGAACCAGCTTTCCTAGCTGACAGCGTCGTGATCACCACTGGTTCAGAAGCCATCCGCCTTGGTGCCATTGGCGAAGATAATTTCTTTGGCCATGGTGTTAGCGTTTGTGCAGTTTGTGATGCCGCTTTCTACAAAGATCAAAATGCCATCGTTGTCGGTGGTGGTGACTCCGCTATGGAAGATGCAACTGCTTTATCAAAGTTTGCCAAGTCAGTAACAATCATTCATCGACGCGACAGCTTCAAAGCTAGCAAAGTCATGCAAGAAAGAGTTTTGAATAACCCCAAAATTAAAGTTATTTGGAATAGCCAATTAACAGAAATTGTTGGAACAGATAAAGTCGTCGGAGCAAAAATTCTTGATTTGAAAAACAACACTTCATCGGAAATTGCTACCGATGGTGTCTTTATAGCAATTGGCCATCGACCGGTCACAAGATTATTCAAAAACCAAATTGAAATAGATGGTCATGATTACATTGTGACCAGACAAAGTCCATCAGCAGCCGGTGTTAAATTAGCTAGCGCTAATTTGAATAAAGATGATTTAGTCACCTTCCCTACTATGACTAGTGTGGCGGGTGTTTTCGCTGCCGGTGATCAAGTGGATTTGCGTTACAAACAAGCAATTGTTGCTGCCGGCGCCGGAGCCATGGCTGCCTTAGATGCAGAAAGGTGGCTCGAAAGTCTATCGTAATTATCAATCACGCTGACGACCCAAAGCTGTCTTTTTTGACAGGGTTTCTTTTGGCCGCCACATGAATATTTAGAAAGTCTATATGTCAGATCAGCACCAAAATGCCATTCAGCAACTCAATAAAGTTGCCAAGATTTTAGAAGAGTCATATTCGGATAAGACTCGTTTTAAAAAAGCCGTAGAAATCCTCAAACAGCCACAAAACTTTTTTGCTGGAGAAATCACTATCACCATGGACAATGGTAAGAAAAAAAAGTTTGCCGCTTTTCGCTCCCAACACAATGATGCACGCGGTCCATTCAAGGGCGGTATTCGCTTTCATGAGGATGTTACCGCCGAAGAAGTCAAAGCTTTATCTACTTGGATGACTTGGAAGTGCGCTGTGACAGGCATCCCTTATGGTGGCGCCAAAGGTGGTGTAGTTGTTAACCCTAGAGAGCTATCGCCATCAGAGTTGGAAAAATTATCTCGTGCTTATGCCAATTTCCTAGCTGACAAAGTGGGACCTTGGA
>Ga0172372_10013396_pt1 | contig 10154 bp, 9 predicted proteins | sample LakKiv5m_2_FD_114544 | JGI IMG/M metagenome (GOLD analysis project Ga0172372, IMG submission 114544) | Freshwater microbial communities from Kabuno Bay, South-Kivu, Congo - kab_092012_9.5m | ecosystem: Environmental > Aquatic > Freshwater > Lake | place: Democratic Republic of the Congo... | reverse complement strand
CCCTCGTAGAGGATGCCGGTGTACGAGTTGGCGGCGTCGAGGTCGGCCTGGAAGCCCGCCATGTCCGCCTTGCCGTCGACGCGATGGCTGCGGTACTGGATGCCGCTGTTGCCCGCGGTGATCAGCACCTTGCAGCGCAGGTCGAAGTCCTGCGGCATGTCGCCGCCCCATGCGAGGTAGGTGCTCGCGGGCAGCGGACGCGACTCGGTCGATCGCCCGACGATGGCGCCGTCCTCGACGGCCCAGTACAAGCGGTCGCCGTCCCATCCGTCGAGGGTCCGCCCGTCGAAGGGGCGGATCGAACCCTCATCGGCGATCGCGGCGTGCGCGAGGACGAGGGATGCGAGGGCCACGAGGGAGCGCGCGCGCGGCGCAGCGGGCATCGGGCGGGGGCGGTTCGGCGTCATGTTCCACTTCTACCCGTGTCGCTGCGATCCGCTGCGCTGCGGCTATCCTCGGGCCATGTCGTTCGGACTTGGTCATGGCCGTGAGCTGGTGGTCGCCGGCATCGGGCGCTCGCAGCGAGACCTGCCGCCCGCGGAGGCAGGGCGGCTCGGGCCGTCCTACTTCTTCCCGGGGCGCCCGGATTCGCCGTTCGAGCTCGAGATCGGGTCGGGGAAGGGCACGTTCCTCCTGCAGGAGGCGCCGAAGCACCCCGACGTCAACTTCCTCGGCATCGAGTACGCGGGCGAGTTCTACCGCTACGCGGCCGACCGCCTGCGGCGTGCCGCCATGCCGAACGTGCAGATGCTCTACGCGGATGCGGTGGAGTTCGTCACGCACTGGCTGCAGGACGGCTCCTGCTCGGTGGTCCACCTCTACTTCAGCGATCCCTGGCCCAAGGCGCGCCACCACAAGCGACGCGTTGTCCAGGACGCCACGCTCGCCCAGTTCCACCGCGTGCTGCGCCCGGGCGGCGAGCTGCGGCTCGTGACCGACCACGATGCGCTGTGGGCCTGGTACGAGGATCACATCTCGCGGAACGCGCACCTCTTCGACCGCGTCGAGTTCGAGCGCCCGGCCAGCGCATCCGAGGGCGAGGTGGTGGGCACCAACTTCGAGCGCAAGTACCGCCGCGAGGGACGGCCGTTCCACGCGGCCACGCTGCGCCGCCGAGGCAAGTGATCGCCGAGGCAAGTGATCGGCGAGGCATGTGATGTCAGTGCGCGGCCCGGGCGCGTCACCCGGCCCGGAACGACAGCCGCGCCTGCGCCACGTCTGGGTAGAGCTCGAACACCTTGTCGAGCCGCGCCAGTCGCAGGATCTGCACGGACATCCCCTGCAGGCCCGCGATCTTCACCGTGCCGCCGTGCTGGTCCATGCGCTTGTGCAGCATCAGGAGCTTGGCGAGCCCTGCGCTCGACAGGATGTCGAGCTTTGCGCAGTCCACAATGACCCCCTTCATCCCGCAGTCGATGGCGCGCTGCACGACGTCCGTGATCTGCTCGGCGGTGCCCTTGTTCAGGCCACCGTCGGCGACGATCACGATGACCTTGTCGTCGGCCTCGGCGAGGTAGGTCTCCATGGACGGTTCAGGGTACCGCAGGTCGGGTGTCGCCGGGATCAGGCTTGCGCCACCCGAAATCGGGGTCCTTGGCGAGCACCGCTGCCGACTGCCGCACGCATCGACGGCATGCGCAGGCATGGCCCGCGGCCGCGTGCCACGTCGGATCGTCCCGGTTCTCGAGGCAGAGCGTGCAGCGCACGCCGGCCTGGGCGGGCTCCTGCGGTGCGGACAGCACGACCGTGCGGTACGCGGCCGAGAGGCACTCGCCGCAGATGCAGCTTCCCTGATGCCCCTCCACCATCGGGAGCGAATCGCTCCACTCGCGCCCGCAGAAGTCGCAGAGCACGTCGGACATCCGCACGTTCATCGGGTCGCAGCCTTCGCGTCGCATGGCGGTGCCGAGCCTATCATCCGCGCCATGCCCCGCTCGAAAGGCCCGCTCGCCGTGCACGCGCTCGTCGTGACGGCCTCGGCGGCCGCCGCGGGTGCCGGGGCGGGAACGGCGCTTGCCTGGTGGTCGCTCGCCTCGCCCGAGGAGCGCGGTCCCGTGCTGCCGTGGGCGCTGGCCGGCGCCGTGGCAGCCGCGGCCGCGGCTGCGGGGCTTGCCGCTTGGGGCTGGCTTCGGCGCGGCGTCCTGAAGCCGCTTCGCCAGCTGCAGGACGTGACCGAGCGCGTCGGGCGCGGGGATGCGGCGGCACGCGCCTCCGTCCGAGCGGGTACCGAGGTCGCGGCGTTCGCGGACAGCCTCAACAGGATGCTCGACTCCAGCGATCGCGTGCAGCGCCAGCTTGCGGCGGTCAACGAGGCCCTCGACCTGAAGGTGGGCGAGCTGTCCGAGGCGAACGTCGGCCTCGGCGAGTCCAACCGCCTGAAGAGCGAGTTCCTGGCCAACGTGAGCCATGAGCTGCGCACGCCGCTGAACTCGATCATCGGGTTCGCCGACCTGCTCGAGGAGATCGCCCGGGGCGAGGCCAATGCCGACCCGAAGCGCCTCCGCTACATTGGCAACATCCAGCGGAGCGGCCGGTCGCTCCTGGACATGATCAACGAGCTGCTCGACATGGCCAAGATCGAGGCCGGGCGCATGGAGGTCACCGTGGCTCCCTCGTCGGTCAAGGACCTGCTCGAGGGGCTGCAGGCGATCATGCGTCCCGTGGCGCAGCAGAAGCGGATTGAGCTTGAGGTGCGGGTGCCCGACGGCCTCCCGAGGGTCGAGACCGATGCGGGGAAGCTCCAGCAGATCCTCTACAACTTCCTCTCCAATGCCATCAAGTTCTCCCCCGAGGACGGCGTGGTCATCGTCACCGCCGAGGCGGTGGCCCGCGACGGCGGCGCCGTCCGCATCAGCGTCACCGACCACGGACCCGGCATTCCCGCCGACATGCAGGACTCCATCTTCGAGAAGTTCCGCCAGGTGGACGCATCGCATACGCGCCGCGCGGGCGGCACCGGCCTGGGGCTTGCCATCTGCCGCGAGCTCGCCGACCTGCTCGGCGCCTCGGTCGGCGTGGTGAGCGCATCGGGCCGCGGGAGCACGTTCAGCGTGGAAGTACCGTTCGTGCATCGCCCCAAGCAGCTGCGGCCGCTGATGGCGTGACGGCCGCGGCCGTGCCCGTGCGCGGGCCGTGGCGCAAACTCAGAGGGCGCGCATGTCGACGCGCTCGGAGATGCGGCGGTCGGCGCCGGGATCGCGCTTGCGGGGGAAGCTTGCGTCGAAGCGCGGGGGGACGCCCTCGGGCCAGAGGCCCGCCGCCACGTCCATCACCGCTCGGGCCACGCCCTCGGGCGGCACCGCGCCGTCGGGGCAGAAGAGGTCGTAGTCGGCCCACGACAGCGTCAGCCGGATGCCGGCGAGCGAGCCGTCCCCGCGGATCTCCTGGATGTCGAAGCTCCAGCCCGCGGGCTCCTCGCGCTCGTTGATGATCTCGAAGGGACCTGCCACGATCGCGATGCTATCGGCGCCGGAGCACGAGGACCGCGCCGTCGCCGTGGTCGATCCAGCCGCCGTACGACCGCTCGACGGCGAATCCCGCGCCCTCGAGCTGCGCGCGACGCTCGGCAAGCGCACGGGGGTAGAGGAGGACGCACCAGTGCATCGACGGGTCGGACATCGCCGCGGCGATGTCTCGGCCGTACGGTCCGCTTCCCGGCATGTCGACGCCCTTGAGCGCGGCGTACCACCGGTGCACGTCGTCCGGCAGGCCCACCGCGAACGCACGCTCGCCGGCCACGGCGTGCTCTGCGACGAAGGCCACCGCCTCGCGCAGCTGCTGCCGGGGCCCGAGCGCCGCGAGCGCTGCGCACCATGCGGTCCCGGCGACCGCCGCCGCGGCGATGCCGGCCGTGCGCCTCCACTGCCACCACCAGCAGGCTCCCGCCCCCAGGAGGAGCGCAACGCCGGGAACCGTGAACGCCAGGAACCTCGCGTATAGCCAGCTCCCGAGGACGAGCGGGAACAGCATCGCCACCAGCGCGCCGCCGAGCGAAAGCGCCAGTGCGCGCCGGAGGCCCGTATCGCGTGCCGCGGCGGCCGCGCCGCCGGCCGCAAGGGGCAGGGCGGCCAGCGATGCCCACCACGTCCACGAGCCGCCGGCCGAGAGCAGCATCCACAGTCCCTCGGGCCCGACCAGCGTCGGCTCGTTGCCGTCGAGCGCGCGGAACTCGTTGCGCAGCGCAAGGATCTGCCCGAGGATCGGCGCGTAGAGCACCCCGGCCGCGCCCGCCGCCGCGGCCACCGCCGCCAGCGCCCGGATGCACCGCGCACGGTCCTCGCCGGGGGCGCTGCGCATCGTGCGCCACGCAAGCCATGCCGCGTGCCAGGCGGGCACGCACGCGAACACCAGGTGCGCCCAGGTGCCCAGCGCGCAGGCCGCCACGTAGGCCCACCATGCCGCGCGCGCGCCGCGACGCAGCCACGCGAGCATCGCGGCCGACGCGAGCGCCGCAAAGAGCACCACCATCGCGTAGCCGCGCGCTTCCGTCGACGGCAGCACCGCCGTCGGCATCAGTGCCGCGCATGCCGCCGACGCGATGCCCGCCGTGCGTCCGGCGGCCTCCCGCCCGAGCCACGCAACGGCCGGAACGGCCGCGACTCCGGCAAGCAGGCTCGGCAGCCGCACGGAGACCTCGTCCACGCCGAACGCATCGGCGGACATCCATGCCAGGAGCGACGCGAGCACGTGGTTGGCCTGCGAGAAGTACCTGCCGACGGCTCCCCACGGGCCATCCATCGAATAGCCGACGAAGGCGGCGATCTCGTCGTACCAGAGGCTGTCGCCGAGGAACGGCGCACGCACGAGGAGCGCGGCGATCGAGGCCAGCGCCACCGCCGCGGCCTGGGTCCTGCGCGCGCTCAACGGCGGCCTCCGATGGCCTCGCGCTCCTCGATCGACGCCGGCTCCGGCAGGTCGATGCTGCCGGCCGACGGCCGCAGGGCCATCGGTTGCGTGGCCAGCGGCACGGCGTGCGCCACCTCCTCGCGCACGCTGGCGCACACCGTGAATGCCACCAGCCGCGCGCCGGCGCTGGCGGCGAAGATCGCCATGTACGCACCCATGCCGGCACCCATGCCGCCGAGGGCCATCGACCCGATCACGCTCCCGGCGGCGGCCGCGAAGCTGTTGAACAGCATGAAGAGCGCCATCATGCTGGTGCGTTCCTCCTCGCGGATCGCCTCGAGCGCCAGCAGGAAGAACCCGAGCTCGTACGCGCCGAACGCCGCGCCCGTCAGGGCCTGCAGGGCGAGGAGGTAGCCGTACGACGGGCTTGCCATCCACAGCGCGCTCAGCGGCACCACCGCGAGCGAGCCCCACACGAAGAGCCTCCGTGCGCCGTGCCGCTGGGCCAATCGCCCCCAGAACGGGGCGGCGAGGCTCTTGGCCGCGAAGCTCGCCGCGATCGTGCCGAGCACCTCTGCATCGCCGAAGCCGAGCTGGCGGCTCATGTACGGCGTGAAGTAGGGCTGCGCCACCTGCACCGCGACGTTCATCGTGACCACCGCCCCGAGCAGCCTGCCGTCGTGGCGGGCGCGCACGCGGCGCGAGAACTCGAGGAGCCCCACGCGCCGGTGGCTGTTCACGTCGAGTCCCGGGGCCTCGCCCTGGTGCTTCAGGAACCACACGCTCCAGAGCCGGCTCAGGCCCGCGAGCGCGAACACCGCCGCGAACGCGGCCATCAGCCCGAGGTCGACGCCGAGGTCCGCACCGAACATGCGCTGCGCACGGCCCGGGTCACCGAGCATCAGCACCGCCCCGCCGAGGAGGAGCGAGCCCATGATGGACACCTGGTAGATCCGGGAGCGCCAGCCGAAGTAGCGGACCCGGATGCGCCGCGGGAACAGCGCGCCGACCCACGTGTTCCAGGCCGGCGCGGCACCGAGGTTGACCGCCCAGTACAGGCTTGCCACCGCGAAGAGCGTCCACGTGGGCATCCGCCCCGCGACCGCCGCCGCGACCATGGGCACGAACCCAAGGCACTGGATGGTGGCGCACAGCATGATCCACCTTCGTGGCGAGCCGACCCTCGCGATGCCCCATGGCGCGCACAGCTGCAGCACGGCACCGACCAGCTGTGGCACCGTCGCCACCAGCCCGGCCACCGCATCGCCCTTGCCGAGCGCCAGCGCAAAGAGCGGGAAGTTGGTCTCCCCCAGCCCCACCATGAACGCATGGGTGACGCCATCGCCCGTGCAGTTGCGCAGGTCCGAGCGAAGCGTTCGATGGTCGTGGACGCGTGCCGCGGACGTCACGGGGTGGGCGCGGCACTCGAGCCGCCGGAGCCGGAGCCGGAGCCGCCCTTGGAGCCGGAGCCGCTTGCGCCGCCGGCTCCACTGCTGCCCGCCGAGCCCGTGCTGCCAGAGCCCGTGCTGCCAGAGCCCGTGCTGCCAGAGCCCTTTCGGCCGGAGCCGGACGAACCGCCCTTCGGCGCTGCTCCCGAACCGGTTCCGACGGTCGTGGTGCTGGGCAGGCCGACGGTGCCCGATGGGCTGTTGCCGCCGCCACCGCCGCCGAAACCGCCTCCGCCGCCGGCCGCGCCCGTCACGGTCGAGGTGCCGAAGCCGGTCACCTTGTTGAAGCCGAGCGAGCCGTTGATGTCCACGTAGCGACCGCCGGTGCGCGCGGGAGGCGGCGCCAGCATGGTGCCGTATCCGGCGATCTGGCGCTGCACGTAGTCGGGGGCGCGCACGATGATGTTGCCGTCGTAGTAGCGGATCGATGCCACGGTGTCATCGAGCCAGATGTCGGGCTCGACGAGCGACTTGATGAGGTCGATGAGCTCCTCGGCCTTCTCGGCAGCGGGCCGCCGGTCGGGGGCCTCGCCGGGCTGGCCGAACGGGGCGCCACCGCCTGCGCCGCCGCCGCCTCCTCCACCACCACCGCCACCGCCGCCACCGAAGCCGCCGCCACCGCCGCCGGCCCCACCTCCGCCGCCGCCTTGGTTGCCCTGCTGCACGGCCTGGTTGAGGTTGAATTCCGGCGCGTTGTCGAAGTTCGGCGCCTCGAAGAGGAGGTCACGGATTGGGTAGATCTGCGTCTCGAGCGCGTTGCGCGCGTTGAGCCGGGACTTGGGGCCCACCTCCAGGTAGCCCTGCCGAAGCTGCCAGGTGGCGGGCTCCGTGGTGGTCATCTCGATCATGCGCTCGAGCACGACGAGCGCCTGCGCATTGCTCATCTCGAGCGTGATGGGCGTCTCGGGGTCGAATCCGTCGGAGGCGCCGGGGTCGTCGGACCACCGCACGAGCATCTGCACGCCGAGGAGCTGTCGCAGGTACGCGAACGCGTCCTTCGCCTTGGTCTGGTCGAACTTCACGCTGACGCCGGTGGTCAGCAGCACGCGCAGGATTCCCATCTTGGTGGCCGCGCGCTCTGCCTGGCGCTGCTGGCCCACGATGGCGATGCGCTCGCCGAGGCTCTGTGCGGATGCGGAGGTCGCGACGACGGCGGCCAGCAGGCCGGTGCAGGCGAACATGGGTCGGATCCTGGTCATCGGGGACCTCCTTGCTCCCGGAGTGTACGGAGGGGCTCCGTCCGGCAGATCACGGATTCGGGCCGGATTGGCCGGGAACCGGCCCCGAGAGCCGTTCCAGTGCCGCCTCGGACTCGGCAAGCGCGAGGATCGCAACGGCCTGCGCGGCCACGGGCTGCGCCGCGTCCGCAGGCGAGGCGAGGATGCCGCCGACGGCGCGCTCCGGGGTGGGCGCGCAATAGGCGATGCTGCCCGGTGCGGCGAGTTGCGCGACGAAGCGGACGGCCCAGCGGAGCGATGCTCGGTCCTCGCCGTCCCGCATGGGCGCGCGCCATGCCGGCTGGCCCGCGAGCATCGCCACGAAGAGCTGCGACCGGAGCGACTGTGCGCTGATGCGGCCGGCCGCGGAACCCGCCATCGGGTAGGCGCCGTCCATGTCCGCGAGCGAGGCGGGCCGGGTCCCGTCATCCGGCCGGACCTGCGTGGCAAGGAGCACCGTGCGCGCGGCCTCGAGCCGATCTCGGTGCGGCGCGGCCGCGGCCGCCCAGGCATCGCCGTGCAGCCGGCGGAGCGCATCGAACACGATGGGTGCCACGAGCGGCAGCTCGGCCGCGGGCGTCTCCGCGAGCGTCTCGTCGAGGAGGCGCTCGAGCGCCGCGCGTTCAAGGAGCACGGCGCCCGCCGCGGCGCGTGCGGCCGCGGCGTCGAGCACTGCCGCGCGCACGTGGGGCCGCACGGAGGCAAGCGCGGCGGGCGTGGCGAGCGATGCGAGCGTCGGCACCAGCTGCGCGGCGAGCCGGTCGTGCGCATCGCCGCCGAGGTCCGCCGCCGCGAGCAGCGCATACGCGACCGCCGCCGGCTCGGCGGCAGTCGGTCGCTCGGTCGGGTCGGTGTCCTGCAGCGCGGCGAGCACGCGAAGCGCGGCATCGCGCGCCTGCGCGCGAACGGGGGCAGGCCATGACGCCACGGTCGATGCGCGCGCCAGCGCCCACGCGCAGAGCGCCTGCTCGGCCGGGCCCGCCGCGAAGGGCTCGTATCGGTCCGCCGCGATCGCGTAGTCGCCGCGCAGGCCGGTGCGCGCGATCTGCGCCGCGGCATCGTCGGGGAGTCCCTCGACCGGTGACGGGGGCTGCAGCTGCCCGGACAGTCGTGCGATCACGCCGGCCGCGAGCCGCGCAGCCTCGCCGGCCCGTGCCGGTTCCGATTGCAGGGCCGGCACCGCGCGCGCGAGCACGAAGGGCATGGCGTCCGGCGCGCCCTGCGCGATGCGGATGGAGCGCGACGCATAGATCGCCGTGGCGCCGCCGAGTTCCTGAAGCTCCGGCAGGTCGCGCGGCGGCAGGCCGAGGTCGGTGACGAGCGACAACACGGCGCGCGAGACCGGGGATGCCATCCTGCGTGCGAGCAGCACGGACGCCGGTTCGTAGGCGGTCCGGCTGCCGTCGGCCATCACCAGGCCGCACTCGCCCGGCTCAAGGCTCCGGGCCACCTCCTCGAACGTCCGGCCGATGAGCGGTTGCCGCGGGCCCGCGAGCTCGAGTTCCAGCGTCACGGTCCGGGGGAATTCGGCTGCGCGTTCGGCGCCCTTGACCGCGCGGCGGCTGAACGCATCCTCGAGCGCGGCGCGGAGCGCGGCATCGACGGGCGCGGGCGTCCTTCCCTCGGCGAGCGCCTTCCCGATGCCGACCGTGCGGCCCCGAACGCGCAGCACGACGGCGGCCGCGTGCACATCGGCCGGAGCGGGAACCGGTTCGCCGCGCCCGGCGGCATCGAGCCAGCGGCGGGCCGCGAGGTAGGTGGCGACAGCGGTCTCCGCGCTCGGCGCATCGCGGCCGCTTGCTGCGGTGGGTGCATGGGGCCCAGGAGGTGAAGCGGGGCTGTTTCCCGGAGGCGCGAACGTGGTGACGGCGGGGGATTCGGGTGCGGATTGCGGCGGCGCGGACACCTCGGCAGCCGCGAGCGCGGGCCACACGAGTCCGAGAATGACGGCTTTCCAGGGCAAAGCCCGCATAATCAGTGTCATTTCGCGGGTTTCCGCGCGTTCGGCGCTCACATCGGTGGACGAATCCCGCGTGTCGGGGAAGACTCTCATCGTAGCGCGGGGGGGTCCACGGCAACCAGCCGTCCCCCGCGCCGCACGTCTACGAAATCGAAGAGCAGAACCATGCGCACCGTCGCCATTGCAGCATCCAACGTGATCTCGGTCGAGGAGAACGCTCGCCGCATCCTCGTCCTGGCTGCCTTCGCTTTCCTCGCGCTCTGCTGAGCGCGGGCATGAACGGACCGGCCGTCCCTCGCGGCCGGAACCACCCTGAAGCGCGGACGAAGTCCGCGCTTCGGTGCTTTTGCGCGTGCGTTCGACCGCGCAATGACCCGAGCCCCCAACAGCACCGCAGGCGCCCCGTGAAGGGCGCCTGCGTGGAGTGTTGCGTTTCAGCGGGCCGGTCCTCGATCAGAACTTGATCTTGCTGGTGCCGAGCGAGCCGTGGTCGTCCATGCCGCCGCGCGTCGGGCGCGGGCCCGTGTCGCGGCTGCGGCGTGCGGCCGGGTCCTCCTCGAGCGACGCGCCCCACTGCGCGCGCTTGAGGCTGAGGCCGATCTTGCGGTCGTCGGTGTCGACGCGCAGGATCTTGACCTCGACCTCCTGGCCGGGCTTGACCACGTCCTGCGGGTTCTCGACCTT
>Ga0172372_10013395_pt1 | contig 10154 bp, 18 predicted proteins | sample LakKiv5m_2_FD_114544 | JGI IMG/M metagenome (GOLD analysis project Ga0172372, IMG submission 114544) | Freshwater microbial communities from Kabuno Bay, South-Kivu, Congo - kab_092012_9.5m | ecosystem: Environmental > Aquatic > Freshwater > Lake | place: Democratic Republic of the Congo... | reverse complement strand
TTTGTGATGGAACCGCAAACTCAAATGTGACAACACCGGGAGCCACATTTCTTTGGTCACCAGGAGGACAAACAACTTCTTCAATATCGAATCTTTGTCCCGGTACATACACCGTAACTGTAAACATAAATGGTTGTACAGCAACTGGATCAGTAACAATAACTCAACCTAATCAAATATTATTAGGACCAATAAATCATAACTAAAAAATAAAAAAATGAAAAAACTATTTGTATTATTCTTTATGTTTTTGACCACAACACTTTTTGGTCAATTAACAACAAACAATCCAGATACGGTTTGTTTTCAATCCGCAACTCTTTCTCAATACACGGTTACTTCCGTTGGTAATGGAAACTATAACTGGACTATTCCTGCATGTGCAACAATTCAATCGGGACAAGGAACAAATACAATATTTGTCAATTGGTCGAACTGCCCTGCAGGTCTTATCAATAATGGTGTGTCAGTTACCTATACAAGTCCACAAGGGTGTTCTTCACCAGCGGTTAACTTAAATGTTTTAATTTATAATGTTGTTCCAACAATAACTCAAATTGGGCCGTTTTGTTCAACAGATCCATGTGTTCCTTTAGTTGGAACGCCAATAGGAGGAGTTTGGGCGGGTCCTGGAGTTGTTAATGGTCAGTTTTGTCCTCAAACAGCAGGATCAGGAACTCACACAATAACTTATTTATACTCTAACGGAGGATGTACGTTCTCAACAACAATAAACGTAGTTGTAAACCCATTACCAACATTAACACCAATTTCACACAACTAATGAAACAATTATTATTTTTGTTTTTATTTTTTAGTTTAACTTGTTTTTCACAACAAGAATTTGAAATTTGTGAAAACAACAATACCGTCACATACTCAACTTCTATTGATATGAGTGGGACTATTGAATGGTTTTTAAACGGATATAGTTTAGGAAACGGAAACGATATGGGTATCACATATAGTCAACCTGGCGATTATCAAATAGTGGCTGTTGGTTATAATGATTTAGGATGTCCAGGTCCACCTGTTGTGTATAATGTGAGTGTCACAAAATGTGATCCTTTAATTTATTGGGTTGCAAATTCATTTACACCTGATAATAATGAATTCAATCAAACTTGGGGACCAGTTCTTACAAGTGGAATATCTTTAGATCGTTTTGAATTAAAGATATATAATAGGTGGGGAGTTCTTATATGGGAAACTCATGATGTAAATTCAAAATGGGATGGGACATTCGATAACAGAATAGTTCCCGATGGAACTTATACCTGGACCATGAGAATTGATATGTTAGATGATGACGGAAGAAAAGAAATCACAGGTCACGTAACAATATTACGATAGTTCTTTTTGTTTAAGACTTATGTGATGATCTAGTATTATTGTTAAATGTAAATTAGTATGGTGATAATTTCCTTTTCTATTAAGTTTATCGTTAAAAACATTTACAAGTCTTTTAGCAACATTTAATTGTTCAATATTTTGACAAGAGTCAATAATTTTTTTGATCCATTTTTGTATATCACCATAGTGATTACTTTTTTTCATTGTATAAATTATATAATTTTTTTGAAATTAAAATTAATTTGCCCTCTAAATTACGAATTTCTTTTTTTACTTCAGGTGTAATTTCAAAATTGGCGGTTTTGATATCCGTAATTTGATTTGTAATTAATCTGTGTTCGTTTAATAATCTTTCGTGTAATATTCTTTTATCCATGTTAAAATAATTTTAATCTAATTTTCTTTTATCCATTTCTGCTCTAACAGAATTGTACTTTTTTTGATTTCTTTTGTGTGAAAAATAATGAACAAGATATAATCCGTAACAAATTAACATTGTAATAATAAATACTAAAAAACTAACAGGAACAAAAAAAGAAACTATTGATTCAACAAAAACCACACCCATTATAACCATCATGGAAATAAGGTTTTTTAACATGTTTTTATTTAGTCTAACGGCTTCATGAATCAAATCATAATTACCCATCTTTTCATAGTCCATAATTTCAAATATAGTGATATTTTATTTTTTAAACAAGTTTTATAAATACTTTTCCTGGATTCAATGGATCATCTAGCACTTTCATTGAGTAATCTTTGGCAACTTCTGAAACAATTTCTTTCATTTGGTTTGAAATTCCAGTTATGATTTCAACTTCATTTTTTTTCTTTAACATATTTTCATATAAAAAAGAATCCATGACTCTTTGAACGTCTTCGTGTTTAACTCCATGGAGATCTAATATACTCATTATTATTTTGTATTAAATCTTTCAATACGTTACTAGTTGGGTCAGTTTTTCCAACATTATAACTTGTAAAAGTTCCATCCGGATTTTTTGTTTTGATCATTGTAAACCCAAGTTCTGAAACAAATATTTTTTCTAATTCAACTGTCTTTCCTTCTAATTGTATTTTTAATTTTGCTTCTAACATTGTTTTTAAACTTTCTTTTACTTTTTATAAATCTCAATAATAGTTCACTTGGGATAAGCAGTAAAATTACAACTGCGATCAATATTGCGGATATTTGTTCAAGAAAAATCATTCTAGAATAAATTTATATTCATTATTTTCCATTTCAACTTCTAATACTCCATCCCCTTCGGTTAATTTTTCAATTTGTTCTTTGGTTAATGTAACTTTTTCTGGTTCTAAAAATATTTTAAATGCTTGAGTTAATGTCAGTTTTGATTTTGAGATTAAATCAATTATTTGTTCATTAGGACACTCAACAATGGTTGGGTATTGACCTCCTACGGTTACAATTGCTTTATCTCCAACCTCTAACTTATCTAATGATACCATATAGGGTCTTTCTTCTACCATTATTAATTTTACTTTTTTTATCATGACTATATTATTTCTTAAATAAATATTAAAACATTTATTTGTTTTTGTAAACAAAAAAGGGAAACATTACGTCTCCCTTTCTTGTCTAATCAATTATTTTTGTTCGAACCAATATTTTGACATTTTCATAAGAACGTTGGTTTTTCCGTCCCAACTTTTAATTTGTCTTTTTGAGATCCAAAATTCCATTTCTCCGATTTCTTCAACTTTTTTCAAGTATTCTTCACGAAAACGATCAGCTTGACTTGCGTCGGTGATATATTCAACACCCATGTGTTTTGAACAAGTTTTACCCATTTTAGTTAACATTGAAAACTCGTCAGTTAAAGTACGTCCACAACACATACAAACATCACCACGTTTTACTGTCATTTTACCTGCGAACTTAACGGCTTTTTCTGAAAACCCTAATACACGAGTAAGGTCAATTAAAACTGGATTGAATTTCAAACCATATTTCTCTTTAAGTTCTTGACCAATTCCTCGAGAAATTATAATTGTGTCACCTTCAGCCTTAACGTTCATTGATCGAACAACAGTTTTGTTTTCTTCTTTTTGAATTGCTTTAATGGTAACCATGATTTGTTTATCGGTGAGATTACCGTATTTTTCTAATTTGGATTTGATATCGTTAATGAATGCATTTTTTCCTTCATAAGACATGATTTTTTTCATGTCGTCGGTCATTGCTTGTTTTGCTTCGGTAGGAGCTGTTAATATTCTTTGAACTGCCGCTTCTTGAGCCGGAGTTAACTTTCCGTACTTTTGAATTGTGTCTTTCATTTTGATAACGAAAGAATTTGAACCTTGGTAATTTTTAACTTGAGCTACTGTTGACATATATATTTGTTTTAATTGATTAGAATACAAAGATAAAATACTTTTTCTAATTGGCCAAATTTTTTTTAAATAAAAAAAGGGGAGTAGCGAATTCCCCTTTTTAATGTTGCCTTAACAGACAACGGTCCTAAAAGCCCACCACTAAAGGTGGGATATTTTTATTATACAATTTTTAAGAAACAATTTGCATCTTTATATACAGATCCAATTGGTAAACCAGCCGGTGTTGGTGGTATATTCATTATTGATAAATTGTTTACAAATGTAGAACAAGATCTATTTGCGGTAATGTTGGATCCAATAATAAATGTTTTATTTTGGGATTGTATTGAATTGAATTGTCCACCGAAAATTCCGGAATTAGTAGATGAATCGATAATATTGACAGAACCTCCATTTATTGTTGAGCAATTAGAGCTTGTTGATATTTGATTATAACAACCTCCACCAATGAAAGAATGCGCACCGCGGGATTTATTATATTCACCTCCAGATATTGTTGAGGATATACAATTTGTTGTATTTCCCCATCCACCTCCAATTACAGACATATCAGAATTAATATAATTTTCTAATCCTCCTCCAATGGAGTTTCTACACCCATTAATTTGATTACATTGTCCACCAACTATGACAGACGCATAATTATTTGTCAGTGTGTGAAATTTATTTCCGGCTCCACCACCAATAAATCCACTTAATGCCGTATTTGTGTTTTGACTACCACCACCAATAAATGAATTACCATAATTAGTTGTGGTATTAAATTGTCCTCCAGCAATAACGGATAATCCATCAGAAATTAAATTCGATCTACCTCCTCCAATCACAGAACAAGTGGCTGCACTCAGAATAGTATTGGCAAAACCACCGCTTACGGCAGAACAAACAGCGTTTGCGGTATTTAAATTTCCACATCTTAAAACTGAACCCGTACCTGTTCCAGCGATCATAACTCCACTTCCACCACCGGTACTAAATCCAGTGGCAGTAAATTGAACTCCGTCATTTCTTCCTAATGTTAAAACACCAGTTCCAGAGTTATAAGTTGCTCCAGTAACGTATATATCTGTTGTTCCAGTCAAAAATCCTGAAGTTGTCACAATTGATCCATCGGTATTTGTCAAACTTAAAACTCCTGTTCCAGAGTTGTAAGATGCTCCTGTCAAGTATATGTCTGTATATCCTGTTAAAAATCCTGAAACATCAAAAGTATTTCCAGAATTTGTTGTGAATGTTGCAATACCAGTGATAGGATTATATGTTCCTCCTGTTACAGTCATATCTGAAGATAAAATTCCTAAATTAACTGTATAGTTATTTCCATCATTAACTTCGGCCGTTAAATCAAATGTTCCTGGATTCCAAGTTAGACCTGTCAAATAGTAATCAGTTCCTCCGGTGTATAATCCTGCAACCACAACAGGAGATACTCCATTGTTATAATTAAGAGTTAATTCACCTGTAAGTTGATTGTATGTCGCTCCAGTTGTATACGTGTCTTGTAATCCTGTTAATGTCACTTGACCTATTTGCGTATCAAGTACAATGGTTTCATTATTATAATCAATTGTTCCTCCGGTAACATAATAATCATGGAATCCTGGAATTACAACAGATGTCCCTACATTATCAAACAAGGTTAGATTACCAGTTGTGTAATTTATTGTTCCTCCAGTAATAAAAACGTCTTGAATTGGCGCCGCAATCACAATATTTCCTGAAACGTCAATACCTAAATTATTAACTGATGTTCCCGTAGGTACAGTTCCTACGTTCAATTTTGGAACATAAACAGTATCGTTTTGAGTTCCAGTGATATTTGATCCTCCAAGAATTACTGATCTATTAGCATTTAATGTCGAGTTACATGAAAAAACAAATGAATCGCATCCTCCAACTTCATTACTACAACCACCAACCATATTTCTGGTTCCAGATGTTACAGTGTTGTTTTGTCCGTTAAGAACCGCACTTGATCCTCCATTAACAATGTGGCAATAACCTCCAAGAATTGAGCTTGATCCTGCTAGTGGATTAATTGTGTTAAACCATCCACCTAAAATATTTGAGAAATTAGCAACAACCGAATTTTTACAACCTCCACCAATAAATGAATTTTGAGTTAAAAGTGCTGTTGGAAGTCCCATTACACTTTCTCTAGAATGAGAAATCAATGAAAATTTAGAATTCTGCACAGTATTTTTAAATCCACCACCAATTCCGTTATATCCTTGACCTGCGGTGATAAGATTACATTGTCCTTGTGCGATATGGGATGAACATAAATCAATATTCGTGTTTCTTTGTCCTCCCAAGATTGAAGAAAAATTTCCGCTAACAACGTTGTTATTACCACCAAGAATTGATGATTGACTTCCATTCGCAGTATTGTAAGCCCCGTTATTAATTGTTGAATAAGTGGAATTTATTGTGTTGAAAAGTCCACCTAAAATCACACTGTATGGTGCGGTATTACAAGATATTGTGTTTCTATCTCCTCCAAGAATTGAAGCTCTAGTCGATCTGACTGTGTTACAAGTACCTCCAGCAATAACACCATATTGTGAAGTTACTGTATTGAAATTACCAGATAAAACTCCTGAATAAAGTTGTAAAACTGCGTTGTTTGATCCACATCTTACTGTGGTTGTTGACCCACCAATTGGGTCGTCAATTATTACAAAAGCCATTTTGTTTGTTTGTTTTAATGTTTATTTTAATAATAAATATATCTACAAACCAACTATTTACTTTTTATTTATTTATGCGAATTGTGTCTACACTATAAAAACAATAATTTTCTTCATCAATATGGCAATGCTCAACTTTTACAACTAAAGAATCTTTATTTTGTAAACTACCATATGCATCACAACCAGACTTACTTGATTTACAACTTGATAGTATCAAAACAAAAACTGATGCTACTAACAATACAATAAACAAATAAATTTTATTTAAACTTTTCATTATCTTCATTTTTATTTTTTATTAATTCCATTTTTAATGACCATGGATCAAAACATATATATGTCATACATTTTTTTATTTCATGTGTCATACAATCATAATATAAATCACCTTTTAAAATTGGTTTTTTTATATTTGCTTTATAAATATTTCCTTTGTGTTCTATTTTCATTTTCCAAATCCTACTTTTCCTGATCCTTTTATTGTTGGCGCTTTTTTCAATCCTTCGAGATTATCCATAACTTCTTCGAATTCTCTACCCATAACAATAGTTGAAATAACAACTTCTTTCAGGTGAGATAATGACATTCCATCGGTTCTTTTAATCCATTCTTTTATGTCAATGTTTTTCAAATCATCCTCCGTTAACTTGTGACGAATGTAAGCTTCTCGGATTTCTTCATTTGGAAGTTCAACTTTATAACGTCTGTCAAAACGGGAAGGTCTATTTGTAATTCGTTCTTGTAATTTTTCAGGATAGTTTGTTGTTGCGATATACACAACATCTTCAATTTGTTTTACACCATCAAGAATGTTTAGTAATTTACTTGTTGAGTGATTACTTTCTCCGGCAATAGAATCAATGTCTTCCAACAAAACAATCAAAGGTCTATTTGGTTCAATCTTTCTAAAAGTCGCAATAAAGTCAATAAAGTATTCAACATCATCGTGATCTTTGATGTTTAGAATAATTCCGTCGTTTTCAATTAGTTGTTTTGAAATTAATTGAATGATTCCTGACTTACCACATCCTGGTTCGCCATACATTAAAATCCCACGCTTATGAACAAAGTTATACTCTCGATATTTGTCTCTACGATCCCAAAAATTTTGGATGTCTTTAAGGATGTCTTGAATTTCATAAGAAGGTAATTGATATAATTCATCTGTTTTGAATGGTTGTTTTTTTATTGTGTTTTGAGATAAAGATCTGTTCCACATTATTTCATAAATACCGGGAGGTACTTTATCTACTGATCTAAAAGCCGGAACAAACTCTTCGTCTTGTAATGAACCCCAACATGTTGGAGTTGATGAATTTAAACTGTCAAATTTTTCATTATTTACATATTCGTTCATAGTAATACCTGAATCATATTCAATCATTTCGATATTGTCCAACTCCGCCATCATTTCTTCTAATCTTTTTTCACTATCACTCATCTTACTTTATTTTTTCTAACATTTCATTAATGTTAATAATTCTAGTCGTATTTTGTTTCATCAAAAATTCTTGTTCTTCCTGATTTAAATATTCATCTGGTAATGATAGATAATCAGACGGTGTTGGTTGAATGTCGTCAAATAAGGGACCTTGATATTGTAGACCATTAGTCGTCATTTCAGATAATAAACACCTTGATTTTGGAATTATTTTATTTTCATTATCTATCCAAACATAGTTTAGCATTTTTCCTATTTCTTCGTTTGTGAAAAATTTATAGTTAGGTACATTTGTTTGTAGTTCATCGTGTATAATTTTAAGTAAATTGTGTGGTAATCCAGTTTCGAATGAATCAATTCTATAATCGGTTTTATTATAAACAATAAAAGGAGTTTGGTATTTATAATCTTCTGAACTCATGTCAATGTCTTTATAAAACGCAAACTTATCATCAGTTTTTTTGTCTATCACATAAATCAGAATTCCTTTGGAATGTTTGTAGAAATAATCTGGTTCTCTGATTGATGCGGTACACCACTTTGTTTGATAACCATAAGTACAAGATGTGTTGTAATTCAGTGGTCTGATGATTAAATGTGTATCATCTTCAAAAATTTTTTTATATTCTTTTTTTGAATTTTTAAAATTTTGTTTGTTTTTTGCCACATAAAGTTGATGTTCAATTTCGTCCCATGAATTATAGTTTGAAATATCTTTTTTCTCAATAAGATTTTTTTCCATAAGATTTGAAAATTCGACAAACATTCTTAAATTTTCGTAACCAATCAATCTTTCCGAAACTCTTTGGATCAATGCATTTTCCATACTTGTTGTTTGAAACAATTCCGAAAACTCTGATGTTGATTCCAGATTAATATAAGGTCCTTCCAAACTCATATTTAACATTTTAACAAGAAACTGCGTGTATTTATTTGTTTCGCTTATATCATAATATGCCAACACATCTACTATTGTTTTTGTTAGATGTGGATTTTCTTTTTTTATTTTTTTAGTTCCCATTTTCTTCTTCTATTATTATAAAACTTGTATTAATTATAAAAAATTCTATTATCGAAAACAAGACTCCTCCCCAAAAATGTTGATAAATTAACCAATCTGTTGGGTTCAATGAATTTCCAATTAAAGAAGATATTGCATAAAAAAGTAAATTCTTGGAAAAAAATGAAAACAAACTAAATTTAACACTTATAAATTTCATTTAATATATTTTTCGTATTTTTCGACATAGTATTTGATCATTTCATCCATTCTTGGTCTTACCATTATACCAATAAAGTATCCACCTAGAAATATTACTAAAGTTTCCATATTATATAATTTTATTTTTTTTTATTACGTTATTTACTGATGTATCTGGTCTGTGATAAACTGGTTGAGTTTTTTTTATAATACTAATAACTTCTCTGTTTCTATGATGTATTTCTTGGTTTACGTCCTTAACTCCAGATTCAATTGTTTTTTTGATTTTGTCTCTAGTGACATATCTACCGCCCTTTGTGTCTTTAACTCCGTCTTGAATTGCACTTTTAACTATTTTGGGTTGTGAGAACGATAAATTACAAATTTGTTTTACGCCATTTTGAATGGTGTTTTCAACCAAAAGTTCAGGCTGTTTGTATAGTACTTTAGTTTCTTTAATACCATTTTGAATGGTGTCTTCAACCAATTTTTGTTCAATGTAAGGTGGTACGCTGGTGTGCTTCACCCCATTTTGAATGGTGTCTTCAACTGCGGCACTGTGCCAGTTCATCCCATCGCTGGTGTGCTTCACCCCATTTTGAATGGTGTCTTCAACTTCATATCGCAGCATCCCAACATGATTGCTGGTGTGCTTCACCCCATTTTGAATGGTGTCTTCAACCGGATCGATATTTAAAAATCTTGACTCAAACCATTTTTGAATAAGGTCTTTATTATCAACACAGTCCAAATTGCATAATCTCATTTTTTTTTCAAAAAATTGATAGTTATACCATAATGTGTTATTTTCTGTAAACTCTAAAATCCAATTTTGTTTTTCAGTGTTTATAACCCACAAACTTCCATTATTTTTATATCTGTCTATTGATAAAATAAATTTATCAAAAATATAAAATAATAATTTTTCTACTTTTTTTGAACCAGATTTTTTCATCACCTTAAAACATATTGGTGAATTACTATTACTAACTTACCATCAACCAAAGCTCGGTCTGACTTTATTTCAATATCCATCATACCCAAGTCTTCTTTGAGTCGGTTTGCTTGAATCTCTACTTCGTGTTCAGCGTCTTCTTTGGTTTTGAAA
>Ga0172372_10013394_pt1 | contig 10154 bp, 8 predicted proteins | sample LakKiv5m_2_FD_114544 | JGI IMG/M metagenome (GOLD analysis project Ga0172372, IMG submission 114544) | Freshwater microbial communities from Kabuno Bay, South-Kivu, Congo - kab_092012_9.5m | ecosystem: Environmental > Aquatic > Freshwater > Lake | place: Democratic Republic of the Congo... | reverse complement strand
GTCTGCCTCTCGGGCATCAACTCCATCTACCTCGCCGACCAGATGATCCAGGCCGGTGACGCCGACATCGTGATCGCCGGCGGCATGGAGAGCATGACCAACGCCCCCTACATCGCCGCCGGAGCGCGCGGTGGCTTCCGCTACGGCAACACCGAGCTGAAGGACGCCATCATCGCCGACGGACTGTGGTGTGCCTTCGACGCCTGCCTCATGGGTTTGGGCACCGAGCGCTACGCCGCGGGCAACATCACGCGTGAGCAGCAGGACGAGTTGGCCATGAAGTCCAACCTGCGCGCCGCGGCCGCCATCGCCGCGGGTCGTCTGGCCGACGAGATCGTGGCCATCTCCATTCCGCAACGCAAGGGCGATCCCAAGATCATCGACACCGACGAAGGCGTGCGCGCCGACACCACCATGGACTCCCTCGGTGGTCTGAAGCCGGCTTTCGACAAGGAGGGCACCATCACCGCCGCCAACGCCTCGCAGATCAGCGACGGAGGTTCGGCGATGGTGATCATGAGCGAGCGCGCCGTGAAGGCCCGTGGCGTGAAGCCCCTCGGCCAGATCGTCAGCTACGGCATGGTGGCCGGTCCCGACAACGCGTCGTTGCTCACCCAGCCGAGCCGCGCCATCCTGAAGGCCCTCGACAAGGTGGGCATGAAGGTCGGCGACGTGAACCTGTTCGAGTTGAACGAGGCCTTCGCCGCCGTCGGTATCGCCGCCATGGCCGATCTCGGTATCAGCGACGACATCGTGAACGTCAACGGAGGCGCCATCGCCCTGGGTCACCCCATCGGCATGAGCGGCAACCGCGTCGCGTTGACCATCCTGCACGAGCTGCAGCGTCGTGGTGGTGGCATCGGTGCGGCCGCCCTGTGCGGTGGTGGCGGACAAGGCGACGCCATCATCGTCAAGACGGTCTGACGCTCACGACAACAACTCGCGCACGCGCTCCTTGGGCCGACCGATGATGGCCCGCTTGGCCGTGACGACCAACGGTCGTTGCAGCAACTGCTTGTGCTTCACCAGCACCGCCACCACCTGATCGGCGGTGCGTACGTCGTCGTCGGTGAGACCCAACTTCTTCCACAGGCTGTCCCGGCGAACCAGGTCGGTCACGGGGTCCTCGAGCTTGGCGATGATCGACCGCAATGTGGCGGCGTCAGGCGGGGTCTTGATGTACAACACCACCTCAGCGTCCACGCCGAGTTCCTGGGCAATGCTCACGGCATTGCTGCTGCTGTTTCAATGCGGGTTGTGGTAGATCGTCACCTTGGTCATGGCGTCACCGTACCCCGCCCACCCACGTTTCACCTGCATACGGGCTAAAACTTGATCGGGCCAGCGGGATTTCGTAACATAACCGTCACATCGAGGCACCGGTACTGCAGCAGGTCTTTTCCGCCCGCACCTGACGCAGAGCTGGTGCCTCGGTCGTTCCCCGACGTCACCAGCCGAGCGCGGTATCCGTCATTCGTTCATGGCGCGTCGGCCGTTGAGAGCCCGTCCGAGGGTCAACTCGTCGGCGTATTCCAGATCGCCGCCCACCGGTAGCCCAGAGGCCGGTCGCGTCACGCGGATACCGAACGGCTCCAACAATCGCGCCAGGTACTGCGCGGTCACCTCGCCCTCGGTGTTGGGGTTGGTGCACACGATCACCTCGGAGATCTCCTCTTTGCCGATTCGCATCACCAACTCGCGCATCTTCAGTTGATCGGGTCCCACACCCTCGATGGGGTTCATCACCCCGAGCAACACGTGGTACCGACCGCGGAACTCGCCGGTGCGCTCGAGGGCGATGATGTCGCGGCTTTCTTCCACCACACAGATCTGCGTGCCGTCGCGCTTCGGGTCGGCACAGATGGGACACAGTTCGCCCTCGGCGAAGTTGAAGCACCGCGAGCAGAACTGAACGCGCGCCTTGGCGTCGCTGATGGCGTCGGCGAGACGACGCACGTCCTCGGCCGGCAACTTCAGCAGATGGAACGCGATGCGCTGAGCCGACTTCGGACCCACGCCCGGTAACCGACCGAGTTGGTCGATCAACGTCTGAACGGGAAGCGTGTAGGTGCCGGCCACGGTTCGTTCGCCCTCGGGCTATTCCTCGACGGTCTCGATGACCGAACCCGGGAACATGTCGGCGAGCGAATCTGTGACGTCCTTTTCGGACACCGTCGGCAGATTCTTGATCTCGTCGATGTCGATGGTCTCTTCTTCGACGACCCGCTTCTTCGCGATGGGCTTCGAGTCATCGGGACGGGTCTCGATGACTACCGGGCAGGCACCGGCCCCGGCACGATGAACGACCGCGGTGATGTCGGCGAGGTACTCCTTCACCCGCTTGGCCGCGTGTTCGTTGTCGACCACCAACACGATGGTGCCGTCGCGGTGCGCGGGCTTGGCCATTTGAACAACCGCCCGACGCATTCCTTTCATCTCGTTGATGACCGCGGTCGGCCAGTTGGTCACCACGTCGGCCGCACTCATCGTGGTCGCCGTCACCGGCACATCGGTCGGAACCGCGGGAGGCGGCGCAGCGGACGGTGTCGGTTCCGGCACCGGCGCGGGAGTTTCTGATCGGGGCGTGGGTGTGCTGGGGTCTTTCACCCGTCCACCCAGAACCGCGCGTCCGGTCGACGGATTCACGGGGGCGGGCGCGATGACGGGACGATTCTCGATTTCTCGTTCGAGTCGTTCGATGCGCGCCATCAAGGCTTCGACACCCATCTGCAACTCGCGATGCACCAGTTTCACCAACGACACCTCGAGCACCACTCGGGGGTCGGGGGCACCCTTCATGTCGTTGATGGTCTGACCCAAGGTCTCGATGATCTTCACCACCCGGGGCGTGCCCAGACGTTGGGCCTGATCGCTCACCGCGGCGGAACGACGTTCGGACAACTGCACCAACTCGGGGGCCATCTGCGACAGGAAACAATCCCGCAGATGCGCCACCAGATCGTCGACGATCGAACGGGGCTCGCGGCCCATGGCCACCGACTGCGCGACCGCCGCGAGCAGGCGACCGGCGTCGAAGGCCACCAGGGCCTCGACGAACTCGTCGACCGGCGTGGCTTCCTCGGCGATGCCACCGACGGCCACGGCCAACTCGAGCGCCGACAACGTGTCGCGCACCGACCCCGCGCCCTGTCGCACCACGGCTTCGATGGTCTCGGGCGACACGTCGAGACCGGCATCGGCCACCACCCAGCGCACGTGCTCTTCCAGTTCGGATTCCTGCAGCAAATGGAACTGCAGGTGCTGGGTACGACTGCGAATGGTCTCGCCGACTTTCTGCGGGTCGGTGGTGGCCAGCACGAAGACCACGCCCGGCGGAGGCTCTTCCAGCGTCTTCAAGAGAGCCGCTTCGGCACTCTTGGACAGCATGTGCACCTCGTCGAGAATGAAGACCCGGTGTCGACTGGGCGAACCGAGCGACGCCGACGCGATGATTTCGCGGATGTCGGCCACTCCGTTGTTGCTGGCAGCGTCCAGCTCGATGACGTCGAAACTGTTGCCCTGCTGCACCGCCACGCACGACGCGCAGACACAGCACGGCTCGCCGTCGACCGGGCTGTCGCAGTTCAGCACCTTGGCCAGGATGCGCGCCGTGGTGGTCTTGCCCGTGCCACGAGGGCCGGAGAACAGGTAAGCGTGTCCCTCGCGGGAATTGATGATGGAGTTCTTGAGCGCCCGAACGATGTGCTCCTGGCCCTTCAATTCGCTGAAGCGCTGCGGCCGATACCGGCGGTAGAGGGATTGAGCGGCCATCGGCTCCGACTGTAGTGGTGGGGTGCGAGCCCTGCTTGCCCCCGTTCCGGCGGGTCGGGAAACTACCGTGGAGCACGATCATGCCGAACGCAACCGACCGTCGAACCACAGGCACCCACGCGCCGTCCCGTCGTCGGGTGTGGCGTCGCTTGGCCGCCGTCGCGCTGGGTCTCGGCTCGGTTCTGTTGATGTCGGCGGCCCCGGCCGCCGCCGAGACCACGCTCGTCACCTCCAGTCCGGCCGACGGCGAGAAACTCATCACCTCGCCCACCCAGATCACCGCCACGTTCAGCGCCGCCGTGCCCAACAACGCGGTGCTCACGGCGGTCTGCGAAGGCAGCCCGGCGCCCTTGGGCACGGTCTCGGTCGGAGCCGACGGCATCTCACTGATCGCCCCGCTCACCGCAGCTCTGCCGGTGGGAACCTGCAACGTCACCTACTCGGTGCCCCAAGCCGACGGCAAGGTGGCAACCGGAGGCTTTTCGTTCGAGGTCCTCGACCCCGACACCGCCGACCCCACCGACGCGGTCACCGACGACACCGACGGCGGCATGTTGGCCGTCGACCCACCGCCCGTCAGCGGACCGCTCGGTCTGGCCCGGGTGGTGGCCTACGCGTCGCTGGCCGCTTTGTTCGGCGCCGCCGCCTTCATGGTGATGGCTTGGCCCGAGGGAGTCGACTACATCAACGTGCGCCGCTACCTACGCACGGTGTGGGTCGTCGCCTTCGTCAGCAACTACTTCGTGGCGGTGTTGCGCACCTGTCTGATGAGCGGCAAGAGCGTCACGGCGGCGATCAGTCCGTTCGGATGGGGTGATCTGTTCGACAACGCCAGCGGCATCTCGGCATTCGCGCGCGTGGTGTTCGTCGCCGGTGCGTTCATCATCGTGGCCCGCCCCGATCGCCTGCTCGATCCGCAGTCGCAGCCCCTGGCGGTCGGTCTGCCGGCCGTCGCCATGGCCACCTTCGCCTTCACCCGCACCATTGACGAGTTCTCGCTGCTCGGAGTGGTGTCGGGAATCGTGCACACGCTGTCGATCGGCCTGTGGTTCGGTGGTTTGCTGGTGTTGGGCCAGACGGTTCTGGTCGGACCGGGCGATGAGGACGTGGCCCAAGCGGTTCGCGGCTACGCCCGCTGGATCCGTGTGTTCGTGATGGTCGCGGTCATCTCGGGATTGATCTCGCTCTACAGCCTCGACGGTGGCTCGGTGCTCACCAGTCGTCACGGACGCCTCATCATCTTCAAGGCCATCGGCGTGGCCGGCATGGTGTATCTGGGCGTGGCATTGCGTCAGTACATCGCGCGCAACGTCGCCAAGCGCCGCGACATCACCGGACGAACCGCCGGCAAGCTTCGCCGTGCGGTGCTGGCCGAGGCCGCCATCGGAGTCTTCGTACTGGTCGTCACCTCGTGGGCCGTGGCCACGTTGCCACCGAACATCGACCCGCCCGGAACCGACAGGACCAACTACGCCTTCGTCGGTGAGCGTTCCGGTGGGGCGTTCGACGTGCAGGTCAAGGTCACGCCTGCCGTGGTGGGTGCCAACGCGGTGCGTATCGACGTCTTCTCTCCCGAGGAGGGTCTCACCGATCTGACAGTGCAGTTCAACCCACCCACCAACACCACCGCCAGCGTCACGTTGAACGTGCCCCTCGACGGCGTCGGTGCCGCCCGGTTGCCGATGAAGGAAGGCGTTCCCTTCGGCGCTCCCGGTCTGTGGACGGTGATCGTCACCGCCAACGGCCCCGAGGGCCCGTTGCCCTCGGTCACCTACACGGTCTCGGTGATGAGCGGATCGGGGGAGGCCGTCGACACCACCGTCGCGCTGGGAAGCACGACGCTGCCGGTTCAAACGGGCGGAACGGTGGTCGTGCCGCTGGGCGCCACCACCGTGCCGGCGGGCATTCAGCCGGTCACCGCCAGCGTGGCCCCGTAAGCACGGCCAATGAAGCCTTTCCTCCCTGCCAACTGAGTCCCTCTCGGCGGTTGGCGAGTAGCGTTTCCCCCGTGACCAGCAGCAACCCCATGCAGGACAAACTCGACGATCTCCGCATTCGTAAGGACCAGGCACTCCTGGCCGGATCGCCCCGAGCCATCGAACGTCAGCACGAAAAGGGAAAGATGCTCGCCCGCGAGCGTCTGGAGTATCTGCTCGATCCGGGCTCGTTCCAGGAACTCGACATGCTCGCCCGGCACCGCGCCCATGCGGCCGGCCTCGAGGAACACCCCTACACCGACGGTGTCATCACCGGTTGGGGAACCGTCGACGGTCGCAAGGTGTTCGTGTTCTCGCAGGACTTCACGGTGTTCGGTGGCGCCCTCGGCGAGGTGTTCGCCGAGAAGATCCACAAGTTGATGGATCTGGCCCTGAAGGTGGGCGCACCAGTCATCGGTCTGAACGACGGCGCCGGCGCGCGCATCCAGGAAGGGGTCGTGTCGCTGGCCAGCTACGGCGGCATCTTCTATCGCAACGTTCAATCCAGCGGCGTCATTCCACAGATCTCGGTCATCCTCGGACCATGCGCCGGTGGCGCCGTGTACTCGCCGGCCATGACCGACTTCATTTTCATGGTTCGCGAGAGCAGCCACATGTTCATCACCGGACCCGACGTGGTCAAGACCGTCACCGGTGAAGAGGTCACCCTCGAGGAACTGGGTGGCGCCATGAGCCACGCCAGCAAGAGCGGTGTGGCCACGTTCGTTTCGGCCGACGAGAAGTCCTGCCTCGACGACGTTCGTTTCCTGTTGTCGTTCATGCCGCAGAACAACATGGAGGAAGCGCCGGTTCTCGACGGTGGCGACGATCCCGAGCGCGAGTGTCCCGAACTCCGCGACATCCTGCCTCCCTCGCCCAATCAGCCCTACGACATGAAGAAGGTCATCGCCTCGGTGGTCGACGACGGCGAGTACTTCGAATACTTCCCGCACTGGGCCAAAAGCATCACCTGTGGTTTCGCCCGCGTCGACGGTCACGCCGTCGGTGTGGTGGGCAACCAGCCCATGATCCTGGCCGGCGTGCTCGACATCGAGAGCGCCGAGAAGGCCGCGCGCTTCGTGCGCACCTGCGACGCGTTCAACATTCCGTTGCTCACCTTCGTCGACGTTCCCGGCTTCCTTCCCGGCGTCGACCAGGAATACGGCGGCATCATCCGTCACGGCGCAAAACTGCTCTACGCGTACTGCGAGGCGACGGTCCCGCGCATCCAGATCATCACCCGCAAGGCCTACGGCGGTGCGTACGTGGTGATGGACTCCAAGTCCATCGGTTCGGACCTCGCCTACGCGTGGCCCACCGCCGAGCTGGCGGTCATGGGACCCAACGGTGCCGTGGAGATCGTGTACCGCCGCGAACTGCAGCAAGCCGCCGATCCCGTGGTGCGTCGTGCGGAGTTGATCGCCGAGTACACCGAGAAGTACGCGAACCCGTACGCCGCGGCCGAGCGCGGATACATCGACGACGTCATCGACCCCGCCGAGACCCGCAAGAAGGTGGTCGACGGGTTCCGTATGTTGCGCACCAAGCGTGAGGAACTGCCCCGTCGCAAGCACGGCAACATGCCGCTATGAGCACGCGCATCTCCCCCACCCCGAACGACGAGGAGGCCGTGGCCATCGCCGCGGCCATGGAGGCCCTGTGGCCCCGTCCCGTCATCGGCGCCGATCCGGTGTCGGCGCGCGAGAACGCGTGGCGCTTCAGCGGTCGTTGGTGGGCCCGCCCGCAGATTGCCCGGCGCTCGCGTCCGTGGTGATGGTGCCAGTTCGCTGACGCCACGCCCACCACTCCACCAAACCGAACAGCAACGCGACGATCGCCAGCACGACGACGGTCGAACCCGCGCCCACGACGTCGGACACTTCATCGGCGACGTAGCTGACACCGTCACCCGGCGACTTGATCTTCTTGCTCGAGATCATCGAGCCCACCAGACCGAGAACCACCAGTCCCGCGGCCACACTCGCGATCCGAACGACCCAACCCGCCAGCGACGACGCGTGGAGCAACTTGAAGACCTTGGCCAGTTTCAGGATCTTGAGAGCCTTCAACAACTTCACCGAACCCAGCAGCGGGAAGACGCCCAAAAGTTCGCGCACACCGGGCAAATCCAGCAGGATCGGGAACGACGTGATGGTGACGAACAACTCGAACTGATGCCCACGCATCCATTCCCGTGGATCGTCACTGACGTTCAGCATCACCACGACCTCGGTGGCGAACACGAACCAGATGAACCAGCCGATGACAAGGCCAACGTCGTGCATTGTGCCCTTGGACGAATGCCAGTAGGTGGCGGGAACCGACGCCAGGGCCGCCAACAAGACCACCCACGTCAGGACCTTTTCCGCGCGATCACCCACCGAATCAAGGTACCAATCGGGAAGCGATAGTTTCGTGCCGATGGACATCACCACCGTGGCCGACGATCTGGTCGTCCTGCACGACGGCACGACGGTGCATCGTTTCGACGGCCTCGACGCCGGAGTCGACCTCGAGTTCTTCGGTCTCGCGGTGAGAACCCTCGATCGTCCCGCCGGCGAGTTGTTGTGTCGATTCGCCACGGTGAACGACGTTCATTTCGGTGAACTCGAATGCGGACGCATCGACGACGATCCTCGCGGACCGATTCGACGCTCGGCCCCCGGCGAGGCCCCGTATCCCGAGACCATGAACCGGGCGGCCGTGCGCGAGATCGCGGCCATCGCTCCCGAGGCGGTGTTGGTGAAGGGTGACCTCACGTGCACGGGCACCGATCCCGAGTTCGCCGCCTTCGAGGACTGCTACCGAACCGCCTTCGGATCGCGACTGCACGTCGTTCGTGGCAATCACGACTCCTACTTGGGTCAACATTTGTACGACCGTGACCTGTGGATCGAACTGCCCGGCATCGCGATCGCGCTGATGGACACCGCGATCCCCACCGAAACCACGGGGGATCTCGGCGAGTTCCAATTGAAATGGCTCGACGAAATGGCGGACTCCACGGACTCGCCCGTGTTGGTGATGGGTCACCACCAACAGTGGACACCGGACACCTCCGGCGACGGCCATCGCAGCGAGGGCTACTTCGGTATCAATCCCGACGCGAGTGACGCACTGAACGACGTGGTGGCCCGACATCGCAACATCATCGGGTACACGGCGGGTCACACGCACCGCCATCGCGTTCGGTCGATGGCCTGCGGCGTGCCCACCGTCGAGATCGGTTGCGTGAAGGACTTCCCGGGCACCTGGGCCGAGTACCGCGTGTTCGAAGGCGGGGTGATGCAGGTGGTCCACCGCATCTCGGATCCGTCGGCTCTCGACTGGAGCGAACGTTGTCGACACCTCTACGAGGACTTCGGAATCGACTACGAGACCTACGCCCTCGGTTCGCTTTCCGACCGTTGTTTCGTCTTCCCGGATCGATCGAGATGACCACTCCCCTTCAGGGTCTCCGGGTGCTCGACATCTCGACGGTCATCGCCGGTCCGAACTGCGCGCGGTATCTCGCCGATTTCGGCGCCGAGGTCATCAAGGTCGAACGACCCGTCACCGGTGACAGCCTGCGCAACATGGCGTGGAGGGATCCCCGCGACGGCGTCGGGCTGTGGTGGAAACTGGCCAACCGAAACAAGCGCACCATCGCCCTCGACCTGAAGTCCGAAGCGGACAAGGAAGTATTCCTGAATCTGGTGAAGGACGCCCACGTGGTGGTGGAGAACTTCCGGCCCGGTGCGCTCGAACGACTGGGGCTCGGGCCCGATCGTTTGCTCCAACTCAATCCGTCGCTCGTCATCACGCGGGTGAGTGGATTCGGTCAAACCGGTCCGTACGCGCAACGACCCGGATTCGCATCCATCGCCGAATCGATGTCGGGTTTTGCCGCGGTCAACGGTGAAGCCGACGGACAACCGATGCTGCCGGCCATCGCCCTCACCGACGAACTCACGGGGCTCGTCGGAGCCTTCGCCACCATGGTGGCGTTGCACTCCGGGGTGGGCCAGGTCGTCGACACCAGTTTGTTGGAGAGCGTCTTCCACGTGATGGGGCCGGTGGCATCGCTGTACGCGCTCACCGGCGAATTGCAGCCCCGACTCGGTTCGGGACTCCCGTACACGGTGCCTCGCGGGACGTACCGCTGCTCCGACGGTTCGTGGGTGGGCATCTCGGCGTCGTCGGATTCGGTCGCCATGCGGGTGATGGGAATCCTCGGGGTGGCCCACGATCCGCGCTTCGGATCCTTCGATGGTCGCACGGCGCATCGCGACGAGATCGAGGCCCGCATGCGCGAGTACTGCGCGCGACGTCCTCGAGCCGAGGTGATCGCCGAGTTCGAACGAGCCGAGGCCGCCATCGGTCCCGTGCTCGACATGGCCGACATCGCCCGCGACCCGCATTTCCTGG
>Ga0172372_10013391_pt1 | contig 10156 bp, 6 predicted proteins | sample LakKiv5m_2_FD_114544 | JGI IMG/M metagenome (GOLD analysis project Ga0172372, IMG submission 114544) | Freshwater microbial communities from Kabuno Bay, South-Kivu, Congo - kab_092012_9.5m | ecosystem: Environmental > Aquatic > Freshwater > Lake | place: Democratic Republic of the Congo... | reverse complement strand
GTTCCTCTCGGCGGGTTCGGTGATCCATGCCATGTCGGAAGAACAGGATATCCGCAAAATGGGTGGCATCTGGAAGAAGATTCCGGTGACCTATGCGGTGATGTGGATTGGCTCCCTCGCACTCGCGGGCGTGCCCTATTTCGCCGGCTATTATTCCAAGGATTTTGTGCTGGAAGCAGCCTATGCGGCGCATTCCGGGGTTGGGATCTATGCCTTTATCTGCGGCCTGCTCGCGGCCTTCCTGACCGCCTTCTATTCCTGGCGCCTGCTGATCCTGACCTTCCACGGCAAGCCGCGGGCGGATCATCACACCATGGAACATGTGCATGAAAGCCCGGCGGTGATGCTGGTGCCGCTGCTGTTGCTTGCCGTGGGCGCGGTATTTGCGGGTGCGGTCTTCGCGCCTTCCTTCATCGGCCATCATTGGGAAGAATTCTGGAACGGCGCCATCGTCAATGCAGCCCATAATCACATCATGCATCATGTGCATGAAGTCCCTGGCTGGGTGCCGCTGGCGCCCACCATTGTCGGACTTGGCGGCATCGCGCTTGCCTATGTGATGTATGTTTTTGTGCCGAGCCTGCCGGCGGCGCTCGCGAATGCGCTGCCTGGAGTGCATCGGTTCCTGCTCAACAAATGGTATTTTGATGAGCTTTATGACGCGATCTTTGTTCGCCCCGCGCGGGCCTTGGCGCGCGGCTTTTGGAAGATTGGTGATGTGCGCATCATTGACGGTGTGCCGAACGGGCTTGCCGCATCGGTCGCCGGTGCGGCGCGTCAGGCGGTTGCGCTGCAAACCGGGCGCGTTGCGAGTTACGCCTTCACCATGATTGTGGGGCTTGTTGTGCTTGTTTCTCTGCTGTTGTTCGGGGGCTGAAGATGATGGGTGTCGGTTTCCCCTTGCTCAGCCTGCTGACCTTCCTGCCACTTGCAGGGGTCGCGATTATCCTGGCCGTGCGTGGCGATCAACAAACCGTCGCGAGCAATGCGCGCTGGACCGCGCTTTGGACCAGCCTGATTACCTTCATGCTCTCGCTCGTGCTGTGGTTCAGGTTCGATAAGAATGAGGCGGAATTCCAATTCGTCGAAAGGCTCGATTGGCTCGCAGATTTCGGCGTGACCTATCACATGGGCGTGGATGGCATTTCGGTGCTGTTTGTCCTGCTCTCCACGCTGCTGACCCCCATCTGCATCCTCTCTTCCTGGGAGGCTGTGCAAAGCCGCGTGCGCGAATACATGATTGCCTTCCTGATCCTTGAGACCATGATGGTCGGCATGTTCTGCGCGCTGGATTTCGTGGTCTTCTACATCTTCTTCGAAGGCGTGCTGATCCCGATGTTCCTGATCATCGGGGTTTGGGGCGGGCAGCGGCGTGTCTATGCGGCCTTCAAGCTGTTTCTTTATACGCTGCTTGGGTCGGTGCTGATGCTGCTGGCCATTCTGCTGCTTTGGTACAAGGCCGGCACCACGGATATTGTGGAGCTGTTTACGCTCACCATTCCGCCATCGCTGCAGACCTGGATTTTCCTGGCCTTCTTTGCCTCCTTCGCGGTCAAGGTGCCGATGTGGCCGGTGCATACCTGGCTGCCGGATGCGCATGTGGAGGCACCGACTGCGGGCTCTGTCATTCTGGCTGGTGTGCTGTTGAAGATGGGCGCTTACGGGTTCCTTCGCTTCAGCCTGCCCTTGCTGCCGGTCGCGAGTGCGGAATTCGCGCCCTGGATTTTCGCACTGTCCATTGTCGCCATAGTCTATACTTCGCTGGTGGCGCTCGCGCAGGAAGATATGAAGAAGCTGATTGCCTATTCATCGGTCGCGCATATGGGCATTGTGACGCTTGGGATTTTCACCTTCACGCAGCAGGGGCTTTCGGGCGCCTTGTTCACCATGCTCTCGCACGGCGTGGTTTCCAGCGCGCTGTTTCTTTGCGTCGGTGTTTTGTATGACCGGGTGCATTCGCGCGAAATTGCGCGTTATGGCGGGGTGGCGAAGATCATGCCGGCTTATGCGCTGGTCTTCATGCTCTTCACCATGGCTTCCGTCGCGCTGCCCGGGCTGGCCGGCTTCCCCGGCGAATTGCTGGTGATCCTGGGTGCCTGGAAGGTGAATCCCTGGGTTGCCTTCGGGGCGGCGCTCGGCATGATCCTAGGTGCGGCCTATATGCTCTACCTCTATCGCCGCGTTGTCTTCGGGCGCATCGCGCGCGATGATTTGCGCGGGCTGCTGGATCTGTCGCCGCGCGAATATGCGGTATTCGCGCCGCTGATTGTGCTCACCATCTGGATGGGCATTTCGCCACAAAGTTTCCTGTCCTTCTTTGAAGCCTCCGTCGCGGCGCTGGTGGAACGGCATCACGCCGCACTTGGCGCTGCACGGCTCGCGGGGTTGTAAGATCATGAATTGGATGCTCGCCCTGCCCGAGATTGTGCTGGCCTGCGCCGGCCTTGCCATTCTGATGATTGGTGTGGTGCCGCGGCAGAATATGTTCTTCGGCTGCACCATGGCGTCCATTGGCGCCCTGGTGGTGACCGCTGCCCTGGTGCTGACGGTGCCGGATGGTACGGGCTTCGCCGGTCAGGTGATTTCCGATGGCTTTGCGCGCTTCATGAAGCTGCTGGTGTTGCTGGGTGCGGCGATTGGCATGCTGATGGCGCTTGATTTCAATACGCGCGAAGGGCTGGATCGCTTCGAATATCCGGTGCTGCTGCTGTTTGCGACCCTCGGCATGCTGATCATGCTGAGTGCAAATGATTTCATGACCGTCTATATCGGCTTGGAATTGCTCTCGCTCAGCCTCTATGTGGTGGCGGCCTTTCATCGCGATAATGAACAATCCGCCGAAGCCGGCTTGAAATACTTTGTGTTGGGCGCCTTGGCCTCTGGCCTGTTCCTCTATGGCGCGTCGCTGGTCTATGGCTTTGCCGGCACAACGAGTTTTGAGCGTATTGCGCTTGCCCTGGTTGATCCTGCAAGCCGCAGCCAGGGGCTGACTTTGGGGCTGATCTTCATCCTTGCTGGCCTGGCCTTCAAGGTTTCTGCCGTGCCCTTCCATATGTGGACGCCCGATGTCTATGAAGGTGCGCCCACACCGGTCACGGCGTTTTTCGCTGCTGCGCCGAAAGTGGCGGCGATTGCGCTGCTCACGCGTGTGATGGCCGGGCCTTTCGCGGAACTCGCTGAGCAATGGCAGCAGGTGATTATTCTTGTCTCACTCGCTTCCATGGTGCTGGGTGCGCTGGCGGCCGTTGGGCAGCGCGATATCAAGCGGCTGATGGCCTATTCCTCGATCGGCCATATTGGCTATGCGCTGATGGGGTTGGCGGTCGCGAGTGATGAGGGCCTGCATGGCCTGGTTGTCTATATGGCGATCTATCTCGCGATGAATCTCGGCACCTTCGCGGTGCTGATCGCCATGCGCCGCCAGGGCAAGGCAGTATCGCGCATTGAAGATCTGGCCGGGCTTGGCAAGAACGATCCGGCCATGGCGATGTGGATGACGATCTTCATGTTCTCCATGGCCGGCATTCCGCCACTCGCGGGCTTTTTCGGGAAGCTCTACGTGTTTCTGGCCGCGGTGCAGGGCGGGTTCTGGACGCTCGCGGTGGTTGGGGTGCTGACCTCCGTGATCTCGGCCTTTTATTATCTGCGCGTCGTCAAGGTGATGTATTTCGATGAGGCGCAGGCACCTTTGGATGGCCGCCCGGCGACGCTCACGATGGTGATGGGCATTTCCGGCATTTTCACCACGCTCTTCTTCCTGATGCCGGCACCTTTGGTGCGTGCGGCGCAGGAGGCTGTCTCCGCGCTGGTCAGCTGAGAAGCTGCGCGTAGCGGTGCGACGCCCCTTATGCCAGCGAATGCAAAGCTTGCCTTTCGGCTGGAATGTCATGCCGCATTGGACAGCACCTCAACCACGCTGAAGCAGCGCGCGGAGGCCGGTGAGGCCGAAGGGCTTGCCATTCAGGCGCTGCGGCAAAGCGCGGGCAGGGGGCGGCAGGGCAGGGGGTGGGAAAGTGCTCCGGGTAATCTCTATCTTTCAGTGCTGCTGCGCCCCGACGTGCCGTTGCGCGAGGCGCCGCAATGGTCCTTCGTCGCGGCGGTGGCAATGGCAGAAACGCTCCTGCCATTGCTGCCGGAAGCCGCGCAGCCCAGCCTGAAATGGCCGAATGATGTTCTGCTGCGGGGTGGCAAGCTCGCGGGTATTCTGGTGGAAACCGGCATCACCGCTGACCATGGGCTCGATTGGATCTGCATCGGGATTGGCGTGAATATCGCGAACAAACCAAAGCTGCCGGACCGCGCCACGGCTTGCCTTGCCGAATACCTGCCCGATCCGCCCACGCCGCAAGCGTTGGCAACAGCGCTGCTTCACAATCTTGGCCATTGGCATGAGGCGCGCCTTGCCCAAGGTTTCGCGCCCATCCGCGATGCCTGGCTCCGCCACGGTCCCGCCATGGGTGCGGCGGTTTCGGTAAGGCGCGATGGCGCGCTAACTGAAGGCACCTTCGCCGGGCTTTCGCCTGAAGGCGCCCTTATGCTTGCCAAAGGCCGCGAAATTCAGCTTATTCTGGCCGGGGAGATCATTTGACCCATGCTACTCGCCATTGATGCCGGCAATACCAATGTTGTCTTCGCGGTCCATGACGGCACGGAATGGCGTGGGCGTTGGCGCATTGCCACGCGCGCGGACCGGACGTCCGATGAATATGCGGTCTGGCTGCTGGCACTTTTTCAACATGCCGGCGTGAAGCCCACCGACATCCTGCGTTGCGTGATCGGCACCGTGGTGCCGGCGGCACTTTACAATCTGCGCCGGCTTTGCCGCGAATGGATGGATTGCGAGCCCCTGATTGCGCGCGCGCCGCTTGATTGGGGTTTCGCCATTCGCGTGGACCGGCCGGAGGAAGTCGGCGCTGACCGTCTGTTGAATGCGCTTGCCGCCCATACCCATTACGGCGGGCCGCTGATCGTGATTGATTTCGGCACCGCCACCACTTTTGATGTCGTGGATGGCGAAGGCTCCTATCTGGGTGGCGCCATTTCGCCCGGCATCAATCTTTCCATCGAAGCGCTGCACAAGGCCGCCGCGCGCCTGCCGCGCATCGGCATTGGCCGCCCGCAAGCGGTGATTGGTCGTGCGACTGTCCCCGCCATGCAATCGGGCATTTATTGGGGCTATGTCGGCCTGGTGGAGGGTATTGTCTCCCGCATCAAGGCAGAATTTGGCGGGCCGATGAAGGTTATTGGCACTGGCGGCCTCGCGCCGCTATTCGCCGAGGGCACCCTTGTCATTGAAAGAACCGATCCCGACATAACCTTGGAAGGTCTGCGCCTGCTGGCCGAGCGCAATCCTTCTTCCGTTTTCCACCAAAGCGCGCTTCGCGATCCTCTCCGTTCGGATTCTGATTAGCACCATGAATGTCATGACTGGCGATCTTGCCTTCATCCCGCTGGGCGGGACGGGCGAGATCGGAATGAACCTTAATGTCTATCGTTGCGATGGCGCCTTGCTGGCGGTGGATTGCGGGCTTGGCTTTGCCGGTCCGGACCTGCCAGAAGTGGATATCATGGTGCCGGATGCAGCCTGGCTCGCAGAAAATCGCAGTGCTTTGCACGCGCTGATCATCACCCATGCGCATGAAGACCATATCGGCGCGGTGGTGCATGTGTGGCGGCAATTGCGCTGCCCAATCTATGGCACGGCTTTCGTGCTTTCCGTGCTGCGCCGCAAGCTTGGCGAAGCGGGCATGATTCATGAAGTGCGCCTGCATGAATTGTCGCCAGGCGGGCGCGTGAAGCTCGGCCCCTTCGATTGCAGCTTCATCCCCGTCACACACTCCATCCCCGAAGCCCAGGCCTTGGTGCTGCGCACGCCTTACGGCCTGGTGCTGCACACCGGCGATTGGAAGCTTGACCCCACGCCCATGATCGGCGCGCCCACGGATGAAAGCGCGTTTGAGCGGCTCGGCGCAGAAGGCGTGCTCGCCGTGGTGTGCGATTCGACCAATGCGCTGGTCGAAGGCCATTCAGGCAGTGAGGCAGAGGTGCGTGCCTCGCTGACCAAACTGATCAAGGGCATCAAGGGGCGTGTGGCTGTCACCTGCTTCGCGTCCAATGTCGCGCGCCTGGAAAGCATTGCGGTGGCGGGCCGCGCGGCGGGTCGGCAAGTGGCGCTGCTGGGACGGTCTTTGCGCAATATGGAAGCCTCGGCGCGTGAATGCGGCTATCTGAAGTCGCTGCCGCCGTTTTTGGATGAGGAAAAAGCGGGCTTCCTGCCCGATGATGAAATATTGCTGATCTGCACGGGCAGCCAGGGCGAACCACGTTCCGCCATGGCGAAGATCGCGGAAGACAAGCACCCAGCCATCGCACTCGGTGAAGGCGATACGGTGATCTTTTCCTCACGCCAGATACCGGGGAATGAGATTGCCATTCAGCGCGTGCAGGATGGGCTGGCGCGCCGCGGCTGCCGCGTGATTACCGATGAACAGGCCATGGTGCATGTCTCCGGCCATCCGGCGCGTGATGAATTGCGCCGGCTCTACGCGCTGGTGAAGCCGCGCATTGCGGTGCCGGTGCATGGCGAATGGCGCCATATGCAGGAACATGCGGATCTGGCGCGCGCCACCGGTGCCAAGCCTGTCTTGTTGAATGATGGCGATGTGCTGCGCCTTTCCGGCAATCGGGCCGAGGTGATTGAGGCCGTGCCCACGGGCCGCCTTGCGGTGGATGGCGAACGGCTGCTGCCGCTCGATGGCGATGTCATCGCCGCGCGCCGGCGCATGATGTTCAATGGCGTGGTGCTGGCTTCCGTTGCTTTGGACCGGCAGGGCAGGGTGCTGGGTGATCCCATGATCACCGCGCCGGGGCTTTTCGCGGAAGCCGATGCCGAACCGGGCCTGGTCGCGGCAGAGCTCCGCCGCAGCATTGCCGATCTGCCGGCGGGTTTGCGCGATGATGATGAAACGCTGCGCGAATCGCTGCGCGGCGCCTTGCGCAAGGCGCTGGGCCGGCGCTTCAAGAAGCGGCCCAATGTCGAAATTCATGTGATCAGGGTTTAAGCCATGTCGGTCTTCACCGGCGTCATTCTCTATCTGCTGATCTGGTGGCTCGCGCTGTTTTGTGTGCTGCCGGTGGGCACGCGGCCCGATTCGCAGGGCAAGCTGGAAGAAGGCGGCTGGCGCGGTGCGCCGCAAAAACACCTGATGGGCTGGAAGCTGCTCGGCACCACGGCGCTGGCGGGGGTGATTTGGCTGGCGATTTGGTGGGTGATTGAAAGCGATTGGCTGTCTTTCCGCACCGGCATCCTTGCAATGCCACCCAATTAAGCGAAAAACCGACCCTAGGGTCGGTTTTGCCTTATATCCGGGCAATCTAAGTCTGGTAGCTACTTTTTTGACCGCGCTCTTGGCCTTTTTTTGTTGAGCCTTCGAAGCTGGTCCGCCATTCTACAAAAACGAGAGGAAGATTGGTTTCTTCCTCTGCCGTGTGACTGGCGTTTCCTCCCTAAACTTGGGCCGCTGCCTGATGGTGGCGGCCTTTTCTTTTGTAAGTGTTTGTGACGCCTGCTGGCAAGCATGAAAATGCCATAAACGCGCCCAAAATGACGAATTGCTGCGTCGCACAATCGAATTTTGTCGTTTTCTTGCGTGATGCGGGCAGGTGATTCCCCAGAAGCGTCTTCTGGATTAGGGTGCGCGCCGCCTGCCCTGAATGAAGGAACATGACCTTGCGCCTTTCCCGCGCCTTTTTGCCGACACTGAAGGAAACCCCGGCCGAGGCGCAAATCGCCTCCCACCGCCTCATGCTGCGCGCGAGCTTGATCCGCCAGACCTCTGCGGGGATTTATGCTTGGCTGCCGGCGGGCTTGCGCGTGCTGCGCCGCGTTGAACAGATTGTGCGCGAAGAACAGGACCGCGCCGGGGCGCAGGAAATCCTGATGCCGACCATCCAGCCCGCCGAGCTCTGGCGCGAAAGCGGGCGCTATGATGATTACGGCAAGGAAATGCTTCGCATCCGTGACCGGCACGAACGCGAAATGCTGTTCGGCCCGACCAATGAGGAAATGGTCACCGATATCTTCAAGCAATTCGCCAAATCCTATCGCGATCTGCCGCGCAACCTGTATCACATCCAGTGGAAGTTTCGTGATGAGGTGCGCCCGCGTTTCGGCGTGATGCGCGGGCGCGAATTCCTGATGAAGGATGCCTATTCCTTTGATCTGACCAAGGAAGGCGCGCAGCATTCCTATCGGCAGATGTTCCTGGCTTATCTGCGCACCTTTGCGCGCATGGGGCTTAAGGCCATTCCGATGCGCGCCGATACCGGGCCAATCGGCGGTAATCTTTCGCATGAATTCATCATCCTGGCGGAGACTGGCGAAAGCCAGGTTTTCGTCAGCCGCGATTTGCTGGAACGCGATGTGCTGGCCGAAGCGCCTGATTATGACAGCGATCTGACCGCGCAGGTGGATTTCTGGACCAGCCATTACGCGGCGACCGAGGAAATGCATGACGAAGCCGCCTGGGCCGCGCTTTCGGAAGACAAGCGCGTTTCCGCCCGCGGCATTGAAGTGGGCCATATCTTTTATTTCGGCACAAAATACAGCGCAGCCATGGGCATGGCGGTCACGGGGCCGGATGGCCAGCCGGTGATCCCCGAGATGGGCAGCTATGGCATTGGCGTATCACGTTTGGTTGGTGCGCTGATTGAAGCCAATCATGATGATGCCGGCATCAAATGGCCCGATGCAGTGGCACCCTGGGCAGCGGCCATTCTCAATCTCCGCCCAGGCGATGGGCCGACCGACACACTTTGCGAAACGCTCTACGCGCGGCTTGGGTCGGAAGGCGCAGTTTATGATGATCGCCCGGTGCGCGCAGGCGAGAAATTCGCCGATGCGGATTTGATGGGCTTTCCCTGGCAGGCTATTATCGGCCCGCGCGGTGCCGCTGCCGGGCGCGTTGAATTGAAGCGCCGCATGACCGGGGAGCGTGAGGAGGTCTCAATCGAAGACGCCATTACGCGCATCAAGGGCGGCTGATCCAGCATGTTCAACGCCTTTGAGCGTATGGTCGCCTTCCGCTATTTGCGCGCGCGGAAGGGTGAGCGTTTTGTTTCGGTCATCGCGATCTTCTCGCTGGTTGGAATTGCGCTTGGTGTCGCGACACTGATCATTGTCATGAGCGTGATGAATGGCTTTCGCCATGAATTGCTCGGGCGCATTCTGGGGCTCAATGGGCATCTTGGCATCTATGCGGTCGGGTCATCCTTCACGGATTTCGATGATGTGACCAAGCGCATTCGCGCCGTGCCGGGCGTGGTTTCCGCCACACCCATCGTCGAAGGGCAGGTGCTGATAACCTCGGAAGCCGGCGGCGCCACGGGCGGGCTTGCGCGCGGCATCAGGCCAGAAGATTTGCGCGCGCGGCATTTGATTGCGGATGGTATTCGCCTGGGCAATCTGGATGCCTTTGAAGGTGAAGACGCCATTATCATCGGGCGGCGCCTGGCATCGCGTTTGCGGGTTTCGGTTGGTGATAATGTCAGCCTGGTTTCACCCCAGGGCCGCACCACGGTCTTCGGCACCGTGCCGCGCGTGCGCGCCTATCGCGTGGTCGCGATTTTTGATGTCGGTATGAATGAATATGACAGCAGCTTTGTCTTCCTGCCGCTCGAAGCCGCGCAGCTTTACTTTCAGCAGCGCGATGCCGCGACTCAGATAGAGGTATTTGTGCAGGACCCGACGCGCCTGCGCGGCGTCATGCGGCAGATTCAGGAAGCCGCCGGCAGCCGCGTGATTGTGCATTCCTGGCAGGATGCCAATTCCAGTTTCTTCAATGCGGTGCAGGTGGAACGCAATGTGATGTTCCTGATCCTGACGCTGATTATCATCGTCGCGGCCTTCAATATCGTCTCAAGCCTGATCATGCTGGTGAAGGATAAGGGCCGCGATATCGCGGTGCTGCGCACCATGGGGGCAACCAAGGGCGCGGTGATGCGGATTTTCCTGCTATGCGGCGCTTCCATTGGCGTGCTCGGCACCATGATCGGCTTTGTGCTGGGCCTCGTGTTTTGCCTCAATATCGAAAGCATCCGGCAATTCCTGCAATCGCTCTCGGGCACTGAATTATTCAGCCCAGAGGTCTATTTCCTG
>Ga0172372_10013390_pt1 | contig 10157 bp, 10 predicted proteins | sample LakKiv5m_2_FD_114544 | JGI IMG/M metagenome (GOLD analysis project Ga0172372, IMG submission 114544) | Freshwater microbial communities from Kabuno Bay, South-Kivu, Congo - kab_092012_9.5m | ecosystem: Environmental > Aquatic > Freshwater > Lake | place: Democratic Republic of the Congo... | reverse complement strand
TTGGAGGAAGTTTTTTTACCCCAATTATAAACAGTCCAGAGGTTGCAATAATAGGAATAGGAAAAACAGAAACAAAACAAATATTCATTGATGGAAAATTCATGGCAAGAGCGATGATGCCAGTTTCCCTTTCTTATGATCATAGAATAATTGATGGAGCAGAAGCTGCTAGATTCTGCCAAGATTTAAAACTTAGTCTTGGTAAAAACTTTGCTTTCAATTTATCATTTTAATAATGATAAGTGGCCACTGCGAAGAAAAATATTTATCTATAAAAAAAATATTTGAAAGTTATTTTTTAAAACAAGAGGAAATTGGGGCTTCTTTTGCAATCTACAAAGAGGGAAAACCATTAATAGATTTATGGGGAGGTGATAAAAGTAAAAATAATGAAAAATGGGGGAAAGATACTATCGTAAATGTATTTTCAGCAACAAAGGGAATCTATGAGATTATTGTTTCAATTTTAATCGATCAAAATGTTTTAGATTTAGACAAACCTGTTTCTTATTATTGGAATGCTTTTAAACAAAGTAATAAAAGAGAAATAAAACTAAAACATATCTTATCTCATCAATCTGGTTTATATAGATTTAAAGAAAAAATTACACACCAAGATCTTTTGGATTGGAATAAAATAATAACTATCTTAGAAAATCAGGAACCTGATCATGTATCTGGTGAAAAAACTTATTATCATGCAAAAACACACGGATTTTTAATTGGTGAAATTATAAAAAAAATAACAAAAAAAAGTCTTGGAAAATTAGTTTCTGAATTACTATCTAAGAAACTAGGATTGGATTTTTTTATTGGAACTCCAAAAAATCAACTATTAAATATCGCCACTCTTTACGAAAATAGTAAAAAAAGCGAAATAGTATGTGAGTTTAATGCATTTAATAACCCTGGACATGAGGTAAATTTTTATAACAAACAAGATTGTCAGATCGCAGAGATTCCTTCAATGAATGGTCACGGGAATGCAAGATCTATTGCTAAAATTTATGATATTTTTGCACATGACCTGATATTACAAAAAAATATTTTATTAACAAAATTATCAATTGAAAAATGTCTTATTGAGAATGTTAATAGAATTGATGAAAGCTTAAACTTACCTATTAGATGGTCCCAAGTTGGTTTAATACTTCGTGGCGGATGGTTATTTGGAAAGAATAAGGAATCTTTCGGTCATAATGGTTGGGGAGGGTCTGTAGGTTTTGCTGATCCGATCTTAGGAGTTGGTATCGGTTATACCACAAATAAAATTAATCCCACTATGTATTTAGATCATAGAATAATAAATTTATTAAAAGAATTCTATAAAATTAATTCTTAAATTTAAAAGATGTTTTTTATATCCTCATAATTAATTACATTTAGATATTTTTTATAATTATAATAAAAATCTTTATACTTAAGCTTTTTAAAATTATTTACATTTAATTTTAATAAATTCTTATTTGATCTTTTTAGAATCATTGCAATCCCTTGATCTGCATGTATAACATAGGTATCAATTTCAATTTTAGTTCTTGTCTCAACTATATTCTTCCAAACGTCACCATTCCAAGCACCTCTAGCTCTTGGGACGGCTTGATAAATAAAACCTCCGGGCATACAATCATGTAAAAATATAACCCCATTATCATTTAAAAAAGATAAAGAATTATTAATATCTTTTTTAACTTGTTCATATTCATGAAGCCCATCAATAAAAATAATGTCAAATCTTATATTATTTTTCTTAAAAAAATTATCACTAGTATCTCTTATTGTTCCTCCGGAAACAGGATCTACTCCAATTTTTTTTTCTATTTTAATTTTTGAAAATACCTGATTCTGGTCACAACCAATTTCTAAATAACTTTTATATTCTTTTCTATTAATTGTTTCTTGAATAATTTGATCTCTACTTGGATATTTATTCCACTCAAAATCTATTTTTTTATAAAATTTTTCTCCAAAAATATAGTGATACAATCTATATAATTTAAAAAGCTTATTATTTTTTTCCATTAATAAAATTATTAATTTATAAAGGCCTTAACCAAGAATTTTTTCCTTGATAAGCATTAATTAGTCCTAATAAACGATATTTATATATTAAATATTTTCTTTTTTTAAAAAATATTATTGCAATTAGCATTTTTATTAATGAAGATATAAATTTATATAAGGTTGTTTTATAAGCAACTAAAAGCCCAAAATGTTTAAAATTATAATAATATAAAGACCACATCCAATGCCAATTTCTACAAAGCTCTACATGAAATTCATTTCCGGATGATTTCTTAGAATAATGATGAACTTTAGCTTTACAAGCTACATAAATCTTACCACCAATATTTTTTATTCGCTTACATAAATCAATTTCCTCTAAAAATAAAAAGAAGTTCTCGTCAAAAACTTTATCAAAATTAATTTTTGGTAAATTTAATAACATTGCAAAACCTTTTACAAAATCTACCTCAATAAAATCATCTATTTTATTACTTTCTAAGTTTATAAACTTTTTATCAAAAATTTTAGGAGAAAGGATTGAAAAATCATCATTTATAACATTTGCAACGTAACTCAATTCTTTTAATGTATTTTTTTCTAAGAACGTATCGGGGTTTAAAATAAAAACGTATTTTGTTTTAACCATTGAAATTCCTAGGTTATTACCGCTTCCATATCCGATATTATCTCCTGAGATTAAAACTTGCACATTAGAATATTTTTTTTCTAAATGACTTTTAATCGAAACATCATTTGAATTCTCAACAATAATTATTTTACAATCAGAACTAATGCTTTCCAAACATTTTTCTATTACACTGCTGCTTCTAAAGCAAACTATAACAAAAGTGATATTTTTTTCAAATTGGCTCATAAATTTAAGCTATAAAGTTTTTATTTAAAAATATATAAAATATTTTAAATATTATAATTAATTAAATGAAAACAATAATTATAACTGGTGGTTTAGGCTTTATTGGAAGTAATCTAATTAATATTTTAAGTAAAAAAAATTTTTTTATTATTAATGTAGATAAAATTACATACGCATCAAATCTAAATAATATTCCAAATAATATTAAAAATTATAAATTATATAAGCAAGATATTAACAATAAAGATTTTATAAGAAAAATTTTAGATAAATATAATCCATCATTAATTTTTAATCTTGCTGCAGAAACCCACGTCGATAGATCTATAGATAATCCAAGACAATTTATTGACTCAAATATCTGCGGTGTGTTTAATTTATTAGAAGCAATTAAAAATTATAAAAAAAAATTTAAATTAATACATATATCAACAGACGAAGTTTATGGTGACATTAATAATAAAAAAAAATCCCTAGAAACTGATTCATACAATCCGAGCTCTCCATATGCCGCTTCCAAAGCTAGTGGTGATCTTTTAATAAAATCATATATAAAAACCTACAAAATTCCCGCGATAATTACTAACTGTTGTAATAATTATGGACCAAATCAGTATCCAGAAAAACTAATACCTACAATCATTTATAAAATTATAAATAGGAAACCAATACCTATCTACGGAAATGGAAAAAATATTAGAGAATGGATTCATGTTGAAGATCATTGTAAGGCTTTAATTGAAATATCTAAAAATGGTGTATTGGGTCAAAATTATAATATTGGAAGTGGTGTTGAATTAAATAATATTTATATTACAAAAAAAATTATTTCATGTTTTAAGAAGATAGATATTAATTTAGCTAATAAAGCAAAATTCATTTTTGTTAAAGATAGGCCTGGTCACGATTTACGTTATTCTTTGAATTCGTCAAAAATTAAAAATAAATTAAAATGGGATTGTACATATAATTTCGATGAAGGGATTAAAAGTACAGTTCTTTGGTATATAAATAAATTTAATAAAAATTTTTTTAATAATTATGATTTTAAAAAAAGATTAGGATTAAAAATATGATTAAAAAAGGAATTATATTGGCCGGGGGGAAGGGAACAAGATTAAGTCCATTAACAAAAGTAATAAATAAGCAACTTTTACCTTTATACGATAAACCATTAATATTTTATCCTTTATCAATTTTAATGTTGGCTGGGATTCGAAATATTTTAATTATTACAAATATTGGGGAAGATGTAAGTTTCAAAAAGATATTAGGAGATGGGTCAAATTTTGGAATAAAAATTCAGTATTTAGAACAAAAAAAACCTAATGGATTACCAGAAGCATTTATAATTGGAGAGAAATTTATAAATAATGAAAATATTGCTTTAATTTTAGGGGACAATTTTTTTTATGGTCAAGGTTTTACAAAAAGATTAAAAGAAAAAACTAAAAAAAATTCGGGAGCAACAATATTTACTTACCAGGTTAATAACCCTCAAGACTACGGCATTGTTACAATTAAAAACAATAAAATAATAAATATCAAAGAAAAACCTAAAAAAAGTAAATCAAAATTTGCAGTTACCGGCTTATATTTTTTTGACAATAATGTAGTAGATTTTTCAAAGAAACTTAGACCTTCTAAAAGAAAAGAATTAGAAATTGTAGACTTGTTAAAGAAATATCTAAAAAGAAAAAAACTTAAAGCGGAATTTATGGGTAGAGGTAGTGCATGGCTTGATACTGGTAGTATTGAAACTCTTTTTGAGACCTCACAATTTATTTCTAGCATAGAAAAGAGGCAAGGTTTAAAAATAGCATGCTTAGAAGAAATAGCTCTTAATAATAAGTGGATATCTAAAATAAAAGTAAAAAAACAAATCAACTTTTACGGAAATTGTAGCTACTCTGATTATTTAAAGAAATTAATATAAATTTATGAAAATAAAAATAGAAGGTATCAAAATTTTCAAATCCAAAATTTTTTTTGATAAAAGAGGTTATTTTCAAGAAATTTATAAAAAGAACTTAGTAAAAAATAAAGAATTAATATTTCATTGTTTATCGAGTTCAAAAAGAAATGTTTTGAGAGGATTACATATTCAAACTAAAAATCCACAGGCTAAATTCTTAACTGTTTTAAAAGGAAAAATATTTGATGTATTAGTAGATCTTAGAAAGAATTCTAAAACTTTTGGTAAATATTTTTCAATTTATTTAAAAAATAACTCATTTTGTTCAATTTATATTCCAAAAGGTTTTGCTCATGGTTTTTGCTGTCTAGAAAAAGAAAACATAATTTATTATGGCTGTACTAATTATCGAGAAAAAAATCATGAAGTTGGAATTATATGGAATGATAAAGATTTAAAGATTAATTGGCCTATAAAAAAACCTATAGTATCTTTTAAAGACAAACAAAACTTTTCATTTAAAGAATATTGTAAAAATTTTTAATACTATATTATGAATGCTTTTAAGCATAAAATTGTAATTACCGGTGGAAGTGGAAGATTTGGCGCAGCAATAAAAAAAAATTTTAAATCAAAAAAAATATTCTTTCCAAAAAAAATTCATCTAAATATTCTTTCAATTAATTCTATAAAAAAATATCTTATAAGATTAAAACCGAAAATACTTATTCATTTAGCTGGCTTATCAAGACCAATGAATATTCATGAAAAACAAATTTGCAAAAGTATAGATCTAAATATTATTGGGACAGCAAATATTGTCAAAGCATGTTCCGAGCTTAATATTAAGCTAGTTTATTTATCCACAAATTATGTTTATCCATGTAAGAAAGGGAATTATTCCGAAAAAGATCCTTTGCTTCCCACAAATAATTATGCCTGGTCAAAACTAGGAGGCGAGGCGTCGGTACAAATGTACAAAAATTCATTAATTTTAAGAGCTTGTATGACTGAAAAACCATTCGTGCACAAAAAAGCCTTTGCAAACGTTAAATCTAATTTTATTTTTCATGATGATATGGCTAAAATGTTATTTAGATTAATTAATCAAAAAGGTATTATTAATGTTGGTGGAAAAACTTCAACAATATATGACTTTGCAAAAAAAAATAATAATGATATTGAAAAAATATTCTGGAGTAAAAAAATAATAAATTTTCCAAAAAATCCTTCTATGAACTTAAATAAATTTAATAAAATTATTTCAAAAAAAATTAGATAACTCTTGGATAAGGAATGTGAGTAATAAACTTACCGCCTTTTGAAATAAAATATTTTTCTTTTTTTAAAATTTCATCTTTAAAATTCCAAGCCCCTAAAAAAACCACATCAGCATCTTTTTTATCCAATTTTTTATAATTCTTGATTAAAATTTTACTGCCAGGAAGATATTTGTTAACTTTATCAGGGGTTGTGTCAAAAAAATAAGAAATCAAATTTTTATTTATTTTACAGTAGTTAAGAACTGTAACAGATTTAGCTGTGGCACCATATCCTATTACTTTGAGTTTTTTTTTTTTAAAAAAATTTAGCAATTTTAATAATTTAATTTTTGACCTTGCAACTCTCTTTTTAAATTTTAAATACGTAGAATACTTTTTTAGACCATAATTAATTTCTTTGATAATTGTACTTTTACAATTTTCCTCTATTATATATTTTTTGGTTTCTTTTCTTTTAATATAATATCTATTTGAACCTCCATGTGTTTTAGTTTTTTCTATTCTAAAAATTTCAAAATTATACTTTTCAAAAATATTACGCACAGCAATTGCAGAGAATACATAAATATGTTCACAATAAAATTGATCATAGGCATTTAGTTTTAAACACTCCATTAAAGACGGATCCTCAATTATTAATACACCATCTTTCGATAAGGCAGCATCTATTGCTTTAATAACAGAATTTAAATCTTTAATATGGCTGATCGTATTAGCAGAATAAATAATATCAGCCTTTTTAAATTTTGTAATTTTTTTTGCTAGATCAACATTCCAATAACTTGAAAAAGTTTTATAACCGTGTTTTCTAGTTACATTTGCCAAATTTTTACATGGCTCAACGCCAATAACTATCTTTTTGTTAAAATTTCTAATAAATGCACCATCGTTACTTCCGATTTCTAAAATTAATTTTGGTTTAAAATTAATTAATATTTTTTTTGCAAGGTTTTTAAAAGAATCTATCATTGTTAAAGACATGGAAGATCTGTAAGGATATTTAGAATTAAACATTTTTTCTTTAGGAACGGTATTTTGAATCGATACTAAAAAATTTTTTAAATTGACTCCTACTTTAAGTTTATAAGTTATTTTTTTTTCTGAAAGATTTTTATTTGATGAATATGAATTTGCTAATGGCTGATTGCCTAAATCTAAAAAATTTTTAAACATGTAATTTTTTTATTTTACTATTACTAAAATAGAAATAAATGAATTTTAAAGCACCTAAAAATTCTGATAATTTGATATAAGCTTTAGAAAACTGAAAAGTTGATAAAAAAAATATAAAATAAAATGGAAATCTAATAGTATTTCTCAAAATTTTAATATATCTAAACTGATTTAATTTATAATCAAATAAATATTCTCCAAATTTATAATTCATATTTCTAATTAAAATAATTTTATAATTTTTTTTTGTTGATTTTCCAATTTCATGCACTGCCTTTGCTTGTTCTACATAAGCAATTTTATAATTAGACTTATTAATTTTATTCATTAAAAAAATATCTTCCCAATATAAAAAAAAATCTTTATCGAAAAAACCTATTTTTCTTGTTTTTTTTACATCTAATAAAAAACATGCTGCATTAATATTTTTTAGTATTCTAATTTTAATAGAAGAAAAAAAAATATTTTCATTTATTTTTTTATCTATTTTATCGACAAATTTTGGTCCTGCAAAAATACAATTTGTTTGTTTTATTAATGCTAATTTTAATAAATATACGGAAAAAGTATTAATTATAATGTCTGCCTGAGTAAACAAGCAAAATCTTGTTTTTACTTTTGATAAAAGGAAATTAGCTGCTTTACTTAATCCTAAGTTTTTTTTTGTATAATAATAGTCAAAATTAATACCAATAAATTTTTTTATGTTATTTTCAAAATTCTTATTTCCACATTGATCTAAAAAAATTATTTTAAAATTTTTATATTGAGCGAATTTTAATAATTGATGATTTGGGGTTTTATATAATGGTACAATTATTGTTATATCTTCTAAAAGTTTTTTTTCCATTATTTTATTCTTAAACCTTAATATATTTTTTTAATATGCTAGGTATCCTCATAAAATTACAAAATCTGGCGGAGAGAAAGGGATTCGAACCCTTGATACCTTTAACAGTATACACGCTTTCCAAGCGGGCGCCTTCAACCACTCGGCCATCTCTCCTTTATTTTTAAACAATCCATTTCTTTAATTCTTTTTTATTCTTTATAATGTAATGAGGATAAGTACTATCAATTAAAACTTTTTTTAAATTAACTTTATTATTAAAAATATCTTTATAGTTTTTAATTTTTTTTTCTAAGTTTTTTTTATTTAGAAATTTATTTCTATTATATTCAATGTGTGCGTAGGATTTTATTTTTAATTGAATTTTACTAGCAGTATTCAGAAATGAGAAATGCCATCCACCATTCTTAATAATTTCAACATTTTTAGGTTTATCTAATCTCCAAAATGGATATTGTTTAACTTTATAACTCCTAATTTTTTGGGGTGTGGTTTTCTTTAAATAATTATATTTAACTAACTTAGTTCCATACCAGGGATTTGATCTTGGATTTATAAGATTTAATTTAAAATAAAAACATTTTTGCTCAAAAGCAAAAACTTTATTGTCTTTTATATTTCTGATAGTGTATCGAATATCAGGAATCTCATCACAATCAGAAATAAGAATAATATCCTCCTCTTTTGCATATTTTAGACCTCTAATAATCTGATTTCTTTGAAAATTTTCTAGTTGCCAAGAACTCATGTTATTTGGCATTTCTACAAAAAAGTATCTTATCTTTTTTTTAAATTTTAAAAATTTTTGTAAGTTAAAATTTTTTTTTTTTGGTATTCCAGAATGAGTTTTATTTCCTTCAATTATTATAAAGTAATCTACATGCTCATAAAGTATATTAAATCTTAGATCTAAAATTAAATCTTCATTAAAATAAGTTAAACAATCATATATTTTCATTTAACAACTAATTATTATTTTTATTTATTTTCAAAACTTCTATAAAGGCCTCCTGCGGGATATCAACACTTCCAAACTGTCTCATTCTTGCTTTTCCTTTTTTTTGTTTTTCTAGAAGCTTTTTCTTTCTATCTCTTGCTCCACCTCCATGGATTCTGCTGATAACATCTTTTCTATAACCAGATATTGTTTCTCTTGCTATAACTTTTCCACCAATAGCAGCTTGAATTGGTATTTGAAATTGGTGCCTTGGTATTAAATCTTTTAATCTTTCACACATTAATCTACCTTGTCTTACTGCAAAATCTTTATGAATAATCATGGACAACGCATCAACCATTTCTTCATTTACTAATATGGATAATTTAATTAGATCACCTTCTCTATAATCATTCAATTCATAATCAAAACTTGCATAACCGCTAGAAATAGATTTGATCTTGTCGTAAAAATCAAAAACAACTTCGTTTAAAGGTAATTCATAAGATAGCACTGCACGATTTCCTGAATAACTTAAACTTTTTTGCTTTCCTCTTTTATCTTCACATAATTTCATAATTGAACCCAGATATTCATCAGGAAGAATAATCGTGGCGTTAATCCAAGGTTCATTAATTGATTTAATAAAATTTGGCTCAGGCATATTAGCTGGGTTTTGAAGATCTATAACTGTACCATCATGTTTATTAATCTTATAAACAACACCAGGCGTTGTGGTAATTAAATTTAGATTATATTCACGATCTAATCTTTGAACAATAATTTCAAGATGAAGAAGTCCTAAAAAACCACATCTAAAACCTAGTCCTAAGGCAGCAGAATTTTCAGGCTCATAAACAAAGCTAGAATCGTTTAGTTTTAATTTTGCAAGACTGTCTCTTAATAAATTGTATTCTGTGCTGTCAACTGGGAATAATCCACAAAACACCACTGGCTTACTGGGCTTAAATCCTGGTAATGGCTCTTTTATAGGGTTTGAATAATCAGTTATCGTATCTCCAATTTTTGTATCCGAGAGATCCTTGATGCCTGTTACAATAAAACCAATTTCTCCAGATCCTAAATATTCCTTATTTTCCACTTTTGGAGTAAACACA
>Ga0172372_10013388_pt1 | contig 10157 bp, 10 predicted proteins | sample LakKiv5m_2_FD_114544 | JGI IMG/M metagenome (GOLD analysis project Ga0172372, IMG submission 114544) | Freshwater microbial communities from Kabuno Bay, South-Kivu, Congo - kab_092012_9.5m | ecosystem: Environmental > Aquatic > Freshwater > Lake | place: Democratic Republic of the Congo... | reverse complement strand
CGGTGTTCCACGGCACGCTGCGCGGCGAGGCTCTGGCCGCAAGGCTCGCGACAGCGAGCGTGCTGGTGTTCCCGAGCCGCACCGACACCTTCGGCCTCGTGATGCTCGAGGCGATGGCCTGCGGCGTGCCGGTCGCGGCCTATCCGGTGACAGGGCCGGTCGATGTCATCACTCCGGGCCTGACGGGCGTGATGGATGCCGATCTGCGCGCCGCGGCCCTAGCGGCGCTGATGCTCGACCGCGACGCGGTCCGCGCCCACGCGCTCACACGTTCCTGGCGCGCGAGCGCGCTGGAGTTCCTGGGCAACGTGGTGCCCGCTGAAGCCGCGGTGCGCGAGCGTGTGAGGAGAGGTCGTCATGCCGCCGCGGCGTCCTGACCCGCCGCGACCACGACCGACAGCGGTGCTGCGTCCGCCCGCGCCGATGCCGCATTGGCTGTGGCGACCGCTCGGGCGGATCATGGGCATCGACCACCTCGAGCAACTCTACGCGCAGCTGCCGGGCGGACTCGGCGCGCGCGAGTTCGCGGAAGCGGCTCTCGACACGCTCGGCGTGCGCTACGCGCTGCACGCACCGGAGTGGGAGCGGCTTCCAGACACCGGCCCGTTGCTGGTGGCGGCGAACCATCCCTACGGCGGCATCGACGGCTTGGCGGCGATCGCGGCGCTGCTGGATCGGCGTCCGGACCTCAAGGTGATCGCGACGCAGAGCCTCGCCGGACTGGAGCCCCTCCGCAGCGTGCTGATCCCGGTCGACAACTTCGGGCACAGCGCGAGCCGCGGTGGCAACGTGGTCGCACTCCGTCAGGCGCTGCGCCATGTGAAGGCAGGCGGAGCGCTGCTGCTGTTCCCCGCGGGGGCGGTTTCGCATCTCGATCTCGCACATCGTTGCGTCGCCGATCCGCCCTGGAACCGCACCGCCACAGCGCTGCTCGCCGCCGCCCGTGCACCGGTCGCACCTCTTTATGTGCACGGTAGCAACGGCACAGGCTTCCAACTGGCGGGCTTGCTGCACCCGGCGCTGCGCACCGCGCTGCTGCCGCGGGAGGTCACCAACAAGCGTGGCACCTGCCTCGACCTGCGTCTCGGCGAGCCGATCGCTGCGGAGCGGCTCGCCGCGCTGGGCGATCCCGGCCGGGTCGAGCGGTTGTTGCGCGTGCGATTGTATTCTTTGGCAGCACCACGGGCGGCGCCGTCCGTCGGAACAACGCTCGCGGCGCCGGCGATCGCCGCGGAACCCCTCGCTCCGTCGGTCCCGCGCGAGGAGCTGGAGTTCGAACTGCGCGCCTTGGGGGAGACCGGCAAGCTCGCCGTGCTCGGACCGCTCGAGGTCTACTGCGCGCCCGGTCGGGCCATCCCGCGGCTGCTCAGCGAGATCGGAAGGCTGCGCGAGGAGACCTTCCGCGCCGTCGGCGAAGGTACCGGCAAGGCGCTGGACCTCGACCGCTACGATCGCTGGTACGACCACATCGTCGCGTGGGACACCCGGCGCGGATGCGTGGTGGGCGCCTACCGTGCGGCGCGCATCGACGAGCTACGCCGCAAGTACGGCCGGGCAGCGATCTACCTCAGCACCTTGTTCGATTTCCGCGAGCCGTTCTTCCGTCTGTTGGGCCCGTCGATCGAGCTCGGCCGGTCGTTCGTGCGTGCGGAGTACCAACGCAGCTTCACCTCGCTGCTCGCGCTATGGCGGGGCATCGGCGAGTATGTCGCCCGACATCCGCGGCACGCACGGCTGATCGGACCGGTGAGCGTGAGCGCTGATTACGACGAAGCGTCGCGCGCGTTGCTGGTGCGTTATCTGCGTTGGCACCACTTCGATCCGCTGTTGGCAGCGCTGGTCCGACCACGACTGCCGTTCCACGAGGCCCGCTCGCTCGCGATGCTGGGCCGCGAGGCTTCGAGCGTCGGCGAGGTCGACGATCTCGCCGAGCTGATCGCGGCCGGCGACGATCCGCGCCGTCGCGGCGCGCCGGTGCTGCTGCGTCAGTACCTGAAGCTCGGCGGGCGTGTGGTCGGGTTCAACATCGACCCCGACTTCGGCCACTCGATCGACTGCCTCACCGTGGTCGACCTGAGCCGCACCCCCGACGAGGTGCTGGGGAAGTACATGTCGCCCGAGGCGCTTGCCCGGTTCAGGGCGGCGACCCGCCCGGGCTGACCACCGTCGGGTCGAACGGCGTCAGGAACGCGAACCGCCGGAAGCCCGCGTCGCGCGTGCAGATGCGGCTGATGCCGTGCTCGCGCATCAGCACCGCCGTGTGCAGGTCGTGCGCGTCGTTGCCCTGCAGCGCGGGCATCTCCGCGACGGTCTGCGCGAGCACCGCGGCGTGACGATCGGTCGGCGTCAGCATCTGCACGCCGCGCGAGCGCTGCAGCGTCCCCACGAACTCCTGCGCCGCCGGCATCGACCACGGTCGCGGGAATACTTTGGGATGGGTGGCGACACGCAGGAACTCGTAACAGACGCCCCAGGTCAGGAACACCGGCGCGGGGCCGACGCGCCAACGCTCGAGGCTGCTGCGGCAGACTTCATGGAACGGCGAGCTGCGGTCGGCGGCGTAGAGCAGGATGTTGGTGTCGACCGCCCACATCAGCCGTCACCCTGGGTCTCACCCGCCAGGCCATCGTCGGGCATCTCGTCGGGCATCTCTTGGATCGCTTCTTCGAGCGCCGCGCGGTCGGCGACATCGACCCGCGCCCCGCCGCTGTCCCAGGACGGCAGCTGCGGCCACGGCTGCGCCGCCTCGGCGACGCCGGTCGGCTGAGCCAGCACCTGCCGCAGCCCGGCCTCGACCAGTTCGGACATGGTGACCCGCCGCGCGGCCGCTTCCTGCTTCAGCCGCAGCATGACCTGATCGTCGATCACCAAAGTGGTCTTCATATGGAAAACCATACCACGGAAATCGCTTGACTTGCCTGCATCAATATGCAGAATACGCGCACTTTTATGCAGACCGACCTCCAACAATCCGGCCGCCGGGCCACCATCCTGCGCATCCTGCGCGGCGCCCATGTGCGCAAGCAGGAGGACATCGTGCGGCTGCTGCGCGAGGCCGGCCACGATGTCACGCAGTCCTCTGTGAGCCGCGACCTGCGCGAACTCGGCGTGCTCAAGGCGGGTGGGCGCTACCTCGCGCCGCAGGAAGCGACGCGGCCGCTCGAGGATTTCGGCGCGCTGCGACCGTTCGTGCTCGGGGTCACCACCGCCGGCGCCTCGCTCACGGTGCTGCGCACCGCCACCGGCTCGGCGCAGACCGTCGCCGCCGCCATCGACAAGGCCGAGTGGCCCGAGGTCGTCGGCACGATCTCCGGCGACGACACCATCTTCATCGCCACCGACACCGCCGCGGCGCAGTCCGCGGTCGTCGCGCGCCTGCGCAACCTGTTCCGGCTCTGAGCCGGGAGACCCCCATGTCCCAGCCCATCGTCCTCGCCTATTCGGGCGGCCTCGACACCTCTTTCCTCGTGCCCTGGCTCAAGGAGCAGCACGGCCGACCGATCATCACGGTGACGGTCGACACCGGCGGCATCGACGCCGCGGCCGCCGCGATGCTGCGCGAGCGGGCGCTCGCGCTCGGTGCCAGCGCGCACCACCAGATCGACGCGCGCGCCGATTATTTTGAGCAGGTGCTGCGCTTCCTCATCATGGGCAACGTGCGGCGCGGCCAGCTCTACCCGCTCTGCGTCGGCGCCGAACGCGTGATGCAGGCGCAGACCATCGCGCGCATGGCGCGCGAGCTCGGCACCGGCAGCATCGCCCACGGCTGCACCGCCGCCGGCAACGACCAGGTGCGCTTCGAGGTCGCGCTGCGCACGCTCGCACCCGAGCTCGAGGTGATCGCGCCGGTGCGCGACCGCGCCTTCAAGCGTCAGGAGGAGCTCGACTTCCTCACGCAGCGCGGCCTGCCCGTGCCGCCGCACGGAGCCGCCTACTCCATCAACCGCGGCCTCTGGGGCGTCAGCATCGGCGGCAAGGAGACGCTCACCTCGCAGGGCAGCCTGCCCGACGACGCCTGGGTGCTGTCGCGCGACGCGTTCGCCAAGCCGCTGCCCGCGCGCCGCATCGTGCTGCGCTTCGAGCAGGGCGTGCCCTGCGGTCTCGACGGCCAGACGATGACGCCGGTCGCGGTCATCGAGGCGCTGGAGGCGATCGCCGGTCCCTACGGAATCGGCCGCGGCATCCATCTCGGCGACACCATCATCGGCACCAAGGGCCGGGTCGCCCTCGAGGCGCCGGCCGCCGAGGTGCTGCTCAACGCGCACCGCGAGCTCGAGAAGCTGGTGCTCACCGCGCGCCAGCAGCGCATCAAAGAATCGCTCGCCGGCCCGTACGGCGACTGGGTGCACGAAGGGCAGCTGCTCGACCCGGCGTGCCGCGACATCGAGGCGCTGTTCCTCGCCTCGCAGGTGCGCGTCACCGGCACGGTGACGGTGCTGCTGCGTCCCGGATCGGCCTTCGTCGAGGGCACAGATTCACCGTATTCGCTGATGGCCGCCTCGAAGGGCGTCTACGGCGAGGCCACCGGCGAATGGACACCGGCCGACGCGCTCGGCTTCTCGCGCATCGTCGGCCTGCCGGGCATGTTCCACCACCGCGCGGGAGCGCAAGGAGCCAAGGGCAAATGAGGACCATCGTCGTCGACAAGATCGCCTCGATCACGCAGGCCTGCGGCCTCGGCCACGAGGTGCGCATCGCCACCGACAACATCCCGTCCGAGGAAGGCGTGGTGGTGGTCGTCGAGATCCTCAGCTCGAAGGCCAACTACAACACGCTCGAGCTCACCAGCGGCCGCATGGCGAAGGTGAACAAGGGCGACATCGTGGTCGGCGCGCTCGGCCACCGCAAGGCGCTGTTCGGCTACTCGGGCCATGTACCGGAGAGAGTCGCCGCCGGCGACATCATCCAGATGCTCAACATCGGCGGCGTGCTCGGCGTCTGCGATTCGGCCAACCCCGACAAGGGCAAGCCGTTCGACTGCCGCGTGCTCGGCGTGGTGCTCACCTTCCCGTACCTCGGCGAGCGCATCGGCGTGCCGGCGCGCGCCGGTTACCGCAAGCTCGACTTCGCGGCGCCGCTCGATGCGCAGGGCGTGCCCGTGGTCGCGCTCGCCGGCACCTGCATGGAGGCCGGCAAGACCGCCGCCGCCTGCGCGATGGTGAGCCGCATGCGTCACCGCGGCCTCGTGGTCGACTGCTTCAAGGCGACCGGCGTCTCGCTGCGCCGCGACATCCTCGCGATGGAGGACGCCGGCGCGCGCAATTCCATGATCTTCACCGACCTCGGCGTGATCACCACGACGCGCGCGGTGGGTCCGGCGCTGACCCGCACCATGATCACCGAGCTCGCCGCCAAGAAGCCCGACATCATCGTGTTCGAGCTCGGCGACGGCATCCTCGGCACCTACGGCGTCGACTCGATCCTCGAATGCGACGACCTGCGCGGCGCGCTGACGGGCGTCGTGCTCTCGGCGAACGACCCGGTCGCGGCCTGGGGCGGCGTGAAGCTGCTGCGCGAACGCTTCAAGGTGGAGCCCTGCGCGGTGACGGGCCCGGCCACCGACAACGCGGTCGGCGTCGACATCATCCGCGAGCAGATGGGCGTACCCGCCTTCAACGCGCTCACCGACGGCGCCGCGCTCGGCGACCGCGTCATCGAGGCGGTGGGTCTCGCCGGCAAGTTCCCGGCGGCGCACTGACGGGATCGACACCATGACGACGCGCATCCCCACGATCATCCTCGGCGGCACCGGCTATGTGGCCGGCGAGCTGCTGCGGCTCGTGCTCGGCCATCCGCGGTTCGAGGTCGCGGGCATCCTCTCCGACTCGCAGCCCGGCGAGCCGGTGGCGAAGGCCTTTCCGCACCTCGCGCCGGCGCTCGGCGATCTGCGCTTCAAGTCCGAGGCCGACATCACGCAGCTCGTCACGACGCTGCCGACCTCGGCGCTGTTCTCGGCTGCGCCGCACGGCGTCAGCGCGGCGCTCATCGACAAGCTGCTCACCGCGGCGGCCGGCGCCGGCACGACGCCGCGCGTGGTCGACATCTCCGCCGACTACCGCTACTCGACGCCCGAGGCCTACGCCGCGGTCTACAAGCACGCGCACGGCGCACCGGCGCGCATCAAGGATTTCACCTGCGCCGTGCCGGAGCATCTGGCCGCGGCGCCGACGCCGCATGTCGCGCATCCGGGCTGCTTCGCCACGGCGACGCTGCTCGCCTCGGTGCCGCTGCTGGCGCTCGACCTCGTGACGCCGACGCTGTTCGTGAGCGGCGTGACGGGCAGCACCGGCTCCGGCCGCAAACCCGTCGACGGCACGCACCATCCGACGCGCCACAGCGACCTCTATTCCTACAACGCGCTGGTGCACCGCCACATCCCGGAGATCACCGCCTGCGCCGCGGCGGCCACCGGCGTCACCGCGGACTTCGCGTTCGTGCCGCACTCGGGCCCGTTCGCACGCGGCATCCATGCGACGGTGCAGGCGACGCTCAAGCGCGCCATCGACACGCCGACGCTGCTCGCGCAGCTGCGCAGCTACTACGCGCACTCGCCCTTCGTGCGCGTCACCGACGCCGCGCCGCGCATCAAGGATGTCGCGGGCAGCAACTACACCCAGCTCTCGGCCGCGACCAACGGCCGCACGGTCGCCGTGATGTGCGCCATCGACAACCTCAACAAGGGCGCGGCCGGCGGCGCGGTGCAATGGATGAACCGCTTGTTCGACCTGCCCGAGACCGCAGGCCTCACCGTGCCCGCAGCGGGGTGGACATGAGCCCGACCGACCATCTCGCGCCGGTCTTCGCGCAGTACCCCATCGAGGTGGTGCACGCCGAAGGCGTGTGGCTGCACACCCGCGACGGGCGGCGCATCCTCGACCTCTACGGCGGCCACGCGGTCGCCGCGCTCGGCTATGCCCACGCGGGATGGACGCGCGCGATCGCCGACCAAGCCGCCGCCTGCAACTTCCAGAGCAACGCGGTGCCGATGGATGTGCGCGTGCGCGCCGCCACCAAGCTCGCGCGCTTCGCCGGTGGTCACTTCGACAGCATCTTCTTCGTCAACTCGGGGGCCGAGGCCAACGAGAACGCGCTGCGCATGGCCTTCAAGATGACACGCCGCACGCGTGTGGTCGCCGTCGAGGGCGCCTTCCACGGCCGCACCGCCGCGGCGGGCGCCGTCACCTGGGGCGCCGACAAGAAGTGGTACGAGTTCCCGCGTGCACCGTTCGATGTGGGCTGGCTGCCGCGGCGCGATGTCGCCGCCATCGCGGGCGTCGTCGGCGAGGATGTCGCAGCGGTGATCGTCGAGCCCGTGCAGGGCGTCGGCGGCGCCTTCGACATGGGCGCCGAGTTCCTCGCCGCGCTGCGCGCGCGCTGCGACGCGGTCGGCGCGCAGCTCATCTTCGACGAGGTGCAGATCGGCGTCGGTCGCAGCGGCCACCCGTTCGCTGCCGACCTCTACGGCGTGCGCCCCGACATGATCACCACCGCGAAGGCGCTCGGCAACGGCTTCCCCTGCGGCGCGCTGTTGATGACGCCCGCCGTCACCGCTGCGCTCAAGCTCGAAGGCCTCGGCACCACCTTCGGCGGCGGACCGATGGCCTGCGCCGCGATCGAGGCCGTGATCGACGCGATCGAGACCGAGGACCTGCTCGCCAATGTGCAGCGCGTGTCGCAGCACATCCGCGCCACCTGCACGGTCGGACCGGTCGTCGGACATCAGGGCGCAGGCTTCCTGCACGGACTCATCTGCGACCGCCCCGCCAAGGAGGTGCAGACGGCGTTGCTGGCGCGGGACATCCTCGCCGGCACCAGCGGCGATCCGCGCGTGGTGCGGTTGCTGCCGCCCTACACGCTGCGCGAGGCCGAAGTCGACCTGCTGCGCGCAGCACTGGAGTCCCTGTGAAGAACTTCCTCGACCTCGCCGATCTCAGCCGGGAGGAGGTGCTCGACCTGCTCGCGCTCGCGCGCCGCCTCGAGACGCACCCCGAACCGCGCGCGCTCGTCGGCAAGATCCTCGGCCTCGTGTTCTTCAACCCCTCGCTGCGCACGCTCGCCTCGTTCCAGGTCGGCATGCAGCGGCTCGGCGGCAGCTCGTTCGTGATCACACCGGGTCAAGGGACATGGCAGCTCGAGACGCGGACCGGCGCGGTGATGGACGGCGCCTGCGCCGAACACATCCGCGAGGGCCTGCCGGTGCTCGCGTCCTACGCCGACGCGCTCGGTATCCGCGCCTTCGCCGAGGGCAAGGACCTCGCGCACGATGTGGCCGAGACCAGCTTCAAGGCGATGGCGGGCGTCATCGACAAGCCGCTCATCAACCTCGAGTCGGCGGTCAACCATCCCTGCCAGTCGCTCGCCGACTGGAAGACCCTGGACGAGGTCGGCGTGCCGCAGCGCGCCAAGTTCGTGCTCAGCTGGGCCAACCACCCGCGCGTCACACCGATCGCCGTGCCCTCCGCCACCGCGCACATGGCGGCGCATCGCGGCATGGAGGTGGTGGTGCTGCGCCCTGAGGGCTACGCGCTGCCGCCCGCCATCATGGACAAGGCGCGCGCCGCGGCCGCGGCCTCCGGCGGCTCGGTACGCGAGACCGACGACCGCGTCGATGCGCTCGCCGGCGCACATGTGGTCTACGCCAAAGAATGGGGCTCGACCGCGCACTACGGCGATGCGGCGGCCGACGCCGCGCTGCGCGCCGGCCTCAAGGACTGGTGCGTGCGCGAGGACTGGTTCGCGACCGCCGCCGCCGACTGCCGCTTCATGCACTGCCTGCCGGTGCGGCGCAACGTCGCCGTCGCCGACGAGGTGCTCGACGGCCCGCGCAGCATCGTGCAGCGCGAGGCCCACAACCGCTTGCCCGCGCAGATGGCGGTCCTGCACCGCCTGCTGTCCGCCTGAACGCCCACGAGGAGCCGAACAAGATGATCATGCACCGCACCGACCCCACCGCCGTCATCCGCGCCCTGCGCGGCGCCGCGCCCTACATCCGCCTCTACAAGGGCAAGACCTTCGTGGTCAAGGCGGGCGGCGGCGTGTTCGGCGATCCGACGGCGACCCGCGCGCTGGTCGAGCAGATCGCCGTGCTGCACTCGCTCGGCATCCGCGTCGTGTTCGTGCACGGCGGCGGTCCGCAGCTCAGCGAGGTCACCGAGAAGCTCGGCGTGCCGACGCAGATGATCGAGGGCCGGCGCGTCACCGACGCGCAGTCGATCGACGCCACGGCGATGGTGCTGTCGGGCCTCATCAACACCCGCATCCTCGCCGCCTGCCGCGAACTCGGCGTGCCGGCGCTCGGCATCAGCGGAGTGGACGCCGGCCTCATCCAAGCGCACAAGCGCGCCCCGGTGAAGCTGCAGGGCAGCGATGCGATCGTCGACTACGGTTTCGTCGGCGACATCGACTACATCGATACCGATGTGATCCGCAAACTGCTCGACGCCGGCCTGATGCCCGTCATCTCGCCGCTCTCCAGCGACGACGCCGGTACGCTGCTCAACATCAACGCCGACACCGTCGCGGCGGCGATCGGTGCCGCGCTCGGCGCCGAGAAGCTGGTGCTCTGCACCGGCGCGCCCGGCATCCTCAGCGACATCACCGACCCGACCTCGGTGGTCTCCTACACCGACCTCGCCGGGCTCGCGAAGCTGCGCTCCGAGGGCCGCATCAACGACGGCATGCTGCCGAAGGCCAAGGCCATCGAGAACGCCATCAACGGCGGCGTGCAGCGCGTGCATGTCATCTCCTACAAGGCGCCGGATGCTATCCTCGCCGAGGTGTTCACCAACGAGGGGACGGGCACGCTCGTGGTCGCCGACATCCGCAAGCTCGCACCCGCGGAACTCGCGGCGGGCAACGCGCAGCCGTGAGCCGCCTCTGGGACAAAGGCGCGCCGCTCGATGAGCGCGTGCTCGCGTTCACGGCAGGCGAGGACCACGCGTTCGACGAGCGTCTGGTCGCCTACGACGCCCGCGCGTCGATCGCGCACGCGCAGATGTTGAACGCCCAAGGCCTGCTCTCCGACGCCGACTGCGAGGCCATCGAGCAGGGCCTCGAGTCGCTCGCGGCATCCCACGCGCAGGGCGAGTGGCGGATCACGCTCGAGGACGAGGACGGCCAGACCGCGCTCGAACGCCGCCTCACCGCGCTGATCGGCG
>Ga0172372_10013385_pt1 | contig 10158 bp, 7 predicted proteins | sample LakKiv5m_2_FD_114544 | JGI IMG/M metagenome (GOLD analysis project Ga0172372, IMG submission 114544) | Freshwater microbial communities from Kabuno Bay, South-Kivu, Congo - kab_092012_9.5m | ecosystem: Environmental > Aquatic > Freshwater > Lake | place: Democratic Republic of the Congo... | reverse complement strand
CGGTGGATGACTTTGGCGTGGGCTACTCTTCGCTGTCGCAACTGCACGAGATACCGGCCAAAGAGTTGAAGTTGGACATCACATTTATCCAACGCATCCATGAAAAAAGTGGGCACAGCATGGTTAGCGCGATGATCTCTATCGCTCAATCTTTAGGGCTACAAAGTGTGGCCGAAGGAGTAGAAGATGAAGAGACGGCAAGACTGCTCAGCGCAATGGGCATTGATATCTTGCAGGGTTACCACTACGCCAAAGCGATGCCTTTGAACGACTATCTGAATTGGTTGCATACACGTATGCCCGCAGCAACACTCCCTAACTAAACAAGTTAGTTGCACCTGCAAAAAGGCCGCGACACAGTAAAGTGTCACGGCCTTTTAACTTGCCAAGCACACCACTAACGCAGCGCGCGCAGAGTAGGATTATCCGTAGCGCCACCCAGTTGCAAATCAACCGAGCCCATGCCTTCAGTAATAGACAGACGAGCCGAGAGGCGACCTGAGAGTTGCTGTTTGGCAACATCTACATTGCCCGTCACATTCATCACACTGTTGCCCAGCTTAATCGACTTGAAGTGATAGGCGTTGCCACTGTACAGCAGATTACTTTCCATCTTATCAAAGTGAGTACGACCACCAGGCAGATGTTCCTTGCTGTGCAAACGTGCCGTCTCGACGATGTCCACACCATTGAACAAACCTTTCTTCACCACAAACGTGCCATCCAGAGAGACACTATCCGCAAGCTTGATTAGGCTATCGGCCTGGAACTTGTAGCGCCCTTCGCCGTCCATATCGCCTTCCAACAACCTATTCAGATTGGTCAATGCGACGCTCTTTGCATTCAATGTGCCCTGCATACTCCAGCCGTTTTTCCAACCCAGCTTGGCATCACCTTGCAACGCGCCACCGGCAATGCGACTATCAAACTCAGTCAACACCAAACCATCTCGACTTAACTCACCTTTCGCGGTCAGTTCATCGAAGTTCCAATTTGGCAACAGCGGTAAGGCAGCTTTACGCAGATTCACAGTGGTCGCATATTTGCCATCGGACACCGCCTTTACATCCAAAGCGTATTTACCACCCATCGCTTGCAGCACGGAGCTTTCGATTTTTCCGGTAGGAGAAAAATTTAAGCTCCCACTAATATCATTTAATTGAACCGCTTCAGCAGAGAGCTTTAAATCCGTGAATACAATTTGGCTAATCGGGTAGCGGGCATCGGCAGCCATTTGTTCCACCCAGTTGGGAACGCTAAGCAGCCCCGTATCATTTAACTCGGCCCCTTGCAATTCCAATTTATTAACACGCTTCACGCTACCAAACAAAGCACCAAAACCAAAATCCAACAGCGCCTGCTGCGCCTTGATCTGCTTTACATCACCTATATATATCTCGCCCAGTTGCACGCGCGGGGAAGGCAATATACGCACCGACATTTTGCCGATATGAACCGGCTGCTTGAGCTTCGCAGACAATTGGGATTCAAGCTGATCCGCGTAATTACGGGTATTCAGCAGCATCGGCACAATGAACACAGCCAACACGACTAAAACCACTACCGCAGCGGCAACACTGCGCCAAGGGAAAGGTTTACGGCGCTTCAACACGGCTTGCAGCTTCTGATCTTGCTGTTGTTTGGCGTGCGCATTTTGTGCGGACTGTTGTGCCAAATGTTCAACATGCGATTTGGCGGCCTGTGCTGCGCGTTGTTCGGCTTCTGCCCATGCTTTCGCCTGCGCATCAGCCAGCTTCTTGGCTGCGGCCTCTTCTGCAAGGCGCGCCTCTTCCGCTTTTTTGGCTTGCAACTTAAGTGCGTCTTCTTTTGCCTTCAATTCCTCTGCCGATGGCCCCTGTTCGAGCGCCACTTTGGCCTTCTCTTTAGAAACTGACTTGGATGCCACACTAGGGTCAGGCTTAATCTCCAAAGCATCCAGATTAATCGCATCCAGCTTCAATGCGGGAGGCTTGCTCGTATCATATGGTGTATCACGAACCTGCGTACTTGCTGCTGCCAGTGCATGCCGTTTGGCGCGTATCTTCTCTTCTTCTATAGCTTGTAACGACTGCTTTTCTAACTCCTGTAACTTTTGCTGCTCAGCCGCAACTAGGGCTTGAGCGGCAATATGTTCGGCCGCTAGGCGTGCGGTCTCGGCCTCTGCTCTGGCGATTTCCTCTTGTTCTACTTTGAGTCGCGCAGCTTCAAGCTCCTCACGTACCCGAGCGGCCTCAGCCTCTGCCTTCAAACGCGCCGCATCCGCTTCGGCCTGAGCCTTACGTGTAGCTTCCTCCTGCGCCTTTGCGTGAACTTCCGCTTCCAACTTGATGCGCTCAGCCTCAGCTTTGGCTTTTGCCGCAGCGGCTTCAGCCTCTTTCTTGATGCGTTCGACCTCTTCTTTCGCTTTAGCCGCAGCTAACTCAGCATCCTTCTTGATGCGTTCGGCTTCCTCACGCGATTTGGCCGCATCAGCCTCAGCTTTTTGTCTAGCTAACTCGGCATCTTTTCTGACTTTCTCGGCTTCTTGCTCTGCCCTGAGACGGGCAAATTCTGCTTGTGCGCGTGCTTTACTTTCAGCCTCTAACTTAGCTTTCTCTTCAGCTTCCTTACGTGCCTTCTCTTCAGCTTCCTTACGTGCCTTCTCTTCAGCTTCCTTACGTGCTTTCTCTTCAGCTTCCTTGCGTGCTTTCTCTTCAGCTTCCTTGCGCGCTTTCTCTTCGGCTTCCTTGCGTGCTTTCTCTTCAGCTTCCTTGCGTGCTTTCTCTTCAGCTTCCTTACGCGCTTTCTCTTCAGCTTCCTTGCGTGCTTTCTCTTCGGCTTCCTTGCGTGCTTTCTCTTCGGCTTCCTGTTTCGCCTTAGCTTCAGCGGCTGCTACTGCCTTAACACGTGCAGCATGCTCCTCCGCCTTGCGAACATTTTCAGCTTCCGCCAACTGTTTGGCTTTAGCAGCTTCCTGCTCGATTTTGAGTTTCTGCTGCTCAGCGTGTTGTTTTGCGAGTTGTTCTGCTTGAACTTTCGCCGCTTCGGCACGCAATATATCTGCACTGGGTGCGCGCATGATGGTCGTGAAATCCAGTTCACTATCAGCTTGTTCTTGTTTGGGTGCTTGAGTTACGGGTGCAGCGGAAGGTGCTTTAGGAGGGACGACGATCTTTGCAGAAAACCCTACTCGAGACTTGTCTTGAATAAAACCACCGTTCAAAAGCTCCTTCACCAACTCTGCCAATATCGTACGCAAGCTTGGTGCCGCGCGCTTACTAATCTCGGCGAAAGTTGACACCCCATCTATCATCGACAACGCACGCTTGATGTCGCCATAAAGAAGTGACGTTTTATGGGCGACTTCCTCCTCACCTTTAGGTGTCAACACAAATATCGTTTTAGTATCCATATCGTTTTATTCTGATGAGAAGTTTTTCCAATGCTTGTTGTTATTTTGCTGACCTCTCTTTTCCTGTCGCCCACATGCGCGCAACACCGAAAAATTCAAGGTTGTTAATCATAACGTATCTAACGGCTTTCGCCACACCCCTTTATCTACTAAGAATATATAGGCATCAGCCAGTACGCGAGCTGCACTCATTCCAATCACTTTTTTCAAAAATCAGCGGCTCAATTTTCCAACGCTCCCCAGCCTCTGAAAAAAATAATAAAAAATCTCAAGGATTCGGTTGACCAAACAAGTCAATGTCACTATGATGCGCACCTCTTAATTCCCTGATAGCTCAGTCGGTAGAGCGACGGACTGTTAATCCGCAGGTCCCTGGTTCGAGTCCAGGTCGGGGAGCCAGATAAGATAAGCCTTGCAGCGATGCAGGGCTTTTTCTTTTGCTACTCAATACACGCAGACGCTCGGTATAACCTCTTTGCTTCTCCCATAAGTCCTAATATGAAATATCGTCACTACAAAGGCGGCATCTACGAGATCGTTTGTGAGGCCCAACTGGAAAGCGATGGTGGCAGAGGGTGTGGTGGCTGTCGATGGTCAGGTGGAGCTGCGCAAGACTGCCAAGATACGCGCCGGAGCGGTCGTGACATTAAGCGGCGTGAGCATCAAAGTGATTGCCGGATAAATGTAACAAGCCAAGAGTATTTCCAGAACTACCTGCCACACTCGACGCATCGACACCACTCGACAGCCACAATGGCTAGCTTAGTTCTCATCCAGAAACGTAACGATTGGCGGATTCAACTCTGAAGTGCAACTTTTGTAAGCTTGGATTCAATCTCGAAGTGCAACAACTAGGGGTTGTTTGTTATAGCGCAAAGGAAATAGAGACTGAAGCCTCGCGATCAAAGGCGGAGCCTAAACAATCCAAAGGGGTCGAGTCCGCTCCAGAACAAGCTAAAGCTGCGGAGCCAGAGCAAGCAAAGACTGTTGAATCCGAACAGTCAGCGGGTGTTCATCCAAGCCAACCGGTTCGCCTTTGCATCGTGCAGGGCGTGATGGCTGCGCAATCTCGGTGCATGACTTTGAAATACCTGCTCTACAGCCCGTTTAAAGAGTGGAGCAACCTCTGGTATTACAGAGAAGGAAGTTCTTTGTTGATTTGACTGATCATGAAGAGAGTCTGTTTTGCTTCCTGGTATCCTCCAATGAGATGCCACTTTCGATGAGGATGCGGAGGGACAGTAAAAGGATGCGAAGGGATGAAAGCCGCATGCCTATTGGTGTAAGTGGTGCCCGGAACCGGAATCGAACCGGTACGAAGGTTTCCCCTCGAGGGATTTTAAGTCCCTTGTGTCTACCAATTTCACCACCCGGGCGAGTGATATGAGTGCGACCTAAGCAGGGCTTGGATCACAACGGATGACGTTCTATTAAGCGGAGCTTCGCAGACTGACAAGCCGATTTTGCTGATGACATCGTCTTTACTTGGCTGGCAAAAACAACGGCGCGGATTCTAGCACAGCCGCGCCATTTTCTCGCTAACAAAGCAAAACAACGGATGAGTCAGCCCAGATAGGCGGCCAACACTTTTTCGTTCTTGTTCAGTTCGGCAGGCGTGCCTGCAACGGCAATCTGCCCGTGCTCCATCACATAAGCGTAGTCGGCAACTTCCAGCGCGCTCTTGGCGAACTGTTCGACCAGCAACAGCGTGATGCCCGCCTCCTTGAGACGACGGATGATGTTGAACACCTCCTGCACGATCACGGGTGCCAAGCCCATCGATGGCTCGTCGAGCAGAATCACTTTGGGCTTGGCCATCAAGGCGCGCGCAATGGCCAGCATCTGTTGTTCGCCGCCCGAAAGCGTACCGGCTGCTTGAGCGCGACGCTCCAACAAGCGCGGGAACAATTCGTAAACGCGCTGCAACTCCTCCGCCGCTTGTGCATGGAAGCCAAAGAAGTGCGGCAGGCGACTGAACGCACCCAACAACAAATTGTCTTCGACCGAGAGCGGGCCAAACACCTTGCGCCCTTCTGGCGCATGCGCCAGACCGATACGGGCGATGCGCGCCGCGCCCATACCTTGTGCGGGTTTGCCATCCAGCAGCACGCGTCCCGAGGTCGGGCGCAGCATGCCGGATATGGCGCGCATGGTGGTGGTCTTGCCTGCGCCGTTCGCGCCGATCAAAGCCACCAGCTGACCGGGTTTGACATGCAGCGACACGCCGTTGAGCACTTCACTGGAGCCGTAACCGGCGTGCAGATCTTCTACCTTTAACATGCCGGTACTTCCTTTCCGTCTGCCGCTTCGGGAGAAACAGCTTCCTGCACCACGCCCAGATAGGCTTTGATTACCTTGGGGTCGCGTTTGACCTCGTCAGGCACACCTGCGGCGATGACCTTGCCGCCGTCCAGCACGGTCACCACATCGCACAACTCGCTGACTACATCCATGTGGTGCTCGATGAGGATGACGGTGATACAGCGCGCATGAATAGCCTTAATCAAAGCGATTAATACCTGTACATCGGGATGCGCCAAACCTGCCGCAGGTTCGTCCAGTATCAGCAGCACGGGCTTACGTGCCAGTGCGCGCGCGATTTCCAAGAAACGTTGCGCACCGTAGGTCAGGTCTTTCGCCGCCATACGTGCCTGTGCCTTGAGGCCGACCAGCTCCAGCAACGCCATCGCTTCGGCTTGGGCGCGCTGTTCTTCAGCCCGCCCAAATCCCAGCAACACGAGCGGCAGCGGTGTGCGGTACACGCCCTTCAAGGCGACCATCACGTTATCCAGCGCCGTAAGCTCACCAAACAACTGTAAGTTCTGAAAGGTGCGTGACACGCCCTCGCGCGCCACCTTGAACAGACTGCCGCTGGGCAGACGCTTGCCCAGCAAACGTATCTCGCCGCCACTAGGCGCATACAAACCGGAAATCACGTTCACCGCCGTGCTTTTACCCGAACCGTTTGGCCCGATTAGCCCATGCACCTGACCGGCGCGCACCGTCAGCGAAATACCGTCCACCGCTTTGACCCCACCGAAATGGCGCTGCAAATTTTGCAGTTCCAGTTGGATGGCGGCATCGCCCTGACGCACAGGCAGCACGCTATCCAAACTTGCCGTAGCGGCGATCTCGGCAGGTGGTACGCGCAACAACTTGGTCAGCAACTTGGCCACATAACCCATCACCCCATCCGGCAAGCCCACCACCACCGAGAACAGCATCAGCGCGAAGATGGCCTTGCGCCAGTTCTCGGTGTTCTCCACCAGCAGACCGCCCACCACCAGCAGCGCCATCGCCACGATAGGTGCGAGTATCTGGAAGGGTTGAGCTGTCTTGCGCAACCATGCGCGTACCCCGGCCAGCACAGCCAGCAGCAGGCCCGCTGCCGAGATCAGCTCAAACAAAAATTTGTTGGACAGCAGGTTAGGCAACAACACAATCAGACATGCACCGAAGAACGCCCCCCACAGACTCTTGCGCCCTCCTAGCACCACTCCCAACAGCAGGATGACCATCAGGTCATAGGTGAAACTCTGCGGTTGCAGATATTGGAAATTGAACGCGTACAGCCCACCTGCCAAACCACCCAACGCCGAACCCAAGGCAAAGCCTGCGACCTTGTGGCGGAACGTGCCCACGCCCATCGCATCGGTGGCAATCGGACTGTCGCGCAACGCCTCGAAGGCGCGCCCCCATTGCGAGCCGAGCAAGTTGCGCATCACCATCCACACCACTGCCAGCATCAACAGACACAGCCAGTAGAAACCCTGCGCGTCCATGCTCAGCCCCAACCAAGTAGGACGCGACAAGGACAAGCCCTGCGCGCCGCTGGTCAAGCTTTCCCACTCGTTCAATACCGTGGTGCTGAGTGCGGAGAAACTCAAGGTCGCCAGTGCGAATTGCGGGCCATCCAAACGCAATGCGGGGAAGGCCAACAACCCGCCCAACAGCAGGCCGACCAGTAGGCTGATGGACAACGCCGCCAGCATGCCCAGCCCCAGCGTGGTCACCGCCAGACCAGCGGCATACGCGCCCAAGCCGAGGAAGGCGGCTTGAGCAAGATTGACCTGACCGAGATAACCGACCGTGACATCCAAGCCGATCAGCAGGATGCCGTAGATCGCCAACAAAGTGAGCAGCCCCAGCGCATAGGTGTTATTCACCAACAACGGCACCGCCGCCAAGGCCAGCAACAGGATGATCTCTGCGCCGCGCAACAGGAGTAATCGTTTCAACATGCTCTATACCTTGCGTATGGTGGCTTTGCCGAACACGCCGTTGGGACGTACCGCCAAAGCCAGAATCAACAACACCAGTCCGGGCGCTTCGCGCCAGCCACTGCCCACATAAAAACTAGTGAGACTCTCCAACGCGCCCAACACGATGCCGATCAGCACCACGCCGAAACCCGAGTCCAGTCCCGCTACGACGGCCACCGCAAACGCTTTAAGGATGAGGGCAGATGCCATGGTCGGGCCGACTGTGGTGATGGGCGAAATTAAAATACCCGCCATCGCAGCCACCATGCCCGACAACCCATACGACACCATGATGGTGCGCGTCGCCGAGATACCCATCAATTCAGCTGCATCACGATCCGCCGACACCGCCTCGAACGCCTTGCCCAGCAAAGTCTTGCGCTTGAACAACTCGACCAAGCCCATGATCGCGAACACGCCAATCGCGACGGAGATTTCCAATGGCGTGATGTTGATACCGAACACATGCAATGCGTCGGATGAGATAGGAGTGGGAAAAGGTCGGTCATCGCGCCCCCAGATATTTTCGGCACTGGAAAAACCCAGCAAGCCCAAGATGATGGTGAGCAAGATCCAGCCCTCGCTCTTTTGCTGCAAGGCCAGACGCACACCGGCACGCTCGACCAGCAAGCCCAGCGCCGCGCCGAACAGCAAGCCGCCCGGCACCATCAGCCAATACGGGACACCGATATTCAACAAAGTAAGACTGAAGAAGGCCGACAACATGACCAGCTCGCCCTGTCCGAAGTTGATGCTCTTGCTGGTGGCGTAGGTCAGCTGAAAACCGTAGGCGATCAGGGCGTAAACCGAGCCCATCAAGGCTCCGCTCACGACCATCTGCGCGATGATTTGCATATTCATAGGGAAAGACGGACGACCGTCAGGCCGCCCGTATAGTGAGGATTATTTGGCTGCGTGCTTTTTCAGACGCTCACGGTCGGCTTGATTGGCGAACACCACATGCCCATCGCTGACCATGCCCATCACAGTGTCGCTGCTACGGAAAGCTTCATGCGTCTCGACGTTGGCCGGATTCCACTTGCTGAACGGATGTTTCCAAGTGGCAATCACGCCACTCACTGGCTCCTTCAAATCTTCCAGTGCATCCTTGATCTTGGTGGTATCAGCACTCTGCGCTTGCTTCACCGCAGCAGCGAAGATGTATACCGCGTCATAGCCCTGCGCCGCCGAAACGGGTGAAGGGATGCGGGTCACGTTATAAGCCTTGTGATAGCCCTCGATGAAACTCTGCGCCTTGGGCGTGATGGCTTCTTCGATAAAGGTCTGTGGCATCAGCGCACCGTCGCCGTTCTTACCGGCGTTGTCGATGAAGTTGGACATGGACAAAGTCCAGCCGCCTATCATCGGTATCTTCATACCGTTTTTAGCCAAACCGTTGGCGACCGCCGCCAACTCTGGGCCAATACCCCAGATCAAGATGGCTTGCGCGCCGCCCGCCTTCGCACGCAGCAATTGCGAAGTCATATCTTTGTCACCGATGTTGAATTTTTCGGTAGCGACCACTTCCAGTTTGTTGCCCTGCTTCTTGATCTGGTCGATCAGATCGTCGCGACCGGACACACCGTAGTTAGTCGCGTCGAACAGGATGGCCACTTTAGTGAATTTAGACTTGATGGCCTGATCTACTACCATGGCAGCTTGGATGCCGTCATGTGCAGCGAAGCGGAAAATCGACAGATCCTTGACACCGGCTTTGCTCCATTGCGTCATCGAAGCCGAACCTGCTGCGGGGGTGATGATCTTGGTGATGCCTTTTTCTTGCAGATGTTTATCACCAGACAAAGCGATGCCGGTATTCACCGTACCGATCACACCAGACAGACCATCCATAGACGCAAGCTCCTGCGCCACCAGCGCACCGCGCTCGTTCTTACCTTCGTCATCGCGTTCAACGGCTTCGAGCTTCATCTTCTTGGCTCCGATTTTGATACCGCCTGCGGCATTGATCTCGGCGATAGCCAGTTTCGCACCGTCACGCATAGACGTGCCCATAGGCGCTGAACCGCCACTAAACGGGCCGCTGATGGCGATCTTGATGGAATCATCGGCATAAGCCGAAGCAGCGAACATGCTCAACATCAATGTGGCTAGCAAAGTCTTTTTCATTTGAGGAGTCTCCAATATCAAGTGATACGTGAATGGGTAAGGACAGGCGCGCTCAAACCCCAAGTGCAACATATTTAGGAGAGAATGTTGCATGAGTAAAATCTACACACAATTAAGTATTGAAGAGCGGACGATGATCCAGACGCAGTTATCACTGGGGTTCAAGCCGAGTCAGATTGCCCGCGAGTTAGGGCGTTCACCGGCGACGTTGAGTCGTGAGCTCAAGCGTAACGGCTGGTCGCCGCCGCAACTGCCCCGTGGTGTGGGCAGACCCTTGGTGGCGGGAGGCTACCGTGCTGTGGCGGCACAACAGAGGGCAACCGCTTGCGCCGCCACACCGCGTACTCCCAAGAAGTTGCATCCGGAGACTGCGCTTTG
>Ga0172372_10013383_pt1 | contig 10159 bp, 9 predicted proteins | sample LakKiv5m_2_FD_114544 | JGI IMG/M metagenome (GOLD analysis project Ga0172372, IMG submission 114544) | Freshwater microbial communities from Kabuno Bay, South-Kivu, Congo - kab_092012_9.5m | ecosystem: Environmental > Aquatic > Freshwater > Lake | place: Democratic Republic of the Congo... | reverse complement strand
CACGGTGACTTTCACACCGGCCAGATAAACATCGTTCGGAACCGCTTTTTGCGCGAACAGCAGTTCCAGCGGATATCTGGCCGCGGCCTGCTTGAAAGCCTCCGCCGCATCCGCGCCGATGCCTCCCGTCACGTAACGCACGCTGCCCTGCTTCACTTCTTCGGGCAGCGCTTCGGCCCCCATGGCCGGTGACAGATAAGCCATGCTGGTTACCAGAAACGATGCTGCGAATCTTGTGAGACTCATGTTCAATCTCCTCAGTGAATATTATTTAGCGCCATTCGAAAGCCGAACTGCGGCAGCGTGCCGGTTGGCGCCGGATCGCATTGCAGTTCAGTTCTGACAAGAATTCGCGGCCCCGGTTCATCCACAGGTTCAAACGAAGCAGGCTCGAATTCCACCCCATGCGAACCAAGCCCCTCACCGCAATCATTGCGGACCGAGGTCCCTGCCCTATTCCAATCTGCATGCCAATCGGCGTAGGATGGATCAAGAGTTTTGAATTTCGACCCCGTCGACTCATCAGGAGCGCTCCGATGAACTGGCAAACCGCATTTCAGGATAAAGAAAAAACTGTTCAGGTGACCTACTCCGGCGTGGTCAGCCGTGAGGAACTTTCTGCGGCTGCCCAGTCTGCACTGGATCTCACTCTGAAGCACGGCACCAACCGCGTCCTGACTGATTGCACTGCCATGCACGGCGGACACTCCGTAGCCGATCTTTATTTCCTATCGGACTGGCTGATCAGCGTCAAAGCCTACCGGATGCGTGAAGCTGTCCTGATGCCGGCGGAAGCAGCGTTCAATGAACTGGTGCAGTTCTGGCAGACCACCTGCACCAACCGCGGCCTCAATGTCCGGGTCTTCGACAAGCCAGAATCGGCACGGCAGTGGCTTACTGATCATCCGCACAATACACTTTAATAACTCCATAAAATCATATAGATAAGACAACCCAGGGAGGAGACATGCTCAAACAGTGGCTGGAACGCGCCGACCAGCGCAGCAACTCGCTTGCCCACGGTTTCGGCAACCTGCTGGTCGACAGCTTTCATAACCTCGCACTGTTCGCGATCGGCGGCACCATCGTCTGGTCGGCAGTACATGCTTTCCTCATGATGACCGGCAAGGGCGCCGCCACCATCGACGACATCCTGCTGCTGTTCATCTACCTAGAACTCGGTGCGATGGTCGGCATCTACTTCAAGACCAACCACATGCCGGTGCGTTTCCTGATCTATGTGGCGATGACCGCACTGACGCGGATGATGATTTCCGACATCCAAGCGCACCACAACCCGGAGATGAAGATCCTCTACATTCCCGGCGCGATTCTGGTGCTGGCGCTGGCGACGCTGGTGATCCGCTACGGCTCGGCGAAGTTTCCATCGGACAAATCGACGAACTCGCCCTGAGTCCCCGGGCTCCGTACAAAACAAAGGGCCCGACCATGCGTCGGGCCCTTTGTTGATCAGCGCAAGCGCATCAAGGCCTTGCGCGGACGGCCCCCATCAGAACTGGAATCGCGCGCCCAGCGCGGGCCCGCTGAAACTCAGGTCCTGCACCAGCTTGTTGCCGCTCTGCTCATAGGACAGGTGGCGATAGACCAGCCGCACATCGCCCCATTTATAGGCATAACCGATGCCGCCGGCGGCCTGCCAGGTGAGCTTCGAGTCGCCGCCGCCGACATCCAGATGATATGGAATGAACCAGTTACCCGAGCCGACATTGGATCGGCCGCGTAGCCCCACGATGACATCCCACAGACTCGCACCCTGAGTGATACTGCCGGTGGTCGCAAAATTGGCGCTGCCGGCAGGACCGGTGACCACGGCAGACACCCGCCACTGCGTCGACGCTTCGAGATCGAAATAGCGGAAGCCGCCGATCACATCGAGCTGGTTGCGCGCGTCCTGCAACAGCGCATAGCCGCCGGCCAGCGACCACACCGTGCCCTTGACCTTGGTCGTAGTACCGATGTCCAGGCCGGTGTGGGTGATGTTGACCGGACCGGGACCGGGATTGAAGTCGATGCTTCTGACGCCGCTCTTGTCGCTGGACAGGTCGAGATAGATCAGATCGGTCACGATCGACCATTGCCCCTTACGCGCATCCGCCGCAAACATCATCGCAAAATCCAACATGCCCAGCAGGGTGTCGGCATCCATGGTGACCTGCGGCGCGGCGCCGCCGGCCGCGGGCGGGCCGTAGCGCAGATTGCCTTCCATGGTCGGCAGCCAGAGGTAGGGCGTCACCGAATACTGCCACCCCGGATTCGCATTCGCGCTCTGCCCCCAGGCGGGCGACACGCTTGCGGACAGCAACAACAGCAATGCGGCCAACGGCCGCGTCAAACCGGCAACTTTCAATCGATTCATGACATCCTCATTGTGGAGATTGAAACGCTGGATTCATTTTCAATGCCGACCCCTGAAAAGTCCAGAAACCGGAAAATCCGGAAACACTTTTGATCTTGCTGGATTACTCATGCCCAGAGCGCGTGCCGCAGCCCTACCCGGCACTCGCGGAAGCGATCGCCGTTTTTATGGCGCGTTCCAGTGCGGACACGATCTCGTCGAGATGCGCCTCGCTGACGATGAACGGCGGCGCCAGCAGTACATGGTCGCCGCGTTTGCCGTCGGCGGCGCCGCCCATCGGATAACACAGCAGCCCTTCCGCCATGCCGGCGGCCTTGATTTTTGCGTGCAGTTTCAGCGCGGAATCAAACGGCGTTTTGTTCGCACGGTCCGCCACCAGCTCCACGCCCCAGAACAGTCCGCGTCCGCGAATGTCGCCGACATGGGGGTGTTCGGCAAACCGCGTGCGCAACTGCTGTTCGAAATACGCGCCCCGCGCGCGCACCTGCGCCAGCAGCCCGCGCTCGCGTACGGCGCGCTGCACCGCCAGCGCACCGGCGCAGGCCGTCGGATGGCCGATGTAAGTATGTGAATGGGCGAAAGCGCCGCTGCCGGAACGTACGGCGTCAATGATTCTGTCGGAGCACAGCGTCGCGCCGATGGGTTGGTAACCGGCACCGAGGCCCTTGGCGATGCAGGCGATGTCGGGTATCACGCCCTCCTGCTCGCAAGCCCACAGCGTGCCGGTTCGGCCCATGCCGCACATCACCTCATCAAGAATCAGCAGGATGCCATGGCGGTCACAGATGTCGCGCACCAGTTTCAGATAGTCGGACGGCGGCGTGCTTGCGCCGAGTGTTGCGCCCGATACCGTCTCGGCAATGAAAGCAAACACGCGTTGCGGCCCGAGCTTGAGGATTTCGGCTTCCAGTTCGGTGGCCAAGCGTTGCGCATAACCTTCCTCGGTTTCATCGGCCCGGCGGTCGCGGTATTCATAACAGGGCGACACATGGCGCACCGGCGCCAGCAGCGGTTCGAATCCGCGGCGGTTGGATTCACGCCCGCCTGCAGCCAGCGCACCCAAGGTGCTGCCGTGATAACTCTGGCGACGCGCGATAAGGAATTCACGGCTACCCTGCCCGGATTCGACGGCATACTGCCGCGCGAACTTGATCGCCGCCTCAACGGCTTCCGATCCGCCGGAGCAGAAATAGACATGATTGAGTCCCGCCGGCGCATGTTTGACCAGATCTTCGGCCAGCGCCTCAGCAGGCTCGGTGGTGAAAAAAGAAGTATGTGCGTAAGGCAATTGATCGAGCTGGGCCTTGATCGCCGCAACCACCTCGCGGTCGCTGTGGCCGAGGCAGGACACGGCCGCGCCGCTGGAGGCATCGATATAACGCTTGCCATTGCTGTCGATCAGATAAGGGCCGTCACCGGCGACGGCCCGCGGGTAATCATGGGCAAGGCTGCGATGGATGATGCGTGACACGGAATCTCCTGCCTGGGGCGGTCCATGTTCTGGCCGCTGCAATGGTTTTATCGGGGAGCAGCAATTCTGCGCGAAGCCATGACGCCGGTCAAAAGTTGCGTGCAAGTCAGCGATCGGGGATACACCTCGACTGCGCTTCAGTGTGATAATCGGTGACAGGTTTTTCCATCAAACGAGGTTTCAATGTCCAGCCCGCAGCCCGGCATACTTGCCCCCATACCGCAGCTTGCCCGTTATGTTGCCTACAAGCTTCTGCCCGACGCCGATCCGCGCAAGTCACTCTCTGCGTTGTGTGCGCACTGCGACGGCAACACAACAGTGGCTGGTCTGGGGTTCTCCCTGGTTTCGGCCCTGCAATGCGGCATTGATGAGTTGCGCACGTTTCCGGAATTCAGTGGCTATGGCATAGACCTACCCTCCACGCCGGCCGCATTGTGGCTGTGGCTGCGCGGTGATGATCGCGGCGAAATCGTCAACCGCCATCGCGCGCTGGATGACCTGCTGGCCGCCGCCTTCAAACCGGCGCAGGTGATCGACGCCTTCACCTACGGCGCCGGGCTCGACCTGACCGGCTACGAAGACGGCACCGAGAATCCCAAAAAGGAAAAAGCGGTCGCCGCCGCCATCTCCAAACGCAAGGGCATTGCCGGATCGAGTTTTGTTGCGGTTCAGCAATGGGATCATGACATGCACCGCTTCGAAGGCATGCCGGCAAAGGAGCGCGATCACACCTTCGGTCGCCGCATTTCCGACAACGAGGAAATCGACGATGCGCCGGAGTCCGCGCATGTCAAACGCACCGCACAGGAAAGTTTCGACCCCGAAGCCTTTGTCGTACGCCGTTCAATGCCCTGGGCCGATGAATCACGCTGCGGCCTGGTGTTCACGGCTTTTGGTGCGACCTTTGATCCCTTTGAAGCACTGCTGCGTCGGATGGTCGGCGTCGAGGACGGCATCACTGATGCGCTGTTCAAATTCACCCGCCCGCTGAGCGGCGCCTATTTCTGGTGCCCGCCGGTGAAAGGCAAGAAGCTCGATCTGTCGGCGCTGGGCCTTTAAGCACCGCTATGGGCCTGACCCGCGATCTTGCTGTGTTTGCAGCCAGCACCGGTTTCGGGCAGTTGCCGGAAGCCGTGATGGCCAAGACCCGTGCGGTAATCATGGATACCTTCGGCTGCGCCATCGCCGGATACACCATCGCCCGCGAAGAACTGTCGCCGCTGTTGCACCTGGCCAAGTCACAGGGCGGCAGCGGACTCGCGATGATTTTCTGTGACGGCCACCAGACCTCGGTGAGTCAGGCAGCGTTCGCCAACGGCGGCATCATCCACACGATCGATTTCGACGACACCAGTTCCACCTGTTTCGGTCATTTCGGCGCGACCCTGCTCCCCGCTGTGGCGGCCATCGGCCAGGAACGCCGCGCCAGCGGCGCCGATGCCATCGCCGCGTTTGCGGTGGGTTACGACGTCGCCACCCGTGTCGGCCGCACGGTATGGCCATCCCACTACGATCACTGGCACCCGACTGCAACGCTGGGCATCATCGCCGCCGCGGTGGCGGCGGGCAAACTGCTGCACTTTGATGCCGAACGCATGGATCGCGTCATCAGCATGGCCGCCGACGAGGCCGCAGGCATGCGTTACTGCATTGACCACGGCGATTTCTCGAAGCTGCTGCACCCCGCGCTGTCGGCGATGAAAGGCGTGATGGCGGCGCTGCTGGTCGAATCCGGCGCGAAGGGGCCGCTGGGCCTGCTCGAATACAAATCCGGCTTCTGCGCCACCTTTTCGGAAAAGCCCGACGTTGCCGCAGGCGCGCTGGAACTGGGCGAACGCTTCGAGATCCTCAACGACATCATCAAAGCCTACCCCACCATCAACTGCTCACAGGCGCCGATCCAGGGCATGCTGATGCTGGTGGAACAGGAGGGCTTTGCCGCAGCCGATATTGAAAAAATCCATCTGACGCGGATGTTTCGTTATTCTTCGAAGGATCAGGGCATCAACTACGCGCCGGAAACCCTGCTCGCCGCACGCCTGAGCATCCCCTTCTGCCTGTCTCTCGCCGCCCACTGCCGCCGCGTGACCCTCGATGATTTCACCGTGGAGAACCTGCGTGCGCCGTCGATCAATGCCCTGATGCACCGGGTTGAAATCGTGATGGACGAGGAACTCAACCGCAAATACCCGGGCGGCACAGCGGCAATGATTCTGCGTGTAAAACTGACAGACGGACGTGAGCTTGAGCAGTTCGTGCGTTACCCAAAGGGCAATCCCAACAATCCGCTGAGCACTGCTGAAGTCGAAACCAAGTATCGTGCGCTTGCGGCACGAACACTGCCGCAGGAAAAGATCGACAAGCTGGCTAATCTGCTATTGCGCCTGGAGACCCTCAGCGACGTGAATACCCTGGTGGACGCAACTCGCGCCTGAATTCACTCCGCAGATCAAAGTTCGCGACCGGACTACAACAAACCCAGCAGCTTCACGTAGCGGGAGTAGGTCTTGCGAACACTTGCATCAACACTCAATTGCTGGATGCGCCGGTCGCTATTGATGCGATTCTTGTGCACAACACCCAACCGAACCAGGCGGTTAAGACGTCGCCGAACTGTCGCTGAAGCACCAAGACCGAGCAACAACAAATCTTTCACAGTCAGCATCTTCCGCTGATCTTCATGCCGACCAATCTCCACCACGAGAATGGCATCCAGTGGTGAAGTGATGAAATCCAGATTTTTTTGCTCAAATTCTTGGATTTTCCGGATGCGCTGAAACATTTTTCCTCGAATTATTGGGAATTATTTGGTTAGCGTAACTAAGACCATAAAAAATATGCAATAAATCCACAATCACAATGATTCTACATTCTGGTCTTTTAACACTATGAAAAAGTGCTTATTCCCTATTGACGAAAAAATGAATGAGGATCATTCTGATCCTCATTCCAGCAGTTCTTTCCCCCTTGCGCGGGTAATGTTATGGTCCAAAAACGTCCAACCAGCCTGCGCTTCATGTTGCTGTGTCTGGTTGCGGTCGCGGTACTCCCCGCCTATATCCTGCTGATCTATACCGCGCTGGAACTGCATGACCGCGCAAGTCAGGAAGCCCTGCGTGATGCAACCCAGTTGAGCAAGAATCTGGGACGCGAACAGGAACGCGTGTTTCGCGAGGCACGAGAACTTTCGCAAATCCTCGCCAGTGTCCCCAGACTCACCGATCCTTCACAGAACAGTTTCTGCGGACGATTTTTGGCTGACATTCACAAGACGATGCCGCGTTACGGCAATATCGGCTTCGCTACTCCGGACGGCAATATTTACTGTAGCGCCGTTCCTTCTTCCCGCACCATCAACATTGCCGACCGCGCTTATTTCAGGCGCGCCATCGAATCGGGACAATTCGCGGTTGGCGAATATCTGCTCGGCCGCATCACTGGCAAACCGTCAATCACGGTTGGTCTGCCGCTGCTTGAGACGAACGGGAAGATCAAGGGCATCATCTTTGCAGCCATCGACCTGGGATGGCTGAGGGAGGCGCTGATCTACGCCGATCTGCCTGCCGAATCATCCGTGCGGGTAGTCGACTATGAGGGTGTTGTTCTCGCGCACCATCCAGCAGGAGAACCGCAGGGCACCAGACTCACCGCCCCCGATCTCATCAACGCCATCCGTAAACTTTCAGAACACACCGGGACAGACTTCCGCCCGCAACCGGTGTCTTGGATGAAGACCGACCGCGCCTACGCGGTTTTTCCAATCACCAACGAGGTTAAACATCCTGCGTTTGTGTGGACCGAACTGTCTCGCACGCCGGTTATTGCCGAAATTGAGCAACGCTTCATCCGTTACCTGCTGTGGATCGCTGTCGCCACGCTGCTGGTTGCTGCGTTGGCATGGTCACTCAGCAACCGGCTGGTGGTCGGAACAATTCGCAACATTGCCGATGCGGCGCGACGTTTTGCCGACGGCGATCTTTCAGCGCGCACAGGACTCAAAAATGCCCCGACGGAAATCGCCGGACTCGCCGGCACATTCGACCGCATGGCGGAAGACGTGGAATCCCGTGAACGGCATATAAGCGAAATATCAGAAGAACTCGCGCGCACCAATCGAATACTGCGTACGTTGAGCGGCAGCAACCGCACACTGTTACGCGCGGAAAAAGAGGACATCCTGCTCAATGACATGTGCAGGGTGGCCACGCAGGTCGGCGGCTTTCGCGCTGCATGGGTCGGATACGTAAAGGATGACGAACGCAGATCGGTCCAGCTGATGGCGTTTGCCGGTCTTGAGCGGTCATTTTTTGATGCGCTGGATGTCAGCTGGGGCGACAACGCCAAAGGCCAGGGTGTTTGTGCCCGGGCTATCCGCAGTGGCGAGATCGTCACGGCGGACCGCGTACTCTCCGAGCCCGGAAGCGCACCGTGGTGGGCACTGCTGCAACGGCATGGTATTCATTCATCCATCGCCCTGCCTCTGACCGTCAACCAACGCATCATCGGCATGATGGGACTCTACGCCGAGGAACAAGGCGCCTTTACCGGCAAGGATATCGCGCTGCTCGACGAACTGGCGGCCGATCTTTCCTTCGGCATCGAAACCATCCGTGCCCGCGCGGAACACACTCGTACTGAAAACGCCCTGCAGCACCTTGCGCTGCACGACCCCGGCTCAGGCCTGCCCAACCAGCTCGGGTTGCGGCAACGGCTGGAACAGGAACTGCAGCAGGCACGCAACGAACGTTATCCGCTCTCGGTCTTCGCAATCAACCTGCCGCGCTTGCGCGAAATCGGCGACATTCTCGGACCACGCAGCGTCAGTCAGTGCATCGAGCGCATCGCCGGAGAGCTGCGCATTGCCGCTGGCAAAGACGCATTTGTCAGCCGCGAAGGACGTTTCACGATTGCCGTGACAAGACCACGGATTGACCTCCCGGGCGCAATAAATCTTGCAGATCAGCTGGACGCGGCCGTGCGCAAACCCTTCGACGTTGGTTCCTGCTCAATGGAAGTCGAAGCCTGGATCGGCATTGCCGCATTTCCCGGCCACGCAACAGACCCCGACGCACTGGTCGGCCGTGCTTCACTGGCGGCACAGCGCGCGCAGAACACAGGCCGGGTCGTTGCGGTACTGGAACACAATCCCGAGGAAGCGGCACTCAAACGCTTGACCATGCTCGGGGAACTGCGCAATGCCATCGATCGCAACGAATTGATGGTGCATTACCAGCCGAAGGTCGACACCCTGACGCACCGCATTGTCGGCGCCGAAGCCCTGGTACGCTGGCAGCATCCGGTGCGCGGCATGGTATCGCCGGGAGATTTCATTCCGCTGGCCGAACAGACCGGACTCATCAGACCAATTACCTATCAGGTCCTGCGCATGGTCACCGGCCAGATCCATGCATGGCAACAGGAACACGGACTGGAACTGCCGGTCGCGGTCAACCTGTCGGCCCACAACCTGCAGGATGGCGAACTTACCCGCCAGATCGATGGCCTGATCGGCACCTGGGGGCTCGAACGCCGTTTACTGGAACTGGAAATCACCGAAAGCACGCTGATGCGTGATCCAGCAGAAGCCATGGGTGTCCTGAGCGGATTCAGCAAATCCGGCATGCAGTTGTTCATCGACGATTTCGGTACCGGCTATTCGTCACTCGCGTATCTGGCATCACTGCCCGTGCACTCGGTCAAAATCGACCGCACTTTTGTCAACAACATGGCAAAGGATGCCCAGCACCATGCCATCGTCCATTCAATACTGTCACTGGCTGATGCGCTCAAGCTGAAAGTTGTTGCTGAAGGCGTGGAAACCCGGGAACAGGCCGACATGCTACGCGAACTGTCCTGCGACGAACTGCAGGGCTATCTGTTCAGCCGGCCGTTGCCGCCGGAACAGTTCATTGAGTGGGCACTCAAGAATCAGCTGAGCCAGAAAAGCTGACGGCAGATGATTACGGCAGATTTGCGATCTGCCGTGCACTGCCAGTGAGCTGCAGGATGTGCATACCCAGCCCGTGGCGGTCAACGATGTAGATATAACCGCGATCATCGACCTCGACATTGTTGGTGGTGACCGTGCGACCGTTGCCGTCAGGAACAAAATAGGCAATTTCCTTCGGCTTGTACGGATCGCGGATATCCAGCGCACGTACGCCGGCGTTGAAGTGCGCGATGAAGAGAATGCGCCGGTAGTAGATGGGCGTGAAATTCTCGTTTGACGAATGTGCGCCGATGCGACCGGGACGTGCACAAAAATTACCGGGTTTCGGATCAAAGGCCCAGGTCGAGGCCACCTTGGGTTT
>Ga0172372_10013382_pt1 | contig 10159 bp, 8 predicted proteins | sample LakKiv5m_2_FD_114544 | JGI IMG/M metagenome (GOLD analysis project Ga0172372, IMG submission 114544) | Freshwater microbial communities from Kabuno Bay, South-Kivu, Congo - kab_092012_9.5m | ecosystem: Environmental > Aquatic > Freshwater > Lake | place: Democratic Republic of the Congo... | reverse complement strand
GAACAGCAACCGGGTCCGCGCGACGAGGTCGTCCACCTGCTTTGCCGCTTCGAGGGTGGCGAACTTGACCTTCTGTTGCGGGCGGTATTCCAGGGTTTTCAGGTCGAGGGCTTGGATTTCGGAGCTGCCGTCGGCGGCTTTGACTTTTTTGTAAAAGCCTGCGCCTGATTTGGCGCCGAGCGCGCCGGCATCGAGCAGGTGCTGCACGTAGCGCGGCAGCCCGAAGACTTCGCGCCGCTCGTCGTGCGGGCAATGCTCGGCCACGCCCTTCGCCACGTGCGAGAGTGTGTCGAGGCCGACCACGTCGCACGTGCGGAACGTTGCGCTCTTCGGCCGCCCCATCGCCGGTCCGGTGAGCTTGTCCACGGCTTCCACGCTCAGTCCGAGGGCTTCTACCGTGTGAAACAGGGCTTGGATGGCAAAAACGCCGACCCGGTTTGCGATGAACGCCGGGGTGTCTTTGCACAGGACCACTTGTTTGCCCAGCACCGTTTCGCCGTACCGCGTGAAAAAGTCGAGCACCTCCGGAGCCGTTTCCGGGCCGGGAATGAGCTCGAGCAGCGGCAGGTAGCGCGGCGGGTTGAAGAAGTGCGTGCCGAGGAAATGGCGGCGGAAGTCGTCGCTGCGACCGGCCGCGAGCAGCGCAATGGGGATGCCGCTGGTGTTCGTGGTGATGAGGGTTCCGGGCGTGCGGTGCTGCTCGACTTTTTCGAAGAGTTGCTGCTTGATGTCGAGCCGTTCGACGACCACTTCGATGATCCAATCGCAGGAAGCGATGCGCGCGAGGTCGTCTTCGAAGTTGCCCGTTTCGATGCGGCGGGCGAATTGCTTCGCATAGATCGGAGACGGATTCGACTTCAGGGCATCGTCGAGGTGCTTCGCGGCGATGCCGTTGCGCGGCCCCTCGGCTGCGGGGAGGTCGAGCAGCAGGACGTGGGCACCTGTTTGGGCACAATGGCACGCGATGCGCGAGCCCATCACGCCTGAGCCGAGCACGGCGACGCGTTGAACGCGGTGGAAGGGAATCATGCAGCAGTAGGATTCGAGGGGGGATTCAACAAGGATTCGGGCCGGTCGAGCACATCGTTCAACCGGCGGAGCGAGGCCAGGAGCGCATCGACCTCGGCGGGGCCGAGCAAGGTGCGCAGTTCTTCGTTCACCTGGACCACCAGGTCGCGGGCTTGGCGGCGGGCCGAGACGCCTTCCGGGGTGAGGAAGACGCGCACGCTCCGCCGGTCCGCGGCATCCTTCCGCCGCACGATGAGGCCCATGTCCTCCATGCCTTTGAGGCTTCGGGAAAGGCTCGTGGCTTCCATGCCCATGCGCGGGCCCAACCGGGTGCTGGGCGTGCCTTCGCGGTCCACGTGGAGCAGGATGAACACATAGCTGAACGGGATGCCGCGCCGTTCGGCCTCTGCCGTGTACAAGCGGGCGAGCCGGGCCCAACCCCAGCGCAGGTGGAAGTCGATGGTCTCCTGCGGCCGCATGCCCGCAAGGTAGCACACATTCCCTATGCATGCATAACAAATGCAACCGTGCAACCTCTTGCCGACCTTTGCCGTCCCTTGTGCGAAACCAACCCGCCTGAACCGCCATGCGCGTCCTCTTGCTCGCAGCGCTCTGCGTACTTTATTTGATTCCCGCGCGCGCGCAGCGCACCTGCGGCACGGATTCGGTCCACGTGCACATGATGGGGTTGCCGGGCTACGAGGCGGCGTTTCGTGCGCGGGTGGACGCGGTGAATGCCGCGGCGGAGAACCGGACAGAATGCGCGAATCCGCTCATCATTCCGGTGGCCGCGCACTTCCAAAATACCGGCATCCCTGTCGCCTGCGCAATCGACATGGCCCTCTCCCAAATCGCCACGCTCAACGCCGACTTCGCCGCCACGAACACCGACATTGCGACGTGGAATGCGCTCCAGCCTGCGATTTGGCCCACCATCTCGAATGCCGAGAGTTGCATCCAGTTCTGCCTCGCCACGCTGGACCACCCCGCCGGGTTCGGGCTGCAAGACGGCGATTACGCGGTGACCGTCGACGCCACCACCGGGGATTTTGACGCCGCGTGGTCGGGCTATCTGAACTTCTTTGTCCGCACCATCGGCGGCGGGACGTTGGGGTATTCGCCGCTCGGCGGAACCGGCAGCGGCGACGGGGTCACGGTCGATCCGGCGTACTTCGGCTCGGTTTCGTGCGGCGGCAATACGGTGACGCCCCCGTACAACTTGGGCCGGACGATGACGCACGAGGTCGGGCACTACCTGCTCCTCGAACATCCGTGGGGCAATGGCGGCTGCGGAAGCACGGATTTTGTGGCAGATACGCCGGTGACGGACAACCCGCAGTTCGGCTGTCCCAGCGGGTCGGTGGTCACGTGTACCGCGCCCATCCTTTGGCCCAGCTACATGGATTACTGCGACGATGCATGCTTGTTTATGTTCAGTGCAGGCCAAATCGCGCGCATGGAAACCTACGTCGAGCAAAACCTGAACAACCTCTTGACGCACGCCGTCACTGCGTGCCAAGAGGCCGCCTGCATCGGCTTCGACGTGGCGGTCGCTGCGGTGGACGAGTCGTGCTCGGGCGGCGACGGGGCGGTCCTCCTGACCGCGATCGGCGGGACGGCGCCGCTCAGTTTTGTCCTCGACGGGCCGGGGATTCCGGCGACGAACTCCGGCACGGGATCGTTCACGGGACTGGCAGCCGGCGATTACACGGTGGAGGTGAGCGACGGGGCCGGGTGCACGTTTTCGGCGGCGGCCACGTTGGACCGCGAGGGGCCGGCGCTCTCCCCGGCCGCCGTGGTCCACGAGTATTGCAGCGACGGCGCGGGCAGCATCGCGGTTTCAACTTCCGAACCGTCCCCCTTCACCTTCAGCCTCAACGGGGCCCCGGCGGTGACGTTGGGCCTGTTCGAAGGCCTGTCTGCCGGCACCTACGTGGTGACCGCCTCGAACGCCACGGGCTGCAGCGGGTCTGTGACCGCAACGGTGCTCAACGAAAGTGACCTCTCGGTCGCGGTGGATGCGCGGGGCGTGAGCTGCGACTGGTTCGACAACGGTTCCATCACTGCGCGGGCTTCCGGCGGGGACGAGCCGTATGGATATGTGTTGTCTGCGGATGCGGCCGCCTTCGCGGCCCAAACTTCGGACGGACTGTTCGGCGGTTTGGCCCCCGGCAGCTACACCTTGCAGGTCGCCGACGCCGCCGGCTGCACCTTCGCCAGCACCGTCTCGCTCGGCTACGACTATGCGGTCATCGGCGACGATTGCCCGTGTGCGCTCTACGTCCCGGCCGCCATTTCGCCCAACAACGACGGCCTCAACGACGCCCTCGTCGTCGCTGCGTCGTGCCCCATCACCGATTTCCACCTGCGGATTTTTGACCGCTGGGGCCGCCCGCTGTTCGAGTCCTTCGATCCGGAGGCGATGTGGATCGGCGGGGTCGATACGCATTATGTGGAGCCGGGAATCTTCGGGTACGTCCTGGAATGGAGTTGGGGCGAGGCGGACAACGCCGGAGTTCGCTCCGAAACGCGGGCGGGCACGGTGGCGGTGGTGCGGTGAAGCGCCGCTTCGCTGCGCTTCGCGGCGAAGGGAACAGGCGCCGCTTCGCTGCGCTCCGCGGCGAGGGAACAGGCGCCGCTTCGCGGCGGAGGTCGCGGCTTCGCCGCTCTGAAACAGGGATGAGAGTGAAGGGATGAGGCGCCGCTTCGCGGCGAAGGTCGCGGCTTCGCCGCTCTGAAACAGGGATGAGAGTGAAGGGATGAGGCGCTGCTTCGCAGCGGAGGGAACAGGCGCCGCTTCGCTGCGCTTCGCGGCGGAGGTCGCGGCTTCGCCGCTCAGAATGACTGTTGAGCAAGACTTTAGGAGCTGTTCTTGATGAGAAGTGATCGTGATTTTCTACTGGATTGTGGGAATCACCAGATGCTTTAAGTTGCTGATGGCGTCTTTTTACATTGCACGTGAGTTACGTGTTTAAATCTCGAGCGATTGATTCCCGTTGACACTCGGTTTTATGGTTGTTGGTGATTTGAGTGCTAGGTATCTAAATGATTCATTAAATTGCTTGGGCTTTCTTCTCAGAAGAAGTTTCTAATCCACATTTCTTATGGAATCTACCCTCATCATTATTGTCGGTCTAATTGTCCAAGTGCTTCTTGTACTGTGGATGGTTTCGGTGTTACGTTACCTGCGAGAATCACGCATGATTCATTCAATGACATTGAAGGTTCTGTTGCTCGCCTTGAGTAAACAGGGAATTGATGTGGACATCGAAAAAATCCAAAATGAAGTAAAGAGTAGGATGTGAGTGATTTTGTGGATTGCCAAAGGTTATCACCGGCCATCCTAAGAAAGAAGTCAGACGCTGTAGGGTTGGGCAGCATCTATCTCGTGGTTTGAATGTGAGTCTATGAGGCAGCATGTTGAGGAAAGCTGATTGTTGTATGCCTGTGGTGATTGAGTTCACCTGCGTCGCGGGTGCTTTTGACGAATGGGCGAATTCCTGAAAAACAAGGCTTCAGGACCGTTTTGACCTGTCGTCATTTGTACTGGATTCCCGACGCACAGCGTCGACTCGTCCCTCACCCCTCACTCTCGCGGCATCACCGCGCCCTCACCCCTCACCCCTCAACCTCGCGGCTTCGCCGCGCCCTCACCCCTCACCCCTCACACTCGCGGCGTCGCCGCGTCCTCACCCCTCACACTCGCGGCGAAGCCGCGTTCTCACTCTCGGCGCGGCATCGCCGCGTCCTCAATCCTCCCATCCCGCATCCGGACGATGCGGTCCGCGGTTGCGGCGAGGGCATCGTTGTGGGTCACTACGGCAAAGGTGGCGCCTTCCCGATCGCGTAATTCGCGGAACAAGTCGAAGAGGGCTTCGGCGTTGTCGGAGTCGAGGTTGCCGGTGGGTTCGTCGGCCAGGATTACGGCCGGGTTGTTCATGAGCGCCCGGGCGGCGGCGACGCGTTGTTGTTCACCGCCGCTGAGGGCGGTGGGGCGGTGGGCGAGGCGGTCGCCGAGGCCGAGGTCGCGGAGCAAACGCTCTGCGCGGCCGCGGGTGGTGGCGTCGTCTTTGCCGGCGACCCAGGCAGGCAGGAGGACGTTTTCGAGGGCAGAGAATTCGGCCAGCAGCCGGTGGAATTGGAAGATGAAGCCGATGTGCGCGTTGCGAAAGGCGGCCAGTTCCCGGGGGCGGAGTGCGTCGACGCGGGTGCTTTGGACCGTGAGGGTGCCGGCGTCGGGTCGGTCGAGGGTGCCGAGCAGTTGGAGCAGGGTGGTTTTGCCTGCGCCGGAAGGGCCGACTATCGCGGTGATGGCCCCCGAGGCGATGTCGAGGTCGATGCCGCGCAACACTTCCAAGGTGCCGTACCGGCGGACCAACCCGCGGGCAGAGATGACCACTCCTTCCATGCCCGAAAGCTACGCCGGATGCCTAACTTCGCGCCGCCATGAACATCCACGAGTACCAAGGAAAGCAGATTCTGAAATCCTTCGGAGTCGCCGTGCAAGAAGGCCGTGTGGCCGAATCTCCGGACGCAGCCCACCTCGCCGCCGTCGAACTCGCCGCCGCGACGGGAACGAAGTGGTTCGTGGTCAAGGCGCAAATCCACGCAGGGGGCCGCGGGAAGGGCACCGTCACCGAGACGGGGTCGCGCGGGGTGGTGCTGGCGAAGGGACTCGACGAGGTGCGGGAGAAGGCGGCGGGCATTCTCGGCGGCCATTTGGTCACGGCCCAAACGAACGCCCAGGGCAAGCAGGTGCACAAGGTCCTCGTCGCCGAGGACGTGTACGCGCCCGGCGAAAGCGAGCCGAAGGAGATCTACATGAGCGTCCTGCTGGACCGCGCGCGCGGCCGCAACGTCATCGTTTACAGCCCGCAAGGCGGGATGGACATCGAGGCCGTGGCGCACGACACCCCGGAGCTGATTTTCCGGGAAGAAGTGGACCCGACGGTGGGCCTGCAGGCGTTCCAAACGCGCCGCATCGCCTTCAACCTCGGCCTCTCCGGCAAAGCCCACCGCGAAATGGCCCGCTTCACGACGGCGCTCTACGCCGCGTACGTGGGCAGCGATGCCACCATGTTCGAAATCAACCCGGTGCTGAAAACTTCGGACGACCGGGTCATCGCGGTCGACGCGAAAGTCACCCTCGACGGCAACGGCCTGTACCGCCACCCGGAGTACGCGGCGATGCGGGACACCTCGGAAGAGGACCCCATCGAAGTGGAGGCCGGCGAAGCGGGACTTAATTATGTAAAGCTCGAGGGCAACGTCGGGTGCATGGTGAACGGGGCGGGGCTGGCGATGGCCACGATGGACATCATCAAGCTCAGCGGCGGCGAGCCGGCGAACTTCCTCGATGTGGGAGGGACGGCGGATGCGGCCCGCGTCGAAAAGGCGTTCCGAATCATCCTGCGGGACCCGAGCGTGAAGGCGATCCTCGTGAACATCTTCGGCGGAATCGTCCGGTGCGACCGGGTGGCGCAGGGTGTGGTGGATGCGTACCGCAACCTCGGCGACATCGAAGTCCCCATCATCGTGCGCTTGCAGGGCACGAACGCCGTGGAGGCGAAGGCGCTGATCGATGCGTCGGGACTCCAGGTGCGCTCGGCGGTGTTGCTGCGGGAAGCGGCGGACGCGGTGGCAGAGGTTTTGGCCTGATCAGGCCCCCGTTCGTTCGAGCAAGAGGAGCCCGTCGCGCAGCGGCAGCAGGGTGGAGGTGACGCGGGAGTCTTGGGCCAGCGCAGCGGTGAGCGCGTGCAAGTTGCGCGCATCGGGATCGGCGGAAGTGGGGCCTTCGAGCACCTTGCCCCACCACAGGACATTGTCGACGAGGATGAGGCCGCCGGGCCGGGTGCGCACGATTGCGGCTTCGACATACGCCGCGGTGTTGCGCTTGTCGGCGTCGATCCAAACCAAATCATAGGGTCCCGGCAACCCAGGGAGCACGTCGAGGGCTGCGCCGGGGTGGCGGCGGATGACCGCATCTACGCCCGCCTCGGCCCAAAACCGGTCCTGAACCGCATGCCGCTCGTCGTCCGGATCGACCGTGTCCACGTGCCCCCCCGGCGCAAGGCCTTCCGCCAAACACACCGTGGCGTATCCGGTGAACGTGCCGAGTTCCAGCACCGCAGCCGGCCGGAGCAGCCGGCTCAGCAGCCCCAGCAGCCTGCCGGTCCCCACATCGCTCAGCATCAACGGCTGCACCGTGGTCAGCCACGTCTCGCGCCGCAACCGTCCGAGCACTTCGGACTCGGGGCTGGAGTGTTGGACGCAGTACTCCTCCAGGTCGGTGTCGTGGATTGCCATGGTGCAAAGTAACGGGGCCCACGAAAAAAGGGCGCCCACGGATTGCTCCGGGGACGCCCTGCTCAAGTGATAAGGGAATCTACCTTACGGGCACAGCGCTTCGAGCGAAGCGGCGTGTGCGGGGAAGTCTGCAGGGAGGGTGACCGCGGCGTGTGCATCGAGGCCCAGGAGGAGGCCTGCTGCAGCGAGCAAGAATGCTGCGGCATGCAGCGGTTCGAGGGGGAGGCGGAGGGTCAGCATGGGGGCGCATACGCGGGGCGGGCCGCGCGGGTTGCGCCGTACCTTTCGGGCATGGCGAAAAAGCAGGAGGATTGGCGCGACGCGTTGGGTGGACTGGTTTACAGCAGCGGACCTTCCGCGCCGCGTGACCCGTTTGCGGACGACGACGAACCGTCCCCTTCCGCCCCTCCTGCGTCGGCCCAAACCCTCTACATCGCCTTCGAGAAAAAGCACCGCGCAGGGAAGCCCGTCACAATCGTCGAAAATTTCGCCGGCTCAGACGCCGAGCTCGAAGCCCTCGGGCGCGCCCTGAAACAGGGGTGCGGCGTGGGGGGGTCGGTCAAGGACGGCGTCATTTTGGTCCAAGGAGATTGCCGCAAAAAAGTCACGGCCTTGCTGGAAGCCCGCGGGTTCCGCACCAAACAAAAAGGAGGATGAGCGCCTACCACGCAAAAACGTTCGCGGGCCTCGAGGACCTCCTCGCCGGCGAACTCCGCGCCCTCGGCGCCACCGCGGTCGAACCGGGGCGCCGCGGCGTCGCCTTCGAAGCCGACATGGAGACGCTCATCCGGACCTGCATCTGCAGCCGGTACGCCCTGACGGTGCACCGCCCCATCCTCGCCTTCGACGCCGAGCACCCCGACGAATTGCACCGCCTGGCTTCGGAATGGGACTGGAGCTCCGCCTTAGCCCCCGGCCGCACCTTCGCCATCGACGCAACGGTCCACTCTCCGCGGTTCTTCCCGCACTCCCAGTTCGCGATGCTCCGCCTCAAGGACGCCATCGTCGACCACTTCACGCGGCGCGGCGCCCTCCGCCCGTCGGTCGAGCGCACCCGGCCCGACATCCGGATCCACCTCCACATCGCGGACCGCGCGGTGACCATCGCCCTCGACGCGGCCGGCGAGTCCCTTTCCCGCCGCGGCTACCGCCCCCCGGCGGCCGTCGCCCCGCTCAACGAAGTCCTCGCCGCTGGCCTCCTCGGCCTCGCCGGGTGGCAGCCGGGTACTCCGCTGTACGACCCCATGTGCGGCTCGGGCACCTTCACCGTCGAGGCGGCGCTGCAGGCGAGCGGCTACCCGGTGAATTGGCACCGGCGCGCCTACGCGTTCATGCAGTGGCGGGGCTACGATCCGGAGGCGTGGTGGGCCGTGCGCGACCAGCTCCGGCAAGACATCGTGCCGATTCCGACGCCGATGTTCGCCTCCGACAAGGACATGCGAGCGGTGGTCCAAACGCGCGCCGCGCTCGCCGACATGGAACTTGCCGGCGACGCCGAGGTCGGGCGCGCAGATTTCTTCCGCACCGAGCCGCGGACGGCGGACGGGCTCATCGTGCTCAATCCGCCCTACGGCGAACGTTTGGCCGTCGCAGACGCCGAGCGCATGTACACCGACATCGGCGACCACATCAAGTTCAACTGGCCCGGCTTCACCGCTTTCGTATTGAGTCCGGACCTCGAAGCCCTGAAGCGCATCGGCATGAAACCGTTCGTCCGCCACAAGGTCTTCAACGGCCCGCTCGAATGCCGCTGGGTCGGGTTCACGTCCATGAAAGAAGCTGCGGTGGAGGATGAGGAGCCGCTGCGCGGCCAAACAGTGTGAGGGATGGGGCGCCGCTGCGCCGCGAGGAAAGAGTGGGAAGAGGGGGGAGCCCCCAAATCGAAGCCCCCCCCCCGAATCGTTCAAGCCGCGGGGGCGTCCTCCGGGTCGGAAGGCGTCTCCAGGATGACGTTGTCGCTCTTCTGGCGGTAGTAAACGACTTGGCGGCCGAGGTCGTCGAAGGCGGCTTTCATCCCAGCGGGGGTGTTTGCGAAGGTGGAGACCTCGCGAACTCCGGTGCTGCGGGCCCAACGCGCGGTGGCCGGGTCGGTGCACAGATGCAGGAAGGTCCAACCGGCGGCAGTGCCGGCGGCGACGGCCTCGGCCACATCGCTGTGGGTCGCATGCCGGCTGCAGTTTTCGCGGCCGTCGGTGAGCGTTACGAAGAGGATTTGGGCGGGCGGCAGGCCCTGGGCGGTCCGTTCTTCGATTTGGTTTTCAACCAAACGGACCAAACCCACGGTCGCATCGAACAGCGGCGTCGCCCCCCTCGGCTGGAATTGCTCGCGGCAGATCGCAGGCACCTGATCCAGCGGAACTTGCGCCATCATCACCTCGTGCGGATTCACCGAATCGAACTGCACGAGCGTCAGCCACGCCTCGCCCGGCAAGGCCCGTTGCGCCTCCACAAAGGCATTCAAACTCGAAACCACCTCGTCCGCGAGGCGACTCATCGACCCCGACCGGTCGAGCAAAAGGTACATGTGCGTTGGCACCATGGGTTTGGGAATTTTGCGGAGGAACAGCCCCCCAAAAGGGGCGCGCGCCCGGGCAAAACACGCGCACGCATTATGCAGGGACCTGCATGCGCGGCTGCGCCGCTTCCCAGTGTGAGGGATGAGGCGCCGGCGTTGCCGGCTGAAGGCGCCGCTGCGCGGCGAGAGGGCGCGGCTTCGCCGCTTTACAGGCGCCGCTGCGCGGCGAGAGGGCGCGGCTTCGCCGCTTTACAGGCGCCGCTTCGCGGCGAGAGGGCGCGGCTTCGCCGCTTTACAGGCGCCGCTTCGCGGCGAGAGGGCGCGGCTTCG
>Ga0172372_10013380_pt1 | contig 10160 bp, 7 predicted proteins | sample LakKiv5m_2_FD_114544 | JGI IMG/M metagenome (GOLD analysis project Ga0172372, IMG submission 114544) | Freshwater microbial communities from Kabuno Bay, South-Kivu, Congo - kab_092012_9.5m | ecosystem: Environmental > Aquatic > Freshwater > Lake | place: Democratic Republic of the Congo... | reverse complement strand
CGAGTACTTTGTCCACTTGCATATTCTTGATCACCAAAAATATTAGGCGACCCGCTACCGGTTCCGGTAGTTTCTATATAATCTACATCAGCTGGCATGGTATGGGTAAAATTGCTGATCAGGCAGGGTACTTGATTAAAATACTTTTCACCGTAGCCGTCTAGATATACTAGCGGCGGTGGGTTACCGGCATTACGACTTTGCCCAAAGAACATCTTAGTAGCTGCTCTAAAGAAATAAATACAGGCTAGCACATATTGAGCTTCAATTTTGTTTTGCGCTGTGAAATCTGCGGTAATACTGATAGCCTGTACTTCACTGTTTTCGTAAGCATGATGGGTATAATTACTGTGAGTAAAACGCATACTATGGTAATTGGCAACATAAGTAGTGGTAATTTGTGGAGTATAAGGAAATATAACCCCATGAAATCCATTTTCTCTGTTAGCCAATGGCGCCAGCAGTTCCCCGCCTGCCATATAAAAAATGCCACTACCAGGTTTCACACTGAGACGCACTTTCCAATCGATGCTATTGTTGGGTTGACTGTTATTAAGGAATCGTATACTTACACCAGAAGAACCAGGCATTCTACGTTGCCCACCAGGTAGTAAACCAGAACTCGATAGTCTGCTTACTATTGGATTAGCCAGCGTGGAGATCACTGACCCTGCTACGCTTTTCAGCGTGGATCCGAAACTAGGGCTGCTGGTATAGGGTACGTCAGGTTCCATAGATTACCTCATTATAGAATATTTATGTGCTAAAGAAACCGGTTGATTTTGCTATAAAAATTTGCTATTATATACGCAACTGTAGTTGGGAGAACAAAAATTAAACACAACTATCTTAATAATAAAGATTTACTCAAAGAAATACACAAAAGCAAGAATACCTACTGTTCTTACATTGGCCCGGAAGTTGCAGATTATGACATCATAGTTCATGATGCTAAATTGATCAGCAGCGAAATTATCGAGATTGCACGCCAAAATCGTGCAGATCGCTTGGCTAAATTAGCACACGATGAAAGTATACAGCGGGGAGAAAAACGTAAATTAGATGAATTTGCTGTTCCTATTGCTAAAATCAAGGTCAGCGATGTGGTAATAAGAGTAATGACCTGGGAACATGTTCCAGTAAACGATCAAGCTACCAAAAAAGCTCAGGCTGCTTTGGAGAACGAAGGAGATGATGTAGTTTATATTGAGTACGACGAGGACGAACCGCGTGTGAGTTCTAGTGCTATCCGATATATGAAATGCAATTTTCCGCCGTTTCAACACTATAAAGTTACACCACGTGGTAAGCCTTTTTGTGTGGGCAAAAGCCATTGGGTTGGTGATTTAGAAACTGGGCACTGGAGCAAAGATCACGGAACCATGACCCGAACTTTGGCATTTATGTTTATGAAATTATGCGAACGATATGCTACCCGTAGTAATTGGCGCGGATATACCTACAATGACGAGATGCGTAGCCAAGCATTACTGCAATTAAGCCAAATTGGACTACAATTTGATGAATCCAAAAGCCAAAATCCTTTTGCCTACTATACAGCGGCTATAACAAATTCATTTACTAGAGTTCTAAATATCGAAAAACGTAATCAAAACCTACGCGACGATATCTTAGAAATGAATGGATTTAATCCTAGTTATACTCGCCAGGGCATGAACATGGGTTATCATCATGATGGAGATCATGACTAGCAGTTTTCGTAGACCTGGCGCTATAAGTTATGTTATACTGTAACCTATGACTAACTTATTTCGCCGTGCTGCTGTTTTTACCGACATACATTTTGGTCTCAAATCCAACAGCCAACAACACAACGAAGATTGTTTGAACTTTATTCAGTGGGCCACTGCAACTGCTCGTGAACATGGTTGTGAAACAGCCATGTTCCTTGGTGATTGGCACAATAATAGAGCCAGTATAAATATCGTGACGCTGAATTACAGCCTACGAGCACTGGAACATCTCAATGCCAATTTTGATCAAGTGTATTTTATTCCTGGAAATCATGATCTTTATTATCGCGATCGTAGAGATATCCAATCCGTGGAGTGGGCGAGACATCTTCCAAATGTCCAAATAGTCAATGACTGGTTTGAACAAGATGACGTAATAATTGCCCCTTGGTTAGTAGGAGAGGATTATAAACGTATCCCAAAGCTAGAAGGTCGATATTGTTTTGGACATTTTGAGCTGCCAGGATATCTCATGAATGCCATGATTGCTATGCCAGATCATGGGGAAGTACGTAGGGATCATTTTTCAGGATTCGATCATGTGTTCACAGGACACTTCCACAAAAGACAAACCCAAAGAAACATCACATACATTGGCAATTGTTTCCCACATAATTATGCTGATGCTGGTGATGATGCTCGTGGACTGATGATCTTAGAATGGGGGCAGGAACCCCAATATCATGCTTGGCCAGACCAACCTGTGTATCGTGTGTATGACCTCAGTACTGTGCTGGATAATCCCGGTAAACTGTTAAAACCCAATACTCATGCCAGAATAAATCTTAACATCGATATCACCTATGAGGAAGCAGGATTTCTGCGTGACACGTTTATGAATGAATACGGATGTCGTGAAATTAAGTTGATTCCTAATACATTAGCAGATATAGAAGCACAGGTACAGTTAGGTAATATTACATTCCAGAGTGTTGATCAAATCGTAAATTCATCATTGACTGCCATTGACAGCAATCAATATAATACCAAGTTGTTACTTGAAATCTACCAAAGTCTATAATGATTCGTATAAAAAGCATAACCGCACGAAATTTTCTTTCAATTGGTAATGTTACCCAGAGCGTCAACCTTGATCGTAACGATCTTACACTAATTTTAGGCGAAAACCTGGACCTAGGTGGTGACGATTCTGGTGCTCGCAACGGTACTGGCAAATCAGCACTGCTGAATATTGTAAGCTATGCACTGTATGGATCAGCACTTACCAATATCAAAAAAGATAATCTAATCAATCGCACCAACGATAAAAATATGTTGGTTACTATTGAGTTTGAAAAAGACAGTGTTGACTATAAAATCGAACGTGGTCGTAAGCCAAATATACTAAAATTTTATGTAAGCGGACAAGAGCAGCAGGTTACCGACGAAAGTCAGGGTGACAGCAGAGAAACACAAGCTGCTATCGAAAAACTATTAAACATGAGCCACACTATGTTTCAACATATTGTGGCTCTTAATACCTATACCTTGCCATTTCTTAGCCTGCGTGCTAACGAGCAGCGAGAAATTATCGAACAACTATTAGGTATTACTCTACTAAGTGAAAAAGCTGATACACTAAAGGAACGTGTACGTTTAAGCAAGGAATCCATACAACAGGAAGAAGCTAATATACGTGCCACAGTAGAAGCCAATCAACGCATAGAAGAGCAGATTGCCAGTATACGTCGTAGACAAACATTATGGCAGCAAAAACACGATCAAGACCTAGAAGAACTACAGTTAGCTTACGATCAGCTAAATCAAATTGACATTGAAGCTGAACTAGCTGCACACAGAGATTTAGATACCTACAGTCGTCAACAGAAATTATTAGCAGATACACGCAGCAGTATCGCACGTCTCGAAGCAGATATCAAACGCGAGCATCGTCTCATTGATAAGTTAGCCAAAGAAATCGCAGAACTAGAAGACCATCGTTGCCATACTTGTGGACAGGATTTTCATGACCAACGTCAAATACAACTACTAGCAGAACGTCGTGCTAGCAAGATAGAATCTGAAAGCCTGATAGCCAAACAGGATACAGATCTGGTAGAATTAGAAAAAACAGTAGCATATATTGGCGATCTAGGCGCGAGACCTGTGGTATTTTATGATCGTGAAGCTGATGCTGTTGAGCATCGTGCTACTCTAAGTGGGCTACAACAACAGATCACTAACAAAGCAGCAGAGCAAGATCCATATGCTGATCAAATCACTGAAATGCAAACCACTGCACTGGCAGTGGTTGACTACGATCGTATGAATCAGTTAGTGCAGCGTCGTGAGCACGAAGAATTTTTATTAAAGCTGTTGACCAACAAAGACAGCTTTATTCGTAAGAAAATCATAGATCAGAACCTGAATTACTTAAATACAAGACTTAGTTATTACCTAGAGCGAATTGGACTTCCGCATCAAGTGGAATTCAAAAATGATCTCTCAGTGGAAATAACTGAGTTAGGCAGAGACTTAGATTTCGACAATCTATCCCGAGGGGAACGAAACAGACTAATACTGAGTTTAAGCTGGGCATTCCGTGATGTATACGAAAGTTTATATCATAGGATGAATCTACTATTTGTCGATGAGTTAGTAGATTCGGGCTTAGATGCTTCAGGTATGGAAAGTAGTTTGGCCATACTCAAGAAAATCAGTAGGGATGCCCGAAAAAGTGTATGGTTAGTAAGTCATAGAGACGAGCTAGTCAGCAGAGTTGGTAATATATTGCGTGTAACCAAACAAAATGGTTTCACAACGTATAGCTCAGATGTAGAGGTATGATGTGGGACGAAACCAAGATAACAATGAACTAAAAACATAGAACCACCCACATCAACCCGATTAGGAATATATGCCATCAAAAAGTAAGAACAAAGGAAGTAGTTTTGAACGTGACATTGCCAAATTGTTATCAGAGACCTTTGGCGAAAGTTTCATACGTGTCACTAACTCCGGAGCTTACATTGGTGGCAAGAATACTACAAGAAAAGATTCATTATCAGAAGCTCAAATTAGGCACAGCAAAGGCGACATAGTACCAGGACCCAGTTTTGGTCGTATGAACGCCGAAGCAAAAAGTTACGCAGATTTCCCATTTCATCAATTATTCACAGGCACATGTAAACAATTAGACGGATGGATTGAACAGATGTTAGAGGTAGCTGACACAGGTGATTTTAACATTCTGTTCATGAAGTTCAATCGCAAAGGCACATTCGTATTAGTACCATTCAATCAACACTGGGACCAAACCCTTAGCTCATTCATTTATAGATCAAGACACAAAGTCTGGCAAATATTCGATCTAGAACAATTCCTTAAACTTAATCAACAATCAATCGCGGCCTTGTGCCGATAATCATGCAATAGTGTTTGGTCGAGGCTGCTCGACTCCCATTGAGGCTGTATTCGTTTACCGTCAGATCTTGGGCATTGCGAGGCAAGAACTAACTTTAGGTATCAAATGGTTACGGCTCTGTGAAAAAGATACAACCGTAGGCTCGAATCGTGCTGCTGATTAGTGCGACTAGGGTTCCGTTGACATGCGCGAAGGCTAGAGTGGGGGTACAGGTCAACCGCCTCCTGTTGCAAAACAACTCTACCAGATCAGTGGCTGATGCACTCGGATGAGAGCGTGGTCTTTTTTCGCCCGGCAACGGGCGAATTATGACTGAATTATCTGGATGAGTGCAGTCTTAATAGTAAGAAAAAGATTTCTGAGCGCAAGCGAAAGAAATAGATTTGCTTTAGCAAATCTTGAATTACCAAAAAGGCATTTTAGATTCTTTAGCCAATTCTAAATTACTTTTAACAATTTCACCAATAATTGCACGATCTTGTGGACATAATTCCAGTGCTTCACTATAGGCTATACCGCCTCGCATGAACCAACATATACGCAGCAATTCTTCTTTTAAGGCTTTTATGTCTTTATCGTGACTTTCTATATAGGTCACAATATCTGCGTCATTGCGTAAACTTAAAAGCCTTGAGCGAAAAAATTTGAATAATCAAACTGGAGTTCTGCTGAGTACGCAGTATTACACCCAAAACAATTGAGTGTTAGTGGTGCTATTTTACCCTGTTCAACTAATTGATTTACTGTTTCCTGTAGCCGTCTAGTAACTTCTAGTTCAGCATTGCGATAAAATTCTAGTATATAATCAAAATTATCTACTCTAGTTCCGTCTGCCAATTCTACATATTCTGTACTAAGCGCACAGGCACGTATTCCTAAGTCTATCAATTTTTGCATACTTTCTCGTAGCATTTGGCTTTTGGTATCAGCATCAATTTCTTGATCTGCTAGTGTACTCATAATCTTTTGTTCTTCGAACGTGGCCATGTTAGCACGATTCACTGTAAAGTATTGTTGTGGTTTCAGCTTGATCTTTAGGTCGTCGTAGGCAATCGGTTGCTGATACTCTGGACATTGAATGCTGCCTAGACTTTCTCCTAGGTCTAATTCATGAGTATTACGCTCTTGACAATGAGTACAAGTACTTTCAAAACTCATCTTATTACCGTAAGTGGCTATTCGTATACTGATCAAGATGGCATCTACATCAACACTGGGACATTTCCAAGCGTCCTTGATATTAGGACAGCAACTTTGTATAACATCAACTATGCCCTGACCGTTCATCAAGGCATCCGGCGTTTTTAATGTGATTTCGTCCCGAGCACTCATTGGGTATATGGCTAATTCACCAGTCTCGGGCAGGTTCAATGATTCAGGTTCCCACCACCGACCGTCACTGGGTAGCCTGATATAGATCACAGGTTGCCTAAAATACTTGCTAAGTGGATTGTTTCCTATAGATTCCATAGGTTGATTTCCTATAAATATATTGATAATAATATTTATCATGGGTTTTTAACTGAATATATAATGGCCACAGAACAAGAGTTCATTGATCAGCTAGTTAGAGCATTAGAAACACGCAACGCCGGCAGTAGCACCAGGCCTGGTGCTGGTATGGGTCCACGTGAACAGCAAAAAGCTGTAGAGGACATGATCAAAGAATATCGAGAACATAGTACACAATTGCGTAAGCAGCGTGATTGGTACAGTAATTTCAATAGTATATTAAAAGGTCAAGGGGTACAGGTTGAGGATGTAACATATAAACTACGCGACCTAGACCACGCTATCAAGAATACCACGGATGAAACTGCCAAACAGCGACTAATCAACTATCGTAGTCAAGTTGAAATGGGAGCCAGTTTGAAAAAGTCTGGTGCGGCTGCGTTTGAATTCGCCAGCAACCTAGGCAGTACCACTAAAGGGCTAGCCAATGACTTTGCTTCGGCAGGTGCTAATATGTTATCGGCATTGACTGCTGGCCCTGGCAATGAATTTAGGATGTTTGGTGGTTTGCTGTCTGGTGTAACCAAAGTTATGGCAGGTCTAGGTGACGCCGCAGGCAAAACTGTGGGCGGGCTTGGCGATTTAGCGAGTACGTTTGGTATATTTGGTAAAATAGCAGCAGTACCACTACAGATTCTAGGTAAAACCGCTAGTGCATTATCTGGCATATTTGGTGCTGTATTACCTCCGGTAATTAGTTTCCTAAGTGAACAGATGCAAAAAACCATCGAAGCATTTAATAATGTGAATCGTGCTGGTGCGTTTTTTGCTGGTGGTATGACTGAAATGCGAAATACTGCTAATAGCGCAGGGTTGACCATGGAAAGTTACAGCAAAGTTATCGCTGCCAACAGTGAAGGTCTAAAGAACTTAGGCGGCTCTGTGGCCAATGGGGCAAAAAGATTTGCTGATATTCAACGTGCTATGTTGCCCATGCGTGAAAGTTTGATGAATCTAGGATATACCATAGATGATCAAGCCGAAGGTATCATGCAGTATAGTAATGCATTGTTTATCAGTGGTCAACTACAGAACAAAACTGCTGTGGATCTAGCCAAAGGAGCTGGAGACTACTTAGTAAACCTTAGATTGATATCCAGTATCACTGGCGAGGATGCAAAACGTGCTCAACAACGTGCTAGGGATGCTGCTACTCAAGCCGCAGTACAGGCTAAACTTGCTAGCATGGATGAAAAGGCAGCATTAAAGTTTCAAGCCTTGATATCTGTGCTACCTCCTGAATTACAAAAAGCAGCACAACAAATGTTGGTTATGGGCACAGTGACCGGGGATGCTGCTGTAGCACTAGCTCAGGTTCCTGGACTAGAACGTGCCATACGCGGAGCAGTTGAGGGGATAGGCGATAGCGGGCAGGATCTTAGAGGATATACTGCACAGGCTATACAAGGATTAGCTAGTGTGGCACCAGAAATAAAACGTCAAGCTGGTGCAGCAGGGCAAGCTATTGGTACTGTAAGCCTGGCAGGTTATGGCATGGACGCAGTATCTGGTATAATTAGCGCAGCTCAACGATTAGGTTTCAGTTTACAGGATCTAAGTAAGCCAGAAAATTTTGAAAAGTTGATGAAATCTTTGGAAGGTGCCAAAGGCACCACAGACGAAACTACTAAAGCAGCAGCTTCAATCCAGGTTCAAATGAATAATTTACAAATTATCATTGAGCAACAGGTCACTAAATTGATGACAACCTTTGCCAAGGTGCTGAATGATAATGTTGGTACGATTGCAGCAGGCATCCAAAAGTTAGGTGAAGTATTAAATCAGTTTACCAGCAACATGACGCCAGAAAAGCTAAATGGTCTAACTGATAGTCTAAAGAATGCTATTGATAAAGTCAAGCAAAGTCCTAAAGATAGCCCCAGTGCTGAAGCAGGGGGGCTGATAGGTACTGCAGGTGGTGGACTTTTAGGTGCCATGGGCGGGAAAATGACCGCCGGTGCCATTGGTAACTTGATATCTTTAATCCCACATCCTGCTGCTAAGGTGATTGGCGGTCTTATCACTGGCGCCGGCGTAGTGTATGGTGCCTACGAAGGTGCCAAAATGGGCAAAGACGTTGGCGAAGCCGGGGGCGGTATATACGATACCATAATGAATCTTATATCCGGTGGCAAAGCTCTAGGCGGTCCAGTGCGCGGTGGTCGTACTTATCTTGTTGGTGAGCGTGGGCCGGAGCTGTTTAAACCAGAATCCGATGGCGAAATTATACCAAATAATCGTTTACTGAGTCAGATGACTAACATGATGGGTGCTGCTGATGCTATGCGATCTACCTTGGAACAGGTTCGTCAGACCTATGACTTTGGTGCATATGCAACAGAGCAACTAAAAGATATCATGGATGATATCAATGAACGCAGTGCGGCTACAGATCAAGGTATATTAGCACAATTAGAAATTGTAGCAGAAAAAATACAGGCATTGACACAGCCTAGTACCACTGTGATGCCTAAGGTTGATCCGCTGATGCTGGATATTAAGAATGCTTTATATGATCAAAATGTCATGCAACGGGAAACTCTGGAGCTGCAAAGCGAAATGCAAAATATCATGAGTGACCTTCGTGGCATTCAGCAACAACTGTTACACCATACAGTATAAACCATAAATACATCTACTATGTCATGGAAAAAATATTTTAAGGTTCCCGGAAACACTGCATTGATGAGCCCATTGGGCAACGGCAGTGATAGTTCAGGTCCTCCTGCCTATCGTAATTATCAAAGCAATTTACCTGAAGTGTACACAGGGCATCCTAATCGTATTGAACGTTATAATCAATACGAACAGATGGACATGGACTCAGAAGTCAATGCCGCGCTGGATATTCTTGCTGAATTTTGCAGTCAGCCCGACGACATGACAGGCTTACCTTTTAATATACACTACAAAGATAAACCTACAGACACCGAAGTTGAATTGATTAAGGAGCAATTACAACAATGGGTTACCTTAAACGATTTAAACAAGAGAATTTTTAAGATTGTAAGAAATACATTTAAGTATGGCGATCAGGTCTTTGTTCGTGACCCAGAAACCTTTAAACTCTTTTGGGTAGAAATGAGTAAGGTGGTGAAAATTATCGTGAACGAAGCTGAAGGCAAGGAACCAGAACAGTATGTAGTTAAAGAAATTCAACCTAATTTACAAAATCTTACTGTAACGGTAGTCAGTAGCAGCGATACTTATATAAATCATCCACAAGTAGGTGGTCCAAACGGCGCTTATATACAGCCAAATGCACCGTTCACCGGCGGTAGTAGATTTAGTAATGCACAGAATGAAGTGGCTATAGACGCTAAACATGTGGTACATTTGAGTTTAACTGAAGGTTTAGATATATTTTGGCCTTTTGGTAACAGCGTATTAGAAAACATATTCAAGGTATTCAAACAAAAAGAATTACTAGAAGATGCTATTATTATCTATCGTGTACAGCGTGCTCCTGAGCGTAGGATCTTTAAGATTGACGTAGGTAACATGCCAAACCACATGGCTATGGCCTTTGT
>Ga0172372_10013378_pt1 | contig 10162 bp, 10 predicted proteins | sample LakKiv5m_2_FD_114544 | JGI IMG/M metagenome (GOLD analysis project Ga0172372, IMG submission 114544) | Freshwater microbial communities from Kabuno Bay, South-Kivu, Congo - kab_092012_9.5m | ecosystem: Environmental > Aquatic > Freshwater > Lake | place: Democratic Republic of the Congo... | reverse complement strand
TTCAGAAAAAGTGTCACTTGACACTTTTTTGTCACTTGACAGAAAAGTGTCACTTGACACTTTTTTCCAGAAATCGAGCCTCGCCGTTGGGTGTCGATCTAGAATCCAGCTAAAAAAAAGTTCGAAAATCTTCCAAAAATATTACGCGTTTTTTCTGCGCACACCACCGCCCACCCTTGCTTATTTAAGACCCACCTCCTCAACCTCAACACGTCCTGCCTCAGGATGCCGCGCAACTTCGTGCTGCCGCCGGACGACACCCTGAAGGCCAAGCTACTCCTCTTGCTGCAGGAGTGGCAGAGGCAGGCGGTCTCTAGCTTCTTGGACATGTGCGGGACCTCGTGCTTTGGAGACAGGACCATCGCCTGCAACGACGAGGAGGGGGTCGAGCTCGTGAGCATGAGCATCCTTTGCGCTCCCAAGAGCGTCAGGGTCAAGCTCATGAGCGCTCTGAGCCCCTCCAACCAGGTCCTGGTGACTCAGCACTGGAACGCCTTCCTTGAGAGACACTGGAAAGACCTGGACTGCCTGTGCCTGGACTCGGACGGCCTGGAGGTGGCCTGGCTTGATGAAGTTTTCGACTTCACTTGCGAGGACTTCAAGGAGTTCGTGTGGCTCTTCCTCACCCTGCACCAGTGCAAGGAGCGGGAGTTTTCGAGCAACCCCTTGGCCGGCTTCGAGGTGGACGAGAGGCAGGGCCACAGTTTCGACCTGGCCATCCTCGACGTCCACAGGGACCTCTTTTTGACAGAGTACTGCCCTCTCATGTACGAGACGTTTCAGCAGAGCAATCCCGTGAGGCTGCTCGAAAAATTGGACGCGCTCGAGCACGGGGCCCAGGCCATCTTGGTCTGGGCGCTGAAGGGCGACGTCAAGGCTGAGGTTCAGCCAGAGTTTGTCCACTATTCTCCTTGCAGGCTCAAAAATGCCTTGGAGGTCCTGCCTCAGCACCGGTTCGCCGGCGCTAGGAAGGTCTTCCAGGTCAGGGAGCAGATCTTGAAGTCCATCTTCAGCTGCCTCGACAGAAACGCCAAGATCAACCTGAACAGGCTGGTGAAGGCGAGGCTCTTGGTGCACGTTTTCATGCGCGCCGCAGAGATTCAGAAGACAGGCATGCTGATGCTGGTGGATTTCGAGACCAGAGTGAATATGCACCAGGTGTGCCTCAACGGCCCCAGGATGCAGCATGACAGAATCCCGTACCTGAACTGTCTTGGGACAGCCACAGGCGTGAACTTCCTCACCAACCACGAGATCTTGCACGCCAAGCCTTTCGATTGAGCGCGAGTTTTTTTTTGAATAAACATTTTATTTCGTTGATTCTTGACTGTACATCCAAGGTAAGCTTACAACGTGTCTAGCTCACTCTTCGCTCTTAGTTTCGACTGTACATCCACGGAGGCCTGCCCGCCTCCCAGCGCCTCTTCCCGCCCCCCAAGAAGACCTCGCCCGACCTAGGGTAGTGCCTGTGGACCTCGGGCAGCTTGCCCACCACGTGGTGCCAGTCCACCAGGTAGATGTTGGTCAGGATCTGGCCCGGGCTGATATTGTCCCGGTACACTCCGGCCATGAAAGTGCGCTCTCTTTCCAAATGCTCTGTAAACGCCTTGAACTGCAGCGCCCTCATGGTGCCGGTCTGGGTGACCTGCTTGTAGCTGGGGTTCCTCCCGCCCCTCGAGTTGTCCAGGAACTGCATGTAGTGCTGTAGGGCCTGGGCGAACGCCGGGGAGAACTTGGGGTGCCTCATGAAGAACCTCGCGAGCTGCATGGGGGAGAGCCTGCCCTCCCTGGGCATCCTCGTTTTGAGCTGGGGGTACAGGTCCATCACCAGGGCCTCCGCGGGGGACGTCACGCTCGGGGTCAGGGTCTTGTAGTGCTTCCTCACCCACTCCTGCGCGAAGGCCTTGTGCTGCTGCAGCTGCTCCGTGGCGACGGAGCGCGCGTCCGGGTCCCCCTTGGCGTTGCCTAGGAAGTCCGAGAGGAAGGACTTGGAGAACTCCGAGAGCATCAGCGCCCGGTCGGAGGGGACGAAGTCGGGGTCCAGGCAGGCCCAGACGTGGTCCTGGGAGGCGCCGATGAGGCCCTGGATTTTCTTGGAGAACTCGTAGTCGAGCTCCTCCGCGTCTTGCAGTATGGGCTTGAGCGTCTGCACGCCGATCTCGTGGTAGTTTGTGGGTCCGTCCAAAGGGCAGCGCGCGGAGATGTAGTGGTGGCCGTCTTTTGAGTAGGTTGGGTCTGGGGGCATGTTGTGGTCCGCGTAGGCGTCCTCTTGGTTCAAGTGCATCTTCCAGTCTGAAGTGACGTTTGTGGATCGGATGCTGAAGAGGCACTGGAGCTCGTTGCCCATAGTCGTGTTCCATAGCCTGATGTTGTCTGCAATATTGATCTTGTCCTTGAGCCTGTTGTTGGACCACTCCAGTAATCCAGTAAAATACCCTGCCTTGTCGGGGTCGTCGAGCATGCCCTGGAGTATGCTCTGGGGGGGCCAGGGGTAGCCGGGGGTTCCCGGGTAGATCACGTCGTTTGGAGTGCCCTCTGGCTCAGGGAAGGGGGTGCACAGGTTGTCTCTGCTCACCGTGAAGGGGGCAGTGTAGTGGCCTAGCTTGCCCGGGCGCAGGGCGAGCCTGCCCGGGACGATGAAGAGGTCTATTTGTTGTTCCTCGTGTTTTAGTAAAATCCTCAAGTCCGGCGGGCGCGGCTCGGGGGCGTCCTCGGGCTCCGGGCGCCTCCTGCGTCTTCGGGGTGCAGGCGAAGCAGATTCTGAGCCAGATCCGGAGCCAGAGCCACTACTACCCCCCCTTCCTGGTCTTGCACTTGGAGACCCAGAGTCGGACCCGCCCCTCTTCTTGCGCCTCCCTTTTAAAGTTTTGGCATTGTCCTTGTGGAAGAGCTTGGAGGTCTTCTCGTCGACGCCGGGCTCTAACAAGTCGTCCCAGTTTACGTTGAAGACGCCTTGCATTTTGTGTTTAGTAATTTTTTATTTTATATTACAGTAAATATTACACAAATAATAACCTAAAAACAAGCAAAAAACAAGCAATTTTGAGCAAAAGAATATAAACAAATTTAGTTGAAACAAAAAAAATGGAAAAACTTCAAGCCTACGTCTCCCGCGAATTTGGCAAGCAGGGCGCGAGGGTCATAGTGAGCCACGACCACACCTTGTTAATTTTAGACTGCCCTATTTGGACGGAGAGGAGCACCCGTAAAATCAAGCACGCCTTCCCGGACGTCGACGTGGAGGTCGAGAGCACCGAGCACAGCCTCTCTGGCTTCGTGGTCATCTTGCACAGGGGCAAGGCGGGGGCCAAGCACGTCTCCATGGCCTGCTTCGCGGGGGTCTTGGCTGTGCTGCTTTACGTTGCGGTTAGGTTCTGATTTGCTTGTGTTGCGAGCTTTGTGTATGTCGCGGTTAGATTTTAAGCGCAAAGCAAAGGTTGCTCGCGCGGGAACCCGCGCACGCAGTATATAAATTGCGCACGCTCCAATCAGTCAAAAATGGCCACGGAAGCTCTGTTGCCCATGCAGCCCAGCCTGGGGTCCGCCACGAACACCAGGGTCGACTCCTCCAAGCTGCACCTCCAGTGCAGGGTCTCCAACGAGGACATGTCCTACTACACGGAGCCCAAGAACGACCAAGAGGACATCAAGCGCAACAAGTACCGATACTGCATCCACAAGGACGAGCTGACCATAGCCGTGGGACGCCCCTGGGACGTCACGGTGGCCCACAAGAAGACCAACAACGCCTACCCCAGGGTCATCAGCAACCTCGGGGCCATGGACGAGAGCACCGACAGGGGGCGCTTGACTCACAAGGTCATCGCTTACATGAACCACTTCGCCAGGAGCATCCAGGAGAAGCACTGCATCATCCGGGCGTTCAAGGGGGAGTTCGAGTTCGCTGACTTGAACGGGGGCAACGTTCAGATCCACGCTTGGCCCCGCGGGAACAACGTGGACACTGCGCAAGGCCCGTACTTCTCGGACGAGGACTTGGGACAGATCCCTGGCGACGTGCTCCCCTACATGTTCGACCACCTCCCCATGGGGTACGCGACCACCCTGGGCTGGGCGCACCCCAACACGGGGGACACCATGGTCACAGTGATGATTGGCGGGATCCGCACGGTGATGAACGGTGACTTTGAGATCTTCACCGGGGACCTGATCCAGTGGTACTGGCCCTTCGAGCTCGCCTGCTTCAAGAGGGACGGGCGCAGGAAGCAGTACCTGAACGGCTGGTACGAGAAGGCGTTGGGCGGGGGTGAGAACTACCTGGCCCCGCCCAACCTGGACCCCAGCGCGGACATCGAGGCGGACTACGAAGTCGGGGTCAATCCGCCCATGGGCAAGGACGCTCTGAAGCGCAAGAAATTTCACACGCAAGCGTACGGGCAGAGCGAGCGGAGGCCCAAGTACGTGCCCCGGATCAAGCCCTACATCCGGGACCACATGAACCCGCGCATGTACGACGGGCTCCGCGTGTTCGCCATCGCGACGTCCAGCGCCAGGCCGCACGAGATGGTGGATATCAAGATCTCGAGGCAGACATGCTGAGCTTTTTGTTTAATAAAGGCTTTGTTTTGAGTGAGGCGACATGCTAGTTCAATTCAAGTCAAGGCGAGAGACTAGCGAGCACATCTTGTCTAAACATCGTTTAATTGAATTTAAGGCGACAAGCTCGCTAAGACGTCCTGCCTAGGCATCCCGAACAGCCTGTACAGCGTAGCCGGGTGGATGGCCTCAGCGTGGGCTCGCCTAAAGCCCATGGTGGACCAGCCCATCAGGGTAAGGCAGAACAGCTGCATGTTCTCTGGGTTGAGGCCAATCCCAACGAGGTCGTCGTACTTGACCCCCATTTTCTGCATGGTCTGCAGGTCCCACCGCATGCCTATCACCTCCGCCAGGTCGGCCTTGAAGTCCTTGACGGGGTGCGCGCCCCAGCTGCGCATCCTCGGGCAGTCCTCCAAGACAGCCTTGTTGTTCTTGATCCACGCCTCCAGGTCCGGCTGCAGCGCGTGGAGGCTGCTCTCCGGGATGGAGCACTTTTGGCAGAGCAAGCTGAAGTTGACGGAGTCTGAAGCGAGCACGTCGCCCCAGGAGAGAGTCTGGCGGGCGCGCATCCACCCGTGGATCGTCACGGCCTGGCCGGGGGTCAGCGTGATCTTCATGTTGCATTTTGGGTTGGGCCAGATTAATAATAAATAGGCGTGGTTGGGCGAAATCAGTAACCGGGTTTTTTTAATTACCAATTTAGAACGCTCAGTATCTAGCCCGCTTGAGCTGCCTCTCCAGGATCTCCACCTGCTTCACCGCGGCCCTGTTGAGTGAGTCCTCCAGCTCGAGCGCGTACTGCCCCAGCTGTATCCTGAGCTTCAGAGCCTCCGCGAGCTCCAGCACGGACTTTGTGTGGTTGGTCGTGGTGATGTGCTTGCCCCCCTCGTGTCTGTGGAAGGCGGCGGTCTTGTCGTTCTTGTTGTTTTCATGTGTTTGTCTGGCCTTGGCGAGACCCTCGTCAGCCTTTTCCCGGTGGTGGCCCTCTCTCATGAGAGATATGAGCTCCTTGATCTTGGACTCGACTTCCCTCAGCTCCTGCTCGTCCAGCTCCTCTTTGGTGGGCTTGGGCTTGCTTGTCATTTTTTTTTTTCAAAATTTGCTTATCTATGCCGGCTGCTCCTGCGCCTACTCACAACTCCACTCAATTTTAGGGGAGTTCCAATTTAAAGGAGGGGGAACTCCATCACTTTTCAGGGAGCAAGTGAGCTTAACAAAAACAAAACTCACCCCCGCTGCTCCTGCGCCCACCTCTTGAACTGCACCAGACACAGAATAATCAGCATGACCTCCACCGCCAGCGCGGAGTCGCCCGCCTTGTACTCGAAGTCGAAGCCCTTCCCGTCTGGCTCGATCACCACAGAGAACGGCCTCTGAAAATTGCTGGCTTTGCTCGACGTGAAGTTGCCCACCGCGGCCAACGTGAGTATCCTCAGGATCTCGCTCTCGGGCAGCTCCCTGACCTTGGTAGTGTTGAAGTCTATATCGGCCTCCTGCCCGGCCACCCTCTTCAGCACCTGCTCCAAAACGAAAAAGGCGCGCGCGTCCGGGGACAGCCTGGCCCCTCCCTTGACGGCGAGGGTCTGCCCCAGGACCTGCGGGTACGTCGCGGGGAGGGACGCGCGGCAGGCTTCTAGTGAGAACAGCATCGCCAATACGGTTAAAACCTGCATAGAGGGTAGCAAGCTTCAAAATATACGAATTTATACGCGCGAAGCTGTCGGTAGCAAGAAAATGTTTATTGAAATGCTTCAAACTTTGCTTCCCAGACTAAAGCCAGATAAGCTTGGGTACAGCCCTCGAAAGCCAGATAAACTTGGGTACAGCCCTCAAAAGCCAGATAAGCTTGGGTACAGCCCTCGAAAGCCAGATAAACTTGGGTACAGCCCTCGAAAGCCAGATAAACTTGGGTACAGCCCTCGAAAGCCAGACAAACTTTGGTAAAGCCTTACGCCTAGAACTTTTTGAAGGCGCTTTCCGTCTCTGTCCTGAAGCCCTCTTCGTCGAAGACTGCCAAGTTCCTGACCATCATGTGCATGTTTGCCCGCACGTACAGCGTCCCCTTGCCCCCGTCCTTGAACCAATCGTACTTGATGGTGAACACACCGAGCCCAGTGTAGTTTTTGCTGTTGATCATGAGCTCCAGGCAGTTGCACATAAGGTGGTTGCTCAAGTTTCTCCATGTCGCATCCTTAACTTTAGCGCTTTCCGACAGCCAGTCCATGTTGGACGTGTCATACGTTGTGAGGTAATTAACGAGATCCCGTGCTGTTGTTGCATCTGGAATTTTCGAATATACCTCCCTGATGAACAGGGGCAGCGTGCACTGCATGACCTCGATCGTCCACTGGTGCAGCTTGTTGGTGTTGCAGAATCCGGGGCTCTCTTCCTGTAGAAAGTGCATGAACTTGTAGTACACTTTTGGGTCGGTGATTTTGGTAGGATCGAAGCTCGCCGCCTTCACGAAGAAGGAGACGTGCGTGGGCCGAAAAGGGTAAAAGCTGTACTGGTACAGCTTGCCCGTCTCGTCGAGAAGCAGGACGCATACCTTGTTCTGGTTGTTCTTCAGATGAGCCACGAAGGGGGTGTTGACCATCAGGTCGTCCTTGTCCTTGAGGGTCTTGGTCACACCCGACATGATGCAGGAACCCAATGGCCCCTTGATGTTGAAGCTGTTGGCCTTGCTTGGAGGAACCTCCTTCCTGCAAAACGGGTATATGGTCCCCTTGCGGATGGTTGACTTGATCTGAGCCAAGATATCAACCTTGTCTTCCGGGTACTGGCACCTCTGTGCGATGTTGGTCAGTGCTGTGATCTGGGCAGCAAACTTGTGAACACTGTTGTTGGCAAAAGCAGTGTAATGGCCAGCCAAGCCCTTGATATCCCTGATCTGCGTGGACAACGTTTCCATCCACTCGAAGTTGTGGAACACCGTGTACGTGAACTCCTGTAGGTGCGCAGGGTGGATACTCGCGTTTACTAGCTGGCCAAGCAGCAAGCCTTTCTGGTCGTATATCATGGTGTCGAGCGTATTCTCGGATGAGCACAGCTGTAACAAGTTCGTGTACAAGCCCATGACGACGAACTTGATCATGTCATACGAAGGCTGTTCGTCCTTGGTGACAGTCGCTCTTCTCGGCGGCCTGACCACGGTGATCCTGTGCCCCGCACCCAGGTTGGCGTTCTGCCGGGCGGATATGAGGTTCTTCTCTTCGATGCACCCGAGCCACGCGTGGCGGCTCGGGAACCGCATGCAGAAGTGCATGCAGCTCCTGGTGTAGAACATCTTCTGCGAAAGGTACACCCCAGCCTTCCTGACGTCCTGGTCCTGGGCGCAGCAGTAGAAGGTGAGCAGCGTGGCGGCCTTCTGGCAGTGGGAAATCGTAGGAAACTTGTGGTTCTTGATCTCCGCCAGCTCCCTGAATACGCACAGCCGAATGTCATCCTGCGACAGCTGGATGAGGTCGAAGTTGATCATCTTGTACTCCTTGGGCGGTGGCGGCGGGGGTGCATCGTCGTCCCCGGCCTTGCGCTTGGTGCCGCTGGGGGTGATGAAGATAGACTTCTCCCACACCGTGAACTGTGTGTCCTCGAACTTGCATATGAGGGCTAAATCGCTGAAGCTGATTGTGAGCCCTGATTTGTCCGTAGTCCCCAGCTTCACGTTCGCGGGAACCATGGTGTCGAAGCCTAAAGTGAGGCCTTCCCTTAGCAAGTTCAAAAAGCCGCCCGGCATGCAGTAGTGCCACGTCTCGTGGAGGTTGAACTTGTTCGCAACGTCAAAGGCGTCGATGACGTCCTGCACCTTGATGCAGTGGTCCTTCTGCACCTTGATCTGCGACGTGTACCCAGAAGGTATGGCAGGGGTCAGTTTACCCCTCATGTCGTGGAAGTACTGCTCGTCCTGCTCCTGGCGAACCTTAGTGTAAGCGGAGTCATCCGTAGCTGGGATGTTCGCAAAGTTGAAGATGGGCGAGCTTTCAGCTGGTCCAGGATCCATATTCCTCGGGAATTGGTAAGCATTACGGGCTTTGATCTTAAATAGCGGCAAAAATTCATATTTTTTGAGGTTGTGAATCAACTAGAGCGAAGTAGTGACCCCGATTGAATAAGAGCTCTATAGTGATTCGTCGCGCTTAACTCAGCGCAGGGCGTGAATGAACAGGCAGCCCATCACAGGGGACCTCGTGAGGCTCATAAGGGAGAGCGCGAAGAACGAGGGTTCCAGCCTCCAGGCCAGCATAAGGCACGTGGAGGAGAGGCAGAACAAGGAGGTGGAGTTCTACCTGAGGGCTTGCGTGCTGAGGCTGGAGCGATCCAGTTAAAAAAAATTTAAACCCGAGAGATCGAGTTGAGCTCGAGCTAAAAAAACTTTCTAAGCTACCTAAGCTTCAACGTCAAGAAAGCAGGCATGACATGCAGCTGAACTCGGACGAGCCAGCACCCAACGCGGCCTTCGCGTTCGACATAGAGACCACCGGCCTCGACCCCCACACCAACCAGGTGACCTGCATCTGCGCCTGCGGGGACGGCTTCGAGAGGTGCTGGATGCCCACGTTGGAGGGCAGGCCCGACTCCTTCTTCGAAATGATGGACCGGGCGCAGTTCCTGGTGTCGTTCAACGGGGTCCGTTTCGACCTCAACTTTCTGTCGGTCGTCTACAATCTGGACCAAAACAGAGTCGGAAACTGGATCCTAAAGCTGCGCGACGCGTACGAGGCCAGCACGCTCGCGCTGGACAAGAGATTTTCATTGAACCACTTGCTCGAGGCCAACGGGCTCCAGCCGAAGATCTCCACAGGCTCCGAGGCGGTGGCCATGGCGAGGGAGGGGAGGTGGGACGAGCTGCGCGAGTACTGCATGTCGGACGCTGCGCTCGCCTGGATCTCCATGCGCACCGGGGTCTTCGTGCTTCCTTTTACGAAGGGCAAGGTCCTGAACCTGGCGGCGTGGAGCCTGGGGCGCTAGTCTGGCGTTTGCTTGGTCTTCTTGAGTTCTTGGTCTTGTCCTTGCTTTGTCTAGCCCAGTCTCTGCTTGGTCTCGAGCATGAGACGCTTCTGCATGGCGATATTTCTTAGCCAACATGAATTCATTAAAAAAAGCGTTGCCCACCCCCGCGTCGCACACGCACCACGCAGCGGACCTCGCGCAGCTCTCGAGCATCTTGCACAGTATCTCGCCCAGCGACTTCGCGTTGGACTCTCGCCACACGCGCGGGAACACCACGACGCCCCCGGGCACCGGGGTCAGGCTCGCGAACTTTCCCCTCGAGAACACGGCCACCCACGAGGCGAAGTGCACCAAAGAAAAGTTGTCCTCCAGCTCCGTGGGCCTGGGCTGGGTCTTCTTCGCCCTGTCGAACTCTGAGTTGGCGAAGAGGAACCTGGGCTTCGAGATCCCGTCCCTCAAGTCGGAGCTCGACCTCGCCTGCGCCACGTCCCCGGACACAAACACAGCCAAGTCCAGCCTCTCTAAAAAATTCAAAGGGGCGTGCCTGCTGTGGCCGCGCAGGTCCTCCACCCTCACCCCGGGGCAGACGGGGAGTTGCACGCGCCTCTCCCCCACGCCCTCCAAGACGAACGGGTCCATGCCGCGCGAGCGCGAG
>Ga0172372_10013377_pt1 | contig 10162 bp, 9 predicted proteins | sample LakKiv5m_2_FD_114544 | JGI IMG/M metagenome (GOLD analysis project Ga0172372, IMG submission 114544) | Freshwater microbial communities from Kabuno Bay, South-Kivu, Congo - kab_092012_9.5m | ecosystem: Environmental > Aquatic > Freshwater > Lake | place: Democratic Republic of the Congo... | reverse complement strand
CAGGTCTGGGCGTTTGCGGCCCAGGCCGAGCACGGCCGGCATAGCCTGGCATTCGAGATCGATGGGGTGGTGATAAAGCTTGAGTCGCTCGTCCATCAGGCACAGGCGGGCTTTGTATCGCGCGCCCCTCGGTTTGCCCTGGCCTATAAATTTGCCGCAGAAGAGGCCAGCACCCGGCTGCTCGGTATCGATGTGCAGGTGGGCCGCACCGGGGTACTTACCCCAGTGGCCCGGCTAGCGCCTGTGCGTGTGGGTGGGGTGGTGGTCACCAATGCCACCCTGCACAACGAGGACGAGGTACGCCGCAAGGACGTACGGGCTGGCGACACGGTCTGGGTGCGGCGGGCCGGCGATGTGATTCCCGAGGTCTTGGGCCCCATTCTCGCCCTGCGTCCTTCCGAGACCCGTGTCTGGCAAATGCCGCTGCACTGTCCGGTATGTAACGGCCCGGTACTGCGTCAGCAGGACGAGGCGGCCGTGCGCTGCACCGCGGGACTCTCCTGTCGGGCCCAGCTGATTCAGGCCCTGTTGCATTTCTGTCAGCGTAAGGCTCTCGATATCGAAGGCCTGGGCGACAAGCTTGCTGAGCAGCTGATAGATAACGGACTGGTCTTGCGGCTCTCCGATGTCTTTCGTCTTTCCAAGGCATCCCTGGCGGCGTTGCCCCGAATGGCAGACAAGTCCGCCCAGAACCTGCTGGATCAGATCGCCGCAGCGCGCACCACGAGTCTTTCGCGGCTGGTTTTTGGCCTGGGAATCCGCCACGTGGGAGAGCGCACCGCCCGCGACCTGGCGCTGCATTTTCAGTCGCTGGAGGCGATCGTTAATGCCAGTCTGGAGGATCTGATGCAGGCCCCCGATGTCGGGCCGGTAGTGGCCGCCTCGATTCGCGATTTCTTTGGTAACTCCGCCCAGCGGGCCGAGGCCATGGAGATTGCCGGCCTGATGCAGATTGCCCGGCTCGATGACCGCCCGGCCGTGGCGCCGCAGGCAGGCAGCCAGACGCTGCCCCTTGTGGGCAAGACGGTGGTGCTTACCGGAACTCTTTCCAGCATGACCCGTGACCAGGCCTCAGCCCAGATCTATGCCCTTGGGGGGCAGCTGGGCCAGTCGGTCTCCAAGAAGACGAGCCTGGTGATCGCCGGCGAGAACGCGGGCTCTAAGCTGGAGAAGGCCCAGAGCCTGGGGGTTACCGTCTGGGATGAAGAGGCCTTTCTGGCCTGCATCGCGTCAAACACCCCGCCAAACACTCCTTCCCCCACCAATTCCCAGCAAGAGAGCCTGTTATGAATACCCATGCGTCAGCCCTAGCATCTGCCGAAACCGCCAGCCCCCCCGTACGCAAGGCGGTCTTTCCCGTGGCAGGCCTCGGCACCCGGTTTCTGCCAGCCACCAAGGCAAGCCCCAAAGAGATGCTTCCGGTGGTCGATAAGCCGCTCATTCAGTACGCGGTGGAAGAGGCCGCTGCTGCTGGCATTACCGAAATGATCTTTATCACCGGACGGTCGAAGCGGGCGATTGAAGACCATTTTGATAAGGCCTACGAACTGGAGGCCGAGCTGCAGGCCAAGCAGAAGACTGCGCTGCTGGAGTTGGTGCGCAGCGTGGCCCCGCCGAGCATTAACTGCATCTATATCCGGCAGCCCGAGGCCCTGGGCCTGGGCCATGCGGTTCTCTGCGCCCGTCCTGCGGTGGGCAGTGAGTCCTTTGCCGTGCTACTGGCCGATGACCTGATGGATGCCGGCGAGCAGGGCGTTTCTGTGATGGCCCAGATGGTTGAGGTCTATCGCCACCACCGTGCCAGCATCGTGGCCGTGCAAGACGTTCCGCGCGAGGAGACCTCTCGTTACGGCATTGTGCAGAGCAGCCCCTGGGGTCAGCGCACCGAGCGAATTACCCAGATTGTGGAAAAGCCGGTTGCAGAGAAGGCCCCCTCCACCCTTGCGGTGGTGGGGCGGTATCTCTTAACACCGCGTATCTTCGATATCCTGGCGGCCCAGGGCGCGGGCGCTGGAGGCGAGATTCAGCTTACCGACGGTATTGAAAAGCTGCTGCAGGACGAGCCCGTTTTAGCCTATCGTTTTGAAGGCCGTCGGTTTGACTGCGGGTCAAAGCAGGGTTATCTGCAGGCCACGGTAACCCTGGCCAGCCGTCACCCCGACGAGGGTGCGGAGTTTACCGACTGGCTGCTCGGCCATACGGCCACTCTTAGACCTCCGCCGGGCTGAGCGCCCTAAGCAGGGCCGACTCCAGCGTTACCTGAATTCGCTCACGGTCAAGGTCGGGGCCGCGCACCAGAAACACATCTTCCGCGCGTTCGCCCAGGGTGGTAACCCGTGCGGTGTGAACCTCAACATGGTGGCGGTTAAGGCAGTGGGCGATGCTGTAGAGCAGCCCTGGGCGGTCTGCCGCGGTAATCGACAGAATAAAAAACTGGCCGCGGGCATCGGGCTGCAACTCGATGGTTGGGGGCATCGGAAAGTGCTTCGACTGCCGCGACTGCCGCCCCCGCGGTCTGGGCTCGGCAAGAGGCCGCTGAGCCGAGAGGTGCTCGGTGAGCCCCGCCTCTATCAGGCTTACCATCTCGCGTGCATGGCCCGCAAAGCTATAATGATCGACCATAAAGACATCAAGCGCATAGCCTTTTTGCGTGGTGTGCAGTCGGGCATCGAGAACCGGTAGCGCCTGGGAGTCAAAGTAGGCCGTGATCTGGGCAAACAGGCCCTCGGTGTCCTTCAGATAAATGCCCACCTGAAGGCCCTCACCGTCAGGCGCCATGCGGGCAAAGACAATAGGGCTGCCCGCCTCGTGATTGCCCGCAATATGCCGGGCGTGCCAGGCAATCTCTTCGGCAGACTGCCGCATAAAGTAGCTGGCGTCGAGTGTCTGCCAAAGCGCCCGGGCCTGCGCGATAGGCCGGCTGTGCAGCTGCAGCAGCCGCTCGGCCTCGGCCTGTTTTAGGTACCGCGCATGCTCTGCCCCAGAACCCGGTTCGGCCCTGCCACTGCCCTTGTACTGCAGCAGACCCAGGGTCTTACGAAAGAGCTCTTCCAGTAGCTTGGCCTTCCAGGCATTCCAGACCTTGGGGCTTGTGCCGCGCACATCGGCCACCGTGAGCAGATAGAGTGCCTTGAGCCGGTCGACGGTCTGTACCTTCTGGGCAAATGCAGCAATCACCAAGGGGTCGGCGAGGTCTTGCTTCTGGGCCACGCTGGACATCGTAAGGTGTTCCTGGACCAGAAAAGACAAGAGTGCCTGGGTCTCGGCATCAAGCCCGAAGTCGCGGCAAAAGACCTGTACTTCATGGACCCCAAGCTCAGAATGGTCGCCCCCGCGGCCTTTGGCAATATCGTGAAAGAGCGCGGCAAGGTAGAGCTTCCATGGTGCAGCGGCCTCTGCCATGAGCTCGGTGAGCAGCGGAAACTCATGGGCATGCTCGGTCATGGTGAACCGTCGCAGGTTTCGAATGACCTGCAGGATATGCTGGTCCACGGTGTAGACATGAAACAGGTCGTGCTGCATTTGGCCTACGATGCGCCGAAACACCGGCAGCATGCGGCCCAGAATGCCCAGGTTGTTCATGATCCGCAGGGCATGAACAATGCCGCGCGGCTCTTGAAAGATCTTGATTAACAGTGCCTTGTGGGCGGGAACCTGCCGGTAGTCCTGGTCGATTGCATCGCGATGGTTCCAGAGCGCCCGCAGGGTGCGGGCCGTCATGCCCCGGCGGCTTGAGGCCTGCTGCATTACCAAGAACGCCTCCAGCATGGCCGTGGGTCGACGGGCAAAGACCTGCTCATGGCGGATATCAAGCAGTCCGCGCAGCTCTTGAAAGTCTTCGGTTAATGGTCGGGCCTCAGCGTTCGGGCCGGAATGTCCGCCCGCCTTGCCCGGCGCCGAAAAAATCGGGTCGAGGTCCGCGAGAAGAATGGAAGTCACCTGTGAGACCAGCTTTGCCGCGCGGTAGTAGCGCTGCATCAGTACCTCGCTGGCCCGTCGGCCCGAACGCGGGCCAATACCGAGTCGCTCGGCCATGCGGTTCTGCAGGTCGAAGACCAGGCGGTCTTCCCGGCGGCCGGCCAGCAGATGCAGATGGGCCCGAAAGGTCTGCAGCACTGACTGGTGCAGTGCCAGCTGCCGGGCCTCTTTGCTGGTGAGAAGCCCGCGCTCCACCAGGCCCGGCCATCGGCCATCAAGCCCCGCTGCCAGGGCAACCCAGCGAATCACCTGCAGGTCACGCAGTCCCCCTGGGCTTTCCTTTACATTGGGCTCAAGGGCATAGGGCGAGTCTTGGTAGCGGTGGTGCCGCTGCTGCAGCTCGAGCAGTTTTCCCTGGATAAAGCCGAACCGATCGATGCGCGCCTGCCATGCCAGCTGCAGCCGCTCCATGAGGTCTGCCGGCCCGGCCAGCAGGCGTGACTCGAGCAGCGCCGTGGCAATCGTGAGGTCGTTCTGGGCGAGAGCGATCGACTCATCAAGGGTGCGCACGCTGTGCCCGGCATCTAAGCCCACATCCCAGAGGCTGGTGACAAAGGCCGAGAGCGGGGCCTCGATATCGGCGATGGGGGTGTCTTCGGGCAGCAGTATGAGCAGATCGATATCGGAAAAAGGCGAGAGCTCACCGCGGCCATAGCCGCCGACGGCAAGCAGCGCCGCCTGCCGAAACGGCTGGGCAGACCAGAGCTGCAGCACGCAACGGTCGATATCGCGGCACAGGCCCCGCAGCAGTGCTGGTGGCGGCCTACGGTCGAGCCAGCCCTGCGCGTTGGTGGCGCGGGCAGCCTGCACCGCCTGCCGCTCCTTGCCCGCGAGGTCGGCATTCGTGGCTGGTAGTGCGGGTAACGACGGGCTAGCCGACGCGTGCCTCGGCTGCCCCATGTAGGCGCGACCAGTCTGGGCTGGCCTCAGAGACTGTAAGCACCTCAAAGCCAGACGGTGTTACAAGGATGGTGTGCTCCCACTGGGCCGAGAGGCTGTGGTCTTTGGTGACGATGGTCCAGCCGTCTGCAAGCTCGCGAATTTCCGGCCGCCCGGCATTGATCATCGGCTCAATAGTGAAGGTCATGCCCGCCGAGAGCTGAAGCCCCGTTCCGGGACGGCCGTAATGCAGCACCTGAGGCTCTTCGTGAAACACCTTGCCAATGCCGTGGCCGCAGAACTCGCGTACCACCGAGAAGCCATTGGCCTCGGCATGCTTTTGAATGGCATGGCCAATATCGCCAAGGGTCTTTCCCGGTGCCACCTGTTCGATGCCCTGCCAGAGGCACTGGTGGGTGACCTCGCAGAGACGCCGTGCCGCCACCGAAGGGGGGCCCACACAGAACATACGGCTGGTGTCCCCGTGGTAGCCATCTTTAATCACGGTGATGTCGATATTGACAATATCGCCCGACTTGAGAACCTTAGCCCCTGGCACGCCATGGCATACCTGATGGTTCACCGAGGTGCAGATCGACTTGGGATAGGGCGAATAGCCCGGAGGGCAGTAGTTGAGCGGCGCGGGAATACAGCCCTGGACATTGACCATGTAGTCGTGGCAGAGCTTATCGAGCGCCTCGGTGGTGACCCCGGGCTGCACAAAAGGGGCAATGTAATCAAGCACCTCGGATGCCAGCCGGCCGGCAATGCGCATGCCGACGATGTCCTGCGCTGATTTGATTGAAACGGTCATAAGTGCTTATAATTATACGTTTTTTTAACTTTGGTTTAAATCATCCCCGTCGCGTGCAAGGGTGTTCTGTTGTGGGGCGTTATCTGTAGGGCCCCTTAAGAACCGTGCGCGATGTTGTGAGAACCAACCCTTGCCACTTCCTGTTGGAGAATTACATGACTGTTGCAGCCTCAGTATCGATGCGTGAAATGCTAGAAGCCGGAGTGCACTTTGGGCACCAAACCCGGTTCTGGAATCCCAAAATGGCCCCCTATATTTTCGGCCATCGTAACAAGATTCACATTATTAACCTTGAGTCCACCGTGGCAAACATGCACGATGCCTTGAAGTTCGTGCGTCAGTTGTCGTCGCGCCGTGGCTCGGTGCTGTTTGTTGGCACCAAGCGTGCCTCGCGTGAGATCATTCACGAAGAAGCCACCCGCGCGGGCATGCCCTATGTGGATCAGCGCTGGCTCGGTGGCATGCTTACCAACTTTAAAACCGTAAAGGCCTCTATTAAGCGCCTCAAAGACATGGAGGCCACCGAGGCCGAAGGCGGTCTTGAGCGCATGTCTAAAAAAGAAGCCCTTTCTTTTAGCCGTGAGCTCGACAAGCTAAACAAGGCCCTGGGCGGCATTAAAGACATGACTGGCCTGCCCGATGCGATCTTTATCGTCGATGTCGGCTATCACAAGATCGCGGTGCAAGAAGCCAATAAGCTCCGTATTCCGGTGGTGGCCGTGGTCGATACCAATCATTCCCCCGAGGGCATTGACTATGTCATTCCGGGTAACGACGATGCCAGCCGTGCTGTGCGTCTGTATGCCCGTGCCGTGGCCGATGCCATTATCCAGGGCCGCGGCGAGGCCATGTCTGATCTGGTCCAGTCAGTGCAAGAGGGTGAAGACTTTGTCGAGGTCGAGGAGCAGGCGGCAGCTTCTTAAGCGCCACCGCCCCGGCCCTTTGGGCCTGCTTGGGCTCACCGACAGGCACATCGTTTCAGAATTTTTTCAAGAAAGAATGCAATCGTATGGCAGAGATTAGTGCAGCAATGGTAAAGGCGCTTCGTGAGAAGACCGATGCGCCCATGATGGAATGCAAGAAGGCGCTTACCGAGGCAGCAGGCGATATGGACAAGGCCGAAGAAATTCTGCGGGTGCGTCTGGGCTCCAAGGCCACCAAGGCCGCAAGCCGCGTGGCTGCCGAGGGCGTAGTGGCAATTGCCACCAAGGGGTTGATGGCCGCCATTATCGAGGTCAACTGCGAGACCGACTTCGTGGCCAAGAACGACGACTTTCTTGGCTTTGCCGCCGACCTGGCCCGTATTGTTATGGATGATGCCTCGGTCGACTCGGTCGACACCCTCTCGGGTAAGTCGCTGCAGGGCGGCACGGTTGATTCTGTGCGTACCGCCTTGGTGGGCAAGATTGGCGAGAACATCTCAGTGCGCCGGTTCTCCCGCCATCAGGCCAAGGGCCGGTTCTACTCATACATCCATGGGGGCGCCAAGATCGGCGTGCTGCTCGATCTGGTGGGTGGCGATGAGCAGCTGGGCCGCGACCTGGCCATGCATATTGCTGCCAGCAAGCCACGCGCTCTCGACGCCTCGGGGGTAGACCAGGCCCTCATCGATACCGAGCGCCGCGTAGCCACCGAGAAGGCTGCCGAGTCGGGCAAGCCCGCCGAGATTGTGGCCAAAATGGTCGAGGGTACGGTGCAAAAGTTTTTAAAAGAGGTCACGCTCTTGGGCCAGGTCTTTGTGAAGGCAGAAGACGGTAAGCAGACTATCGAGCAGCTGCTCAAGCAGAAGCAGGCATCAATTGCCAGCTTTGCCCTGTATGTGGTGGGCGAGGGCATCGAGAAAAAGGTGAGCGACTTTGCGGCCGAGGTTGCCGCCCAGTCGGCAGCAGCTCGGGCGGCCTAGACACAGACCCATGACTGAGCCAACGGGTTATCGACGGGTTCTCTTAAAGCTCTCGGGTGAGGCTTTAATGGGCGATGACCCCTATGGCATTAACAAGACCACCATCGATGCCATTGTTGCCGAGATCGCCCAGGTGGTGGCTCAGAAAACCGAACTGGCCATCGTGATCGGCGGGGGCAATATCTTTCGTGGAGTGGCTCTGGGCGCCTCGGGTATGGACCGCGCTACGGCCGACTATACGGGCATGATCGCCACCGTCATGAACGCCTTGGCCCTGCAGGACGCCTTTCGCCAGTCAGGTATTGAGGCCCGGGTGCAGTCGGCGCTGCGGATCGATCAGGTGGTCGAGCCCTATATTCGGCCCAAGGCCATTCGTTACCTGGAAGAAGGCAAGGTGGTCATCTTTGCCGCAGGCACCGGCAACCCGTTTTTCACAACCGATACGGCTGCTGCGCTGCGCGGCGCCGAGGTAGGCGCCCAGGTGGTTATTAAGGCCACCAAGGTCGACGGCATCTACAGCGCCGACCCGGTGAAAGACCCCTCTGCCATTCGGTTCGATGCCATTAGCTTTGATGAAGCCATTATGAAAAACCTGCGGATCATGGATGCCACGGCATTTGCCCTGTGTCGTGACCAGCGGCTTCCTATCCGTGTACTCAGCCTGTTTAAACCCGGTGCGCTTCTGGCCGCGGTCCGTGGCGCGCCCGAAGGCACGCTGGTGCATGTCTAACGCGACGGGAGAAAGACGACTGCCATGACCATCGAAGAAATTCGCGCCAGCACCGAGCAGAAGATGACCAAGAGCCTGGATAACCTTAAGTCCGGGCTTGCCAAGGTGCGCACGGGCCGCGCCCACCCGGGGCTTCTTGAGCAGATCACAGTAGACTATTACGGCACGCCTACGCCGCTTTCGCAGGTGGCCAACCTTACCCTGGTAGACGCCCGCACCATCGGCGTGGCCCCCTGGGAAAAGAAAATGGTTGCCGTGGTCGAAAAGGCCATTCGTGAGTCCGATCTTGGCTTAAATCCAGCAGGCTCAGGCGACCTGATTCGGGTACCCATGCCGCCCCTTTCCGAGGAGCGTCGCCGCGAGTTAACCAAGGTGGTGAAGTCCGAGGGCGAAGACTGTAAGGTGGCAGTGCGCAATATTCGGCGCGATGCCAATGAACAGCTTAAAAAAATGATAAAGGACAAGCTTATTTCCGAGGACGACGAGCGCCGTGCGCAGGAAGACACCCAGAGGCTCACCGACCGGTTTGTTGCTGAAATCGATAAAATCCTGGCCCAGAAAGAGGCCGAGATCATGACCGTCTAGCCCTAGGCACTATTTACAGCGCGCCTGCCCATGCCCCATTCCTCCAGCCCTCTTCCGCCGAGTTCCACCCTGCTGGTACCCCAAGTTACCGCGGTGCCGCGCCACATTGCCATCATCATGGACGGCAATGGCCGCTGGGCATCAAAAAGGCGTCTTCCCCGTATGGCTGGTCACGAGCGGGGCGTCGCCGCGCTTCGGGGCGCGGTCTCGGCCTGCGTGGCCCGGGGCGTTCAGGCCCTCACCGTGTTTGCCTTCAGCTCTGAAAACTGGCGTCGCCCAGAAGAAGAGGTCAGCTTTCTGATGGGCCTGTTTCTTGGGCCCTCAGACGCGAGGTGCGCGAACTCGACTCCCATGGTGTGCAGCTGCGGGTAATCGGCGACATGAGCGCCTTTTCTGCGGCTTTGCAGTCTGCTATTGCCAAGGCCACCGAGACCACCCGGGCCAACACCGAGTTTATGCTCACCGTGGCCGTAAACTACGGTGGCCGCTGGGACATGCTGCAGGCCATGCGTAAGCTGCTCAATGCCCGGCCCGAACTTGCCAAGCCTAACGTGCCTATTTCCGAAGAGGCGCTCGCGCCCTATCTCTGTCTCTCCGACCTGCCCGAGCCCGACCTGTTCATCCGCACCGGTGGTGAGCAAAGGATCAGTAATTTTCTGCTCTGGCAGTCTGCCTATACCGAGTTCTATTTCACCGATCTCTTCTGGCCCGAGTTTGATGACAAGGCGCTGGATGCCGCGATTCTCAGCTACCAGCAGCGGGAGCGGCGGTTTGGCCGCACCTCGGGGCAGCTGGCGGCAGAGGTACAAGACGCGGCAGCCTCACCGCTCGTGCGCTAGCCGGGCCGCTGCATGGCCGTTCGGATTGCTACCGCACTGGCCCTGTTTGTCGTTCTCATACCGATTGCCCTCTGGGCACCTGTCTCCGTCTTTTCTTTCCTTGGCCTGCTCATCTTCGCGGGCGTTTTCTGGGAATGGTCCCGTCTGCTGCAGGTGGCATTCGGCCCACGACTCGCTGCGCTAACGGCTTTATTGGTTCTGGGTACGGCGCTCGTCTTCGACCCCTACCTTGATCCTCGTGGCCTTGGCATAGAGGTGCTGGGCGCTGCGAGCCTGCTCTGGCTGCTGCTACTGCCCTGGGTGCTCTGGCGCGGCAAGTCTCCGCGTGGCTTGCCTGCACTGGCCTTGGCCGCACTGGCCTGCTTTGCGGCCTTCTGGTCGGTATGGCAGGCCCGTTATGAGGGGCTTGTCTTTCTCGTAACTGCCCTCTTGCT
>Ga0172372_10013376_pt1 | contig 10163 bp, 8 predicted proteins | sample LakKiv5m_2_FD_114544 | JGI IMG/M metagenome (GOLD analysis project Ga0172372, IMG submission 114544) | Freshwater microbial communities from Kabuno Bay, South-Kivu, Congo - kab_092012_9.5m | ecosystem: Environmental > Aquatic > Freshwater > Lake | place: Democratic Republic of the Congo... | reverse complement strand
CGACGAGTTGCTCGAGCTCGGCCCCGGTGCGGGTGTCGAGGGCGGACAGCTCCTGTTCCAAGGCAGCCCGGCGGACTGCCAACGCCGCACCGCGCGGGAATCCCTCACCGGCGCCTACCTCGGCCGACGCCTGCAAGTCACCCGGGAGGCCGCGCCCAAGGCCCCGGATGGGGCCTGGCTCTCCGTGCGCGGGGCGCGGGCCAACAACCTCAAGGAGATCGATGCCCGCTTTCCCGTGGGCCTGCTCACCTGCGTCACCGGCGTCAGCGGCTCCGGCAAGAGCACGCTTGTGCTGGACATCCTCGCCGCGGAGGCGGCGCGGCGGCTCAACGGGGCGCGGACCATCCCCGGCGCGCACCGGCGGATCGAGAACCTCGAGTTCTTCGAGAAGCTCGTGCAGGTGGACCAGGAGCCCATCGGCCGCAGCCCCCGCTCCAATCCGGCGAGCTATGTCGACCTCCTCCCGCTCCTGCGCGACCTCTACGCCCAGGTGCCGCTGGCGCGCGTGCGGGGCTACCGCGCGAGCCGCTTTTCCTTCAACGTCCGCGGCGGCCGCTGTGAGCGCTGCCAGGGCGACGGTGCCATCCAGCTGGATATGCAGTTTATGCCGGACGCCTTCGCCCCCTGTCCTAGCTGCGGGGGCCGGCGATTCAACCGTGAGACCCTCGAGGTGCTGTTCCACGGCCACTCGATCGCGGACGTGCTCAACCTCTCGGTGCGGGAGGCGCTCAAGCTCTTCCGCCACGTGCCCCGCGTGGTCGACAAGCTCGCCACCCTCGACGCCGTCGGCCTTGGTTACCTCGCCCTCGGGCAATCCGCCACCACGCTGTCAGGCGGGGAGGCGCAGCGCATCAAGCTGGCCCTCGAGCTCAGCCGGCGCCAGCAGGGTGCCACCCTGTACATCCTCGACGAACCGACCACCGGGCTCCACTGGACCGACATCCAGCGGCTGATGGACCTGCTCTTCCGCCTGCGGGACGCGGGCAACACGGTCATCGTGATCGAGCACAATCTCGACGTGATCCACCTCGCGGACTGGCTCATCGACCTTGGCCCGGGAGGAGGTTCCGGGGGCGGGCGTCTGGTCTACGCGGGGGACCGCGGCGGGATCGAGGCCTGCGCCGAATCGCTCACGGGCCGCGCCCTCCGCCGCTGGCGCGAGGCGGTTCCGTCCGCCCGAGCCTGAGCCGGGGTCGGGTCCGGCCGGCGGTCGCCCGACTTCGGGGCACGAGAACAGTCCGGCGCCGCGGTTCGGCCCCACGGCGCCGGGGGTGTTCAGTTGGCTGCGGGGGTGCGCTTCTGGCGCGCGCCCTTCCGCGGGGCCGCGGCGGCGTACTCGTCGCTCGCGAGGGCGCCGTCCTGGTTCTTGTCCAGTTCCTTGAACCGGGTCTTGGCGGCGGCCGCGGACAGCGTGCCCTTCATCGCGGTGGCGAATTCCCGCGACGTCACCTTGCCGTCGCTGTTGGCGTCGGCGGTGGCGAACGGCGGCGGGGTGGGGGCGCTGGCGGCCGCGCGGACGGTGCCGGCGGCGAGCAGGAGGGCCAGGAGGGCGGGGAGCATCGGGATCATCAGGTTGCTTTCTCTTTCAGGTTTCGCCTGCGGCCGGGATGGCCGGTTGGGCGGGACGGAGGCTGGAGGCCGCGGCCGGCCCGCCGCCATCCGCGCTTGTCCCCGAAATTGAGGCCATCGCGGCCCGCTTGCGCGCCGGCGGCTTCCCCCTACGATCCGCGCGATGAAACTCGCCTCCCTGCTCTGCTGCCTCCTCGGCCTCGCCGCCACGGCGTGGGCCGCCTCGTCCAAGGTCCCCGCCATTTCCCACGCGGACCTATCCGCGGCCATCGCCGCCAAGTCGGTCACGATCCTCGACGTGAACGGGACCAGTTCCTTCAAGGAGGGGCGGATCCCCGGGGCGCTGGACTACGCGGCGCAGAAGGCCCAGCTGGCGGCGCTGCTGCCGAAGGACAAGAACGCGCTGGTCGTCGCGTACTGCGGGAATGAGCACTGCACCGCCTACCTCTCGGCGGCGACCGCCGCGCAGCGGCTGGGGTACACCAACGTGCGCCATTACGCGCCGGGCATCGACGGTTGGAAGCAGAGCGGCGCGAAGCTGGATCGCGGCTGAACCCGCCACGGTTCTTCATTCCCGGGCGGTCTCCCTGCGGGGGGCCGCCCTTTTTGTTGTCCACGCCGGCGGCGCATCTTCGCGCAATTGTAACCGCAGCGCCACGGTTTCGCGACGCGGGTGCCTCACGCTCGCGTCGCGCAATCGTGAATCTCGCCCTCGTCACCGAAACCTTTCCGCCGGAGGTCAATGGCGTCGCGATGACGTTCGGGGTGATCGCGCGGGAGCTGGGCCGGCGGGGTCACGGGTTGACGGTGTACCGGCCGCGCCGGGCCGATCTCGCCCCGTGGCCCGCGTCGGCCGACTACGCGGTGGTTCCGCTCCCGGGCTTTGCGGTGCCGGGCTACCCGCTGATCCGGCTCGGGCTGCCCGCGGGCGGCCGGCTGCGCGCCGCGTGGACGCGTGCCCGACCTGATCTGGTGCACGTCGCCACTGAGGGCCCCCTCGGCGCCTCGGCGGTGGCGGCGGCCCGCTCGCTTGGCATCCCGGTGACCTCGAGTTTCCACACCAACTTCCACGCCTACACCCGCCATTACGGCGCCGGCCCGCTCCGGGGTCTCGTGCTCGCGTGGCTCCGGCGACTGCACAACCGCACCCGCCGGACCTTCGCGCCGACCCGCGAGCTGATCGCGGAGCTGGGCGGCGCCGGTTTCCGCGACCTGGCGCTGATGTCGCGCGGCGTCGACACGCTCTGCTTCCACCCGCTGCGGCGGTCCGCGGACCTGCGCCGCGCCTGGAGGGCGGACGACGAGCATCCCGTCGTGCTCCACGTCGGCCGGATGGCGCCGGAGAAGGACTACGACCTCCTCTTCCGCTGCTACGCCGCGATGCGCGCGGTCAATCCGGGATTGCGCTTCGTGCTGGCGGGGGAAGGCCCCCTGCGCGCGGGGCTGGAGCGGGCGCATCCCGAGTGCCACTTCGCGGGCTTCCTCTCCCGGCCGGAGATCGGCGCCTACTACGCCTCCGCCGACATCTACCTCCACGCGAGCCGCACGGAGACCTTCGGCAACGTGGTCACCGAGGCGATGGCCAGCGGGCTCGCCGTGGCGGGCTTCGACTACGCGGCCGCGCGGCAGTTCGCCCGGCACGGCGAGAGCGGACTGCTGGCCCCGTTGGACGCCCCGGAGGCCCTGGTCGCGGCGGCGGAGCTGCTGGCCGGCGATCCCTTCCTCCGCGCGCAACTGGGCCGGGCGGCCCGCCGGGCGGTCGAGGAACACTCCTGGGAGCGGGTGATCGCGGATTTTGAGCGGGACCTGCTGCAGGCCGCGGGCCCGCTGGCCGCAGGGGGAGGTGCGGGATGAACCGGAGGCTACTGGTCCTCACGGCGGGCTTTGGCGAAGGTCACAATGCCGCGGCCCGGGCCTTGGCCCAGACGTGGGACGAGCGGGAGGGGGAAGGGGCGGCGGTGGTGGCCGATCCCTTCGCCGAGGCCCATCCCGCCAGCAACGCCTTCCTGCGTTGGGCCTACCTGGGCGTGATCAACTGGCTCCCCTGGGCGTGGCGGGCGCTCTACGGCTGGATGGACCGGTCCCGGCTGCTGCCGCGGCTGCTCGGCCGGCTTCCTGGCGACACCCAGTCGATGAGTCGACTGCTCGAACGCCACCGGCCCCTCGCCGTCGTCTCCACGTTTCCCGGGCATAACTTCACGCTCCGCGAGATCGGCCGGCGCGGCGGCGCCGTGCCCCCACGTTTCACGGTGGTGACCGACTCCATCAGCCTGAACTCACTCTGGTGGACCGGGGACTCCGCCGCGTGGTTCGTGCCCAACGAGGACTCGGCCGCCGTGCTGCGGACGGCCGGGGTGGACCGCGGGCGCATCGATGTGACCGGGTTCCCGGTACCGCCGGTCTTCGCCCGCCTGGGCGGCACGGTCGCCCCGCCGGCGTTGTCCGGGGGAACCCGGCCCCGGATCCTAGTGATGATCCATTCCGGCCGGCGTGGGGCGGAGGGCACGGCGCGACTGCTGTTCCGGGAGTTGGGCTGGGATCTCACCTTCGCGGTGGGGCGCGACGAGGGCCTCCGCCGCCGGCTCACGGCCCTGTCGGCTGACCGTACCGGCGTCACGGTGCTGGGTTGGACGCGCGAAATCCCGCGGTTGCTCCTGACGCACCACGTGGTGGTGAGCAAGGCGGGCGGGGCCACGACGCAAGAGGCACTCGCGGCGGGCTGCCCGATGATCGTCAGCCAGATCGTGCCCGGGCAGGAGGAGGGCAACTACGAGTTGCTGCGCCGCCACGGGATCGGAACCTTGGCGACGGAACCGTCCGCGGTGGTGGCGGCTTTGCGGGAGGCCTTTGCCCGTGACGGAGAGGGGTGGGCGCGGTGGCGGGCGGGGGTGGCGGGGCTGCGCCGTCCCCACGCCGCAGCGGAGATCCTGGACCGGGTGGAGGAGCGTGTCCGCGGGGAGCGGACGGCGGCGGGGGCAGCCGGATGAGGACGGTATTCATCCTCAACCCGCACGCCGGGCACAATCGGCGGCGTCCCGGGCTGCGGCAGCAGTTGCGGGAGTTCGCCGCCGCCTGTCCAAGCGAGGCCGTCGTGGAGGTGACGGAGGGTCCGGGGCACGCCCGGGAGCTGGCGACCGCGGCGGTGCAGGCCGGGGCCGAGGTCGTCGCGGCGGTCGGGGGCGACGGGACGATGAACGAGGTTGCGCAGGGCCTGCTGGGTGCGACCGCGGCGCTGGCCCTCGTGCCCTGTGGCTCGGGCAACGGGTTGGCCCTGCACCTGCGGATCCCGCGGTCCCTCACGGGCGCGCTGCGGCTCGCGGCCGATCCGGACGCCGCCTGGCGCGAGATCGATTCCGGGGAGGTGGCGGGGCTGCCGTTCTTCAACGCGATGGGCATCGGCCTCGACGCGGAGATCAGTCGCCGCTTCAACCGCCTCACCCGCCGCGGCCTGCCCGCGTACCTCCGCGCGGGCTGGGGTGCCTGGCAGGAACGCCGGCCAGTGCAGTGCACGCTGGAGGTCGGGTCGGAGCGGCGCGCGCTCTCGGCGCTGCTGATCTCGGTGCTCAATTCCGACCAGTACGGCAACCACGCGCGCGTCGCGCCCGGGGCGGAGGTCGACGACGGGGAGCTCGATTTGGTGGCGGTGACCGCCACCGGTCTCCTCTGTGTGGCCCGGCTGATGCCACACCTTTTCCTGGGCTCGCTCGACTCCTCTGTCCCCGGCCTGCTGCGCCGTTCCGCGCGCCGCTTCGCGCTGGTGCGGCCCGCGCCCGGTCCGCTGCACACGGACGGCGAGGTGCATCCCGGCCCCGCGCGGCTCGAGGTCGTCATCCGCCCCCGCAGCCTGCGCGTGCTCGTGCCCGGCGTGCCCGGGCGTCTCGCCGCGCCCATCGACCAGGCGGCCCGCTCCTTCGCCCTGCTGATCCCATGAAGCTCAACGTCCGCACCGTGATCCTCTCGGACCTGCACCTCGGCACGACCGACTCCAAGGTCGAGGAGGTGAATCATTTCCTGCGCCACATCCACTGCGCGAAGCTCATCCTCAACGGGGACATCATCGACGGCTGGCAGCTGCGCCGCGGCGGGCGCTGGACCAAGGCGCACACCCGCTTCGTGCGGATCGTCCTCAAGAAGCTGGAGAAGCGCGACACGCAGGTCATCTACCTGCGCGGCAACCACGACGATGTCCTCGCCTCCTTCCTGCCGCTGGAGTTCGAGGGGCTCGCCGTGGTCGAGGAGCACATCCACGAGGCCGCCGGCGGCCGCTACCTGGTGCTGCACGGGGACATCTTCGACACGGTGACCAAGAATTTCGTCTTCCTGGCCCATTTGGGCGACTGGGGCTACAGCCTCCTCCTCGGTCTCAACCGCTTGTACAACCGCTGGCGCGCGTGGCGGGGGCTCGAGTACTGGTCGCTGAGCAAGGCCATCAAGGCGCGGGTGAAGGAGGCGGTGAACCACATCTCCAACTTCGAGCAGCACATCGTCCAGCTCGCGCGCGAGAAGGGCTGCCAAGGGGTGATGTGCGGCCACATCCACACCGCGGCGGACAAGCGCATCGGGGACATCCACTACCTCAATTCCGGCGACTGGGTGGAGTCGCTCACCGCGATCGTCGAGCATTGGGACGGGCGTTTCGAGCTGATGGATTTCGCCTCCTTCGTGCGGCGGTTCCCGCTGCCGGATCGTGTCGGGATCGAGCCCGGAGCGGAGCTCACCGAGGCCTGACCGGCCGGACCGGGAGCGGGTGACAATTGCGTTACGGCCGGTTTCGGCCTCGTTCCCGGTCCCCGCCCCCGGTTAACCCTTTCCCGTGAGTCCCGCCCGCAAGTCCGCCCCCCGCCTCCGCCATCCGGTCCGCGCCGAGCCCGCCGTCCCCGCCGGCGATCCCGCGCGCTTCGGCAACCGGGAGCAGAGCTGGTTGGCGTTCAACCAGCGCGTCCTGGACCAGGCCCGCCACCCCGCCAACCCCCTGCTCGAGCGCGTCAAGTTCCTCGCGATCGCCAGTTCCAACCTCGACGAGTTCTTCGAGATCCGGGTCGCCGGGTTGCGGCAGCAGGCGGACTCCGAGACGGCGCCGCTGAGCCTCGACGGGCTGACGCCGCGCGAGCAGCTCCGGCGGGTCCGGGGCGCCGTCGGCGCGATGGTGGCGGCCCAGCACCGCTGCTGGCAGGAGGAGCTGGTCCCGTCGCTCGCGGCGGAGCGCATCGTGTTCCGGCCCACCCACCAGCTCGACGCGGCGGAACTCGCCTGGGTACACCGCCATTTCCGGGAGCAGGTGCAGCCGGTGCTCACGCCGCTCGCGGTCGACCAGGCGCATCCCTTCCCGCTCCTCGGCAACAAGACGCTCAGCCTGCTGGTGCTGCTGCGGCAGGAGGAGGATCCCGTCGCGGAGCCGGTGCTCAGCATCGTGCCGGTCCCGCGGAGCCTGCCGCGCATCCTCCGCCTGTGTCCCGGCGAGCCCGGCCCGGAGCGATTCCTGTTCCTCAGCGAGATCCTCAAGCTGTGCGTGGGGGAGCTCTTTCCCGGCTACCGGGTACTCGGGGCCCACGCGTTCCGCGTCACCCGCAACAGCGACCTCTACATCGACGAGGAGGAGGCGGAGAACCTGCTCAAGAAGATCGAGGACGAGCTGCGCAACCTGCGCCGCGGGGCCGCGGTGCGCCTGGAGGTCGAGCACGGCGTGGACGCGTGGGCCCTCGCCGAGCTCGTGCGGCACCTCGGCCTGCCCGAGGACGCGGTCTACGACCAGCCCGCCCCCCTCAATTTCCTGCGGCTGATGTCGCTCCACGATCTCGTCGACCGGCCGGACCTGAAGTATCCGCCCTTCGCCGCGGCGGACTGCGTGGCCCTCGCCGGCGGTCGTCCGGTCTTTGACGCCGTCCGCGAGCGCGACCTCCTGCTGCACCATCCCTACGACAGCTTCACGCCCGTGGTTGCCTTCGTGCAGGAGGCGGCGCGCGACCCGGAGGTGCTCGCGATCAAGCAGACGCTTTACCGGACCAGCGGCGATTCCCCGATCATCGAGGCGCTGATCGAGGCCTCCCTCGCCGGGAAGCAGGTGACGGCGCTGGTGGAGCTGATGGCGCGGTTCGACGAGGCCAACAACATCAAGTGGGCCCGCGAGCTGGAGGAGGCGGGCGTTCACGTCGTCTACGGGGTGGTCGGGCACAAGACGCACTGCAAGTGCTGCCTCGTGGTCCGCCGCGAGGGACCGCAGCTCCGGCGCTACGTGCACCTGGGCACCGGCAACTACAACCCGCGCACCGCACGCCTGTACACTGACCTCAGCCTGCTGACGGCGCGGGAAAGCCTCACCGCGGAGGTGGCGCAGCTGTTCAATTCGCTCACGGGCCTCGGCCGGGCGCCGGAGTTCCACCACCTGCTGGTGGCCCCGTTCAACCTGCACGCGCGGATCCTCGAGCTGATCGCGGCGGAGACGGCGCACGCCCGGGCCGGCCGTCCGGGGCGCATCATCGCGAAGATGAACAAGCTGGTGGACCCGCACGCGATCGAGGCGCTGTACGCGGCCTCCCAGGCCGGCGTGCAGATCGACCTCATCGTCCGCTCCACCTGCTGCCTCGTGCCGGGCGTGAAAGGGTTGAGCGAGCACATCCGGCTCCGGAACCTGGTCGGGCGTTTCCTCGAGCACGCCCGGATCTTCGTCTTCGGGCAGGGGGGCTCGCCGGTGGTTTATGCCGGCAGCGCCGACTGGATGCCGCGGAACTTCTTCCGGCGCGTCGAGGCCGTGTTTCCGGTGGAAGATCCCGCCCTGCGCCAGCGCATTCTGGACGAGATCCTCGCCGCCGAGCTCCGCGATAGCGCGGACGCGGCGGTCCTCCAGTCGGACGGCACGTACGTGCCGGTTTCACCCGCCGAGGGCGCGGAATCGTTCCAAGCCCAGCGGCACTTTATGGGCTTGGCGCAGGCCCGGACGGCGGCCGGCGTACCCTGACGAGGGCCGCCCTCAGTCGGGAACTTTGTTGATCGGGTCGCATCGAAGTGACCTGACGGCACCTTTCAGCGGCTCTCTCCCGTCGCCATACCCTCCGGGTATTCCTCGGTCTCTCGACGCTGAAATGCGCTCGCCATCTCACCCCGCTGCTCCGCCTCCAATTGAATCGTCCCGCCCTCAGGGCTGCTTGGCCGCCCGGCGACGTTCCCGCGGCAGGGTTTCCTCCAGCGCGTTCGGCTGCCCCGTCCGCTTCCGCAGGGTGAACGCATCGTAGAGCCGGTTGGTGGCGGTGCGCGCCTCGTAGCGAAGCTCGTCGCCGTCGACCGTGATCAGCTGGAACAGTTGGGTGTCCTCGGCGAACCGCACCGCCCAGGCGTCGCCGGGCGACAGGTCGTACATCTTGGGACCGCTGACCGAGACGACATAGACGGTGCCGATCGCGGGATCGTAGGCCTGGTTGTAACCCTTCGGCAGGTTGACCTCGGCCCCGGCTCGCCCCGGCGCCACGTCCCCGCTGCGCGCGTAGGTGTGGTCGTGCCCCGTGAGCACGAGGTCGACCTTGAACTCGTCGAGGACGGGTTTCCAGAGCTCCCGGAGCTTCGCGTTGTCGCGGTTCCGGGCGGGCGAGAAGATCGGGTGGTGGAAGGTGAGGATCGTCCAGCGCTGCGGGTTGTGGCGCAGCACCTCACGGAGCCACGGCACCTGCTCGGCGGGGAGGTCATTCGAGTTCAGCGAGATGATGCGCGCGCCCTGGTAATCCAGGTAGTACACGGTTTCGGCCAGGGCGGGCAGGTCGCGGGGGCCGTTCTCGGGCAGGGTGAACTGGGGCCGCCAGTTGCGGCTGAGGATGCGCGGCGCCGCCGCGTCCTTCTCGTCGAGCTTCGCGTACTCGTGGTTGCCCGGCGTGGGGACGACCGGGATGGTGGCGTTGACCCACCCCGGGGCCCCCAGCCATTCGCCCCACTGGGCGTCGTTGTGGGCCTTGTCGATGAGGTCGCCCGCGTGGAGCGTGAATGCGGCCCGGGGCGCCTCTTGGAACGCCTCGCGGAAGACGCGCGACCAATGGGTGCGGATGTCGTTCTGCGCGTCACCGAAATAGATGAACGTAAAGCGCGCGGGGCCCGCGGCCGCCGTGCGGAAGTGAAACCATTCGCTCCAGTTCACGCCGTCGCCCACGCGGTAGGTGTAAAGGGTGCCCGGCGTCAGCCCGGTGAACTCGGCCGAGTGGGCGAGGGCGGCACCGAGGCTGGACTCGTAACGCTCGGACCGGACCGGCACCGGGGTTCCCTTCAGTTCCTTGCCCGAGTCGAGCGCCCGCGTCACCTCGGCGGTCGCGCGGGGCACGGAAAGGTCGGTCCGCCACGTGACCGCCATCGAGGTGGCCGGATCGCCGCGCCAGGTCAGCACGATGCGATCCGGGAGTAGCCGGGGCGCGTGCGCTTCCTTTTCCGGGTAGGCGGCGGGGGCGAGCGTGGGCTGCGCGCTGGCGACGTGGCCGGCGAGGATTGAGCAGAAGGCGAGGGCGGGGAGGATCTTCATCGTGAGGCGGAGGCGGGGCGGAAGGTGAAGGGCACCGAGAATTGGTGAAACGAGGGATCGGGAAGCAAGCGGGTGGAGGTTACGATCTCGCGTCGGGTGG
>Ga0172372_10013373_pt1 | contig 10168 bp, 6 predicted proteins | sample LakKiv5m_2_FD_114544 | JGI IMG/M metagenome (GOLD analysis project Ga0172372, IMG submission 114544) | Freshwater microbial communities from Kabuno Bay, South-Kivu, Congo - kab_092012_9.5m | ecosystem: Environmental > Aquatic > Freshwater > Lake | place: Democratic Republic of the Congo... | reverse complement strand
GGCGCCCGTGCGAACCGCCAGCATCACCGACGGCACATCCAACACGCTCATCGCGGCGGAAAAACGCATCAACCAGCTTTACTATGGAGGCAATACCGTCTGGTGCGATGTCGACGGGTATTATTTCGGCAGCGAATGCAGTTGCATGCGCGACGCCAACAACCAGCCCACTCCCGACAGCCAATCGCCCAGCACCAGCAATGTGTACTACGACACGACCTTTGGAGGGCCCCATTCCGGCGTTCTGATGGGCGTTTTGGCCGATGGTTCGGTGAAGGCCATCCGCTACGGCATCACGGCGACCGTGTTTTCCCGCCTCGCCAATGTCTCGGATGGAAATGTGATCAACATAGATTGAAAAGGTCCTTTCACTCGTTCAGAAGGATGGACAGGAAAACCCCATGATGCGCCATCTCCGCCTGATTTCCTGCCCCGTGGCGTTCCTGGTTGCCGGTTGCGGCGAGCCGTCCAAGGTTCCCGACGCCACGGTTTCAGGCGCCGTCACCTTCAACGGTCAGCCAATCACCAACGGCTCGGTCATCTTCAATCCCGAGGATGGCAAGGGGGCCAGCGCCGAGACCGCGATCGCCGATGGCAAATACTCGGTGGGCAAGCTCTTCTCGGGCAGGAAGAAGGTTTCCGTGCAAGGGTTCAAGGGGCAGGCCGGGACCACGGGTGAGCCGCTTTTCGGCGCGGGCGCGCCGGGCGCCAGCAGGGTGGTGGAAGTGAAACCCGGCGAGCAGACAATCGACCTCGCGGTCGGCGGGACCAAAAAGTAACTTTCCCCGCGATCATTGGAGTGGCGGCCCGCGCCACCTCCGGCACCCGGCAAGTACCCCCGGAGAGATTCGAACTCCCGACCGACGGATTAGAAATCCGTTGCTCTATCCAGCTGAGCTACGAGGGCTTTGGATGTAGTATACTTGTCCATCGACACGCGTGACCATTGTCACCACCCGATGTTTCAAAAAAGGGGGCGCGGCGTGGCGGTTTGGCGGCATCGCGGGAATTCCCTGCCATGAAATCACCCTGCGTTTCCCCGGCATGGGCCCTATTGCTGTCGCTGGTGCCCGGCCTTGCCATGGCGGAGGCGGGCCCCAACGACCGGCTTGGTGCCGTGGGTCCCTTTCTGGTCAGCCACTGCGCCGGATGCCATGAAGGCGCCGGAGCCAAGGGCAAATTCCGGATCGACAATTTGGCCGGCCTACCCGCGGCCGAGGCGGCGAAACGCTGGGGCAGGATCGTGGCGCGGTTGGAGGCGGGCGAAATGCCTCCCGTCGGCAAAACCCGGCCGGGTGAGAAGGAAGTCGCCGGGGCGCTGGCCACCCTCAAGTCGCTGCTGGCCGGGGAAGCCCGCGAACGGCGCGCCAGCGGCAGGGCCCAGGTGCGCCGTCTCAACCGCCTTGAATACGAAAACAGCATCCACGACCTTCTTCATGTCCGCTTGCCGCTCCGCGACCTGCTTCCCGAGGACGATTCAGCCGACGGCTTCGACAACGGGGCCAAGGCGCTCAGCATCTCCCCCGTTCATGTCCAGCGCTACATGGAGGCGGCGGAACGGGCCCTGGCATCGGCGATCATCCACGGTCCAAGGCCCGAGACGAAAAAGCTGTCGGTGTCATTCGGTGATCCGGCGGAAAACACCTACCAGAACCTGGGCCACGGCCACAACATGCCGCAGATCCATGTTCGCGAGGGCAAGATCTGGTTCCTGGGCGAGTCCCACATCGAGGTGCCGATCCATTCGATGCTGTTGGCCGCGGCGACCCGGGCCGCCCCGGGCCGCTACCGCGTCACGATCACCACGCACACCGACGACGAAATGAATGAACCCCAGACGCTTTACCTGAAGGCGAGGCACTCGCGGCACGAGTTCGGCTACTTTGACTCGCCCTTGGGCAAGCCCGCCGAAATCGTCATCGAGCACGATTTCAAGCCGGGCGACAGCGTGGTCATGGCGCCCTACAACCTCCGCGCGATCCGCCGCTTGCGGGGCCTGCCCAACCCTGGTCCGCCCATGAAGGCCCAAGGTGGACCGGCCCTTGTCATCGACAGTTTCGCGGCCGAGGGCCCCCTCCATGAAACCTGGCCACCGGCCTCGCACGAGGCGCTGTTCGCCTCGGTTCCGATGAAGGCCTGGAAGGACATGCCCAAGAACGCGCGCGTTCCGCTCGGGCGCAAGCCGACCGACCTCACGCCCGCTCCATCGGATGCCTCCGCCCAGGCGAAAGTGCTGCTGGGGCGATTCCTGCCGCGCGCCTTCAGGCGGCCGTTGATTTCAGCCGACATGGCCCCCTTCCTCGCGCTCGTTGAACGGAACCTCTCGGCGGGGGAAAGCTTTGAATCGGCGATGCTCGCGGCATACCAGGCGGCGCTTTGCTCGCCCGATTTCCTGTTTCTTGTCGAGAATCCCGGGCCGCTTGACGATCACGCGCTGGCTTCGAGGCTGTCGTATTTCCTCACGCGGAGCATGCCCGACGAGACCCTGCGTTCGGCCGCCGACGCCAAATCGCTTGGCGATCCGGCGGTGCTCAGGCGAGAGGCCTCGAGGCTGCTCGATTCTCCCCGCTCGCTAGCCTTCCTGAACGACTTCCTCGACCAGTGGCTGCGGCTTCGCGACCTCGACGCGACGATGCCGGACAAGGAGCTGTTTCCCGAGTTCTACGAGGACCTGCACTCCTCGAAGGTCGATGGCCTGCTTCGTTCAAGCATCGAGGAGGAGACCCGCCTTTTCTTCGCCGACATGCTCAGGAACGACCGTGGCGTGGGCCTCATCGTGGATTCCGGTCACGCGTTCCTGAACAAGAGGCTCGCCGAGCACTACGGACTGCCGCCCGTTGCCGGCGCCCGCCTGCGCAGCGTCAAGCTGCCGGCCGGAAGCGATCGCGGGGGCGTGCTCACGCACGCGAGCATCCTCAAGGTGACGGCGAACGGTTCGAACACATCCCCGGTGACGCGCGGCGCCTGGGTGCTGGAGAGCATCCTCGGCCGTCCGCCCCAGCCGCCACCACCCGATGCCGGCGGCATCGAGCCCGACACGCGCGGAGCCACGACCATCAGGGAACAGCTGGCCAAGCACCAGGCCAGCGCCACCTGCGCGAACTGCCACAGGTCGATCGACCCGCCCGGGTTCGCCCTTGAGGCGTTCGATCCCATCGGCCAGTTCCGGCAACACTACCGGGCGACGAAAATCGGAACCGAGCTGAAGACCGTTTTCGCGCACGGACACCGCGTGAAGTACCGGCAAGGACCGCCCGTTGACGCCGGCGGCGTGCTTCCAGGCGGGCAGCCGTTTTCCGGTCCCCGGGAATTCAAGGCGCTGCTCGCCCTCGAGACTCCCCTCATCGCGCGCAACTTGGCGGCCAAGCTGGCGGCGTTCGCGACCGGCCAGCATGCCGACCCGGGCGACCTGCTCGAGCTCGACCGCGTGGTGGCCGAGGCTGCCCAAAAGGATTTCGGCTTCCGTTCCCTTGTGATTTCGGTGATTGGAAGCGACATTTTCAGGACCAAGTAGGAGCGTTCCATGAGCCGTGCCCCCCTCTCCCGCCGCACATTTCTCCGCGCCTCGGGAATCGCGCTTTCGTTGCCCTGGCTCGAGTCGATGGGCAGGGCGGTCGGCGCGCCGAAACAGCCCGCGCCCCCGAGGCTTGTCGCCATCGGCACGCCATTCGGCTTTGATCCCCAGGTGTTCATTCCGGCCAAGGCCGGCCGCGACTACGAACTGTCAACGCACCTCAGCCACCTCAAGGACCATCGGGCCGACTTCACGGTTTGCTCGGGACTCTCGCACCCCAACACCGGGGGCGGGGGCCACAAGGCCGAGGCGGTCATGCTGACCGGCGCGGCCTATCCCGACTATTCCTACAACCTGAAAAACACCATCTCGATCGACCAGCAGTTCGCCGCGGCGTATCGCGGCCAGGCCCGGTACGACAGCCTCGTCCTGACGACCTACGGCGGCAGCCTCAGCTACACGGGCAATGGCGTGAACCTGCCGGCGATTGATCAACCCTCCCGGGTTTTCTCCCAGCTTTTCCTGGCCAGCACGCCGCAGCAGCAGGCCGAGGAACTCCGCAAGATCGGGGCCGGGCGCAGCATGCTCGATTTCGTGGGAGAACAGGCGAGGAGCCTGGGCAGGCGGGTGACGGTCGCCGACCGGGCCCGGCTTGACGAGTATTTCGAGTCGGTGCGCGATGTGGAACGCCAGCTCCAGATGTCGGGCGCCTGGGTCGACCGGCCCAAGCCGAAGGCCCCCGTCGCCCCGCCCAGGGACCTGCCCGGCCCCGCCACCGCCGAGCAGAAGGCCAAGCTCAAGCTGATGTTCGACATGATCCACCTCGCCCTGCGGACCGACTCGACCCGGGCCATCACCATCAAGACTTTCGGCGGGCATCACGACCTTTCCCACCATGGAAAGGATCCCGCGAAGCGTTCGGCCTGCCAGTCGGTGGAGGTCGAACTGCTCACGGCCTACAGCGGGCTTCTTTCCAAGCTCAAGGAGTCGATGGAGGGGGAGGGCGCGCGCATGCTGGACAGCACCATGGTGCTGCTGACCAGCAACCTCCGTGACGGCAACTCCCACTGGACCTACGACCTGCCGGTGATCCTTGCCGGCGGCGGGTTCAGGCATGGCCGGCATCTCAATTTCAACGCGCCGCTCCTCGCCTCTCTATCGGAGGCAGACCAGAACAGGCCGCAGGCGATTCCCCCGATGGGCAAGGACCAGCAACCCCTGTGCAACCTGTACCTCAGCATGCTCCAGCGGGGGGGCGTGAAGATCGACAGGTTTGGATCCAGCACGGGAACCCTCACGGGCCTGGAAGCCGCATGATCGGGCCAATGGTTTCCGTGGCGCCGCGATTTCGGCTCTCCGGTATCCGCGCCTTGGGTCGCGCCCCGGCTGGTTTGTCCGCCCTGGTGGCGCTGGCCTGCCTGGCGTCCGCGTGGCATGGGCGCGCCTCCGCGGCGGGCGAGGACAAGGCCGGGCAGGCGCGCCGCGCCGCCGCCATGAAGACATTCCGCGAACAAATCACGCCCTTCCTCAACAACTACTGCGTGGAATGCCATGGCAGGAACAACAGGGCCAAGCAGGGCGGCGTGTCATTCGCGGGCGCCTTCCAGCGTCCGGGTGCCGGGGAATTGCGCAAGCAATGGCAGCTTTCGATGGTGAATGTGAAGGAACATGTCATGCCGCCGCCGGACGCCGCCAAGCAACCGACGGACGAGGAAAGGGGCAAGTTCATCGCCTGGGTTCCTGAAATCAAGTATCTCAATCCGCAGGATCCCGGGCTGTTTGTCCTTCGCCGGCTGAACAAGGTGGAATACGGCAACACGCTGCGCGACCTCCTGGGCGTTGATCCGTCGGTGGCCGGGAAACTGCCCGACGAGGTTCCCGGCGAGGGATACCTGAACACGATCTCGCCGCTGCAGACGGAACAGTTCCTGGCGATCGCGAACGAGGCGCTCGACATCGCCCTCGGCCCCGCCGGGGCGCCGGCCAACAACGCCCTCGAAAAGTTGTTCGGCGAGGCGCCGCCCAAGGGAAGCGACGGGCGCGAGGCGGCCGGCAAGGTTGTCCGGGCGCTGGCCCGCAAGGCGTACAGGCGTCCCGCGACGGACGACGAGATAGGCGTGCTGATGCGCGTCCTCGACCTCGGCGCGGCCAACGGGCTTGATCACCATGGCTCGCTCCGCCTGGTGCTCAAGGCGTTGCTCGTCTCGCCCCAGTTCCTTTTCATCACCCCGGCGCCATCATCCCCTCCCGCCGGGCCGATCGTCCCCCTGGACGACCATCATTTGGCTTCGCGATTGTCGTATTTCCTGTGGTCCACCCTGCCCGATGCCGAACTCCTGGCCCTGGCGGATGCCGGAAAACTGCGCGAGCCTTCCGCGCTGAGGGCGCAGGTGAGGCGCATGCTCGCGGATCCCAGGTCGGCGGCCCTCTTTGATGGATTCGGGGTTCAATGGCTCAGGCTTGGCGGCCTGAAGGGGATGCGCTTCGACCCGGCGAAGTTTCCCGAAATGACTCCCGCGTTGAGAATGGCGATGATTGATGAGGCCCGGATGCTGTTCGAGGAGATCGTCCGGGGCAACCTGGCCGTTTCGGCGTTCATCGGGAGCGGGCACACCTACATGAATGAAAGCCTCGCCAAGCTGTACGGACTGGAGAAAACGGTCACGGGCCCGCGCATGCGCAAGGTGCGACTGCAGGACGCCAACCGCGGGGGCATCCTCGGCATGCCCGCCATCCTGGCCGCGACCTCCTTTCCGGATCGGACCAGCGCCGTCAAGCGCGGGGTCTGGGTTCTCGAACAGGTGCTTGGCGAGCATGTGCCGCCCGCCCCGGCGAATGTGCCCGCCCTGGACAAGCAGGATCGGAAGGATGGCAAGGGCCTCACCCTGCGCCAGCGCACCGAGATGCACCGGGCGAATTCCGTTTGCGCGAATTGCCACAAGATCATGGATCCGATCGGCTTCGGCCTGGAGCGCTTCGACGCCATCGGCCGCTGGCGCGACAAGGACGACTCTGGCGCGCCAATCGACTCGAAAGGAGAAATGCCGGACGGCAAGCGATTCGAAACCCCCGGGGAACTCAAGGCCATCATCGCCTCGCGCGGGGAAGACCTCGCGCGCAACCTCGCCGGGAAATGGCTTGCCTACGCCTTGTGCCGCCAGCTTGAAGGCTATGACGAAATCGTGCTGGACCAACTCATGGAGTCATTGGCGCGTGATGGCTACCGGATGGGGGATCTCATCACGGGAATCGCCACCAGTTATCCATTCACCCATCGCCGAGTCAAATGAGGAGCCAACCATGACAACCTCGACAACCATCGGCCGCCGCGCCTGCCTCAAGGGGGTAGGGGTCTCGCTGGCCCTGCCACTTCTGGATTCACTCGGTTGGGCGGCGGGCCAGGGCTCAAGGCCCGCCAAGCCACCCGTGCGACTGGGTTTCATGTACATGCCCCACGGGGTCATCATGGACCAGTTCTGGCCCAAGGACCCGGAGACTTTCCTCTCCGATCCGCCCCCGGCGCTCGAGTCGCTCCGCCCGGTCCTGCGACGATGCCTCATGGTCAAGGGGGTCTCGGGCGTGCCGATCGCCCCGTACAACGGCGGCCCTCACGCGCTGGAACTTTCCACCTGGCTCACGGCCACTCTCCCCAATCCCAAGAACCGCGGCAAAATCGACATCGCCATCTCCGCCGACCAGATCGCCGCCAATCATGTCGGCGGGCAGACATCCCTGCCGTCGCTGGAACTCGCGACGATGCCCCAAACCCACAAGGAGAACCAGGAGGGACTCCATGAGGGGTATTACTCGCATTGCAGTTATCGCTCCGCCACGCAGGTGATGCCCGCGGAAATCAATCCCCGCAATGTCCTCAACCGGCTGTTCGGCAAGTCCGCCAAGCCCGGCGCGCTTCTCAGGCATGACCCGCTCGACCGCGGCATGCTCGACCTGGTCATCGGCGGGGCCAGCGACCTGCGCAAGCGACTTGCCCAGGACGACCAGCGCAAGCTCGACGAATACCTCGACAGCGTCCGTGCCGTCGAGCGGCGCATCGCGGCGATCGAGGATCGGCAAAAGGACGCGGCCTTGCAGAAGGCCGGCATCGCCCCCGGCAGCCGCGACTCCTCCGATTCGCCCCCGATCGAGATCAAGATCCCCGTTGGCGACAAGCGCAGCGAATACATGCGGGTCATGTGCGACCTCAATGTCCTCGCGTTCCAGACGGACACCACCCGCGTGAGCACTTACATCGGCTCAACTCCCAACGGCGTCACTTATCCCGAACTCGGCATCGCGGGCGAGCATCATTCCTACACCCACCACCAAAACCGCGCCGAGACGATGGCCAAGGTCGCCGGAATCACGGCTTTCAACATCTCGCAATTCGCCTACATGGTGAAAAGGATGGCCGCCTTGAAGGAGGGCGAAGGCACACTTTTGGACAACTGCATCATGATGTGGGGCTCGGGTCTCGAGGATGGAAACAGCCACACCCGCCAAAACCTGCCTTTCATCATCGCCGGGGGTGGTGGCGGTTCCCTCAGGACGGGGCGCTTCCTGTCCGCCAACGCCAACCAGGGCGACCTGCTCATGACCCTGCTGGCCTGCATGGGAGTTCCGATTGACCGTCCGATCGGAATCGCGACAAAGCGGATCGACGCGATGATGTCCAACTCGTGAACCCGCCGCGGAATTCAGGCCCCGCGGCGATCTTGCTTTTGCTTGTTTCATGAAATTATTCCTGAGCAATTCTTTGAGAATGTGAACCACGCAAAAAAAACAGGAGAAGAAAACACCAGAATTCACGGCATCACATGCTTTTTTCCTTAAGCAGGCTTCCATTTGGCAGGATAACGTCCTTGAATATGCGCACAATTTGCTTGGTGATCTCCGTGATGTTAGGGATGGGTTTGCAAAACAGTCCAAACCATGAACACCACGGAGATCACGATGGGCAGGTTAAACGGGAAGCGGAAGTCGGGCAAGGTTTTGGAGATGATCCGGGTTGACGAGGGTCAGATCCGGGGCCATCTGGACACGGTAGTGAAGGCTTCGGTGGAGCAGACTTTGAACGGTTTGTTGGAAGCCGAGGCAGACGACCTGTGTGGAGCGGTCAGGTACGAGAGAAGCCCTGATCGATTGGATACCCGTGCTGGCAGCTACCGGCGGAGGTTGCAGACCAAGGCAGGCGAAGTGACCTTGAAGGTGCCACGCCTGCGGAGCCTTCCGTTCGAGACCCGGATCATTGAGCGTTACAAGAGGCGGGAGAGCAGCGTGGAGGAATCGTTGGTTCAGATGTACCTGGCCGGTGTGAGCGTCAGGCGCGTGAAGGACATCACGGAAGCTCTGTGGGGGATGCGGGTGAGTCCCTCGGCGGTCAGCGAGTTGAATCAGAAGGTGTATTCACAGATCGAGTCATGGCGGAACCGGAAGATCGAGGGCGAGTATCCGTATGTGTTTTTGGACGGGATCTGGCTGAAGCGGACATGGGGAGTGGAGGTGGAGAAGGTGGCGGTGCTGGTGGCCATCGGCGTGAACGCCGAAGGCCACCGTGAAATCCTCGGGATTTGCGAGGGCATGCAGGAAGACAAGGAGAGTTGGATGTCGTTCCTGCGCCACTTGAAGTCGCGTGGGTTGTCCGGTGTGAGGCTGGTGGTGAGCGACAAGTGCGTGGGACTGGTGGAGGCGGTGGGGCAGTGCTTCCCGAAGGCCCGGTGGCAAAGGTGCGTGTTCCATTTCCACAGGAACATCCTGTCGAAGGTGTCGCGGGAAAAGATCGCCGAGGTGGCTCCCATGCTGAAGGCCATCCAGGCCCAGGAGGACCGGGAGGCGGCGATGGAGAAGGCGGCCAGCGTGAAGGAGAAGTTGTTGGCCATGCGTCTGGGAGCCGCTGCCAAGGTGCTGGAGGCCGGGTTGGGGGAATCGCTCGCTTACATGTCATTCCCAAGGGAGCACTGGATCAGGATCCGGACCAACAATGCCTTGGAAAGACTCAACCGGGAAATCAGGAGAAGAACCAGGGTCGTTGGCAACTTCCCCGATGGGCAGTCCGCGCTCATGCTGGTGGCCGCGAGGCTGCGACATGTGGCTGGCACAAAATGGGGAGCCAGGCGGTATCTGGACATGGACAGGTTCGAATACCAAAAACAACCCAAGGAGGAATAAAACAACCCAATAACAGTCAGATCCTTCTCACTCAACCATCCCACTCATGGAACTCAACAAATTCAATGTGCGCAACTTGACGGACGCTACCTTTGGCAGACTGCGAAAAACGATCATATTCCAGAACAAATAGGAGCCCCAGGCGGAGCCGAAGGCAAAGCGAGTGGGGCGCATTGAGGTTGACCCGCTCGCTCCGGCGCCTCGCACCTCCGTTCGCGGCTCTTTATTATCTACTCGAATTGTGTAATTATTGGATTTATCAATCCAATTTGTATATTTGAAACCGAATCTATGGCCGCGGTTTTTTCGCCGACCATGTCCAGTGGCGGTCGGAGGTCATCGACACGGTTTCGGGGCCGCAGCCCAGGCGGGCCACCATGTCGCGCAACTCGCCCACGGTGAATGCCGCGCGCAGCGAGTCGGTGAAAAGCGCCCTGGCCCGGGAAGGCGCGTCCGCCGCGTGGCGTTTCACCAGGTCGGCGAGCGTCG
>Ga0172372_10013372_pt1 | contig 10168 bp, 9 predicted proteins | sample LakKiv5m_2_FD_114544 | JGI IMG/M metagenome (GOLD analysis project Ga0172372, IMG submission 114544) | Freshwater microbial communities from Kabuno Bay, South-Kivu, Congo - kab_092012_9.5m | ecosystem: Environmental > Aquatic > Freshwater > Lake | place: Democratic Republic of the Congo... | reverse complement strand
AATTTTAAACTTTAAATAAGCATCAATACCCGGAAATAAAGCTGTTATACTATCCTTTTTTTGCGTGCAACTCAAGTTAATTTTTTCCTCACCGTTTAAAATGGTCATTTTGTATTTTTTTCCATTTTTTTCAAGCGAAAACAAAAAAGGAATTTGTAAACGATCATTCATACCAAGTTCTCCTCTCCAAAATTGCAATTTTGTGGTGTTAGCATTTTGAGCGTGCAGACAAAAACTTAAAAATAGAATTAGAATAAGAGAAACTGATTTCATAGTCAAAATATAAACTAAATTAGCGCCTTTCCCTTAATAATATGACTTTTTTAGAGTACTTTGTATCGTTACTTTCAAAAAAAAAATAAGTTTGTGCAACTTTTAGTTTAATTCTTAAGTCTACAAAACGCATTATGGATGAAATTACACTCGTCGCCGATTGTTTAAAAGGAAATCCAAAAGCACAAAAAGCGTTTTTTGACAAGTTTGCCCCCAAAATGATGACCGTTTGTTTGCGGTACATGAAAAGCAGCGAAGAAGCTGAAGACATGTTGCAAGATGGAATGATTAAAGTTTTTCATTACTTAGATCGATACAAAAACGAAGGTTCATTGGAAGGTTGGATAAGGCGTATCATCGTAAATACTTGCCTGGATCAAATTAGAAAAAATTCAAAACTAATTGGAGTTCAGTCGACAGATGATGTTGAATATAAATTGACATCGGATGATAAAATTCTTGAGTATATGGCGGCTGCGGAATTATTAAGTCTAATCCAAAAAATGCCGGACGGCTACCGAGTGGTATTCAACATGTTTGCGATTGAAGGCTTTAGCCATCAAGAAATTGCACAACACCTGAATATAACAGAAAGTACATCCAAATCGCAATACCTGAGAGCAAGGGCTTACTTGAGAGAACGAATAGAAAAAAAATAATGGAAGAAAGAGATTTATTTAATGATTTAATTAAAAGCAAGATAGACAACTTGGATTCACCTGTGCGTGCTGATATTTGGTCTAATGTCTCTTCTTCGATTTCTACCGGCTCTGCAACCGTAGGCACAGGTATTAGTGTATTTACAAAAATTGCAATTGGAGTTTCGGTTGTGGCAGCAACAGTAACCGGCGTTCTCTTTTATTCGGCTGATAAGCACCAACAAGAAACACAAACAATTGAAACTCCAAAGCAACCTGAAGAGCTTAAAAAGGAAACAACGACTTCCACTGAGAATGAGGAAACCACCAATAAAGAGGAAATTAAAAACCCATCCAAGTTTTCTGAGGTTATTTTGGAAGGCAATAACAATCCTTTGGTTGACGTAAACAACACACCAGTTATTACGGAGAACTTTAAAGAAAGTAAGTCGGAGAAAAAAGTGGAACAGCTCGATGATGTTAATCCACAACCAATTGTTTCGAACGGAACGAGCATAATTAACCAAACCCCTTCAAATGAGGATATTAAACTTCCTCAATCAAGTACATTGGATTTAGTTCTTCCAAATATCTTTACACCAAACAATGATGGAGCCAACGATATCCTCGCTGTTGATATCTCAAAACTGAGGGAGGCCTCGGTTGTTGTTTTAAATAACAAAGGCCAAGTAGTATATTCATTCACCGGTGAAGAATTTAACTGGGATGGTTTAGATAAAAATGGCGATCTAGTGCCAACCGGAAGTTATATTTACTTTATTACTGGTCTAGACAAAAATGGCCTAACTTATAAAAAATACAGTAAACTAGAAGTTAACTACTAAGTTCCTGTTAATTTTATGCCGTGATGACCGTTCACTGCATATTCAATGGAAGCAAAAAGAAATCAAAACGTTTTCTAGCATTTATTTCCGAATGTCGATTAGAGTTAGGAAATAGGTTTGTGCTGTCTGAAACAAATTCCTCAATGCATGCAAGCGAAATTGCTGAAAAGGTGAATGAAGAGCTCATTTTAATCATCGGCGGCGATGGAACAGTGAATGAAGTCATAAATGGTTGGGTAAGGAACTCAAGTAAACCGCAACTAGCAATTATTCCATACGGAACCGGAAATGATTTTGTTAGAGGAGTTGAATCCAAAGTGAATTTTGATAATTTCATAGACTGCATCAAACAACCAAAGATTCTTACAATTGATTTGCCTTATATACAAATTGATAGTTCTTTAAGGTATTTTGTTAATATTTGCGACTTAGGATTCGGAGGTGACGTAGTACTCAAACTCAATAAAAACAGAAAGACTTTTGGTCCAACATTTTCATATGCCTTGTCCATTATTCAAGCATTTTTTTCGTTTCGAAAAAAAGAGCTCCATCTCCTTACTGACACAAAAGAAATCAAAGGAAAATCGTTGATGATTGCCATATGCAACGGACCGATGTTTGGTGATGGTTTAATTATTCAACCCGATGCAAACGTCCAAGACGGAATTTTACATTTTGCTTTTTTTGGAAAAATCTCCTTATTCGATTACATAAAAAACCTAGGTAACCTTAGGAAAGGTAATAAACTAAAGCACAAAGAGGTCATATATGGCGCCGATACCAGCATTAAAGTCTCTTCACCGGATACTATTTTCGGAGAATGCGATGGAGAACTTCTGAGTGGAAAGAATTTCAAAATTGGAATGTCATCGTATAAGCTCCCTTTATTTATCGGATTATTAAAAATTTGAGTAGATTTGAGTAATGGCAAGCAGAAGTGTTATAATTACAGCTGGTGGTATTGGAAAAAGAATGGGCAGTGACTTACCCAAACAATTTTTGTTGCTTGGTACAAAACCTATCCTTATGCATACCATTGAATTGTTTTATCGTTTTGATGAAAATATAGAAATTCTATTGACGCTTCCTGCAGATTGGAGAGGATATTGGGAAACTTTAGTAGAAAAACATTATTTCCGAGTACCGCATTTAGTAATAAGTGGAGGAGAAGAGCGCTTTGATTCTATAAAAAATGCATTGAAAAGAGTAACAGGTGAAGTTGTGGCAGTTCATGATGGTGTGCGGCCATTTACCTCACAAGCTGTTATTAAGTCTTGTTTTCAAGAATTAGAAAAATATGAGGTTGTGGTACCGGCAATTCCAATTAAAGAATCCATTCGTCAAGTAACTAATGACAAGAACTTTTCAGTAAAAAGAGACGAGTTTAGGTTGATTCAAACTCCACAGTGCTTTCGAAGTCAAGTATTAAAGACATTGTACGAGCAACCTTATAATTCCTCCTTCACCGATGATGCAAGTCTTGCCGAAAAAATGAATATCCCTGTCCATTTGCTACACGGAAATGAAGAAAACATAAAAATAACCACTCGTTTGGATATGTTGATTGCTGAAATATTAATCGCCAAAAACAAATGATAAAACCTAAAGCTCTCGTTACCGGTGATTTAATATACATTACTGCGCCGGCTAAAGCTATCGAAAACACCTTTGTGGAATATGCAGTAGATTTTTTTAATAATCAAGGTTATAGGGTATTAGTTTCGCCCAACTGCACGGGTAAATTTGGATACTTTTCTGGATCCGATCACGATAGAACGATGGACCTACAGAGTGGAATAGATAACGAAGAGGTGAAAGCCATTATTTGTGCAAGAGGTGGTTACGGATCAATTCGAATTCTTGACAGTTTGAATTGGGCAGCAATGTTAAGGTATCCAAAATGGCTCGTTGGTTTTAGTGACATTACCGTTTTTCATCATCGGCTCTTTAATTTAGGAATTCAATCCATTCATGGCACTATGCCCGTAAACTTCATGAGTAATTCACCTGAAGCATTGCAAACGCTTATGAATTCTTTATGTGGTCGAGAAATTAATATCTCTTATCCAACCACAAATTCAGCAAAACATGGACGGGCCGAAGGCACACTTATTGGAGGAAATCTTAGTATTATTTACTCCTTGTTAGCCACAAAAGATAGCTTCCAGTTTAAAGATGCTATTCTGTTTATCGAGGATTTATCAGAACAACTGTATCACCTTGACAGAATGCTATTTGCATTAAAAAAAGCTGGGGTATTCGACTTAATTAAAGGATTGATTATCGGTGGGATGACAGATATGGAAGATACTACTGATTCTATTGGATTATCCGTTCAAGATATTATTCTGCAACATTTTAATTTTTCCAAAATCCCCATCGCTTTTGATTTTCCTTGCGGACACTTTGAAGACAATCGCGCTATGATTATCGGAGCAAACGTTCTGTTTTCAGTATCAAAGGAGGAAATTCAATTGACTTATCTATAATTATTCTAAATAAGAACTAATTTAAAATTTAGTTGTTCAATACACTAAATTTGCAAACGAATAAAGTTATCATCTTATGAGTAATTCCGCATTAATAAAGTCTTCGATTGCCAAAAAGTACTGGATGGCTGTAACTGGTCTATTCTTGTGTTTATTTTTAGTAGGCCACCTACTCGGAAATTTGCAATTAATTATGAAAACTGGAGAGGAAGGACGCCGTGCCTTCAATGAATACGCCTATTTTATGGGACATAACATTTTTATTAAAATTATGTCATACATAACTTATGCCTCTATTATTTTTCACGCAGTAGACGGGATTTTGTTGACGATACAAAATAAAAAGGCAAGACCTGTTAACTATGTTTACAACAATCCTTCAGCAAACTCCTCTTTACCGTCGAGATGGATGGCACTCTTGGGGTCTTTAATTTTGGTATTTATTGTCACGCACATGGCTAATTTTTGGTGGAAGATGAAAATTTCAGAAGAAATTCCGCTACATACTTACAAAGTAAAAATCGACGAAAGATTAGGTCAATCCCCTGATATCGACTATTACTACACACATGTTCCAAGTACCAATCCTATTCCGAAGGATACTGCTCAAATTGAAGAAAAAGGAACTGAATTATTTTTAAAATCTTCGAATTTAAAGTTAGCCGAAGGTTACAGAGATTTACATACAGTTGTAATGGATTTTTTCAATCCTGATGTAAATGACAAAGCATTATTATATCTTCTTATTTACGTCATAAGTATGGGAGTGCTTGCCTTTCACTTGTGGCATGGATTTGCATCAGCTTTTCAATCACTTGGTTTAAATCACGCGAAATATAATACTTTGATTAAAAAAGCAGGTCAAGGCTTTTCTGTTATCATACCGCTTTTATTTGCATTGATTCCAATATTAATTTTTATCAAATAGGAAAAGAATATGAAATTAGATTCTAAAATTCCTGAGGGTCCAGTAGCCGACAAATGGACCAATCATAAAAATCACATGAAACTTGTGGCTCCTAATAACCGACCAAAAATCGATGTTATAGTAGTGGGAACAGGTCTAGCGGGAGCTTCTGCGGCTGCCTCTTTAGGTGAAATGGGTTATAACGTAAGTGCTTTCTGTTTTCAAGATTCACCAAGACGTGCACACTCTATTGCGGCCCAAGGTGGAATTAATGCGGCGAAAAATTATCAAAATGATGGTGACTCCGTATACCGATTGTTCTATGATACCATTAAAGGAGGTGACTACCGAGCTCGTGAAGCAAATGTTCACCGTTTGGCAGAAGTTTCTGGTAATATTATCGATCAATGCGTTGCACAAGGTGTTCCTTTCGCCCGCGAATACGGTGGTTTATTAGACAATCGTTCTTTTGGTGGCACACAAGTTCAACGAACATTTTATGCTGCTGGTCAAACAGGACAACAACTTTTATTAGGTGCTTATTCTGCCCTCTCTCGTCAAATTGGTCTCGGAAGGGTTAAAATGTATCACCGTCACGAAATGCTTGACATTGTAATTGTGGACGGTAAAGCACGTGGAATAATTGCAAGAAATCTAGTAACTGGAGAAATCGAAAGACATGCGGCACATGCTGTAGTACTTGCTTCAGGGGGTTATGGAAATGTCTATTTCCTTTCGACCAATGCAATGGGAAGTAATGTTTCCGCAGCTTGGAAGGTTCACAAAAGAGGAGCCTTGTTTGCTAACCCATGTTTCGTTCAAATTCACCCAACCTGTATTCCTGTTCATGGAACAAATCAGTCGAAATTAACGCTGATGTCAGAATCTTTGAGAAACTCAGGAAGAATTTGGGTCCCTATGAAAAAAGAAGATGCTGAAGCTATACGAGAAGGAAAATTAAAACCAACTCAAATTGCGGAAGAAGATCGCGACTATTTTTTAGAAAGAAGATACCCAGCATTCGGTAACTTAGTACCTCGAGATGTTGCCTCTCGTGCGGCTAAGGAAAGATGTGATGCTGGCTTTGGAATAGAAGCAAATGATACAAATGAAGGTGTTTACCTTGACTTTTCGTCGGAAATTAAAAGTAAAGGAAGACAAGCGGCATATGCTAAAAATGAACATTCACCCTCTGAAGAAAGAATTTTAGAGCTTGGTAAAAAATGGATTGAAGAAAAGTACGGAAACTTGTTTCAGATGTACCAGAAAATTACAGATGAAAATCCTTACGAAACACCTATGAAAATTTATCCTGCAGTTCACTATACCATGGGCGGAGTTTGGGTGGATTATAACCTGCAAAGTACCATTCAAGGATGTTTTATCACGGGAGAAGCGAATTTCTCAGATCACGGAGCCAATAGATTAGGAGCTTCTGCTCTGATGCAAGGATTAGCTGATGGTTATTTCGTTTTACCTTATACCTTATCAGATTATTTAGCCAACGAGATTAGAACTGGAAAAATTTCAACAAATTCACCAGAATTTGAGGATGCTGAAAATAGCGTAAAGAACACGATTAATAAATTCCTCACAAACAACGGTACAAAATCCGTTGACTATTTCCACAAACGACTTGGTTTAATAATGTGGAACAAGGTGGGAATGGGTAGAAATCAAGAAGGACTCAAACAAGCTATTGAAGAAATTGGAGTATTAAGAGAAGAATTCTACAAAGATGTTTTTGTACCTGGAGATGCGAACGAAATGAATCCAGAATTGGAGAAAGCATTGCGTGTAGCTGATTTCATCGAGCTTGGTCAGTTAATGGCAGTTGATGCACTTCACAGAAACGAAAGCTGTGGAGGACATTTCCGAGAAGAATTTCAAGATGCCGAGGGTGAAACCTTGAGAGATGACGAAAACTTCAAATACGTTGCAGCTTGGGAATATAAAGGAATGGATGCGACACAGTCGGTTCTGCATAAAGAAGAGTTAAAATACGAAGCAATTAAAATTGCTGCTAGAAATTATAAATAAAGTGGTATGGCATCGAAAATGATCAATATTACCTTGAAAATTTGGCGTCAAAAGAATAAAGACGCAAAAGGTCAAATGGAAAGTTATGCGTTGAATAACGTCTCAACAGATAGTTCTTTTTTAGAAATGTTGGATCAATTGAACGAACAACTTATTAATGAGCGTAAGGAACCTGTTGCATTCGATCACGATTGTAGGGAAGGAATCTGTGGAATGTGTTCTTTGTATATCAATGGCCGTGCACATGGTCCTGATACCGGAACAACATGTCAATTACACATGCGCATGTTTAACGATGGAGATACAATCTATGTTGAACCGTGGAGATCTGCAGCTTTCCCAATCGTTAAAGATTTAGTAGTAGACAGAAGTGCATTTGATCGCATTCAGCAAGCTGGAGGCTTTGTCTCTGTTAATACTTCTGGTAGAACGATGGATGCCAATGCGATTCCTGTTCCTAAAGCAGACGCCGACAAAGCTTTTGAGGCAGCTGCTTGTATTGGATGTGGTGCTTGCGTTGCAACGTGTAAGAACGGATCTGCAATGTTGTTTGTTGGCGCGAAAGTTTCCCAATATGCTTTACTTCCTCAAGGTAAAGTAGAAGCTAAGGATCGTGTACTTAACATGGTTCGTCAAATGGATGAGGAAGGCTTCGGAAATTGCACGAATACAGGTGCTTGTGAAGTGGAATGTCCAAAAGGAATATCCATAGAAAATATCGCTAGAATGAATAGGGAATTTTTGAAAGCGAGTTTGACTTCAGAAAAATAAAACTACACCTTAATAAAAATAGAAAAAGCTACCCTTCGGTAGCTTTTTTCGTTTTGATTGAACATTATCTTAATACATTTACAAACCCATTTACAACAAGTTTCTCATCGTTATTCTTCGGTTTGTAACGAATTACCCATGAATATATTCCTGACTGCACAACTCCTCCCTTTTCACCAAAAGATCCATCCCAACCTTTTGTGTGATCAAAAGACTCGAATACCAATTCGCCCCAACGATTGTAAATAGACATTTGCCAATTTTCTGCTGAAAATCCTGAAGTGAAAATGGGTTGAAACAATTGATTATGTTCATCGGCATCAGGTGTAAACGAATTTGGAATATAAAATATTAACTGTTCCTCATATTGAATTGGAGAAGAAGCTGTATCAGTACAACCGGCCTGAGAAGTTGTTATTAAGGTGGCAATGTACCCCGTTTGCAGCAATGTTGAATAAGTGTGAGTAGGATCTATTGCAGACGATGATTCCCCGTCTCCAAATAACCATTGATAAGAAACCGCTCCAGACGAAGTATTGAAAAAACTTACGGTTGAATTTGAAGCGCCAATTATTCCTGGACTAACATAAAACTCAGCTTCAACAACCTCGATGCAAACAACATCATTGAAAGTAACCGTTGTATCGCAACCTTGAGAATCTGTTTGTGTTAGAGTAATGTCGTAACACCCAACCTGATCATAAACTGTATTTGCACCTACACAAGATGCTAGAGATTGACTGTTCCCAAAATTCCAAATACAATTTGTAGCTTGAGGGTCATTATTTGTAAATGTAACTGATGTTGGCACGCACCCCAACGAAACACTTGGCGAAATCGATGGCATTTGAGCGTATAAAACCGTAACGAGAACAGTATCTTTATTTATGCAGTTATTTACATCAGTTCCAGTAACTATGTATGATGAAGATACATTAGGTGTAAATGGTAATCCATTTTGGATTCCTCCTGACCATTGGTAAGTATTGGCACCAGAACCGGTTAACGATATTGAATTACCCAGGCAAGTAGATTGATCTACTCCTGCTGAGACATTTGGCAAAGGATTGATAACAACAGTTGTGGTTCCGGTACACACATGACCAGCATTATCTGTTGCAGTTACTGTAATGGGGTAACTTCCTGGTGCAGATGCAGGTAAATTAGTGACATTTTGTGTATTTCCGATGGGATTACCTGCCAAGGTCCAAACATATGTTCCACCTGTAACGTTAGTTGCGCTTAAGTTAAATGTTGATCCTTCGCAAACTGGGCCATTATTTGAAGCGGTTACTGTACAACCACATTGTGGATTATTAGAAGCTAAAACAGTAACTGTTGCCGTGGCAACACCAGTGGATGTTCCGCCATTTGGTGCCGTTCCGTTAACAGTACATGTGTAGGTGGTAGTTGAGCCTGGTGAAACAGTTATTGAAGCTGTGGTTTGCCCACCAGGTGACCAAGAATATGAGGTGGCTCCAGTGACAGTTGCTGTTAATGTTGCACTTTGACCAGGACAAATGGTAGCATTATTAATTGTAACAGGTAGAACTGTATTGCAACTCACATTTGCAGTTCCAAAAAAGTTTAAAGGCACATTAGTCGTTTGACTGCTATAGTTGGAAAGACATAACAGATATTGCTGGCCTGCGGTAACATTTAATGGTGGTTCAAAATTTGAAGGGTCACCTCCTGCGGGAAGTGGACTTGCGATTCCGGTAAAACCTTCACATGCTCCATTCCAATTACACCTTACCGGAGCTAATTGATTACTTTGAATTTGAGAACATGCATTAGCTGAATATGGCCACATTATCCAATCGAAACATCCAGTTCCCATATCTTGACCTAGTGAGAATTGAAGTGAACCTGATCCCGCAATATTGATTATCATCCAAGTTGGGTTTAATTCCCCAGCCAGCAAACAACCGGAGTTTCCTGAAGCAGGGTTCGAAGAAGGATTTGAAATTGTTCCAGACTGAAAATCTGCTACGGCACCTGGACCATTTGGATCGATGGCAAAATTAGCATTTTGACAGATATTAACCGCATTAATACAGTCTGCAGCGGTTACTTGAGTAAAAGCGCTAAATCCGAAATTTAGTAAAGCGAGAAAAATTAAAATTCTAAGCATGAAATCAAGACGGCAAAAATGGCAAATAGTTGCCTATTTTAATTGACGACCCTGCTCGTTATACCAACCTT
>Ga0172372_10013364_pt1 | contig 10175 bp, 14 predicted proteins | sample LakKiv5m_2_FD_114544 | JGI IMG/M metagenome (GOLD analysis project Ga0172372, IMG submission 114544) | Freshwater microbial communities from Kabuno Bay, South-Kivu, Congo - kab_092012_9.5m | ecosystem: Environmental > Aquatic > Freshwater > Lake | place: Democratic Republic of the Congo... | reverse complement strand
GTGATGATCAGCCCCAGCAGGTGGGCGAACAGCACCTGGGTGTTGCCCAGCACCGAAAACATCTCGATCGAGGTGATCGGCAGGCCGATCACCCGGCCGGCGGCCCCGGGGGCCTGTTGGATCTGGGCGCCGAAGAAGCCCGGCACCTGCTGGGAGGCCTGCACGAACAGGCTGCCGGCCATGGCCTGGTAACCGATCACCGCCAGGGTGACCCCCACCAGGTCTGCCAGCAGGCCGCGCTTGATCAGCCGGGCGGTTTCGCCCTTGCTGGGGCGCACCGGGCTGTTCAGGGCACGGCCGCAGCGCACGATCAGCCAGCTCTGCCAGAGGCACCAGAGCAGCAGCAGGAAGGCCAGGGTCGTTAGCGAGATGCCCGGCCCCAGCCCGAGGGCCCGCGCCGAATTGGCGGCAAGGCGCCCGCCGATGTTGTTGAACAGCAGCACGCCCACTGCCACCACCGCCAGCACCAGCTGGGCCCAGAAGCGCACCCAGCCCAGGCGGCGCAGGGCCGAGGAGATCAGCTGCAGGTCGAGGCGATCGGCCATGGGGGCGCGTGGGGTCGCCCAAAGCTGCCATGGGAGGATGCCGCTGGCGAGGGTCGCGGCGATTCTTTGGTGATTCCCCTGCGCACTCCGGCCGATGCCCAGGGGCCAACAGCCATTGCCCTGGGCAGCTTTGATGGCCTGCATGAGGGGCACCGGCGGGTGATCGCCGCCGCCGTTCAGGGGGCAAGGCAGCTGGCGGCGGGAGGGTCCGCGCTGCGGCCCACGGTGGTGAGCTTCTGGCCTCACCCCCGGGAGGTGCTGTTCGGCGAAACCCGCCTGCGGCTGGATCTCCCCCGCGAGAAACTCCACCTGCTGGGCCCCCTCGGCATCGAGCAGCTGGTGCTGGTGCCCTTCACCCCGGAGCTGGCCGCCCTCACACCGGCAGCCTTCGTGGAGCAGGTGCTGGTGGGCCAGCTGCGGGCAGGGCTGGTGGTGGTGGGCGAGAACTTCCGCTTCGGTGCCGGCCGCAGCGGCGACACCACCCACCTGCGCCAGCTGGCCGCCGCCCATGGCGTGGCGGTGCAGGTGCTGCCGATGCTGGGGGATGGCGGCCAGCGCCTCAGCAGCAGCCGCATCCGCCAGGCCCTGGCCGATGGAGACCTGGCGGAGGCGGCGCGGCTGCTGGGCCGGCCGTACCGCTTTTGCGGGCAGGTGGTGCAGGGGCGCGGCCTGGGCCGCACCCTGGGCTGGCCCACGGCCAACCTGCAGGTGGATGGGCGCAAGTGCCTCCCCCTGGAGGGGGTGTATGCCGCCCGCGGCTGGCTGCTGGATCAGCCGCAGCAGGAGCTGCCGGCGGTGATGAACCTGGGCCCCCAGCCCACGGTGGATCCCACCGCCCCCTCGGCGGTGGAGGTGCACCTGCTCGATCAACGGCTGGAGCTGGTGGGCCGGGAGCTGCTGGTGGAGCCGGTGGCCCTGCTGCGCCGGCAGCAGCGGTTCGCCGATCTGCCGGCCCTGGTGGCCCAGATCGGTGCGGATGCTGCCCGGGCCCGGGAGCTGCTGGCCTCAGCCGGCGGGGTAGGCGTTGCTCAGGCCCCAGCCGATGAAGGCGGCGATGGCCCCCAGCAGCAGAATCCCTGAGATCAGCACCAGCATCGGGCTGTCGGATCCGCCCTGCTCCATCGCCTGCGACCACTGTGGGCCCACACCTTAGGCAGTACTCCCTTCGCGTCAGCCGTGACCTCCCTCCGCTCCGACCCCCTGCAGGCCGTGCATCGCCTGTTGGATGCCAACCTCGACCGCGCCCGCGAAGGCCTGCGGGTGGTGGAGGACTGGTGCCGCTTCGGCCTGGATCGCGCCGACCTGGTGGAGCGGCTCAAGGATCTGCGCCAGCGGCTCGGCCTGTTGCACCGCGATGCCTACAAGCTGGCCCGCGACACGGCCGGTGATGTGGCGACTGGCCTGGCCCACCCGGCCCAGCGCCAGCGGCCCCAGGCGGCCCAGGTGGTGGCGGCCAACTGCGGCCGCGTGCAGGAGGCCCTGCGGGTGCTGGAGGAGTTCGGGCGCGGGGTCGACGACCCCCTGGCGGCGGAGGCTGCCGCCATCCGCTATGCCCTCTACGACCTGGAGGTGGAGCTGCTGCGGGCTGCCTCAGCCGGCGGTGCCGAGCGCCGGGCCCGCCTGCAGCAGTGCCGGCTCTACCTGATCACCAGCCCCTCGCCGCGGCTGGAGGCGGTGGTGGAGGCGGCCCTGATCGGCGGGGTGCGGTTGCTGCAGTACCGCGCCAAGGAGGGCAGCCTGGCGGCCGATGGCCAGCCGATCACCGATCAGCTGCGGCTGGAGCAGGCCCGTCGCCTGCGGGCCCTGTGCAGCCGCCATGGGGCCCTGTTCCTGGTGAACGACCGCATCGACATCGCCGCCGCCGTGGCCGCCGATGGCGTGCACCTGGGCCAGGGGGATCTGCCGCCGGCTCTGGCCCGCCAGCTGCTGGGCCCCGATGCCCTGATCGGCCGCAGCACCCATGCCCTGAGCCAGCTGCAGCAGGCCGTGGCCGATGGCTGCGATTACGTGGGTGTGGGGCCCGTGAATGCCACCCCCACCAAGCCCGGCCGTGAGCCGGTGGGTCTGGAGTACGTCCGCCAGGCGGCGGCCGCTTCACCGATCCCCTTCTTCGCCATCGGCGGCATCGATCTCCACACCCTGGCCCAGGCCCAGGCGGCCGGCGCTGAGCGGGTGGCGGTGGTGCGGGCCATCACCGAGGCCGCGGATCCGGCCGAGGCCAGCCGCGCCCTGTTGCAGCGCCTGGAGGTGCCGGCATGACGGCTGCCACGATCGCGATCCGCCTCAACGGTGAGCACCTCACCTGCCCGGCCGGCCTGTCGCTGCAGCAGCTGCTGGAGCATCTGGGCTACCGGCCCCAGCTGGTGGTGGTGGAGTTCAACGGTGAGATCCTTCCCCGCGCCCGCTGGCCTGAGCAGCCGGTACGGGAAGCCGATGGCCTGGAGGTGGTCACCATCGTGGGAGGGGGTTCCTAGATTTCGGCGCATCCCCGCTGCCGCCGGATCTTGGCTGACCAGCCCTCCCCTCCGCTGCTGCGCCGTCTGCTCTGCGGCCTGATGGTGCCGGCCCTGGTGAGCACGCTGCTGAGCGCGGTGCTGCTGCTGGCACCCCAGCCCTCCCAGGCCGCCAGCGGCGGCCGCATCGGCGGCGGCAGTTTCCGCTCCGCGCCCTCCATGCCCCGCCGCTACGGCGGTGGGCGCAGCTATGGCGGCGGTTACGGCGGTGGCGTTCAACGGGGCTACGGCGGCGGTGGCATCGGCTTTCCATTCATCGTTCCCTTCTTCTTCGGCGGTGGCGGTGGCCTGTTCGGCTTCCTGGTGCTGATGGCCGTGGTGGGGCTGCTGGTGAATGCGCTGCGTGGTGGCGGTGGTGGCCAGGCCCTGCCGGCCGGCATGCGCGGTGGCGACCTCGATGGCTACCGGCCCGAAGGCCCGGTGGCCATCGCCCAGGTGCAGGTGGGCCTCCTGGCTTCGGCCCGGGAACTCCAGCGCGACCTGCGCGGCCTGGCCGGGTCCGCCGACACCGGCAGCAGCGCCGGCCTGCAGCGGGTGCTGCAGGAGAGCACCCTCGCTCTGCTGCGCCACCCCGATCTGTGGGTGTACGCCAATGCCGAGGTGGGCCAAGTGCCGTTCCAGTCGGCGGAATCCACCTTCAACCGCCTGTCGATGACCGAGCGCAGCAAGCTCAAGGCGGAGCTCACCAGCAATGTGGGCGGTCGGGTCGCCGCAGCGGCTGGGGGGCGCAGCGGCGATGCCGATGCCACCAGCGATTACATCGCGGTGACGCTGCTGGTGGCCAGCCGCTCCCGCCTCAACCTGCGGCCCGTGACGGGCTCTGAGGAGCTGCGGGAGGCCCTCCGGCAGCTGGGGGCTGTTCCAGCCGATCAGCTGCTGGCCCTGGAGCTGATCTGGCAGCCGGAGGGTGCCGGCGAGGTGCTCAGCGCCGATGAGCTGATCACGGCCTATCCCGATCTCAAGCATCTCTGAACCCAGTCCCTGCCTGCTGCGGCCGATCTGCTTGAGCGCGTCTGCAGACGCTTCACCTGGGCGATTTACAGAAACTCTTCCGCTGTTTTTGTTCGGGGCGTCGCTTGTTTGGCGCGGCTTGATTTGTAGGTTGAGCAGACTGGTTCCTCCCTTCTCAATTTGTCGTTCTGCTCACGCTGCCCCGAACCCCGCGCCATGAAGTGGCAGGCCAATGGCGAGCTTGCCGGCAGCGACCTGCACGCCCTGCTCTGCCAGCTCACGCGTGTCGAGAACGAGGAGCGCGTGCGCGAATTGCAGTGGCTGGGCCGCCACGTCGAGGAATCCTGAGGGCAGTCCCGCGGCCGGAGCACCCCATCTGAAGAGGATCAGCAGTCTCAGCTGCCGGTCTTGTTGCGCCCCGGTTCTCTCCCCACACTGCGGTGCGATGCCCAGGGGTTCATGGCGCCGCGCTCTCTCCAGTGGGTGAACACACCGGTGCTGATGGAGGCCCTCGCCCGCTACGAGCAAGGGCGCCTGCCCCGCTCGATGCAGCTGTGGTTGCAGGCGGTGCTGGAGCTGGAGCGGCCGCTCAACGGGCCCCTGCGCCCCCACGGCTGAGCAGGATCCGCAGCGCTGCCATCGCCGCTCCGTAGCCGTTGTCGATGTTCACCACCGTGAGGCCTGGTGCGCAGCTGGCCAGCATTCCGTGCAGAGCGGCCATGCCACCGGCGCTCACCCCGTAGCCCACGCTCACCGGCACGCCGATCACCGGCTGGGGCAAGAGCCCGGCCAGCACGGTGGGCAACGCGCCCTCCATGCCGGCGCAGGCGATCAACACATCGGCCTGGCGCAGCTGCTCCAGCTGGTTCAGCAGCCGGTGCAGTCCTGCAACGCCCACATCGAGCACCCGTTCACAGGCGATGCCATGCCAGCGCAGGGCCAGCTGCGCCTCGCTGGCCACCGGCAGGTCGCTGGTGCCGCCGCTGAGCACCACCACCTGGCCCCGTTCCGGGCGCAGGGGGGCCGCTGCTCCCAGGCTGAGGCAGCGGGCCTCCGCGTGGAACTGCAGCGGCTCCGCGGGAGCAGCCCCTGGATGGTCGGCCTCCAGCAGCTGGCGCACCGCCTCCGCCTTGACGGCATCCACTCGGGTGGCCAGGGCCAGCTCGCCGTTGCGGGCCAGCTCCTGCAGGATCGCGGCGATCTGGGCGGCGCTCTTGTGTTCGCCCCAGATGGCCTCCACCATGCCCAGCCGTTGCCGGCGCTGCAGGTCGAGCCGTGCCTCCTGGCTCATGCGGCCGGCTGCAGCTCGCCTTCGAACACCAGCGGAAAGGGATTGCCCTGGGGCAGGCCTGTGGCCCGGCGGGCCAGCTGCTCGAACTGCTGTTGCACCGCCTCCACCTCCGCCAGGGGGATGGCCTTCCATTGCTGGCGGCTGGCCCAGCGGATCAACAGGGTGCCCTCTTCCCGGCTGGGATCCCAGAGCAGCTGGCGGCCGAGATAACCCGGCTGGCGCTGCAACCACGGCTCCCAGCTGCCCCGCTCGGCCTCCAGCCAGGCCTGGCGCGCCTCGGCCGGCACCTTCACCCGCAGGTGCTCCACCACGGCCACCTCCACGCTGCCGTCGGGCCCGTCGAGGGCGGCGATCGCCAGATCTGCGTGCGTGCCGAGCAGCATTCCTAGGCAGAGCACAACGGCCAAGACCCTAGCCAGCAGGGTTGGGCCGCTGCTGGTGCTCATGGCTTGTGCAGCAGGGCAACGGCGTGGCAGGCGATGCCCTCCTCGCGCCCCTCCGGGCCAAGCCGTTCGTTGGTGGTGGCCTTCACCCCCACGTGTTCGGGATCGAGGCCCATCCGGGTGGCGATCGCCGCCCCCATCGCCGCGATGTGCGGTTTGAGCTTGGGGCGCTCGGCGATCACCACCGAATCGATGTTGAGCACCTGCCAGCCCCGCTCCTGCACCAGGGCCACCACCTGCTCCAGCAGCACCAGGCTGTCGGCCCCCTTCCACTGGGGATCATCCGGCGGAAAATACTTGCCGATATCCCCCAGCGACAGGGCCCCGAGCAGGGCATCCATGATCGCGTGCACCAGCACGTCGGCGTCGCTGTGGCCATCGAGCCCCAGGCCATCGGGATGCTGCAGCCGCTGCCCGCCCAGGATCAGGGGGCGACCGGCCACCAGGCGGTGGATGTCGTAGCCGTTGCCGATCCGAAGTTGCATGGGGGCTGTTCTGCGCCCGGCCGGGCGGGCCGTCTGCGGGGTTGACCCTATCGCTGCGGTGGCGTGGCCTCAGCGCTCTGCTCCTGCCAGCGCCCGTAGAGATCCGGCCGCCGGTCGCGGGTGCGCTGCTGTTGCTGGTCGGCGCGCCAGCGGGCGATGGCGCCGTGGTCGCCGCTGCGCAGCACCGCCGGTACCTCCATCCCCCGGAAGCTGGCGGGGCGGGTGTAGTGGGGGTGCTCCAGCAGCAGGGCGCTGTGGCTCTCCTCCTCCAGGCAGGCCTGGGTGCCCACGGTGCCCGGCAGCAGCCGCACCACGCCGTTGATGATCGTCATCGCCGGCAGTTCGCCGCCGGTGAGCACGAAATCCCCGATCGACACCTCCTCATCCGCCAGGGCTCGGATCCGTTCATCGAAGCCCTCGTAGTGGCCGCAGAGGAACAGCAGCTGGTCGTAGTCCGCCGCCCAGCGGCGCAGGTGTTCCTGCTGCAGCGGTTGGCCCTGGGGACTCATCAGCAGCACCCGCCGCCGCGGCAGCAGCGGAATCGCCTCAACCGCGGCATACACCGGTTCCGGCTTGAGCACCATGCCGGCGCCGCCGCCATAGGGCTCATCGTCGACCTTGCGGTAGCGGTCTGTCGCGAAATCGCGCGGGTTATGGACGTGCAGCTCGGCGATGCCCGCGCTGAAGGCCCGGCCGATCACCCCGAGCCCCAGCAGCGGCGCGAAGGCCTCCGGTGCCAGGGTCACCACATCGAGCCGCATCAGCTCAGCCCGCCGGCCGGCTCACACGCCGGATCTCGGAGCAGAAGCTGGCCCGGCTGGGGCTGCCATCGGCGCTGTTCTCCACCGTGGAGCGCAGTCGCAGGTTCGGCTTGGTGAACCAGATGCGCTCGCAGCGCTCCACGCCATCGGCGCTGAGGCGGAGCTCAAGGCTGCCGTCGGGCCAGAGCTGCCAGTGGCCCTGCTGCTCACCGGCGCTGAAGCCGCCATCCGCTTGGAACAGCAGCTGGCGCGGCCGCTCGCCCTGGGCAGCCACGCTCAGCCCACCCGGCGCCGCCGCATCTGCCGGCTCCAGGTAGGCCATCACTAGTTCGCCCCGCTCACTGGCGTGCCAGTGCTCCTCGCTCTCCCCCTGCCCATCGGCCGCCGCCGCCGACAGCAGGTCCGGATCGAGCGCAAAGCGGCTGCGCAGGCTCATCCACTCGCCGGCGCAGAAGCGCAGGAAAGCCGCGATCGAATCGGGGGGGAAGGCGGCCGCATCAGCCGGCACGGCGTTGGAGGCGGAGTGGGTCATGGCGGCCATTGTTTCAGCCCGTTCAGTCGCCGCGGTAGCCCAGCTCCGCAAGGCGGGCGGCGCTGCGGCGCCAGCCCGGCACCACCTTCACGAACAGCTCCAGATACACCGGCCCGCTGAACACCTTCTCCATCTGCAGGCGGGCCCCCGCGCCGATCGTGCGCAGCATGCTGCCGCCCTTGCCGATCAGGATGCCCTTCTGGCTGGGGCGCTCCACCAGCACCGTGGCCAGCACGGCGGTGCGAGGGCCGTCGTCCACCACCCGATCGATGCTCACCGCCACCGAATGGGGCACCTCTTCGCGGGTGTGGCTGAGCACCTGCTCGCGGATCAGCTCAGCCATCAGCAGCTGCTCCGGTTGATCGCTCACCGCATCCGGCGGGTAGAGATGAGGGCCTTCCGGCAGCTGGGCGCTGAGGGCCTCCACCAGGGGGGCGGTGCCCAAACCGGTGAGGGCGCTCACCGGGTGCAGCGGCCAGGTGAGCGGCGCCTGGGGGGTGGGGCTGGCGAAGTCGCCGCGGCCCTCCAGGAGGGCGCGGTAGCTGGCGGCCAGGGCTTCCGCCTCGGCTGGCTCCACCAGATCGTGTTTGTTGAGGGCCACGTGCACCGGCACCTTGCAGTGGCGCAGCAACTCCACGATGTAGCCATCGCCCCGGCCGGCCGGCTGGCTGCCATCCACCAGCAGCAGCACCAGGTCCACATCGCCGATGGCGCTGCGGGCCGTCTTCACCAGCCGCTCCCCCAGCAGGTGATGGGGTTTGTGGATCCCCGGCGTGTCGAGCAGCACCAGCTGGGCTGCCGGTGTGGTGAGGATCGCCCGCAGCCGGTTGCGGGTGGTCTGCGCCACCGGCGAGGTGATGGCCACCTTGGTGCCCACCAGCTGGTTGAGCAGGGTGCTCTTGCCCACATTGGGCCGGCCGATCAGGGCCACGAAGCCGGAGCGGTGGCCGCTGGGGGCGGCAGCGGCAGCGGCGGTGGCGGCCAGCAGCCGCGCTGATTCGGCCGGATCGGGGATCGGCAGCAGCTGGCCCTGATCGGCCTCAGGGGGGGGGATGGCACTCATGCCTTCAACACTGCCAGCCCAGCGCCCCCCTGGCCGCATCCGTGCGCCGCTGGGGGTCCATAGGCTTTGGGGCAGCGAGCTGGCCCGGCCGATGACCGACACCCTGCGTGAGCCCACCTTTCAGCAGGCGATGGAGATCAGCGCCCAGTGGTTGCAGCTCTGGGAGCACGGTGAGCTCAGCGATGAAGTGCTGGGGGATCGGGTGGCCGAACTGGTGGCCAGCCGCGATGGCGCCCGTGGCTTCTTCGTGGTGGCCCTGGCCGGCGACAGTCCGGTGATGGATCGTTTGCCCGAGCCGCTGTTGCTCGCCCTGCGCGCTGCCGGTGAGGGGGTGGTGGACCTGACGGCCCGCAACCTGGCGATGAGCACGGCCATGGCCCTGCACCACCAGCGCCAGGGCGATGCAGGGCAGCAGGCGGGATCGGAGCGGGTGCAGCAGCGCTGCACGGAGTTGCTGCGGCTGCTGGATCCAGCTCTGGTGAAGGCGCGGCTGGAAACCCTGCTGGCGGCCACCGCCGGCGCCGGCAGCGATGTGGCCTTCCTGGAGCGCTGGGGGTACGACGCGCCGCAGCAGCAGGCCATTGCCGAGGCGGTGCTGGCGGTGGCAGAGGGCTGAACGGGCACAAAAAAACACCCCCTGAAGCGGGGGTGCTGGTGCTGCATGCAGCAGGAGCTGGGCGTTGCGCTCAGTCGCGACGGCCACCGCCGTTGAGGGCGATGATCAGGCGCAGCACGAAGATGAAGAGATTGATGTAGGTGAGATACATCCCCAGGGCGCCGGCCAGGTATTGGTCGTCGCTGTAGGTGCGGGGCATCGTGTAGAAGTCCACGAAGGCTGCGCCCACGAACAGCACGGTGCCGAAGCCGGCGATCATCAGCTCGAAGCCGGTGCCGTGGAACATGCCGGGGGCGAAGATGCCGCCCACGATCTGCACCAGCATCGCGATCACCAGGCCGAGGATGCCCAGGCCCACCACGCCGCTGAGGGCCTGGCCCACGTTGTCGCTCATGCGACGGCCCATCACCGAAGCCGCCACGAAGGTGATGCCGGTGGCCATGGCGGCGGTGCCGATCGCGCCGATGCCGGCGGTGCCGATGGCCAGAGCCACGATGCCGCTCAGGGTGAAACCGGTGAGCAGGCTGTAGGCCGTGAGCAGGGGCAGTGCTGTGCTGTTGTTCCCCTTCAGGGCCACGTTCTGGGCCACGAAGAACAGAACGAAGTTGCCGATCAGGGCCACCCAGAACAGCGGCATGAAGCCGGCGGGATTGCTGGCCATCAGCGCCAAGCCGCCGATCACACCACCGGCGGTGAGCACCATGCCGCCGCCTACGTAGGGCAGGGCCTTGTTCACCACGTTGGGGCCTACCAGGGCGCCGTACTGGGCCTCGCGGATGGCCTCCTGGAAATTGCTGCTGGCCGGCATGGCACAGGGGGGAAGACTTGTTCCATCCTGACAGCGCTGACCAGACATCGGGAGCCGTGGGGATCGCACAACGGTGCGGATCTCCCTATCGAGCCTGCCTATCGAGCGGCATCGCGGTTGGCATAGGCGTTCACCAGGCGCTGCACCAGGGGATGGCGCACCACATC
>Ga0172372_10013363_pt1 | contig 10175 bp, 8 predicted proteins | sample LakKiv5m_2_FD_114544 | JGI IMG/M metagenome (GOLD analysis project Ga0172372, IMG submission 114544) | Freshwater microbial communities from Kabuno Bay, South-Kivu, Congo - kab_092012_9.5m | ecosystem: Environmental > Aquatic > Freshwater > Lake | place: Democratic Republic of the Congo... | reverse complement strand
TGCAGTGCCTGGCACTGACTGGCACGTGCCGTGCTGCGGCTCGGCCGCTGTCAGATCGCCCCCGCGATGAGCTCGCCGTGCACGTCCGTCAGCCGGTGATCGCGCCCGCCCGAGCGGAACGTGAGCCGCCGGTGGTCGACGCCCATCAGATGGAGCATCGTCGCGTGAAGGTCGTGGATCCGATACGGCTTCTCGATCGCGCGATATCCGAACTCGTCCGTCGCGCCGATCGTGGTCCCGCCGCGGACGCCTCCGCCCGCCATCCACACCGTGAAGCCGAACGGGTTGTGGTCGCGTCCGTTGGTCCCCTGCGCAAACGGAGTCCGTCCGAACTCCGCGCTCCACACCACAAGCGTCGACTCCAGCAGCCCGCGACGCTTCAGGTCCATCAACAGCGCCGCGATCGGCTGATCGACCGCCCGCGCGTTCGCCTCGTGCCCTGCGCGCAGGTCGCCGTGCTGATCCCAACGGTCGCCGATCGTCCGCGGACAGGTCACCTCGACGAACCGCACGCCGCGCTCGACAAGCCGTCGCGCCAGGCAGCACTCGCGCGCGTACACCCGCGTCGCGGCATCAGGCGCGTCGAAACCGTACAGCGCCTTCGTCTCCTCGCTCTCGCCGTCGAGCGATGCGAGTTCAGGCACCGCCGACTGCATGCGGTACGCGAGCTCGTGGTTCATGATCGCGCTCTCGATCGCCTCGGCCCGCGCCTCGTGCGCGAACGCCGAATCAAGCCGCGCGAGCAACTGCCGCTTGCGCGACTGCGCGTCGGCACCCTCGCGCGGCGTCGCGTTCGCGATCGCCTCGCCTGTCGGCCGCATGACCGAGCCCTGGTGGCGCGCCGCCAGGAAACCAGCCGAAAAGCAGTCCAGTCCGCCCGGCGGGATCAATCCGCCATCGATGACGACGAACCCCGGCAGGTCGTTGTTCTCGCTGCCGAGCCCGTACGACGCCCACGCCCCCATCGACGGCCGCCCGGGAATCCCAGCGCCGGTGTGCAGGAAGTAGTTCGCGTTGGTGTGTTCGCTGAAGTCGCTCGTCATCGAACGGATCACGCACAGCTCGTCCGCCATCCGCGCGACATTCGGAAAGAGGTCCGACACAGGAAGCCCGGACTCCCCGTACTGGCGGAACCTCCAAGGCGACGCGAGCGTGTTGCCGTTGTTGTTGAACTGCGTCGGCGCCATCTCCATCGGGAACGGCTTGCCGTCGTAGTCGACGAGACGCGGCTTCGGGTCGAACGTGTCGACCTGCGACGGCCCGCCATCCATGTAGAGGAAGATCACGCTGCGAGCGTGTGCCGCCCGGTGCGTCGCAGCGAGCGCACGGTCCGCTAGCGGCGATCCGCCGTCGCCGCCGCGCGCGACCGCAGCGCGGCCGAAGAGCCCCGCGAACGCGATCATGCCGAATCCGCCGCCGACGGTCCGCAGCATGTCGCGCCGCGTGCATGGAAGCTCGGCAAAGCGCCCGCAGTGATGTCGGGGTCCGTGCGTCATCGCAGGTAGATGAACTCCTTGGAGGCGAACAGGACATGTGCGAGGGCTGCGTAGGCGGCCGCCTCGCGCCCGGCGGCGTCCGCGGCCGCGGTGCGCTCGTCGGCGAGGAACGCACGGGCCATCCCTATCTCGTCGCCGCGCGGGGGGCGCGCGAACGCCGCGAACCACATCGACTCGATCCTCGCGTCGTCCGCGCGGCCGTCGGCGGCGAGCCGCTCGCCCCAGTGGCGCGCAAACGCGTGCACGAGCTCGCTGTTCAGCAGCGCGAGCGCCTGCGCGGGCACGTTCGACGCGTGGCGCCGCCCGCACGTCGTGGCGGGCGGAGGCTGGTCGAACGCCTGCAGGAACGGATCGAGGAAGTTGCGCCGCACCGCGAGATAGACGCTGCGACGCCCTGCGCCGTCGATGGGCCCGCTGACACCGGGCCGGCCACGCCCCTGCATGTGCTCGCTGAGGTGGACCGGAACGCTCGGCCCGCCGCGGGTCGCGTCAAGCCGTCCGGAGGCCGCGAGCATCGCGTCGCGGATCGACTCGGCGTCGATGCGCCGCACCGGAAGCGCATGCCACGCACCGCCCGGCACCTCGCCCTGATCGGGAGCGGCGCGATAGGCGCGCGAAAGCACGACCTCGCGGATCAGCGCCTTGAATGTGGCGCCGACCGCCAGCTTCCGCGCCAAGTGGTCGAGCAGCGCGACGTCGGACGGCGACGCGCCGAGCTGGCCGAAGTCGTCCGGCGTCTCGACGATCCCGCGGTCAAACAGCTTGAGCCAGACGCGGTTCGCGAGCGTTCGCCACAGGAACGGCGCCTCGGGCGCCGTGATCGCCTGCACGAGTTCGAGCCGCCCGCTGCCGTCGACCGAACCTACGTCCGTCGCGAACGCTGCAAGGACCGAAAGCCGCGCGCGCTCGGCCGGCTCGCCGTACGCGCGGGACGAGCCTCGCAGATGGACAGGCTCGTCGAACCCGCCGCCTTCCTCCGCGACGAGCGCGCGGATCGGCGGCGTGCACGCGCGCAGCGCATCCCGCGCCGCGACAGCGTCCACGCGCGCCGTCTCGACGGCAGCCGACAGCAGCGCGACCGCAGCAGCCCCGTCGGGCGCGCGATCGACATCCCACGCATCCGGGCCTGGCGGCGCGGGATCGTCGCTCGCGGCGATCGCATCGACCTCGATCCATCCGGCGCCATCGTCGATCGCCTCGACGTACACGCGCTCGTCCTGGAAACGCGCGAGATCGAAGGTCTCCACGCGCCACGCGAAGTCGCGCGGGTCGGTCGCCCGGGCGTCACCCGCCTCGATGCGCCGCCGCATGCCGTCGAAGAGCAGCCCGTTGCGGTCGTCGAGCCAGTAGTTGTCGATGATCAGCCGAAGCCACGCGCCCTCGCCGCGGACGCGCACGTGCAGGTACCGCTTCGCGATCGCAAACGCGGGCGATCGCGCGCTGCCGACGAGCCCGAGATCGAGACGGGCGCTATCGATCGTTCCGGGCTCCGCGACGCGCAGCGCCCCGTCGGCCGCCAGCGCGACCGGCGCGCCCGAGGCGTCGAACGCGCGGCCGGAGCGGCGCCACGAAGCTCCACCGTCGCGCACGTCGTCGATCCGCTCGACCCCGGCGATCTCGGCGGGAATCGCCGGCGCCGGAGCCGCCACATCCGGGGCGGCGTCGATCAACGCCCGCAGCGCGGCCTGTGCGAGCGGGCTGGCCCGCTCGTCCGTGTCGACAAACCCCTCGACGCGACGCGTGTTCCGCGCGACGCCCGCGAGCGCGTAGAAGTCCCTCGCGGGAATCGGATCGAACTTGTGGTCGTGGCAACGCGAGCACGCGATCGAGAGCCCGAAGATCGATCGCCCCGCCACGTCCACCTTCCCCGCGATGCGGTCCGCCTCGTCCTGACGCACGTCGACCGGAGCGTGCGTCGCGGGACCGAGGAACCACCAGGCGGTGCCGATCGGGGCCGCGTTCGCCACACCGAGCGCAGGCCGCGGGTCGAGCAGGTCGCCCGCGATCTGTTCGGCGACGAACCGCGCCGGCGGCAGATCGGTGTTGAACGCTTCGATCACGTAGTCGCGGTAGCGCCACGCTTCGGGGATGTCGTAGTCGAACTCGTGACCGAGGCTCTCGGCGTACCGAGCGAGATCGAGCCAGTGCCGCCCCCACCGCTCGCCGAACCCGGGGCTTGCGAGCGCACCGTCGACGAACGCAGCGAAGGCGGCCTCGCTCGGATCGGCGAGGAACTCCCGCACCTCCGCCTCGGTCGGCGGAAGCCCACGCAGGGCGAAACTCGCGCGGCGGAGGAGCGCCGCCGGCTCGACGTCGGAAGGCGCGGCCAGTCCGTGCGCCTCGCGCGAGGCGAGGACGAAGCGGTCGATGTCGTCGCGCGGCCACGACGTATCCCGCACCGAGGGCACAGCACCCGCGCGCATCGGCTGGAAGGCCCATGGCGCCGCATACTCCGCGCCCGACTCGATCCAGCGGCGAACGACATCGACCTCGGCCGCGCTCAGGGGCTCGCGGCCATCGGGCGGCATGTGCTTCGACGGATCCGTGTGGGTCACGCGTGCGAGGAGTGCGCTCGCCGCCACGTCCCCGGGCACGACCGCGCGGACGCCGCCCTTCAGCACGGCGGTCGCGCCTGCGAAGGTGTCGAGTCGGAGGCTGGCCTTGCGCGACTCGGCGTCGGGGCCGTGGCAGGTGAAGCACTTGGCGGCGAGGATCGGCCGCACGTCGCGGTCGAAGTCGACCGCGCTTCCCGGGGCTCCGCCGTGGACCGCGGCAGCGGCTGCGAACACCGACGCGGCAACCGCAGGAACCAGGGCCGGGACGCGCGAGGGCATGGCCGCAGTATCGCCGTGCACCTCGGCCGGCGGAACCCCCCGTTCCCTGAGTTCAGGCAAATTCCCTGCGAAACGGGGCAGCGCGGTCGCGCCTACGCGAGCGCCTCGGCAAGGAGGCCGCGCATCGCCGCAAACGCGCGCTCGGCGATGACCTCGCGGTAGAACATGCCGCCGGCCCGGTCGTGCGCATGCGGATTCGTGAATGCGTGACCCGTGCCGCCGTACGCGACGACCTGCCAGTCGGCCTGCGCGTCGGTCATCTCCTTCGCGAAGCCGACCATCTGCTCGGGCGTCGCCATCGGATCGTCATAGCCGTGAAGCGCGAGCACCTTCGCGCCGATCGCCGGCTGTGCGCCGAGATTGGGCGCGCCGAACAGCGCGTGGAAGCCGATCGCGGCCTTCACGCCCCGCGCGTTCGCGCGCGCGAGGTCGAAGGCGCAGAGGCCACCGAAGCAGAACCCGATGACGGCGAGCCGCGCGGCGTCGGCACCGTCGAGCTTCGCGGCGGCATCGACCGCGCTCAGGAGCCGCGTGCGCAGCGCGCCGCGGTTCTCGACCCACGGCGTCATCAGCTTCGAATTCTCCTCGGGCGAGTTGCCGCGCCGCCCCTTGCCGTAGACGTCGATCGCGAAGCCGATGTAGCCGAGCGATGCGAGCATGTCGGCCTTCGCGCGCGCGAAGTCGTCCTGGCCACCCCACGCATGCGCGACGAGCACGACCGGCGTGCGTGCCGCGACGTTCGCCGGCCGCGCGACGTAGCCGTCGAGTTCCTGCTGTCCATCGAAGTAGGCGAGGGCGGTTCCGCGTGCTGCTGGGTGCGACATGAACCGAGTCTAGCAAACGCCTTCGCCCGCGCGGTGCCGACCGCATGTGGCGACGCACCCGCAGTCCGTGGAGATTCTTCACGTAAAAACTACGGACTTCCGAGGTCCCCTCCCGGCGCGTGTTAGCGTCTTCGCGTCGGGTCAGCCGACGGAAAGGTGGAAGAGAACGCGATGACACGTCAACAGGGTGAGAAGGATGCGCCCGCAGCGCAGCGTTGCGGCGGGCGGAGGCGATCCCATGGAACAGACCCGAACCGCACCCGCCCGACGGCACTTCGGCGCGCGCGCCTCGTCGGCGTGGTGTGCTGCGTGCTCGGGCTGCTCGCGGCCGGCGCGCGGCCCGAGGGACGCGGTGCGCCGCCCTCGCCCCCCGCGCTCTCGGCAGCGCTCGTGATCGGCCCCGACCGGCCGGATGTCCGCCGTCTCGGCGAGCGCGTCGCCGCCGATCGAGACCTCGTGGCGGTCGCCGCCCCGACCGACGGCGACGATGCCCTCGAGCGGGGGCGCGTATCGCTCTTCCGCATGGCTGTCGACGCGCGCGGCAGGCTCGAGGCGCGCCCGACGCACGTGCTGTCCGCGCACGCGCCGACGCCCGGCGACCACTTCGGCGCGAGCCTCGCGTTGATGCAGGGTTGCGGCGAGGCGGCCGGCGCGGATCTGCTCGCGGTCGGCGCGGATCGTGCCGACGCGGGGCGCGGCGGCGGGGTTCCGATGGCGGGAGCGGTCGAGGTCTTCGCGCGGGAGGCAGCGGCGGGCGAGTCGTCGTGGAGGATCGATGCTCGGCTCGTCGCGGCCGAGCCCGAGTCGGCGGCCACGTTCGGCGCAGCCGTGGCGTTCGACCGGGCCGGCGCAGCGCGACTTGCGGTCGGCGCACCGCGCCACGACTCGAAGGGTGCGTTCGATGCCGGCCGCGTCCATGTCTTCCGGCGTGTCTCCCGGCCACCCGAAGCCGGAAAGTCGGGCGACGAGGATGTCGCCGATCCGCCGGCCGCAAGCCACCGCTGGATCGAAGTCGCCTCCATCGCGCCCCCGACGCCGCGCATGAGCATGTGGTTTGGAGCCGCGGCAGCGCTCGACGGCGACGTGCTTGCGATCGGAAGCCCCGGCGACGACGTCGCATCGCCGATCGACGGGCGCACCGTGCATGCCGCGGGCGCCGTCTACGTGTATCGGCGCGCCACGCCCTCCTCGCGCGGCGCAAGCACGGAGCGCTACCGACTCGAACGCGTCCTCACTGCGCCGTCGCCCGAGCACGCGGCCTGGTTCGGGCTCGCCCTCGATCTTGACGCAGGGCTCCTCGCGGTCGCTGCACCTCGTGCACGAGACCAGGCCTCCGAAGCGGTCCCGATTGGATGCGTGTACCTCTACGATCTCGCGCAGCCGGACACTCCCCCGAAGCGCATCGACCCGCCTGGGGATCCCGGGCCGCACGGATTCGGCCAGGCGATCTCGCTGCGTCACGGGCATCTGCTGGTCGGGTCGCCGGGCACCGACCGGCCCGACCATGCTCGACCCACGGCGACGCTCGAAGACGCGGGAACCGCGTGGCTCTACGTGCTGGCCCGAGGCTCGTTTTCCGCGGAGGCCGTCCCTCCACGGCCGCTCCACTCCGGGCTCTTCGGTGCAAGCTGCGCGATCGGCCGGGTCGGCGTCCCCGTCCCCAGCGGGAGGGACATGCGTGCACGGCCCATCGGGCGTGGCTCGGCGCATGGATCGGCGCATGGCTCGGCGCATGGATCGGCGCACGGATCGGCGCATGGCTCCACCTCCGCCCCCGAGGCGGTGGTCGCGATCGTGGGTCACCTGTACGTCGAGGAGGAGTCGGTCGCCCCGAGCCCGGGCGCCGCGGCGTACCTCATCCCGCGCGACACTCCTCCGCCATGAGGGGGTCGCCGACCGTCAGCCGCGCGGATACCAGCGCTCGAGCGTCGTACGCCAGTCGACGACGGTCTCGCAGTCGATGAACGCCGTCTTGACCTCGGTCGCCTGCGGGTGGTGCGCTGCGAACTTGATTCCGAACTTGCGCATGCGCCGCCCGCCGGCCGCTTCGCCGTGGAGCTGCATCGCGAGCTCGAAGTGCGACTCGAGCGCGGCACGCTGCTCGGCGAGGGTCGGCTCGCGCGCGGGCTCGCCCCGCATGAGGGCGCGCGCCTGCGTGAAGATCCATGGGTTTCCGATGCAGCCGCGCGCGACCGACACGCCGTGCACGCCGGTGTAGTCGTGCATGCGGAAGATGTCGTCGACGGTCCAGATGTCGCCCGATCCGAAGATCACGCGGTCCGGGTAGCGACGCACGAGATCGCGCAGGAACTCCCACTTGCCGGGGCCGAGGTACTTCTGCTCGACGGTGCGGCAGTGGACGACCGCCCAGGCGTATCCGAGCTCGTAGGTCGCTGCGAAGATCCGCTCGAAGCGCTCCGCCATCGCAGGCGTGTCGTCGAAAGCGCGCCGCAGCTTCACCGTGCAGGGAATCCCGCGCGGCACCACGGCCCGCACCGCACGCAGGATCTCGACCGCGTCGTCGGGAAACGCGAGGAAGTGCCCTCCGCGGTTCGCCTTCTTGATCTTCTTGACCGGACACGCGAGGTTCACGTCGATCACGTCGTAGTTCATGCCGACGAGGATCTCGGCGGCGCGCGCCATCTCGTCGGGAGTCGTGCCCATCACCTGCCCCGCGATCGGATGGTCGTCGAGCCCGGCCGCGACGTTGTCCTCGATCTCGCCCATCCCGCACTCGGTCGCGAGGAGATCCGGGTCTTCCTTGCGCCGCCCCTTGCCGCCGTTGATGAGCGTGCGGTCGAGCAGCGCCTCGGTCACGCAGAACGGCGCGCCATGCCTGCGGGCGACGAGTCGCATCGCGCCGTCCGAGTACCCGGCGAGCCCCGCCTGGAAGAACGGCGCGTCAAAGCCCTTGACCGTCGCGGGAATCCGCGGGTCGATGGTCCACTCGCGCGCGATCTGGTCGACCGGTCGCGAGATCGGATACTCAGGCAGGTTGGGCGGCGAAAGGTCGACGGACATGGCGACTCGGATAGGTCGGGCAGGTCGGGCAGATGCAGCCATCAGGGCCGCTTCGGAACGCTGCGGATCAGACAAGTGCGAATCGAAAGGGTACGCGCACGCGGGCCACCGCGCGATCCGCACATCGCCGAACGCGCGAACGCCGGCAAACCGGCGTCCGCTATCCATTGGCCTGTCGAATCGGCCCACCGTGGCGCCTGAGCGCCGCGCCGTTGCGGCTCACTGCGTCGCGACGGGCGCCGGTGGCGTTGGCCGTGCCGGATCAAGCGCGCCGGCAATGTCCTTCGCGGCATCGACAGCCCCTGATCCCTGCTCGAGGGCGCCCACAGCCGAGGCGTATGCGGCCCGCGTCCGATCGCACTCGCCGCTCTCGAGCGACTTCGACGTGTTCCGGATCAACTGGACGAGCGTCGAGCCCGAGCGGTACATCGAACCGATGCGCCCGAGCTCGAAGCCGAGAAGCCCGGCGGTCGCGACCGCGACAATCCCGATCGCGCTCACACCGAGCCGCACGCGCAGCGGGGTCTCGCGGAGAATCCACAAGGCGGCGGCGAGAAGTCCAAAGAGGATGAGCGGAATCGCGAGGGCCATGGCATCAGTGTCGCCCATCGACGACACCGCGGCAAGACGCCTCGCGCACGCCCGCGCCGCGACCTCTCATCGCCGGCGGCGGCGACCGCCGAGCACGCCCGCGACACCGAGGAGCGCGATCGCGCCGGGCGCGGGAATCGTCGAGTCGGTGAGGACACGAAGCTCGGAGATCCGGTTCATCAGGTTCGGGGTCGAGACCCACATCGTGAAGTTGATCTGGTTTCCGATCACCTGGATCGAGTTCTGGAAGAGCGCGGGGCCGGGGCTCCGGATGAAGCCGATCGGCTCCCAGACGGTCGCCGAGCCAAGCTGCGCGTCTGAGGCGGCAAGCAGCGTGTTGTCGTAGATCACCGCCACGATCGCGCTGCTGAAGGTCACGCTTCCGGTGACCGACTGGGCGGCCGAGCTCACTTCGAAGTGGATCATGTGCGAGTCGACCGCGCCTCCGAAGTAGGTGGCGAAGTTCGGCGAGGGGCCGCTCCAGCTGCCGGAACCGAGGAGATTCACTGCGATGCCGCCGGCGGGCACCGGCACGCCGGACTGCTCGTTCCAGCAGTAGGCGCTCGGACCGGGCAGGGCAAGGGCGACGGCCGAGGGCGGCGGCGCGATCTGGGTGACCGCTCCCGCCGTGCCCACGATGGCGGCGTTCGCGCTTGTCGACGCCACCAGCGCGAGGGCGGCGGCTTGCAGCAGGACGTTCGACTGAAGGCTATTGGCGAGGGATTGCATGGCGGCTACTCCGATCTTGGGTTCGTGTGGTCCGGTACGACACCGGCCCGAAGAGGCGATGAACGCCTCCCTGGACTCTCCGCCCGACCCAAGGCCGTCTCTCAATCACCCGGACAAAACCGTCGAAAGGGCCCGTGCACCCCGAGTGCCGTCGCCTACCGCCGCTTCCAGCGCGCGGCCTCGATGCAGGCCACGAGGTGCATCACCCAGCCGAGGAGGCCGAGGGTGACGAACCAGACGATCCCCGTGAGCACGAACATGAGGATCGCTGCAAGCACCCGCCCCTGCACAAGCTGCCCGAGGCCAGGGACGAAGAAGCTGCAGATCGCAGCGATCACGTTTCCCGCGGTGCCCTGACCGGTGCCTGTGTTCGATGAGTTGCTCATGGGGACGCCTTTCCGCAGCCCGCCCCGCGGGTTTCACGCCCGCGGCCCACGCCGCCGGGCCCACAACGCCGAGTCCGCGCCGCCGAGTCCGCGCCGCAGCGCGGACGAGCCTACCGACACACGTCATACACGCGGCCGAGTCCGCGCCGCAGCGCGGACGAGCCGACGAACACGCATCATCCACGCGGCCGAGTCCGCGCCGCAGCGCGGACGAGCCTACAAACACGCATCATCCACGCGGCCGAGTCCGCGCCGCAGCACGGACGAGCCGACGAACACGCATCATCCACGCGG
>Ga0172372_10013362_pt1 | contig 10176 bp, 7 predicted proteins | sample LakKiv5m_2_FD_114544 | JGI IMG/M metagenome (GOLD analysis project Ga0172372, IMG submission 114544) | Freshwater microbial communities from Kabuno Bay, South-Kivu, Congo - kab_092012_9.5m | ecosystem: Environmental > Aquatic > Freshwater > Lake | place: Democratic Republic of the Congo... | reverse complement strand
TTTCTCCATTCCATTTCTGATTCAAGGAATTGGTTCTTGTTTGGTGGAGTTGATAAGACTATTAGCACTTGGGCAAATGAGTATTTGTTACTTTGGACTATTTTCATGAGTCCAAATAGTGGGGCATTCCAGTTGTTGGCACGAAAGTCCCCACAGAAGTATTCACTGCTGTCTTTTTGTTCAGCAGGCTCTATTTTCTCTACCCAAACTGTGTTTTTTGCCATGAATCAATCATCCCATGTATTACTGAAAAAGTCAATACTCAGATGGTGACACTTCACATCATTATTGACAACATAAGTAGTTTCATGTAAAATTGAGGAGTAAACGAAAGCCAGCCCAAGGCAGAAGTTGGGCAGAAAGAAGGCAGTCAAAATGGCTCCAGCACTACTAGAAGAAAGATGGCTCACCACCCATGAGGCTTCAGCCTACTTAGGCAAAACCCCAAAGTGGTTAAGAGAAAATACCCTTTTATTGGACATTCCACATATGAGGGTTGGAAGGCAATACAGATACAAGAAGAGTGATTTGGATAATAGGTTCATGATATGACAATCATTTCTTTTAAGGATCTAGTTATTAATTATTATTTATATTTAACTATATATTTATTATTTATATTTAATATATATTATTCTTACCCCTGCTCATATAATTATATCACAAGTTTTTAATATATGTCAATATCAAATTTATATTTTAAAAATAATAATTATATTTTAGATTATGTTCTTAACCATGTTAATTTCATTTGTGAAAAAACGGGTAGAGAAAAAATAATTCTTGATGAAAATACAAGAAATAATATATTTAGAATAATTGATCATCATAAACAATTTATAGATATGAAAGTATTAGATCATATGAAAGGTAAATTATGGCTTGAATGGCATAAGGATTTAGAAGGCAAAAATAGGGGTTTTTTACCATGTTTTGTAATTGCCCTACAGAAATCTATACCTTTAACTTTTGACCAGGTTTTGCACCATTTTATTGATTTAAAAGGGCATTACAAAGACTTTGTTATAATTACAGACTTAGCATGTCAAGCATATCTTCAAAAACCAATGATTTTTCAATATGGGAGCATAAAATTTATCAAAAATATTGCCCATTCAATAAGTAAAAGTAGATATAAAAAGATTGTTAGAACTACTTTTTCTAATATTAAAAACAGTAAAAAGAAACAAAATAAAGATCCTTTGGAATGGTGGAATATAATTGCAGATCAAATAACTAAAGTAATTGGGAAAAGAAATCTTAAATTGAATCCAGATGACTTTAAGAACTTATTTGCTCTTCTAGAATATTTAGATGATATTGCTTGAACTAGTTCTAGAAAGTCTTCTTCTTGCTCTATTGTGGTGAAGATTCTTCCTGGCTTTGAAGTTTGCTCCAGGTTGCCATTTCACATTTTGCATCCATTGCTCTCTTGGGATCTGTCTTACATACTCATTAGGCAAATGATTAATTAAAGTAAAAATCTCAAAATTACCTGATCCTTTAGTGCCAATAAGTTCACCTTGATAGTCAAAAGAACTTACAAATCCTGATTTTTCAGCAACTTTCTTGCTCGCAGTATTGTCCACATCAATATGTAATTCAATGTGAAGATATTTAAGGTTATAAAAAGCAATATTTGAAAGATGCTTTAAAGCAAACGAGGCAATTCCTCTACCCTGAAATTTTGGTCTAATGTAATAAACCATTTGGACTCCCCCAATATATTTTCCTGGGGAAAAAATGAACATTCCCACTAATTCTTTGCCATATTTAATAGAAAATGCAGGGTAATCAGATGGGGATTTATACATATCTAATAATAATTTTGCATGATATTTAAAGGTATATAAATGAAAAGATTCTCCTAATTCAAGAAAATCATCAATTTTATTTCTACCCTCCCGATAAAGGTTCATATGTTCCTTGGCTTCCAAGGGAGAAATCGGGGTAATTATTAATAAATCTTCATTAATATTCAATTGTAAAACTTCCTTACATATCTATTATAAATGAGTTTTTAAGGGTTTTTTAAAGAAAAAATGTTATAAGTAAGCCAAAAATATATATAAGATAATAGATATTAGTTATAGGTGGAGAATAAAGTCATTTATATATAAATTCGTAATATTGTTATGGGCGGACTAATAAGTTATGGGATATTTAAATATTTATGTATGATTTCAATTTAAATAAAATTCAGATTTCAGAAGAATTAGAATCTATGAAAAAACTATTTAACAATTCAATTTCTTCAGTTTCCAATTTGTATATTTTATAAACTATCTCATTTATTTTGGATTCGATTATATTCACCTGAGATTCAACACTTTTCTCCCGCTCTTCAACTAAATTATTCAAGGAATCTAATAGTTTTTTTGAAATATTCTCTAGTTTTGGAATTGGTAAATTTTGAACAATGTGAGTTTGCCATCTTATTGTTTGCGTTCCGAAAATATTTGCAAACTTCATCATGTATGCAAGAATTACCCTAGAATTTAAAATACCTAAAAGAATGTTAATATTTACATTTTTATTTGGAATCATCGAATAAACTGTATTTACAATATACATTTTACTGTTTACCTTACAAAACTGATTAGTTTTTGCTATATCACTCCAAACTATTTTCTCGCTTTCCATTTTATCGTAATACGCACAATGTCTTAAATTCATCCAATGATTACCTTGATCGCCTCTTTCCTTTATTTTATTATTTAATTCTTTATTTTTTTTATTCAAATAACTTGCAATAAATGGAAATTGTTTTTCTATATTAAATTCATTTTTTGTAACAACTAAGTAATTGTCACAAAAATTATAAGCATATTTTCTAATATCTTTTCCTTCTAGAACAGGAAATATAATTTTTGCATTATTCTTATCTCGAGATATTAGTTCATTTTTAGTTTCTTCATTAATTATGAAAGCCTCTTTACACCCTGATTTGATTCCAAGGTATATACCATCTGTGTATTCAATTAAATTTTTACTATTTTTTGTTATTTTTAAAAAAATATTTTGTTCAATATCATTTAGAAAATTCCATGGACCATTTTTAAGTTCAGATTGTTCAACATTAATATTTTTTTTGGTTTGAATTAAATCCACTTCCACCTTATTCCCTAGATTTGGTAGATTATTTGTCCCCAAAACTATTGCTGTATCAACTGATGCCAAAAACTGCTTCTCGCCCTCAAAATTAATTATTTTATTTAAAGTTGTATTTGTTGCTAAATACTTTCTCAATTTATTGCCATAAAGTGTTCTAAAAAATTTATTTGTTACTATATAACAATAACTTCCACCTTGATTTAGATTATTGAGAGCAAATTCAAAAAAATAGGTTGATAAATCTGCTGTAGCATCATAAATTTTATAATCAACTAGATTACTTTTATAAATAATTTTTTCTTGACGAACATATGGTGGATTTCCTATTACGATATCAAATTTATCTACACCAAACATAAAATCGCTATCAAAAAATATCGCTTGAGTCTCATAACTAAAAGGTTGAAAAGTTAAAATTTGATTTTTCCTTTTCGATTCTCCAAATAAACTGATTTGTTGTTGAATCAATTTTGAGAATTTATTCTTAATTTCATTTTTTATCTTGCTTTCTGTCGTTAAAAAATATTCAGACCTTAATTTTTGAATCCTATTTTCAATATCATCTGTTTGATCAAAGAGAGTCCGCACAGAACCATCATCTAACTTTAACAAAGAATTTGCACACAAAAATTTGAATTCGAGATTGGGAAGTGGCTCAATATTTTCTGAAATTCTTTCTTCATCCACGATGATGGCTAGCCAGGATCTTAATCTGGCTATTTCTACTGCCATAGGTTCGATATCAACTCCAAAAATATTATTTTTTAAAATAAATATTTTAGATTTGTATACATCAAAGCGAGGTTCTAATCTTTCATAAATTGATAATAGAAGTTGAAGCATTCCGATCGGGAAGGCTCCAGATCCACATGCTGGATCAATTATTTTCATACTGTCTAGAAGTTCTAGAATTTTCTCCTTATAGGGTTTCCAGTCTCTCCGCCAATTATGGTCCTGATCTTTAAATTGTCTATCTGATGCATAAATCAATTGATGAAGTCTCTGATTTCGAAATTCATCGTTTGGGATGTGGTACTGAAAAAACTTGAAAACTGAATCTTTACACATCTTATCTACTATTTCCCTCGGTGTATAAAAAGCACCTTTTAATTTTCTTGCTTGTTCTCCTGTAACATCATTTATCTCTGCTAGCAAGTTTTCAAAAATCTGACCAAGCATTTCTGGATCAATTTCAACTTGTTGGAACTGGCTAGTGCTCTCATCAGTTGTAAAATTATACATATTTAAAAAACTGTAAAATTCATCAAAATAATTTTTTGGAAAGTAATCTACATCTTTTTCAAATTCGTCATCGAAATGTTTTTCAAAAAGTCCACCGTTTAAATATGGAGTAGTCAAGTCTTCAGTTGTTCTTGAATCAATAGGCGTATTCAGTGTTAAGAAAAATAAATTAAATAATTTATTTTTATAGTAATAATTATCATCATCAAAAGACTTTGAATCAAAATAATTATATTTATCACTAATAAGTGATTTCTTTTTTAGAAACCAACAAAAAATGATTCTTCCAATTAATCTATTTGAAAACATCGAGGCTTGTTTCTCAGGCATAAGTTCACTATTTATAAGGTGTTGCCGTAAAATTTCAAAAAACTTAAAAATTCCTTCATAAAACCGCTTATTAATTGGTGAAACATCAAAACTATCCCAAAGAATTTGATGTAACTGTTCCTTATTTTTGGTATCCGACACTTTTGACCAATTATCAAAAATTTCCTGATAGGTTGCTGTCAGTGGTCCCGTTAATTCTATTGTTCTTAGTGCATAGTTTTTACTCAAAATCACAATTATTTTGTCAAAACTATTTGAAACTACAAAATCTATACCTACATTATAATCAGAATAAAATACTTCATCTTCAAAATTTGGAGTTAGCGATTGTATCCAAGATAAAGTACTTCTTTGCAATTTAGATAAACCATAAAGTTTAACATCAACATTAATATTATTATTAACGGTATAAGTTGCTTTTCTGTCTTCCACAATTTCATCGTTAAAAAACCAACTACTGTTTGCTCGTATTTTACCTTGATTATCGGAAAAAATTTTAAATTGTTTTAGATCATTTGCATCGAGGTTTTTGTCCAAAAGATTTATTACTGCAAGAATAACTCTTTTAACTTGCGACAGACTATGATTTTTTTGAAATTGCTCTAATTCTAAATTTAGATTTCTTATTGAATTTGACATATCATTTTTTCTTAAATACTAGTATTACAGATGATTCTGATAGTTTTTCTGATTCTTTTTTATTTTCATTTAAATTAACTTGAGTTGCTAGTTTTACTATATCATCAATCAAATTTTTGTAATTAACATTTCTTCGATTCTCCGAAATTATTTTTTTCTTTAGTGAAGCCATATCTCGTTTGTAAAAAATATCATTCGTTTGAAATGCATCTCTTACTAATTTGATATCGTTTTCATCGTAATTAAGATTTGCCATTAATCTTAATATTTCAATTTCTTGACCTATCAATGAACCTGAAACAATGTTTTCAAGTGAATTAGAATTTTCCAGTAGAATGTTAACTATTTTACTTTTATCCAGACCAACTCTATCTAAACTTCTCTTATTGTCATCTTTAGTTGTTCTTAAAATTTCAAGAGCATGTAAGTGATTTAAAAATTTAATTTTTTCATTTTTAGGATCAATTTCAATAAATTGAAACGCTTGTGAATTGGTTTCTTTAGAAAACAGTTTTACAAAACCTAAAAGATCAGGTCTTTCTATATTTAAATTTTTTGTATTTGGAAATTCTCCCCACTTTGTTTGAGGAATATCAAATATTTCTTTTTTATAGGAATCAGAAAAATCTTTGTCGAGATAAAATCTCTTTAAATCATGAACAAATTCATCCTCAGAAAAAAGAAGATCAGCAGATCTCTCGGCATCGGATACTGCTTTCAATCTAGTATTCAAGTCATCGCTGTAAATATCTTTTAAGGAATCACTGAATTCAATTGGATTTTCAGGTTCCTCAAGCACTGGAGTGTCAGTACCAATTGTGTTCCTAATAAGGTCAATTTTGCCTTGTAGCCTTTGGATAAGTTTGAGATATAGATCTAATTGCGTTTCAGGTTTCATGTTGTAGATAAAAATTTCTTCAAATTCACTTCCAAGTCTATTGATTCGTCCATTTCTTTGAATCATTCTTACAGGGTTCCAGTGCAAATCGTAATTTATTAGAATCCCACAATCTTGCAAATTTTGACCTTCAGAGAGTACATCTGTTGAAAATAAAAATTGAATTTCTTTTTCATCATTTTTAAACGAATATTTTTTTGCAACTGGTGAAAATCTAGATGCGATTGTTTCGACTCTATTTTTAGACCTTGATGAAACAAATTCTGTATTTTCTTGATTAAAAAAAGTTTTGAATTCAAATATTTTCTTTTCAATATATTCAATAGTATCTGCAAAATAGGAGAAGACTAAAATTTTACTTCCTGGTTTGTTTTTTTGAATGTCTTTAACCAAATCAATTAGCGCATTTAACTTGGAATCATCTTCTTCCAATAGATTCAAATAGTGATTTATAAATCTTAATATCTCTTTTTCTTTCTTAATATCTTCTTTTATCTCTGTAATATGATAATTTTTTTCTGTAACTCTAGTTTGTAATGTAGTTTGAATTTCTGCTTCATCGTAATCAATTGACTCATCGTCATCCAGCGAATTTCTAAGTGAATCTAAATCTGAAATAGAATGTATTTCTCCCCTTTCTATTCCTTTTTCAAATAGGTCTAATTTAGTTTCATAAGTTTTCAACGATACCTTTAGTGCACTAACCGATGATTCCATTCTTTTTAGAAAAACTGTTCTGAGAATTCCATATATACTTAATTGCTGTAAAAGTTTTTTACTCTCAACAGAATCAAATTTAATTATCTCTTTTATCTGAGACTTATTCTTTTTATAATATTCCCTTTGATAAATCTTCCATCGATATGGTATAAATCCGAGTGTTAAAATCAATTGAAAAATTGCACTTATCGAATTAGTATTTGAATTTTTTAATGAACTTTGATTTAAAATACTATCAAGTGGGTGTTGCAATATATCTGATGTTTTTGTAATAATTTCAGGATCAACACCAACAATGTGATCTAAATTTAATATAGTCGAATCTAATTTGTTAAATTTTTTAAAAATATTGTCAGAAAAACTATATTTTAATACTTCAGGAATGACTTGAGGGAAAGCAGTTTCTTTTTCATCAATTATTAAATTTTTGTATTCCGACATAATTCCTTGCCTTGTTCTGCGTACAACAAAATTTCTAATAATCGGGGTCATCGTTTGTTTTATTGCATCAAAATCAATTATGTTACTTCTTGTTAAATCTTGCCTTATTTTCTTATTCAAATTTTCAATTGCTTGATAAAAATTAATTTGCTCAGTTTGTTTGTCTTCACTAGTTATTGTGAATTTTAGTGCGTCACCTCTTCCACCAGTTCCAAGTAAAATTTGGGTAGATAAATCATTTAAGTTATTGTTAATTGGTGTTGCAGTCACTAATAAAACATGACAATTAGGATTTGAACGAATCCAATCTAAAAGCATTTTAAATCTAGTACCTGTTGAACTTCTTAAATTGTGAGATTCATCAATTACAAAAAGTGAAACAGAAGCAATTGAATCTAAATTCATTTTTGCCTCGATTTCGCTTGAATTTTGAAGCGAAATAGGTCTACAACCAATAATCCCGTTTATTAATAATTCTTTCTCCCATTGCGGGATAATTGACTTTGGCACAATAATTTCTACTCGCTGTTTACCATTTTCTCCATTCAAATAATTCTTTATGACTTCGATAGAAGTAGAAGTTTTTCCAAGTCCTACTGAATCAGACAACATTGCCACACCAAATTTATTTAATTTCCGTAAGAGAGATTTAGAATTTTTAATTTGAAAATCAAATAATTTTTGATCGAATTCCTTACTCTTGCTAATTTCATCTAACTCTTCGATTTCTTCTTTGAATAATTCAAATAAAGTCTTAATATACATCTCATAAGGTGAGTAATTCAAATTACCTATTGGTGACAATGAAATGATTTCACTGAAATTTTTATTCCACAATTTACTATTTGGATTATTCCAATACTCTTCAAACCAAGATAAATGACCATTCGCTTGCCTTTCATTGTTAGGTCGAAATAAAACTGTATGTATATCATTCTCTAAATGATTGAGTTCTGTATTTGCCAGTAAACCATTGTAAGTAAAATTAGATGAACCAATTATTCCCACTGCATTTTCAGAATCGAAATCACCAAATATATAAGTTTTTGCATGTAAAAAGTTTCCCTGAAAAACTTTTACTTCTAATATTCCATTTTCAATCAGTTTCAAAGTCTCTTCTGCAGTTTTTCTTAATTCTGAATTTTGAACTAAATTTTGTAGATCAAATTTAAAATCATCTGTAGGAAAACTATTTTCTGGTGTTATTAGACTGTGTCTGGGAATTAAGGGTTCCCTGCCAATTAACAGGCGTACTTTTGTAAAATTTTTGATCTCCTCTTTTAATTCTGCCATGACCTTTAAATCCCAATATCCTGTTGCAATGGATAAGGTTTTATGATTACGACTTAAATTCTTAAATACATCTAGTAAGGTGACTCTCTGGTTGTCAATAATTTTATGAATCTTATCTACCACTCAAATCACTCCTAAATTAACTAATTATTTAAATGCAAAACTTCAACAATCAGCCTCTTTAAATTCTATACAATTCAGAACTTTATGATACATCTTATTTGACCATAAAATATCTTTTTTATTCAATCATTTAATATGTTTGAACTAATTCTAAATAGTCCTCGTAAGTCATTAAAACTGCAGCAGGCTTTCCATCTCGTTTTAGAACCACTCCTCTACCCTTCTCATTTGTTCCATTTCGCAGGGTAGAAATAAATTCTTCTAAATCAATCTTTTTATCCATGAAGGATTAGAACATAGTTTAGAAGGAAAATATATACCTTTTATGCCCCAATTAAAAAGAGTATATTTGCACTATGAGCATTAAATTTGACCATCAAATGTATATTAATGATGAGCAAATTGAAAAAATATCACTTGAATATAGCATTTCCAATAGTAATGATTGTTCTTTTTGTGACAAAAAAAATCACGAAGTAAAGAAGATATTTAAAGGTAAATTTGCGACTATTTGTAATGAATGCATAGAAATATGTAAAGAAATAATAGATGAAAAAACTGAAGAAAGAATTAAATCAGGTTCACCAAAAATAAATACAGGAACATGGAATCCTTCTTGCTCTTTTTGTGCTAGATCTGTTAATGATCCTGAAATTTTACTTTTAATCGAAGGAAATCAAGAAAAGTATATTTGTGATCACTGTACTTTTATTTTTGTAGATGAATTAAAATTTATTTAATATGGCTAAAAAAAGAAAATCAGAAATTACTATTGGGCAAAAAATTATTATTTTATTAATTTCATTTACATTTTTATCTTTTTTAGTGTTAATAAGAACGGTAAATGATTATTCAAATATTAAGAAAAGTGATGTTACGGTTTATGATCAAAACTTAGAAAAGTGGACACCTTCTCAAGATGATGGACTTTTATTATTAGAGAAAGTAAATACTGGAAGCACAGCAGACATTGAAAGCATTAATCCTGAAAACGTATTTACTTCAGAATGTGGGTATATAGATCAAAAACCAGATATGGTTACTCTTACGTGTGCAGATGGTGGAATCAAAGTTATGGATATTAAATGGGATATTTGGAGAGCATCAGGTGCAAGTGGTAAAGGAAGGTATTTAGTTAATCAGTGTGAACCAAGTTGTGCAGATGGAAACTACATTGAAGCACCTGTGGAAGTTAGATTATCAAGACTAATGACAGATGGCACAAAATTCTATTTGACTAGTTTTAATGCATATTCACTTGATGGAAAAGTATTAGATATGGGTTGGACTTTTCCATGGGAATTTGAAGAAATAATTCTTAATGAAGATGGTTCTATTGCAACACCATTTTTAGATTAAAATTCAAATTTACACGT
>Ga0172372_10013361_pt1 | contig 10177 bp, 6 predicted proteins | sample LakKiv5m_2_FD_114544 | JGI IMG/M metagenome (GOLD analysis project Ga0172372, IMG submission 114544) | Freshwater microbial communities from Kabuno Bay, South-Kivu, Congo - kab_092012_9.5m | ecosystem: Environmental > Aquatic > Freshwater > Lake | place: Democratic Republic of the Congo... | reverse complement strand
TCGGTGAGTAGAAGTTCAAGAATCTGGCTTGCGCACAGATTATGGGTCGAACGGTGGGGATGCTGAAGATTCTGTGCCATCGAGAAACTCTGGAATTGCTGGGAGTGCACAGCTTTGGTGTGAATGCGACTGAGATCACTCACATTGGCCAGGCCATCATGGCTCAGCCGTCTCCTCAGAATTCACTGCTGTATTTCATCAATACCACCTTCAACTATCCGACGATGGCGGAGGCTTATCGAGTGGCGGCGCTGAACGGTTACAACCGGCTGCACTGAGTCAGTCGGAGGCGGATCGGGCCGGAATCGCGGTCTGACCGAGTGAAAGCCCGGTTTTCTGAGGAAATCCGGCCGTGTTTTGAGATTTCCGCAGGTGACTTTTGGCCGACACTAGTGTTAAATCGTGAAACGGCCCTTTCGTTGCTCGCAAGTCAGGTGTACCAATGATCAGTTTTAGACATTCCTTTGGCGTGGCAGTTCTGATTTTTGCGGTGCAGTCTGACGTCTTTGGGCAGGCTGGCGGCGGTGGTGGTGGGGGCATGGGCGGTGCTGGCAGCAGCTTCAATTTGAACTCGCTGTCCGGCCTGTCTGGTTTATCAGGTCTTTCCGGACTGGCGGGGCTATCTGGTCTGGGCGGTGGCGGGATTGGAACGTCGACGGGCATGACTGGCTCGACCTCAACCAGCGGCCGTTCGACAACGGGTACCTCGACTTCTTCGACGTCCAGTCGTGGCAGCAGCAGTACGACCAGCGGATTTGGCGGCAACAGTACCAGCGGTTTGATGTCATCGGGCAGCGGCGGCAGTGGTCAGTCGGGCTTGTCCGGGGCCGGCACGTCTGGTCTGAACGGCGGGCAGTCCACGAATACTCAGGCACAGAACTTTGTGGGCAGCAATGGTGCTCAGAATTTCGTGGGTGGCGGGATGCAGGGGAATTCCAATCGCAGCAACCGTCAGTTTCAGGCGTTTCAGCAGAATCAGGGCATGACGAATCAGGGGATGAGCACGACGGGCAGTCCGCGTCAGATCAAGACGGCGCTGCGGGTGAATTTTGCTGGTCCTGCGGCTGTTGATCTGCAGAGTGCGGGCCGGACTGCTCCAGCCAATCAGGCCTCGTTGCAGCGATTTTCTGCTCGCAATCCTCAGTTTGCGGGTCTGAATGTTGCGTTAAGTGCGAATGGTGTGGCGACGCTGCAGGGTTCAGTACCGACCGCTGATGCTGCTCGCCTGGCCGCCAATCTGCTGCGTTTGCAGCCGGGTGTGCGAAGTGTGGACAATCAGGCGACGGTTGAGCCGGCTGCCCAGTAGCATTTGTCGCTGTGGTGGTGCGCGGCAGATCAGTGTTTGCCGGCGGCGGATTCCAGCTGCAGTGTCATGCGAGCGATTCGATCGGACAGTTTTTCACTGCTCAGTTTTTCGCGGAGGCGTGCGACGATCAGGGGGAAGGCCAGTGGTGTGAATCTGGCCGGCTGTTTGCGGATCACAGTGATCCGCTGCAGGTCCTGCAGTGTGCGGACCAGTCGTGAGTGTTCCAGCTGTCGTTCCATGACTTCGGTGCCGGCCTGATTGAGCAGCAGGTTGTGTGGGTCGTAGCTGGCGAACACATCGTACAGCAGTCCGCTGCTGGCCTGCAGATGTTTGGCTGAGCGTGGCTGTCCGGGAAATCCCTGGAAGACCAGCCCGGCGATGCGGGCAATTTCCCGAAACTGTCGTTTGCCCATTTCCGCGGCGTTGATGCATTGCTGCAGATCTGCGAGCAGTGAGTCGGCACTGAGCAGTCCCCGTTGCAGTGCCTGGTCAAGTTCGGGTGCTGTGGCGGACAGCAGTTCGAAGCCATAGTCATTGACAGACATTGTGAACGTGATGGGCTGCATTCTGGCCATCCGCCAGGCCAGCAGTGCGGATAATCCTTCGTGGACCAGTCGACCTGCGAAGGGGTAGAAGAGGGTGTGGAAGCCTTCGCGGGAGCGGATTTGTTCGATGAGCAGTTCTCCGGGTCTGGGGATGTCGGACCAGCGTGCCTGGAGTTCGAGGAGCGGGCGGACGGCGGTGAGCTCGGGGCCCTCGAAGATCCCGCTGGCTGCCTGATCAAGTCTTTGTCTGACGGCGTTGGCCAGTTCGGTGGACAGTGGCATGCGGCCTCCCATCCACCGCGGGATGCGAGCCTGTTTTGAGGCGGGGGCTTTGCGGACGTAGACCTTCATGTCGCGGATATGGACAAGTTCGACGGTACGTCCGGCGAAGAGGAATATTTCGCCGGGGTTGATTTTGGTGAGGAATGATTCTTCGATGGTTCCGAGTGTGGGACCGCCGAGGTACTGGACGACGAGGCTGGCATCGCTGGTGATGGTGCCGATGGACATGCGGTGCTGGCGGGCGATGCGATCGCTGCCGACGAACCAGAGGCCTTCGAATTCGCGCAGTTTGTGGTAGTCCGGGTAGGCTTTCAGTGACTGTCCGCCGCGTGCGGTGAAGTCGAGTGCCCAGTCCCAGTCGCTGCGTGCGAGTTCGTGGTAGCTGGCTGTGGTGCGGACTTCGTCGTAGAGGTCATCTGAGTCAAAGCCGGAGCCTGAGGCGATTGTGACGAGGTGCTGGCAGAGCACGTCGATGGGAGCGTGATGTGGCTGTCTTCCTTCGAGCTGTCCGGCGGCGATGGCATCGCGGGCGGCGGCGGCTTCGATCAGTTCGAAGGCGTGAGTGGGTACGCAGGTGACTCGGCTGACGGCACCTGGCCGGTGTCCGCTGCGTCCGGCTCTTTGCAGCAGCCTGGCGACTCCGCGTGGCGAGCCGATCTGCAGGACGCGGTCAACGGGACTGAAGTCGACTCCAAGGTCAAGGCTGCTGGTGCAGACGACGGCTCGCAGTCGTCCTTCGCGGAGTCCATCTTCGACCCATGAGCGGGTGCCGGGGTCGAGTGAACCGTGGTGCAGTGCGATTAATCCGGCCCAGTCCGGTCGAGCCTGCAGCATGGCGTGGTACCAGGCTTCGGTCTGTGAGCGGGTATTGGTGAAGATGAGGGTGGATTCGGCCTGTTCAACGGCGGTGAGGACTTCGGGCAGCTGATTGAGTCCCATGTGTCCGGCCCAGGGAAAGCGGTCGATGCGTGGCGGGATGAGGGAGTCGACAAGGATTTGTTTGCGGGAGGCTCCCTGAATCATGACGGGAGCGGGTCTGGTGTCGGCCGCCTGTGCGGGGGCGATGACGGCCAGTGCTTCGGTGAGATTACCGAGTGTGGCGGAGAGTGCCCAGGTTCTGAGTGCGGGGCGCCAGCGGCGCAGCCGGGCGAGGGCCAGTTCAACCTGTACTCCGCGTTTGGTGGCCAGCAGTTCGTGCCATTCGTCGCAGATGACGGCGCGGAGGTTGCGGAACTGTTCACGGGCATCGCTGCGTGTGAGCAGGAGTGAGAGGCTTTCGGGGGTGGTGACGAGAGCGGTGGGCAGCCTTTTGCGTTGTTTTTGGCGGGTGGCAGCGGAGGTATCACCGGTGCGGGATTCGATTGACCAGTTCAGCTGTAGCTGGCTGGCAGGTTCACTGAGTGCGTGGAGGGTGTCGACAGCCAGTGCGCGGAGGGGTGTAATCCAGAGGACTCGCAGCGAATCATTGCCGACAGCGGCGGGGTGTTGTTCGGCTTCGGCGAGTGCTTCAGCGACGGGTCCGAGCCATGCGGCCAGAGTTTTTCCGGTCCCGGTGGTGGCGTGAATCAGGCCGGAGTGCCCGGCGAGGTAGTTTTGCCAGGCGTGTAACTGGAAGGGGAAGACTGTCCACTGGCGGGACCGGAACCAGGAATCGAGTGTCTGGAGAGCGTTGATTTCCGCTGGGGAGAGGGCTGGGTGCTGAGTGGCGGATTGATCTGGAGGCATGGGGAATTTTTGGCGAATGTTCCGAGGAGCGGGCTGAGAGAACTGTCAATAACCCGTGAAACTCCGTTGTTTTACAGCACTTCAGCTATTAGACTCATGGCAGTATTCACCCTGCACCTGCTGCTGTGGCCGTTGCTGCGGGCAGCGTTTGGCTGTCTGCTGATGATAGCTGGTGTGGGCGTTTTTTCGGAAGCAAGCATCTCAAGGAATTGTCTTTGATGTCCAGGTTTTTATTTACCAGCGAATCTGTCAGCCAGGGTCATCCGGACAAGGTGTCGGATCAGGTTTCTGACGGCATTTTGGATGCGATTCTTGAGCAGGATCCGATGTCTCGCGTTGCCTGCGAGACATTGTGCACGACCGACCTTGTGGTGCTGGCTGGTGAAATCACGACGAAGGCGAAAGTTGACTACGTCGGTGTGACTCGCAAGGTGATTCGCGACATTGGCTATACATCGGACGACATTGGTTTCAATGCTGACAGCTGTCGTGTGTTTGTGGCGTTGCACAGTCAGAGTCCGGACATTGCACAGGGTGTGGACAAGGACGGCGCGGGCGATCAGGGTCTGATGTTTGGCTATGCCTGCAATCAGACTGAAGAGCTGATGCCGGTTCCGATTGCATTTGCTCACCGTCTGATCAACCGACTGACGGACGTCCGCAAAGAGGGTCTGGTGAACTGGCTGCGACCGGACAGCAAGAGTCAGGTGACAGTTGAGTACGAGGGCAATCGTCCGGTGCGTGTGGACGCAGTCGTCATTTCGACTCAGCACGGCGAGAAGGTCAGTCAGAAGGCGATTGCGGACTTCGTGAAGAAGGAAGTGATTGGCAAGGTGATTCCGGCAGAGATGCTGGACAGCAAGACGAAGTATCACATCAATCCGACTGGTCGCTTTGTGGTGGGTGGTCCGCACGGTGACACGGGTCTGACGGGTCGCAAGATCATAGTGGACACCTATGGTGGCTGGGGACGTCACGGTGGCGGTGCATTTTCGGGCAAGGATGCGACGAAGGTGGACCGATCAGCGGCCTACATGGGTCGTTATGTGGCCAAGAACATTGTGGCAGCGGGTCTGGCTGAGCAGTGTGAGGTGCAGCTGGCGTATGCGATTGGTGTGGCGGATCCTGTCAGCGTGCGGGTTGACACGTTTGGCACGGCGACGATTGCTGAATCGAAGATTGCCGAGCTGGTACGTGAGCACTTCCCGTTGACACCCAAGGGGATCATCGAGCATTTGAAGCTGCGTCGTCCGATCTTCCTGAAGACGGCAGAGGGAGGCCATTTTGGCCGCACTGGTCCGACTTTCAGCTGGGAAGCGACGGACAAGGCGAAGGCATTGAAGAAGGCAGCGAAGTAATTTGCTGAGCGGATGACGATCGGCCGGATCTGTGGTGGATCCGGCCGATTTGTTGTGTTTCACGGAAGTTTCGTCAGCATGGATGCCGCGAAATGACGTTCGAGCAGTCCGAAAATTCGGCGGATGTGAGTTTAAGTGCTGACGTTCGGCGGATCATAGCCGGGGGTCGCAGTGGTGTGGTTCGTCGTGCCGGTCTGATCAGATCGGTGTGGCTGCTGGGTCTTTTGTCTGCCCTCTTACTGTGGTCAGCGTCTGCTCCGCTTGAGCTGGCGTCTGTGGCCTGGTTCGCGCTGGTACCTTTAAGCTTGCTGGTGCGGCTGCAGAGTTTGCCGCGACGCAGTTTTCCTGTGTTGTGGGGCTGTGGTCTGATCTGGGGTGTGGCCACTTTGCAGTGGATGCGTCTGGGTCATCCGGCGATGTATGGGGCCTTATTGGCGCTTGCTGGCTGGATCGGTCTGACGTTCCCGCTGTTTGTGTTCCTTTGTCGGCGGGTTACTCGATCCGGTTTGCCGATCTGGCTGAGTGTTCCGCTGACGTGGACGGTGCTTGAGTATGGTCGAGGGACTCTGCTGACGGGTTTTGCGTGGTATTTTTTGGGTCACACGCAGTACCGCTGGATTGGTCTGATTCAGATAGCGGACGTCACGGGCGCCTGGGGTGTCAGTTTTGTGGTGGCGCTGTTCAGCGGCGTGTTGACTCTGTTTGTTCCGCTGTCGCTGCTGCAGCGAATTCGTCTGGATATTTCAGTGTCTGACGGGTCAGATCGGCGATCGCTGCTGCTGCCTTCCGTGAGTGCAGTGATGGTTCTGGTGGTGTGTCTGGTGTATGGGGCCTTGCGTGTTTCCGGACCGAGCCAGTTTTCGCCGGGTCCGGTAGTATCGCTGATTCAGGGCAATTTTACTCCTGAACTGAAGCATGATCCGCAGCTGGTGCTGACGCGATTTCGTGTGCACAATTCGCTGATGCAGTCGTCGATTCGGCTGCAGCCTGATTTGGTGGTCTGGCCGGAGACGATGTTTCCGTGGCCGGAGCGAAGTGTCGCTGAGGGGGTGACGGACCAGCAGATACTGGCTCAGGCCCCGCTGGATGTCCTGCGTGACTACGGCAATGAGTCAGGGCTGCTGGTGGAGCCTTTTCGCAATCAGGAGGTGCAGAAGAGCCTTGCTGGCCATTCGCAGGGGCTGGGAGCTGCCATCATGATCGGGCTGGAGGCTTTGGTGGCCGACCACAGCAGGACTCGAGTCTTTAATTCGGCCGCCTTTGTGCGACCGGATCTGGGTTATGTGGGGCGTTATGACAAGATTCATCGGGTGGTCTTTGGCGAGTACATTCCGCTGAAGGATCTGCTGCCGTGGCTGTCTGAGCTGACTCCCTTTGGTGCGGGCTTTGGGATTGACGCAGGTTCGGAGGTGCGTTTGTTTGAGTACGGTGGCTGGCGATTTTCGCCGCTGATTTGTTTTGAGGATACGGTGCCTGCTTTGGTGCGTCGCATGGCGGCTCAGCGGGATGCTGCGGGTCATGCATGTGACGTTCTGGTGAATCTGACGAATGACGGGTGGTTTCGTGGCAGCAGTGAGCTGGACCAGCATTTGATCACGGCTGCATTTCGCTGTGTGGAGAACCGTGTGCCGATGGTGCGGTCTGTCAACGGCGGGATTTCGGCGTTTATCGACGGTGATGGTCGGATTCGGGACCCGGGAGTGATACAGGTGCTGTCTGAGCCTTTGGAGGGGACCAGACCGCAGCTGACTGATGTGCAGGGTCTGCGAGATCCTGTGACTGGTGCGTGGCGACGCCAGTTTTCGGGCATTATTCACGGTCAGGTGCCGCTGGATCCGCGGACGGCGATTTACACGGCGTGGGGTGACTGGCTGCCGCAGCTGTGCGTGGTGCTGACGGTGTTGTTGTTGCTGATCGGCTGGAAAAAACGGGGCTGACTGGCGACTGACCGGGGACAAAGAAAAAAGGGCCTTCCGGTATTTGTGTGGGCAGGCCGCTTTCTCCAGCTCAACCGACGAAGGCAGAAAACCCCAGCTTTGAACAAATTCACAGCACCAAAAGTCGTGGAACGCGATGGTCCGCCGAGGCTCTTTCTCACTGGAATGCTGAGCCTGATCTGCTCACTCCTCAACGCTTCGCCCCACAGGATTTCCGGATGGACCAAAAAAAGGGCCTGAACCAGTTTGGTTCAGGCCCTGCGTGTTACATTGGTCAGTACTTTAAGGGCGTGCCGTTTACTCGACTTCGTACTCGTTCTGCAGCACGCTGAGAGCATCTGTGATTTGCCCTTCGTTCATGCCTCCGGAGCGGACGATTTCTGTGCTGGCCTGATTGTTGCCGGTCAGTTCTTTGGCTGAGGCATTGATGCGGCCGGCTGAGTCATACGCGTAGGTGATTTCGATGGGAGCACCTTTTGGCAGGTTTGACGGCAGGTTGAAGACGCGGAAGTCTCCGATCTGTTCGCAGGCCGCCGGGTCGATTGCATCACCTTCGAGTATTTCCACATGGATGCGTTGTTGTCCTTCGCTGTTGGTACCGAATTTTTGCCGCACGTTGTGCGGTACCGGTGTATTGCGAGGGATCATGATGTGATTGATTTTGCGACTGCGGTCTTTGGGATCGGTAATTTTGATGCCCAGTGAGTGCGAGTTGACGTCGCTGGTGCGAACAGATTTGAGTCGTTTCTGCAGTGCATCGACGACACCGCCTGAGTTGACGCCGTGTCGGGCCTGCAGAATGGCGGCGTGAATTGCGGCACCTTCTGCGACAGCACGTTCCGGAGCCAGGGCGCGGGACGGTTCTTTCTGGCAGACTTCACGCAGCATCTGTTCCACCACGGGCATGTAGGTAGAGCCGCCGACGAGCACGATTTCATCGAGCTGGCCGGGGCCGATGCCGGCCTGCTGGAGCACCAGTTCTGTGGTGTCCTTGGTACGCTGCATCAGGTCAGCAGTCATGCGTTCGAAGTCGGTGCGGGAAACCGACACGGACAGCGTGTTGCCTTTGTAGTAGACGGAGATTGGGACCTGCATTTTTGTACTGAGGTCACGTTTTGCATCTTCAGCTTCCTGCTGGAAGTTGCGGAGCGCTTCGGGGTCTTCGCTGGGGTCTGAATTGAATTTGCGGCGGAACTGTTCGACGAGGTGATCGGACAGTCGCTTGCTCCAGTCGAGACCACCGAGCATTACGTCCCCGTCTGTTGCCAGCACGCGGAAATTTGTGGGTGTATATCGCACGACGGTCACGTCGAAGGTACCGCCACCGAGGTCATAGACCATGATGGTTCTTTCGTCGGCCTTGATGTCTGTGCGTCCGAATTCGCCTTTGTTCCAGGCGTAGGCCAGTGTGGCGGCGGTTGGTTCGTTGATGATGTCGATGACGTTCAGGCCGGCGATTTTTCCGGCATCCTGAGTGGCTTTGCGGCGGACGTCATTGAAGTAGTAGGGGACGGTGATGACGGCGTTGGTGATTGGCCCGATGATTTTTTCAGCGTCCTGCTTCATTTTCTTCAGGATCAGGGCTGAGATGAATTCCGGGGACAGTTTTTTGTTTTGGTAGACAACGGAGTAGTTTTTGTTGCCCATTTCGCGTTTGATGGCTTCGACAATGGAAGACGGATCAGCAACCGCGATACGTTCGAACGATGGTCCAACGACGACCTTGTCTTCGTCCAGCAGCACGACAGACGGAGTGATGGCGCGGCCGTCGGCGTTGGAAATTACGGTGGGGTTGCCGTCCTTGTCCAGCATGGCGATGGCGCTGAACGTGGTGCCGAGGTCGATGCCGACGGTATTTCCTTCGAGAAACTTCATTTCAGTCCTCAGATCTGTAGTAAACGTGCACCAGAGGCGGTGATTGCTGCGCGAGAACGCGCAGCAGCGATATCCATAGCTCAAGTTTTGTATTCTGGCATTGAAAATGCGGTTATTCAAGCGGGAGCACGGGTGAATTAGCATGACAACGCAGGTCGGATGGGAGATTTGGGGGTGATTCCGGCTGTGCGGCTGAGGCTTTTGCCGTCTGCGGCCTGATTCCGGGTGCTGGCAGGCTTGCATGGGCGATCCGTTCTGGGGAGGATGGGGGCCGGCGCGAGCGTTCAGTTTGAGGGCTGTTTCCCGGTCTGGCGGGTCCGTCTGGGGGTGTACTGTGGCTCTTTGGAAGCTGTTTTTTCTGACTTTTCCGCTGGTTTTCTCATGGCAGGCGGCTGTTGCTCAGGATGCCGGTCGACGGCCCTCGATTGTCGTGATTCTGGCTGACGATCTGGGTTATGGCGAGCTGGGCTGTTACGGGCAGCAGCTGATTCAGACTCCGTGTCTGGACAGGATGGCAGCGGAGGGTCTCCGGCTGACTCGTTTCTATGCGGGTGCGACGGTCTGTGCACCGTCGCGAAGTGTGCTGATGACGGGCCAGCATCACGGTCGGACGCGGGTGCGGGGGAACGCTGGAGCGGCGAATCCGGCTGCACAGGCACTGCGGGCCGAAGATCTGACCGTGGCCGAACTTTTGCAGTCCTCGGGCTACCGCACAGCGCTGTTTGGGAAATGGGGATTGGGAGATGTGGGAGCGGCGGAATCCGGTTTACCTGGTCGACAGGGGTTTGACGAATTCTTCGGGTATCTGAACCAGCAGCACGCTCACAACCATTTTCCAGCATTTCTGTGGGAGAACGAGCAGCGGGTGCAGCTGCGGAACAAAGTGCAGGCGGTGGGAAACACGGGTGCCGGGTATGCGACGGAGGCGTTGGAGTATGCCGACGATCTGTTTGCGGAACGCAGTCTGCGGTTTGTGCGTGAGAATCGGGATCGGCCGTTTTTTTTGTTCTGGAGTCTGGTGACACCGCATGCGAACAACGAGCGGACGCGGGAACTGAAGAATGGTGCTCACGTGCCGGACTTCGGTCCCTATGCGGACCGGGACTGGTCTGAGCAGGACCGTGGTCACGCGGCCATGATCACTCGCCT
>Ga0172372_10013360_pt1 | contig 10177 bp, 13 predicted proteins | sample LakKiv5m_2_FD_114544 | JGI IMG/M metagenome (GOLD analysis project Ga0172372, IMG submission 114544) | Freshwater microbial communities from Kabuno Bay, South-Kivu, Congo - kab_092012_9.5m | ecosystem: Environmental > Aquatic > Freshwater > Lake | place: Democratic Republic of the Congo... | reverse complement strand
GCAGGCTTTCGCCAGGGTGGAGACGTGGGGCAACGTGGAGGAGTTCGCGAAGACTCACGGGGTCCACAAGGCCATGGTGCTGGTGGACTCTGGCGACAACACGGGCGAGGTCTACCGCGAGACGGCCCGCCGCGGGTGGAAGTGCGCCAAGGGTTCGGGCACGGACGACTTCGCGGTGAGCGACCGGGACGGCAAGACGGTGCGCCGATTCTATTCCGAGAAGCAGAGGATCGTGGTTCCCGGCCTGCCGAACAAGGCCGAGCTCATCGTCTGGTCGAACTTGGCTGGCAAAGATTTGCTTCACGGCCTGCGGACGCGGCGGGTGTTCACTTACGCCCGGGACGCGTCGCCCGAGTACGTCGAGCAGCTGAACGCCGAGGTGCGGGTGAAGGACAGGCGGACGGGCAAGCCCCAATGGCTTCTTCCCCAGGGCAAGAAGGACAACCACGCCCACGACTGCGAACTGCTGGCCCTGCTGGCGGCGGTGCGCTGGGGCATCGTGGGCAAGGAGGCGTCGGCGGCTGGGGATTTGACTTCTGGCGATACGGCCCCAGAGTCTACCCCGTGACGGCTCCCGTGGCGTCGTTGTTGGAAAAATACGGGCATGGAACCGGGGGCCGTCACTCCTTGCCATTTGTCCCAAGTTAAATGGCTTCGGGCATCTTCATCGGTCTGACTGAGTGCGAACTTCTGGACATCAAGGCCAAGGCGGTGGCCATGATCACGGAGGGGAAGACGCTGATGTCTTACTCTGACAGCGGGTCGTCGGCGTCCAAGCAGTTCGCGATGCCGCCCAAGGAGATGCTGTCGGAGGCGATGTTCGCCCTGAGCCGCCTTGACCCTGCGACCTACGGCCAGCGCCGGACGGTCATCACGAACTCCTGGCAGAACCGTCAGGACTGATTTATGGCCCCCCGACGCAAGACGACCTCACGCAAGAAGAAGGAGGCGGGCAACGGCACGCTGCCCAAGCCCAAGGCCGGCTATGGCGACTGGCAGAGCGTCGGCGCCACGCATCAGCGCCGCATCATCTTCGGGGCTGGCCCGCAGGACCTACGCCGCGACCTTAAGCCTTACGACCGTCTGGCGATGGTGAAGAAGTGCCGCTGGGCGGAGAGGAACTCAGGCCTGTTCCGTCAGATCGTCGGGGACATGGTGCTTTACAGCGTGGGCCCGGACGGCATCCGTCCGCAGTCTCACGCCGAGGACCCGGAGAAGGCGAAGCGCTACGAGGAGTACTTCCACGAGAAGACGAAGCGCCTGGACGTCACCAACCGCTTTTCATTCTATCAATGTCAGGCGGTGCTCCTGCGGGCGATGGTGCGGGACGGTGACGCCTTCGCGGCCAAGGTGCGGAACGCCAGCGGCCAGCCCAGGGTGCAGCTTATCGAAGCGCACCGCGTGGCCGACGACCCCAATGCCGACGTGCCTTCCGGCCAATGGGACGGCGTAGGCTTCGGTCCGTTCGGCGAGCTGCGCTACTACAACGTCATCAGGTCAGACGGCTCCAGCCGCCAGATCCTTGCGAACGCCATGATGCACGTCGTGGACCACGAGTACGCCAGCGGCGCCCGCGGCGTGCCGATGCTCCAGCACAGCATCAACTCCATCCAGGACGAGATGGAAATACTCGCCCTTGAGAAGATGGCGGTGAAGGACAACTCTGACGTGACCCGCGTCATCAAGAAGGCGGGCGGCACGGTGGACGGTGACATGGCCTTTGAGCTGGGCGCCAGCACCAACAGCACCTTTGACAACCTGTCCTCGCAGATGGGCGGCAAGCTGATCGCGCTCGAGCCCGGGGAGGACTTCCAGTCATTCAACTCCAACCGCCCGAACCCGACGTTCACCGGCTTCCTTGCGGCGCTGGAGAAGGACGTCTCGATGGGCGTCCTGCCTTACGAGTTCGTGAACGACCCGAGCAAGATCGGCGGGGCGTCGGTCCGGCTGATCACGGCGAAGGCGGCCCGCGTCTTCGGCAAGTACCAGACGGTCCTCATCGACTCCTTCTGCGTTCCCACTTGGGGCTATTTGCTGGGCGACGCCATAGCCCGGGGCGAACTGCCCGACGACCCGAAGTGGAACCTCACGTCCTGGACGACGCCGAAGAGCGTCACGGTGGACGCCGGCCGCGACGCCGCAAACGACCGTAACGATGTCGAGATGGGTCTTCTGTCCATGTCTGAACTCTACGCCCAGCGCGGCCTCGACTTCAGGACTGAAATGAAGAAGCGGGCCGATGACATGAACTACATCATCGAGACGGCGAAGGCCGCAGGCATCCCCGTCTGGATGCTCTACAAGCCCGGCTTCAACTGGCTCCAGCAAGGCCAGTCCAACACTCAAGTCCCAGAGGATGTCGCCGACAACCTCGACCTTCCTCCTCCCCCTGAACCTAAGCCATAATCATGCGCTTCCTGAATAACGGCCTCAAGGGCCGCGAGTCCCTTCTCATCGACCCTGCCAAGGCGCAGGACTTCGCCGCCGTGGCTGAGAAGTTCGGCTTCTCGGACATGATCTCCAAGCTGCTCGGGGCCCGCCCTGAAGCCTACGTCATGGACGGGGTCGGCGTCATCCCCATCAGCGGCGTCATCGGCAAGGGTCTTTCACCCCTTGAGAAGATGGTCGGCGCGGTGGACGTGGACGACATCGCCGACGCCATCGACGTCTTCGAGGAAGACCCGAACGTGAACCGCATAGCCTTCCATGTGTCCTCCCCTGGCGGGACGGTCACGGGGGTCGAGGAGCTGGCGAAGAAGATCCGCGGAATCAGCGTCCCGACGATGGCCTTCACGGACACCGAGATGGCGTCCGCGGCTTACTGGCTCGGCTCGCAGGCCGACCACGTCATCGCCTCCCCGTCCTCGACGGTCGGCAGCGTCGGGGTGTACCTCGTGGTGCCTGACTTCTCTGAAGCCTACAAGCAGGCGGGCGTGGACATGAAGGTCATCAAGGCCGGCAAGTTTAAGGCCGCCGGACTTGAGGGCACGTCCCTTTCCGAAGAGCAGGTGCAGAACCTCCAGGAAGGCGTGGACGAGATTCACGCGGACTTCCGCAACGCCGTTCGTTCGGTCCGTTCCCGCGTCAAGGACGAGGACATGGAGGGGCAGGTCTTCTCCGGCCGGCAGGCCGCCGCCCGCGGCATGGTCACGGGTCTGGCCGATTCCTTCCGCGAGGCCCTGGCCAAGTTCTGATGCCCCAGACTGTCCCCGTCCCCGACTACGTTTCAGCCGCCGCCAAGCGCGGGCTGGAGTGGCACGCCGAGGGCAAGTCTGGTGACGGCATCGTCGACCGCACGATCCGCGAGGCCCGTGACATGGTCGAGGGCAGCATCTCCGAGGACAAGGTGCGGCGCATGGGGCCTTGGTTCCGCCGGCATCGGGCGGACATGGACGCCCCCAAGAACAAGCCAGGGAACGACGACTTCCCTGGGGCCGGCGCCGTGGCGTGGGCTCTCTGGGGTGGCCCGACTTCTGGGGACATAATGCGGGCGGCTGAGTGGGCGGAGCGGACGACCGCGCGCCTGGACGAAGAGGCCGCACTTGCCAATGTCGCAAAGAATAAGATGACCCTCGAAGAGCAGCTTGCCAAGATTGAAGCCGAAGCCGCGTCCGTTGTCGCCGAGCGCGACGACCTGCGTGCCACCGTCGAGAAGCTGACGGTCGGCGCCGCCGCTGAACTCGAAGCCCTCAAGGTCGAGGCCGCCGCCAAGGATGGCCGCATCGCCGAACTGACCAGCGCCGTGGAAGCCGCCGACAAGATCGTCGCGGAACTCTCCGCCAAGGTCGCCGAGATGGACGCCGCGAAGGTGTCCGCCTCCGCCGAGGCCGCGAAGATCGCCGCCAGCGTGGGCGTCGCCCCCGTGGAAGTCTCCCCCGCCGACGGCGTGGAAGCCGTGGCTGACAGCCGCAGCGTTCTCGAGAAGTACGCCGCGCTCTCCGGCGAAGCCCGCACCGCTTTCTTCAACGCGAACAAGGCCGCCATCATGGCCGCCATGCGCGTCTCCTAATCTCTCCCTAACCTAATAACTCACTATGGCTAACTCCATCCAGGCCGCGCCCGCTGTCCTCGCCGACAGCGTCATCGGCTCCATCAAGTACAAGCTCCCGGTTCTCGCGGGCTTCTCCTCCGTCTTCTCCTCGTCCATCGCGGGCCAGGGCAAGACCATCCAGGTTCCCCTGATCGGAACCTCCACGGCCACCGAGTTCGGTGCCTCCGGCTATCTCACCCAGGATGACGCCACCGTCACCAAGGCTGACGTGACCCTCAAGCACTTCAAGGTCTCGACCCGCGTCACCCCCCTGAACATCCGCGAGTACGGCATGAGCTTCTTCCAGAACTTCGCCGTGACCGCCGCCAACGCGCTCTCCGAGAAGTGCCTCGACGAAGTCGCCGCGCTCATCACGAACGCGAACTACTCGGCCAACACCGTCACCGGCGCGTCCCTGAGCTACGCCGAAGCGGTCGCCAGCCAGAAGACCCTCGACGACGCCGGAGCCGCTCAGCCCCGCGCCCTCGTGCTGAACAGCACCTACATCGCCGACCTGCGCGGTGACGCCTCGATCGTCGGAGCCAACGGCTTCGGTGCGAACGTCATCCAGTCGGGCAACATCGGCCAGCTCGCCGGTGCGAACGTCTACCAGTTCGCGGGCCTCCCGGACAACAGCGAGAACCTCGCTGGCTTCTCCTGCGGCGCCGACGCCATCGCGGTCGCCTCGGCCCTCCCTCTGACGGAAATCCCCGGCTGGGAAGTCGCCTCCGCGACCGACCCCGACACGGGTCTGTCCGTCCAGGTCATCATGGGCCAGGAGCAGAGCGGTCTGTACAATATCACGGCGACCATGCTCTTCGGAGCCGCCGTGGGCCGCGCCGGCTCGCTGGTCCGTCTCAAGACCGCCTAATAGCGGCCTGAGCGCAAGAACGGGGCCCCCGCTTGGGGGCCTCTTTTTTTGCCATACCGCCCAAGGGTAGATGAGCCTCTACGGGTCCGAGCTGCTGGATGATGCCAAGGAGATGATTGACGACTTCGGCGTGGCCGGGTCTGCCAACTCCGGGGCCCTTACCTTCAAGTGCCTGCTGTCCGATCCGCAGGTCACGCAGGCGTTCGAGGCCGGCGGCTTTGTGACCCAGACCCAGCACACCGTCCGCCTGCCCGCTTCCGACGCCTCCTGGAGCCTGCCAGACGGGTCTAATGGGGCATCTGGGGCCATCATCAGCGGCGGGGCCGTGGTGGCATCCCTTGGCCTTGGGAAGAAGATTGTGGCCGGGGGCAAGAACCTGCGGGTGACCGGGCAGACCTACAAGCCCGGGTCGGCGTGGGTGACCTTGCTGGTGGTCCACGAGGATCAGTAAGCCGTGTTCGCGGCCAAGGTCACGCCTGAGAGTCTGGCCCGTTTCACAGTCGGGCTTGAGTCGTTTGCCCAGGAGGCGAAGTGGTCGATGGAATACACGTCCATCTATGCCGCGGCATGGCTTTGCCGGGACACCATGTGGTACACTCCGCCCTTCGTGAACGGCTCGTTCCAAGGCACGACCAAGGCGGCGGAGACGGCGGGAGAAGGCGCCCTTACCCGTGACGTGAAACGCATCTTCAAGCCGATGCACTCGGACAAGGAGGCGACAGCCGGGCAAATCCTAATCAATCGTCTGGGCCGTGCCGCCAAGATGGGCGACATGAGTGGCTATTTTGACATTCAGGAGGCGGCCAAAGGATTTGCGTTCAGGTCCCCCGTCGTGCAGAAGTTTGTCAACGACCCCGACCCCGTGCGTGGCTACTACAAGGCGCGCAACTGGTTCAGCAACTATGACGGGCTGCTGGAGGTCGGAGGCAAGTTCGTTGCCCGAGGCTATGACGAGATGCGCGTCATCCACGACAAGGCCAAGGTGACTAGGGGAGGCCGGATGAGGGTGGCAAGGCCGGCGAACGTCCTGGGCTATCACGTGGTTAAAAGCGACAACGTCATCGAGCGATACTTGGCCGAGCGTTTCAAGATGATCGGCAAGCTCAAGGCCGGGTGGTGGGCCGTCATGCAGTCACTTCCCAAGCCCAAGAAGAAAGGCCGTTCAGGAACGGTCGGCGGCATCAGGGACATCTCGGCTTACATCAAGCGTCATGGCTTCCGTCCTGACGGGTATCAGTCCACAAACTTCAGCCCGACTAACTACAAGGTGGTCATCGGAAACCGCATTGGCGACACGGACGCCGTGGCGACCCGCGTCAACGCCCCTGGCATGGCCTTGAACAACGTCGACAAGAGGCTTGAGGACGAACTGAAGCAGGTCATCGGGCAAGACGTTAGACAGTTTAACAAGGGGTAAGATGGGAACCAAGAGCATCAGGCACATCGTCGAGGGCGTCGTGGCCGCGCAGCTGGCCCTGGACGACGGCCTGACTGGGGTCAACTTCTACACCGGGGACAGCGGCTCCACGATGGACCTGCCCCGCTGCATCGTGGTCGTTGACTCGGCCCGCCCTCCCGCCGATCTGCCCGAGGGGCTGGGCAACTACTCCTGCACGACCCGCATCATCATGGCGTCCAATGCTGACGACACCAGCCTGACGACGCACCGCGCCCGCTGCGCCTCCATCGCCGGGGTGATGCAGGGACTCAGCTCGATGAAGGCGGCCTTCACGGCGACGGGTGACGCGAGCCTGTACGACATCACCCCCAACTCGGAAGACGAAGGGGTGGATGAGCGCTCCTGGGCGACGTCCATGACCTACGAGATTCTCTGCGTGGTCCCCGCCGTCTGACCCTTGCCAATCCTCCCAAGTTAAATGGCCGCCGTAATCAATGGAACTTCCTGCCTCTACGCGGTGGCGGGAACTGTCTCTAACCTTTTCGTGCAGTCCTACACGGTCAGCGCGTCCTTCGTCTCTGAGGACACGGTGGTCGACGAGGCCGGCCTGACCAAGACGCACCGCCTGGACGACCGCAAGACGGAGCTGACCATCGAGGGCATCGCCAAGACGGCCAACCCTCCGACCCTCGGTGCGACCATCACATTTACGATTGCCACCAACAGCGCATACCCCAGCGGCTCCGCCTCGACCTCCTACGTCGGCACGATCACCAAGATTGAGGAGCGCGGCGGCAACAAGGAGTTCGTGAAGGTGTCCATCACCGCGGTGGACTACGAGGGCATCACGCCCGTCTGATTGACTTAGGGCGATACGGGGCAGAATAGCCCCGTGGACCGACGCTTCCTTGCGGCCTTTACTGACCCGGCTCCCGTGCGGATGCTGGGTCGGGTCGTCTATCCCTTCTGCCTGAAGCACCGAGTGAGGCTCGAGGCCATTGACTCGCCGCTGATCCGCGAGAACGTCAAGATGACGCCCGCCGACCTGCTGGCCGCCGTCAAGATTTGCGCCGAGGAACCGATGGGAGGCACGACCCTCATGGACCGTTGGCACCTGCTGAGGATGTCCACGGACGCCAGCGTTTTCGCCATCAACGTGACGAGGTTCGTCGAATACGTCCACGTTTCGTCCTGGCCTAAGTTTTGGGAGAAGGAGGGGACGGCGAAGGGCGAAGCAGGGGGGGCGATGCCTTGGGCCTTGAACATCGTCGCGTCCCTCATCACAAACGGAATCCCCGAGCAGCGTGCCTGGGAGATGCCGGAGTGTCAGGCGGTCTGGTACTCGTGCGCCTTCGCCAAGGGGACAGGGGCGGAGATTAACATCCTTTCAACGGAGGAGGAGGACTTCATGGAGCAGGTGCGACTTGCCAGCCCTCCAGAAGTAAAGACCGATGAGCAGAACTCTGGAGTATCAGCTGAAGGGCAAGTCTGACGTCGAGGAAGTCGTCGGGCGGGCGAAGAAGTCCATGACGACCTTCGACAAGAACGTCGAGGGCATCCAGCAGCGTTTCAAAAACTTCGGCAAGGACCTGTTCCTTTCATTCCTCGGGCCGATGGTGCTCTTCAATGCCGGCCTGAACTACATCTCCGCCCAGATTGAGAAGCGCCGTCAGGAGATCGATGAGGCAAAGAAGTTCGCCGAGGAGGCGGAGTCCAAGTTCCTTTCCGCTGAGACAATCGCCTTGGCCAAGGAGCGCGCTCGCCGTGAGCGTGAGGCCAAGGAGAAGGGGCTGGCCGGACGTGCTCAGACAATCGAGATGCAGGAGGGCCTGAAGAATCAGCCCCTTACGATGGATGAGATAATGATGCTCATGAGTTCAATGACTCGTGCAGAGCACGCTGCTTTTATGGTTTTAAGAGGATTGGGGTTCACAACTGAAGAAGCCATGCTTAACTATTTGTCCAAACAACCTCACATGCAGGGCGCCATGGCTGACATCATGCGCCGAAGGAGTGCGACCCAGCCGACGACCACGGCATCCCAGGAGAAGGCTACGGACGCCAAGAGCGTCTCCGGCAACGTCATCGGCGTCGGTCAGTCGCCCGTGATCGCGGCGATGAATGAGCACACGAAGCTGCTTGAGGAGATTGCGTTCAACACGCGCTCGCCCTACGCCCCCCTGACTCCTGACCCCGACCAGACTTACAAGGGCTCACAAGCCGCTCCTTCACGAGCTGCTCTGCTCAAGGGAGGCATCAAGTGATTTAACATGGCACGCATCGAAAACGGCAATACCCTTACATCTCCGCTTCTTCAGCCTGGGTACACGCTGAACTATGACGGCTATGGTCTACTGACCTTGAAAGCCCGCTATGCCTGCAACGAGTTTGACGGCATTAGCGACGTACAGATCGGCGACGCCTTTTCAGGATTCGCAGTCACTCTCAGATGTCAGAAAGTCAGCCATACTTTTAATAAAAACGGCATTTCATTCGCTGACGCCGAATACGTCGGGCTTGAATCCGGGCTTTCAGTCACGCGTCCTAACATCACGGGCTCGACTGGCCTGACGTCGGAGCACATCACGACGCACCCCGAGTTCTTCACCGCGTCGACAGGCATCGCCGGGGCAAAGCCTTTCACGGCGTCCAGCATCCAAGGCCCGAACGGCACGACGCTTTACAAGGGGCTCAACGGCTCCCATTTCCAAGACCCCGAGGGCGGAAAGTTCGTCGGCTTCCTCGACCCGACCTATCCGCTCTACTACGGCAAGAGCCATTACCTAGCCCCTGTCACTTCCTTCTCGGGCGTGATCTACACGACCAGCAGCGCAAACGTCGCTACGCTCAGAAACGCAGTTGGCAAGACCAGCGGGACAAACGCTTTCGGAGGCATCACCCTGCTGCCTTCCTATGTCGGCACGACCTTCACGACTTCGGGCCGCAATCAGCTGCTTCTGTCGCAAGTCAACTTTGAGGACTATGCGCTGACTGCCAGCGGCGGCAGCACTCCATTCATGCACAAGATAAACTATGAAGTGAGATTCAATCGTGACGGCTACGTCAGCCCGGTCTACGCGTCCGCCTGAGCATGAACATCCAGCCTGGCACGGGATACGGGTTCACGTCCAGCGCGTACGGCTTCACGCTGGACACGCAGGGGCCGTTCCTGCCTGACGACGCGGGCGGCGGGGGCGACCATCCGTTCAAGTGCTGGCTGGCCGGGTCGACGACCGCGGGCGTCACGACGACATACTATTACCGCGTCACGCCCGGCATGGTGAACAACATCAGCCCGAAGCTCTTTGACTCCACGTCGACCCTCGTGCCGATGACGGACCTGCCCAGGCCGAAGGGAGAACTGCCTTTCAACCCGACGACCGACTTCTCTTACATCTATCTGATTTGCTCGCCCGACGCCACCGCCCCCACGATCTACCCCGACCCGGACACGGCAAACGCCGAGTATCCTGACATCACGGCCTTCAGCACGCAGCAGACCAGCACGAACACGACGGCCTACATCCTGCTGGCCGCGGCCTACAAGGACCCGACCACGAACGTAATCACGCTCTGGCAGTACGTCACGGGGTCGCTCTGGACTGACCGCATCAAGCTGGCCGGCATTGACGCCCGCTATTACTGGGCCCGCGTCTGATGCCATCCGAGCCGGTCATCGTCGACGCCAACTGCTACATCGTGGGCGACGAGCCTTACAGCGGGGCGAACATCGGCGACATCAGCACCTGGGCGAAGACCCGTTGCGCCGCCATCATCGACCCTTCCCCTGGCACGGGGTCATTCGGCTACTCGGTCGGCAGCAACTCCCTCATCATCGACGAGGGGTTCCACCCGGACGACTGCTATCTGTTCAGGG